>Ga0068852_100003291_pt1 | contig 11284 bp, 12 predicted proteins | sample KBSCornC22_FD_66594 | JGI IMG/M metagenome (GOLD analysis project Ga0068852, IMG submission 66594) | Corn rhizosphere microbial communities from Kellogg Biological Station, Michigan, USA - KBS Corn C2-2 | ecosystem: Host-associated > Plants > Roots > Rhizosphere > Soil ... | reverse complement strand
ATGGCTCGCCAGAAGGCCCGCCGGCAGATGTTCCGCGACGTGCCCATGGCCGATGTCGTCATCGTCAACCCGACGCACCGCGCCATTGCGCTGCAGTACGACCCGACGCGCGCGCCCGCACCGATCGTGCTCGCGATGGGTCAGCGCAAGGTGGCCGAGCGCATCAAGAAGATCGCCCTCGAGCACGGCATTCCGGTCGTCGAGAATCGTCCGCTGGCCATCGCGCTCATCAAGCAGGCGCGCGTGGGCATGGTGATCCCGATCGAGCTCTATCTCGCCGTTGCCGAAGTCCTCGCCTTCGTGCTCCGTCAGCGCGCCGAGCGCAACGCACGCTGGGCATATCGCCCGGTGAACCACCTCGTTGGAGATAGCATCTGATGGCTGCCGCACCCGCCAAACCAGTGACGACGTCGGTGCCGCTCCCGGGGGGCAAGGGACGCGCGGAGGTCGGCCTCGCGGTCGCGGTGATGTTCGTCATCGGACTGCTGGTCGTTCCGCTGCCGAGCATCCTGCTGGACCTGCTGCTCGTCACGAGCATCTCGCTGTCGCTCGTCGTGCTGCTGTCGGCGCTCTACACGACCGACCCGCTCGAGTTCAGCTCGTTCCCCGCGCTGCTCCTCCTGCTCACGCTGTTCCGCCTCTCGCTCAACGTCGCGAGCACGCGACTGATCCTCACGCACGGCGAAGCGGGACACGTCATCCAGGCATTCGGTGAGTTCGTCATCGGCGGCAACTACGCCGTCGGTCTCGTCCTCTTCCTGATCCTGATCGGCATCAACTTCATCGTCATCACGAAGGGCGCGGGCCGCGTCGCGGAAGTCGCGGCGCGCTTCACCCTCGACGCGATGCCGGGCAAGCAGATGGCCATCGACGCCGACCTCGGCGCCGGTCTCATCGACGAGCACGAAGCCCGCCGTCGCCGCGAGGAGATCTCGCGTCAGGCGGACTTCTACGGCGCGATGGACGGCTCGTCCAAGTTCGTGAAGGGCGACGCGGTTGCCGCGCTCGTCATCACGTTCATCAACATCATCGGCGGCATCTTCATCGGCGTCGTGCAGAAGGGACTCCCCTTCAGCCAGGCCGTGAGCACGTACACGATCCTCACCGTCGGTGAAGGACTCGTCTCGCAGATCCCGTCGCTCGTCGTCTCGACGGCCGCGGGCATCATGGTCACGCACTCGGCCGGCTCCAAGCAGATGGGAACGGTCGTCGCGAGCCAGATGAGCAAGCACCCGCGCGCGCTCTGGATCGCGTCCGGCGTGCTCGGTCTCTTCGCGGTCGTTCCCGGGCTCCCGATGCTCCCGTTCCTCGCGCTCGGCGGCGGCATGGCCGCGCTCGCGCGCGCTGCCGGGAACGCCGAGAAGAAGCGTCAGCAGAGCGCGATCGCCGCGATCGCCGCGCCGACCGCCGAGACGCCGGTATCGACGGATCCGATGAAGGACCTGCTGCAGATCGATCCGATCGAGCTCGAGGTCGGCTATGCGCTCATCCCGCTCGTCGACGAGCGCCAGGGCGGTGACCTGCTCGACCGCATCTCGATGCTGCGCAAGCAGGCCGCGGTGGAGCTCGGCATTCTCATCCCGCCGGTGCGCATCCGCGATGACATTCGACTCCCGTCGAACGAATACATCATCAAGCTGCGCGGCAGCGAGATGGCGCGCGCCGAAGTCATGCCGCGCTTCCTCATGGCGCTCAACACCGGCGGTGTGGTCTCGCCGATCGAAGGGATCGACGCCGTCGATCCGAGCTTCGGCATGCCGGCGCGCTGGATCTCGCCGAACCGTCGCGCTGATGCCGAAGCGTACGGCTACGTGGTCGTCGAGCCATCGACCGTCGTCGCGACGCATCTCATGGAAGTCCTCAAGGCGAACGCCGCCGAGCTCCTCGGCCGCCAGGACGTGCAGGAGATGGTCGAGACGCTCAAGAAGACGCACCCCGCGCTCGTCGAGGACATCGTTCCCGCCAAGATCTCGCTCGGCACGCTCCACCGCGTGCTGCAGCGCCTCCTGCGCGAGCGCATCCCCATCCGCGATCTCGTCACGATCCTCGAGGCGCTCGGCGATGCACCCGACAGCGCGAAGGATCCCGAGGCGCTCACGGAGCAGGTGCGTCGCTCGCTGTCGAACGTCATCGCACGACTGTACGCGGAGCCGGATGCGTCGGTGCGCGGCATCACCGTGGGGCCGCGGCTCGAGCAGGCGCTCACCGCGCTCTTCTCGCCGCGCACGGCGCTGCCGGGCACGCCGATGCTGAATCCGGATGCGCTCGCGCGCCTGCTGCGCGATCTCAACGAGATGTCCACCGCGTACGCGAGCGAGGGGCGTCCGGTGCCGATCGTGACGCCGCCGAGCCTGCGCGTGGGCGTGCGCCGCCTGATCGAGCCGGTGCTCCCGTCACTCCCCGTCATCTCGCTCGCCGAGCTGCCGGCCGCGGTCAACCTCAACGCCGTGGGAACGTGGGAGCTGCCACATGCCGCATGACGCCGTGCACGCTCTGCGCTCACCACGCGTGATCGTCGCGTCGGGAATGAGCGGGACGGGTGTGTCCACGGTGGCCGCGGAGCTCGGCGCCGGCGCGCCGGCACTGCGCGTGATCGACGCGGGTGCACGATGGGTGGACGTCGCCGAAGCGTGCGCGCCTGGCTTCGCGCGCATGCTGGTCGTCACCACACACGATCTGGTTTCGATCACGGCGGCGTACGCGCTGGTGAAGATGACGCGTGACCGATTCCCCGAATCGGAAATCGAGATCCTTGTGAATCGCAGTGAAGCGCGCGACGCGCTGCGGACATACGAGCGGATTCAGGTGGCCGCGAGCCACTTCCTTAACGAAGCCGTCGGCTATGCCGGGGCCGTGCCGGATGATGTGGGCGAGACGCAGGACGCGGCTGGACATACCAGCATCGGACCGGGCGCCATCCTGGCGCTACACGATCTCGCCACCCGAGTGGAAGAAGAGGAGCTGGGTCACACTGCGACGCGCAGCGGACTGCGTGTCGGCGAGCGGAGGACGGCATAACCATGACGACGTTGAACATGCAACTCTGGACGGACTTTGCGCACGGCAGCGAGATCGCGCGCAACCAACTACTCACCGAGCATCTCGGGCTCGTGCACCATGTCGCGCGACAGCTGTCGCGGACGCTCGCCGCCAAGGCGGACGTCGACGAGATGGTGAGCGCGGGGACGATGGGGCTCATGAGCGCACTCGAGGGATTCGATCCTTCGCGCGGGCTCGCCTTCAGCACCTTCGCCGCGCCACGCATCCGCGGCGCGATCCTCGACGAGCTGCGCCGACAGGATCACGTCCCGCGCTCGGTGCGCCGCAAGGCACGCGAGCTCTCCGGTGCGCGTGAGACGCTGCAGCGCATCTTCGGCCGGCCGCCCGAGCCGCAGGAGATGGCCGAGCATCTGGGCGTGGATGTCGCGACGCTGTGGAAGTGGGAGGCCGACGTCGAGAACGCCGTGCATCTCCCGCTCGACCGCCAGCCCGGCGACAGCGATTCGGGGATGGCCTCGCCGGCCGAGCTCCTCGCCGATGAAGGGACTCCCGACATCGAAGAGAAGCTGAATCACGAGCAGGAAGTTTCCCTTCTCCGCGAGGCCATTCTCGGTCTCAAGGAACAGGAGCGCGTCGTCCTCTCGCTCTACTACTTCGAGGAGCTCAAGCTCCACGAGATCGCGGGCGTCCTGGGTCTTACCGAGAGCCGCGTCAGTCAGATTCGTTCGAAGGCACTCACCAAGCTCCGAGGCGAGCTCGGTTCCCTGCGCAGCTTCGTGGCCTGACCGCCAGCGATTCGCGCACGTTCGCCCCATGGGCGCTTTGGCGGCGGGGTCACTTCGGTGATTCCGCCGCCGGTGCTTTCATGCGTGACATTTCCACGATTTGCGCGTAGGATGGGAACGCATGTCCGCCCTCCACTTCATCGCTTGCAGATGACGCGCTCCTCGCGATCCGCCCTCACCCTCGTCGCGGCACTCCTCTGCGCGACCGCCGCCGGTGCGCAGCAGGCCCCGGCCCGGGCAACCACCGCCTCGATCGTTGGCGGTGTCTCGCAGTGGGATCTCTCGGGAACGGGGACGACTCCGTTCGTGGGCGTCCGCATCGACCGGGAGCTCAACAGCATCTTCCTGGGTGAAGCCGGCGTCACGGCAATGCGTCCGGCCGAGCAGTTCGGTGAACGCGTGACGTACCTCTTCCCCGAGGTCCAGCTGCAGGCGCAGCTCCCCTTCCGCGTCGTCCGTCCGTATCTGGGTGTCGGCGGAGGATACGGCCTCGTCTCTTCCCGCGGGGAGCACTCGACCGAAGGGACGGTCGCTGGCGCCGGCGGTGTCCGCATCCTCGTCCCGAATTCGAGTACGACCCTGAGGGCGGAGCTGAGAGTGCGGGGCGTAGGAACCGGCTTCACCGGTGCGACTGCCGAGTGGACGCTCGGCGTGGGACATCGCTTCTAGCTGGCACTTCCTGCCGGGCTTGGCAGGCAGGAAGTGCCGTTCGGCAATAAATGCCGGGATGTGGACCGTCGAGTCGTGACCGACGTTGCGATCATAAGTCGTTTCGCAGCAACGACTTAATCTGAGAGACTCTGCCGGGCGATCTATGGCCCTGCCCCTGCCCATACGGTGGCTGTCTCCACCGACACGACTATGGGCACACCGATCCGACCAAATGGGATGACAAGCGCCGCTGCAGCGCTCCGTTACTGGGAGCGCAAGCAGGAGGTCGCATCCAACAACCTGGCCAACGTCTCCACCGACGGCTTCAAGGGGGAGAAGGTCTTCGCGCGCATGGTCGACGGCGCCCTCCCCACGGCCGACGCGGTCACCGACTTCACACCGGGCGCCGTCACGGACACGGGGAACAAGTACGACGTCGCCATCGAGGGAAAGGGCTTCTTCGTCGTGCAGTCGCCGAATGGCGAGCGCCTCTCCCGCGGCGGCTCGCTCCACGTGGACGACAAGGGCGACCTCGTGGACGCGAGTGGCCATGCGCTGCTCGGCGACCACGGCCCCATCCAGGTGAGTGACAAGGGCGGCGTCCCGCCGGGCGATCTCTCGATCAGCCACACGGGCATCGTCACCGTCGGCAAGAACGAAGTCGGGCGGCTGCGCCTCGAGACCGCTCCGGACAACGTCTCGCTCGCCCATGAGGGGAGCGGACTGTTCGTCCCGCCGCAGAAGCGCATGCCGCTCGGCGACGACTCCCCCGTGGTGCGCCAGGGCGCGCTAGAGGAGAGCAACGTCACGCCGGTGAGCGAGATGGTGGACATGATCTCCATCCAGCGCGCCTTCACCGCGGTGCAAAAAGCCATGACCACGCTCGACACGGCGCGCGGAATCGCGACGACCGAGCTCGGACGCCCCGCCAACTAAGCCTCTTCAGGAGCTCTTATGGATCCGGCACTTCGCACCGCCGCCACCGGCATGCAGGCGCAGCAGACGCGCACCGATGTCATCGCGAACAATCTCGCGAACGTCAACACGACCGGTTTCAAGCGCAGCCGCGCACACTTCGAGGACCTGCTGTACCAGACCGTGCAGGGCCCCGCGACGCTGGGCTCGCGCGACACCGAGCAGCTCCCCGCCATCCAGGTGGGACGCGGTACGCGCCTCAGTGCCGTGCAGCGCATCGAGGAGCAGGGCTCGCTCGAGCAGACCGATCGCCCGCTCGACATGGCGATCGACGGCGAAGGGTACTTCCAGGTCCAGATGCCGAACGGCGACACCGCGTACACTCGCGACGGCTCGTTCCAGGTCTCGGACCAGGGTGTCCTCGTCACGAGCGGCGGTTACGCGCTGCAGCCGCCGATCAAGGTCCCGCAGAACACGAGCTCGATCGTCGTCTCGGCGACGGGAATCGTGACGGCGCAGGGCGTCGGTGGCTCCGGCAAGGATCAGGAAGTCGGCCGCATCCAGCTCGCGCGCTTCGCCAATCCTTCCGGGCTCACCTCCAAGGGCGAGAACCTCTTCCAGGAGACGAGCGCGTCGGGTCAGCCCCAGCTCGGCTACCCCCAGGACGATGGCAACGGGCGCGTCGTGCAGGGATATCTCGAAGGGAGCAACGTGCAGATCGTCACCGAGATGGTGGACATGATCACCGCGATGCGCGCCTACGAGATCAATTCGAAGGCGATCCAGAACAGCGACGAGATGGGCCAGGTCGCTGCACAACTCATCAAGTAGCACTCGCGACATGATGCACCGCTTCACCGCATTCGTCGTCGCGCTCCTGTGCTGTGCGAGCCTCGCAGATGCGCGAGCCGTCGCGGCACAGGGCGCACGACACCTCTACGGCGCGACGCCGGCGCAGGCGACGAGCGCGTCGGCGATGACGCCGGCGTCGCCAGCGTCTCCTTCGCCGTCACGCGCTGGGAGAACGCCGGTCGCGGCACACGAGATCGCGCGCGGCACCGTGCTCGCCGCCGCGGACATCGCGTGGTCGGACTCGGTGCAGACGCGCTCCGGCGCGCGCGACAGCGTCGAGGCCGGATGGGTGGCACGACGCAGCTTCCGCACGGGAGAGGTGCTCGAAGCGCCTGGCGTCTCGCCGCCGGATCTCGTCTCGAGCGGCGACGTGGTGAACGTGATCTACACCGCCCCTGGCATCGCGCTCACGCTGCGCGGTACCGCCGTCGGCAGCGGCGCGAAGGGCGACGAAGTGTACGTGCGACTCGACAATCGTAGACGGCTTCGCGGCGTGGTCGCCGCGGCCAACACCGTGAGGGTGATGTGACACGAAACCGATCCGGCATCCGCACCGCCGGGACCCGCGCGACCGCCATCTGCGCCACGCTGGCCACGATGGTGATCTCGAGCGCGATGCTCGCACCAGCGCTGCACGCGCAGGCCGCCAAGCCGCCAGCCGCACAGGCGCAGTCCGCGCGCGACACGACGCCGATGCTGACGAGTACTGCCCTTCCCGGCCGTCAGTCCTGGCTCTCCGACCGCCGCGATTTTCACCTTGGCGACATCGTCACCATCCTCGTCGACGAGTACACGCTCACCTCGCTCGACAAGCAGGTGAACGCGAGCGACAGCCGACGCCGTAGTCTGGGCTTTGGGATGTCCACTCCATCGGGGAACAAGGACTTCGACATCACGTCCAACAACGACGCCGAGTCGCAGAACCACGGCCTCGATGCGCGCACGAATCGATTGACGACGGAGATGAGTGCGCGCGTCGTCGCGATCGCGCCGAACGGACTCATGCAGCTCAAGGGGACGAAGGGAATCATCGTCGAGCAGAGCAAGGTGCACCTGACGCTCAGTGGCTGGGTGCGCGTGCAGGACGTCTCGCCGCAGAACATCGTCCAGTCGTACCGGATGGCGGACGCCGATCTCGATTACGCCGCCGATGGACCGCTCGGCAAGGCGAAGAGCGGCATCATCGGCCGCCTGCTCGGAGCGTTCTGGCCATGACCCACCACATGCACTCCCTCACGCCGCGCCGCATCGCGCGCGCGCTCGTTCGCACCATCGAGACCGTCGGCGTCGCGCTCGCGGCTTTCGCGGTGCTCCCGTACAACGCGCAGGCGCAGGACGCGCGCATCCGTGATCTCGCCATCGCCGACGGCTCCACGCCAGTGCGGCTCGTGGGCTACGGCATCGTCGTCGGTCTCGACGGCACGGGTGATCGCAGCGTCGGCGGAACGAACGGCGGCCAGACCGTGCAGTCGGTCGCGAACCTGCTGCGCCACTTCGACATCGAAGTTCCTGCCGAAGCGCTGCGCACGCGCAACGCCGCAGCCGTGCTGGTGACTGCCGAAGTGTCGCCCTACCTGCGCGCAGGTGGCCGCTTCGACATCACCATCTCGTCGCTCGGCGACGCGCGCTCGCTGCGCGGCGGCACGCTCTGGATGGCGCCCCTCATCACCGACGCGGGCACGCAGGCGCTCGCGACGGCCCAGGGGAGCATCGTGATGAGTGACGGCAACGTCAACTCGCGCGATTTCAATACGGTCGAGACGTCCGGGCGCATTCCCGGCGGAGGCCTGCTCGAAGTCGATCTTGCGCGCGGCAACTTCGCGAGCTCATCGCGACTCCTCCTCAAGGAGCCGGATCTCGGCACCGCGACCAAGATCGCGGCGGCCATCAATCAGTCGATCGGCGCCAACACCGCGAAGGTCGAGGATCCCGGCGCGGTCGCGCTGACGATTCCGGCGACCGGTGATCGCGCTGCGACGCTCGTGAAGATCCAGGACCTCAAGGTCACGCCGGATCACGCGAACCGGCTCGTGATCGATGGTCGCGATGGTACCGTGGTCGCCGGCGGCGACATCACGGTCGGCGGCGCGGTCGTGAGCCACGGCGGCGTCACGCTCACCGTCGGCGCGGCTGCCGCGCGGGCCGGTGCCGCGGCACCGGCGCCGGGCGCGGGCGGAGGAACGCAGGCCGTTCAGGTGGCAAGCGGCGCTTCGGTGCAGACCGTGGCCGCGGCACTCCAGGCCGTGCAGACCTCGCCGTCCGAGATCGCGGCGATCTTCGAATCGCTGCGCGAGGTGGGTGCGCTGGCCGCCGAGGTCACGATCCGATGAGGATCACGGGACCCGCACCGAGCGCCGGGACTCCCGCGTCGGCCGCCGCAGCAGCACGAGACGCCAAGCTGCGCAAGGCGTCCCAGCAGCTCGAGGGGGCCTTCGTTCAGCAGATGTACAAGTCCATGCGTGACACGATCCCCGAAGGCGGGATGTTCGACGGGGGCTCGGGCGAACAGATGTTCACCGGAATGATGGATGAGCATGTCGCGGCCGATACTCCCCTCAAATGGCAGCATGGCATGAGCGAGGCGATCTATCGCCAGATGCGTGGTGCGATGCATCAGCAGCACCAGGATCAGCAGGTGGCGGCCGCGACCAGCGCGAGCAGCGCTGTCAGCGCGTCCGCGGCCGACGTCGGCACGAGCGCGCTGGCGAAGACCGGCACGCTTGGCATCAAGTAGCATGTACGCATACCACGCCCCTGTCCCGGAGCCGCCGCGCATGAGCACGCCTTCCAAGACCGCGCGTTCCTCGGCCGCGTCTCCGCTTCCGTCGCCCGCCGTCATCGACGCGCTCACGGATGCGCTGAGCGCCGAGCGCAAGTTGATCGGCGAGCTCACGGAAGTCATGCTGCGCCAGCGCAGCGCCGTCGGCGCCGACGACCTGCAGGGCGTCGACGACTCCGTCTTCGCCACGCATCGTCTCCTCCTCACACTCGGCGAGGCGCGCAAGCGCCGTCGCGGGATCAACACGCTGATGGGCTGGAGCGAGGACGCCGGCGTCAAGCAGCTCGACGAGCTTCTCGGCGACGCCATGTCCCCGCGTCTGCGCTCCGAGCGCGACGACCTGCAGACCGCCGCACGACACCTGTCGCGCGAGATCGAGATCAATCGGCGCGTGCTGCGCGAGGCGCTCGCGAACAATGAAACGTTCGTGCGCGTGATGTGTGGCGCACCCGCCGAGGTGGCGCCCACCGGATACGGCAGCGCCGCGCAGACGGCGTACACGCGTCCCGACGCGATCGCGATCACTCGCACCGCCTGATCGCTTACCCAACTCACCATGTCCATCAACTCGCTCTTCGGCTCGGCACGGCTGTCGCTGCACGCACAGCAGATCGCCATGGACACCGCGTCGCACAACATCGCGAACGCGTCCGTGGAAGGCTACAGCCGGCAGCGGGTGGACATGGTCCCCAACACGCCGGATCTCACGCCGTGGGGGAACATCGGGACGGGCGTCGTCGTGAAGGACGTGACGCGCGTTCGCGACACCCTGCTCGACAGCACGTACCGCACGCAGAACGCGCAGTCGAACGGCTACCAGACCAAGAACGATCTCCTCACGCAGATCAGCAACGTCTTCGGCGAGCCGTCCGACACCGGACTGTCGTCGCAGCTGGATCAGTTCTGGAGCTCGTGGAGCGATCTCGCGAACTCGCCGACGAGTACCGCCGCCAAGAGCGTCGTGCAGCAGCGTGGCGCACAGGTCGCGTCCACGCTGAACCGCTTCGCGAGCTCGCTCGACGACATCGCGAACACCACGCGCGGGCAGATCCAGGCGAATGTCGCCGACATCAATCGCTACTCGTCGCAGATCGCCGCGCTGAACGTGCAGATCGTCACCGCGGAGTCCGCGGGACAGCAGGCGCCCGATCTGCGCGACCAGCGCGACAACGCGGTCGATGCACTGAGCAAGATCGTCCCGGTGCGCACCGTGGAGTCGGCGTCGGGCGCGATGTCGGTGTACATCAACAATGATGCGCTCGTGGGCGACGCGACCGCGCGCCAGCTGCAGGTGACCAACCTGACCGGTCCGCTCACGATCAACATCGTGGGGAGCAGCACCAACCTGACCGGCCCCGGAGGGTCACTCGGCGCGTCACTCGACGCGGTCAACACGGACATTCCCGCTGCGAAGCAGCAGCTCGATGCCCTCGCCGCGCAGCTCGTCTCGAAGGTCAATTCGCTTCACGAGCAGGGATGGAGCGCCGCGGGTGACGCGGCGGGCGGCGCGAACTGGGATCCGACACTCGGGCCGACGGGCTCCAACATCGACTTCTTCGACCCGACGAAGACGAGTGCGGCGACCATCTCGCTCTCGGCCGACGTCGCGTCGAGCGCGGCATACGTCGCCGCCGGCAACGTGCAGAACGGAACCGGCAACAACGCGATCGCGCAGCAGATGTCCGGGCTCAGCTCCGACATGACGACGATCCCGAAGTACGGCGCGCCGGGCCAGACGTCGTTCGGCGAGTACTACCGCGACTTCGTCACGCGCCTGGGCGTCGATACCAACGATGCCAGCGCATCAGCCACGGTGTACCAGACGCTCGCGCAGAACACCGACGCGCAGCGGCAGAGCGTGAGTGGCGTATCGACCGACGATGAGCTCATCACGCTCACCCAGCGACAGCAGGCCTACGCCGCGGCCGCCAAGGTGATCACGACCGCGAGCGACATGGGGCAGACGTTGCTCGACATGGTGCGGTAGCTGGTCGTGGGTGCGGCCCCCGCCGCGCCTGAAGAATCGGGGCGATGCCCGCGTCAGCCCGCGCGCATCGCCCCGACGCGCGTTATCTTGGGCGAATCCCATGCTGATTCTTGGGCGGCGGCCCGGCGACACGCTCATCATCGACGGTGGCATCAAGATCGTCGTGCTCCAGTGCGATCGGAGCGGCGTCCGCCTGGGCATCGAGGCGCCCAGCGACGTCACCATTCTCCGCGGCGAGATCGTCAACCAGATCGCCGACGAGAACAAGCGCGCCAACGTCGTGACCGATGCGCACGACTGGGCCGCTTCCCTTCC
>Ga0068852_100003290_pt1 | contig 11284 bp, 11 predicted proteins | sample KBSCornC22_FD_66594 | JGI IMG/M metagenome (GOLD analysis project Ga0068852, IMG submission 66594) | Corn rhizosphere microbial communities from Kellogg Biological Station, Michigan, USA - KBS Corn C2-2 | ecosystem: Host-associated > Plants > Roots > Rhizosphere > Soil ... | reverse complement strand
GGGATGCGCGTGCCGTCCTTCGCCACGGCCATCAACGCTTCCGAGGCGTAATCGTCCGGGTTGTAGCCGCCGAGCACGGGCTGGCGCTTGAGCAGCTCGCGCGTGCGCTCCGCCATGTCGTAGCGATACCACGAGCGCGGCGTGACCAGGCTCTCGTAGACGAAGCGCAGCTGCTGCGTGTCGAACTCGTAGTTGATGCCGGGATGCGCGGTGTATACCGCCTCGTCGAAATCGATGTAATGCGTCTTGCCGCTCGCGAACTCGGCCACGCGCATGCGCAGCAGGCCCTTGTCGCGCTCGACCGCCACCCAGTAGTCGCGGAAGAGATCGATCTCCTCGAGCATCACGAGCGGCCGGTGCGCGAGCACCTCGCGCCAGTTCTTGCGCGACGGGTCCGCCACGGGCGCGCGCACCACGCGGAAATTGCGGCCCTTGTCGTTGGTGCGGATGTAGAAGTCGTCGCCGTGGTGGTCGACGTAGTACTCGAGCCCCGCCTTGCGCTTCTCCACCAGGCGGAAGTCGTCGCCGGGCCGGTCGGCCTGCAGGATGCGGATCTCGGAGGTGTCCTTGCTGTTCGAGCCGAGGACGATGTAGCGCTCGCTGCGCGTCTCGCCCACGCCGATGTCGAACTGCTCGTCGGGCTCGTCGTAGACCCGCGTGGTCTCGCCGCCCAGCACCTGCCGCTGCAGCCGGTAGCTGCGCTTGGTGGTCTCGTCCTCCTCGACGTGGAAGAGGGTCCTGCTGTCCGCCGCCCAGGCGAGCGACGTCACGCGCGGCGCCGTATCGGGCAGCAGCTCGCCCGACGCGAGGTCCTTCACGTGCAGCGTGTACTGGCGAAACCCGGTGAAGTCCACCGTGTACGCGAGCTTCGTGGTATCGGGGCTTACTTCCCACGTGCCGACGGCGGTGAACTTGCGCCCCTTCGCGAGCTCGTTCACGTCCAGCATCACTTCCTCGGGCGCATCCATGCTGCCCCTGCGGCGGCAGTAGATCGGGTATTGCAGTCCTTCGACCTCCCGCTGGTAGTACCAGTAGCCGTGGCGCCGGTACGGCACGCTCTCGTCGGTTTCCTTGATGCGGGCGAGCATCTCCCTGTAGAGCGAATCCCGGAAGCCCTCGAGCGGCTTCATCACCGCGTCGGTGTAGCGGTTTTCCGCCTCGAGATAGGCGATCACCTCGGGATTGGCCTTGTCGCGCAGCCAGAAATACGGATCCACGCGGCGGTCACCGAACTTGGTGAGCACCTTCGGCTTCTTCGCCGCCACGGGCGGCGTGGCGACATCGGCCGCCTGGGCGGCAAGTGAGACGGCAGCGGTAAGCAGCATGGCGCGCAACAGCAGCGGGAAGGGACGCATGGAGGACTTCGGCGGGAGGGGCGATTATACGGCGGCGCCGTTACCGCCCCGCAGGACAGGCGTCAACCGCCCCGGCCGCGTTCCGTTGATTGAGCTGGAAGCCCGGCGCCTCCATAATTCGCACCGCCACGAACAATTTCCCGGAGAAGAAACGCGATGAAGCTCAAGTTGCTCGCAACCATCCTGGCCGCCTCGGCCCTGCCCGTCCTCGCCCAAACCGGCAATGCCGCGCCGGCGCAGCCCAGCCAGGCCCGCGTGGAAGTGGACCATGGCGACAGCGCCACGCCGAAAGCGGCCAAGTCCGGCAAGGCGAAGAAGCCGCACCAGAAGTCGACCAAGAAAAAGTCGAAGAAGCACACCCAAACCGCCGGCTGATCGCGGCAATCGGGGGCCCGCAGGGGCCCTCGAAGTCGCCTGGCCAGCGCCGGCCGCAGGTACCCGTCCGTGCGAGGGCGGTCTGCTATGCTGAAAAGATGTTCGCTGTTCCCACCCAGGCTGCCGCTGCAACAGCCGCCGAACGCCACGAGGCATTGCTGCAACAGGCGCAAGCGCTCTTCGCCGGCGAGCGCGACCGCACGGCCAACGCGGCCAACCTAGCCGCGCTGATCTACCACTCGCTGCCGGATCTCAACTGGGCCGGCTTCTACTGGCACAAGGGCGGGGAGCTGGTGCTGGGCCCGTTCCAGGGCAAGCCCGCCTGCGTGCGTATCGCGCTCGGACGCGGCGTCTGCGGCACGGCGGCGCGCGAGCGGCGTACGGTGCTGGTGCCGGATGTGCACCGGTTCCCCGGCCATATCGCGTGCGATTCGGCCTCGAACAGCGAGCTGGTGATCCCGCTCGTGAAGGCAGGCGAGCTGGCCGGCGTCCTCGATCTCGACAGCCCCCTGCCGGGCCGCTTCTCGGAAGCGGATGCGCGCGCGCTCGAGCGGGTCGCCCAGGCCTTCCTCGAAGCGAGCGACCTCGCCACCTGAGATGTCCAACTACATCGACGATTCGCTCATCGCCGGCGAGGAGGTCGTGCATCGCGCACGGCTCACGTGGTGGTCGCAGGCGGGGTTCCTCATCCTCGGCGCGCTGCTGGCGGTGGCGCTCGCCGGCATCGTGTTCTTCGCGCGCGACCGCACCGCGCCGCTCGAGTCCAGCCACGTCGCGATCATGTTCGGCGTCGTCGTGGCGGTGGCCCTCGTCTGCTTCCTGGTGGCCGCGGTGAAGATGCGCTCGACCGAGATCGCCATCACCACCAAGCGCGTCATCGCCAAGTTCGGCTTCGTCACCCGCCATACGGTGGAGATCAACCTCGACAAGGTCGAGTCGCTGCGCGTGGAGCAGGGTGTGTGGGGGCGCATCCTCAACTACGGCACCATCCTCATCTCCGGTTCCGGCACCGCCGTCGCTCCCATCCCCAACATCGCCGATCCCCTCGTCTTCCGCCGCAAGTTCATGGAGGCCACGGACCGGCCGATCTCGATGCCGCGGCAGACGTAGGCACCGCCCGCCGCGGCGGCACGCGGATAATCGTGCAACCGCCGCAACCCGTGTCCGGATAGCTCCGTGCTGCGTTCACTCCTCGTCGACTTCAACTCGTACTTCGCCTCGGTGGAGCAGCAGGTCGAGCCGCGGCTGCGCGGCCGCCCCGTCGGCGTGGTGCCGATGCTCGCCGACACCACCGTCTGCATCGCGGCGAGCATCGAGGCCAAGCGCTTCGGCGTGAAGACGGGCACGAAGGTCGGCGACGCGCGGCAGATGTGCCCGGGCATCGAGTTCGTCATCGCACGGCACGAGATCTACATCGAGTACCACCATCGCGCGGTGGCCGTCGTCGACTCGATCGTGCCGGTGCGCGCCGTGCTCTCGATCGACGAGATGGATTGCGAGCTCACGGGGCGCTGGCGCGAGCCCGCCCGCGCGCTGGATACCGCCCATCGCGTCAAGGCGGCGCTCGCATCGCAGGTCGGCGCGTGCCTGCGCACCTCCATCGGCATCGGCCCCAACACCTTCATCGCCAAGACCGCCTCGGACATGGTGAAGCCCGACGGCCTGGTCGTGATCGAGCAGCGCGAGCTGCCCGACCGCCTGTTCGACCTCGAGGTGCGCGCGCTCTCCGGCATCGGAAAGCAGATGGAGAAGCGCCTCGCGCGCCACCGCATCCACACGGTGCGCGACCTCGCCGCGCGCTCGAAGGACGAGCTGCGCGCCATCTGGGGCGGCGTGGGCGGCGAGATCATGTACGAACGCCTGCGCGGCGAGGAGCAGCACGAGCGCGAGAACGACACCAGCTCCATCTCGCACTCGTCGGTGCTGGGTCCGGAGCGGCGCAACCCGGACGACGCGTTCGCGGTGCTGAACCGGCTCGCGCAGAAGGCGGCGATGCGGCTGCGCAAGGCCGGCTACTACGCGGGCCGCGTCGCGGTCGACGTGAAATTCCTCGACGGCTCCCACTGGCACGACGAGATGCGGCTCGTCGACACGCAGGATACGGTGACCTTCCTGCACGCGCTGGAGAAGCTGTGGGCCGCGCGTCCGCGGGACCGGCGCACGATCCTGCGCGTGGGCATGGCGTACTCGGACTTCGTCCCCGAGTCGGCGCACACCGGCACGCTCTTCGCGGCGGAGGACAAGTCGAAGGCGCTCTATGCCGCGCTCGACACGCTGAATGCCCGCTTCGGCAAGCAGGCGGTGTATTTCGCCGGTGCGCACAAGGCGCGCGACCGCAGCGGCCTGCACATCGCCTTCAACCACATCCCCGACCCCAAGACGGACAAGTGACGCCGCTGAAGAACCGCGTCGTCGTGGTCACGGGCGCCTCGCGCGGCATCGGTGCGGAGCTCGCACGCCAGCTCGCCGACCAGGGCACGCGGCTGGTGCTCGCGGCGCGCAGCCAGGCCGAGCTCGAGGCGGTGGCGATCGATTGCCGCCGGCGCGGCGCCGCCGTGATCACCGTGCGCGCGGACGTGGCCTCCCAGCGCGATTGCCAGGCGCTCGTGTCGGGCGCGGTGCTCGGCTTCGGCCGCGTGGACGTGCTGGTCAACAACGCGGGCGCCAGCATGTGGGCGCGGTTCGAGGAGCTCGAGGACCTGGGCGTGCTCGAGCGGCTGATGGCGGTGAACTACCTCGGCGCTGCGTACTGCACGTCGTACGCGCTGCCCTACCTGCGCCAGTCGCAGGGCGTGGTCGTGGCGATCTCGAGCCTCGCCGGGCTGGTAGGCGTGCCGACGCGCACCGGCTACTGCGCGGCCAAGCACGCGATGACCGGCTTCTTCGACGCGCTGCGCATCGAGCTCGCCGATTCGGGCGTGGCGGTGTGCACCGTGCATCCCGGATTCGTCGCCACCGGCATCCGCGAGAACGCGGCCGGCCCCGATGGCCAGCCCATCCACGTGAGCCCGGTGCGCGAGAGCGAGGTGATGCGGGTGGACGAATGCGCTCGGCGCATCGTGCAGGCGATCCAGCGGCGCGAGCGGCGGGTCGTCATGACCGCGCGCGGTAAGATAGGCCTTTGGCTGCGGCTCATCGCACCGGGGCTCGTGGACCGCATCGCGCGCCGCGCCATCGAACAGGGACACTGAATGCACTTTCGGCCTGGAGCCGGTTTCCGGACGTCTCCGGCCCGAACCCCCAACGACAGAGGAGAACCCCGATGACGATCAAGGTTGGCGACCGGCTTCCCGAAGGCAACGTGCAGGAATACATCGAGGTGGAAGGCAACGGCTGCAGCGTGGGCCCCAACACGTTCAAGGTGCAGGACCTCACCAAGGGCAAGAAGATCGCGATCTTCGGCCTGCCCGGCGCCTTCACGCCCACCTGCTCCGCCAAGCACGTGCCGAGCTACCTGCAGAACATGGACCAGCTCAAGGCGAAGGGCATCGACGAGGTGTGGTGCTTCGCGGTGAACGACCCGTTCGTGATGGGCGCCTGGTCGCGCGACCAGAAGGCGAACGGCAAGATCCGCTTCATGGCCGACGGCAGCGCCGAGTACACGAAGAAGCTGGGCCTCGATTTCGACCTCAACGCCCGCGGCCTGGGCATGCGCTGCCAGCGCTTCTCGATGATCGTGGACGACGGCGTCGTGAAGCAGCTCAACGTCGAGCAGGCGGGCAAGTACGAGGTCTCCGGCGCGGAGAAAATGCTCGAGCAGCTCTGAACGATCGCACGCGGGCGCCCGTCTTCCCCCGAGGCTGGACGCCCGTTCCTTCCAGCAACAGCGCCGCGGCGAAAGCCGCGCCCAACCCACGGGGGACATCCTCTTGCCGCTCATCCTTTCCGCCCTTTACATCTACCCGGTGAAGGGCCTCAAGGGCATTTCCGTCGAGGCTTCGCGCTGCACCGGGCGCGGCCTCGAGCGCGACCGCCGCTGGATGGTCGTCGATGCCGATGGCGAGTTCATCTCGCAGCGCACGGTGCCGAAGATGGCCACCGTCTGGACCGACATCGACGGCGACACGCTCACGCTTTCGGCGCCCGATGTGGACAGCGTCTCGCTGCCGGTGGCGCCGGCGGCGGATGCCGATACGCGCGTCACCGTCTGGAGCAGCACGCTGGAGGCCGCGGCGCCGGCGCCCGAGGCTGACGCCTGGCTCAGCCGCTACCTGGGCATGCCATGCCGCCTCGTGTACATGCCGCCCGGTGCACGGCGCAATTCCAACCCCCGCTACGCGGGCCCTGACAAGGCGGTGAGCTTCGCGGACGGTTACGCGTACCTCGTCTGCACCGAAGCGTCGCTCGCGGAGCTCAATGCGCGGCTGGCCGCCAAGTCCCATGGCGCGCTGCCGATGAACCGCTTCCGCCCCAACCTCGTGATCGCGGGAAGCGCGCCCTTCGCCGAAGACGGCTGGCGTGAGCTGCGCGTGGGCGAAGCCGTCCTGCGCGCGGCCAAGCCGTGCGGGCGCTGCCAGGTCACGACGACCGACCAGTCCACGGGCGAGGTCCGCGGGCCCGAGCCGCTGCAGACACTCGGCGAGTACCGCGCGAGCGACGAGTTCGGCGTGATGTTCGGCATGAACTACGTGACCGTGGCGAGCGGTGCCGTGCGCGTGGGCGACGCCGTCGCCGCGGAGGCCAGCGCATGAACGCCTTTCGTCCGGTCGCGGCGGCCGCGTGGTCGCTCGTGGTGATGGCCGTGACTGCCGCCGTGCAGGTCGGCTACTCCGACTACTACCTGAGGCAGACCACCGGCAGCGGCATGTCGCTGCGCTCCGCGCACGCGGCCGCGCTGAACGGCGACCTCGTGGCGATCTCCGCCGTGATCGCGATGGCGGCGGGACTCCTCGCGCTCTTCACCATCGTGCTCGAGCACAACGTGCCGCTGGTCGAGCAGTTTCCGCCCGTCTTCGATCGCGGCAAGCTGCTGCGCTGGCTCGGCATCACGCTTGCGGTGGTGGCCGCGGCGGATGGCGTGATGTGGCTCGCGCGCGGGCACGTTGCCGGGCCCCCGGAGCTCGAGCGCTATCGCGCCGCGATGTCGCCGGTACTGCCGTGGTTCGCGGCGATCGTGGTGACGCCGCTGTTCGAGGAGGCGCTCTTCCGCGGTTTCCTGCTCCCGCCGCTCGCCGCGAGCGCGCTGGGACGCGGCGGCGCAGTCGCGCTCGCCGCGGTGATCCCCGCGGCCGCCCATGCGTACGACGATCCATGGCGCCTGGCGAGCCTCGTGGCGCTCGGATGCCTGTACGGTGCGGCGAGGCTGCGCACCGGCTCCCTCGCGATCCCTCTCGCGATGCACGTGCTCGCCAACGTGAGCGCGATGGCCGTGGCGGCGTTGGCCCGCTGACCGCGCTAGCGCAGGAAAGCGAAAGCCGCGAGCGCGAGCCAGCCCGCGATGAAGCAAAGCCCGCCCAGCGGCGCGATCGGGCCGAGCGAGCGGCCGGCGAGCGCGAGGTACCAGAGCGAGCCGCAGAAGAAGAGCACGCCCAGCACGAGCAGCACGCCCGCCGCCACGAGCCACATCGAGGCGGCGTTGCGCGCGAGGGTGCCGATCACGAGGAGCCCGAGCCCGTGCACGAGCTGGTAGAGGACCGCGGTCTGCATCAGGCGTTGCGCGTCTGCGTGTGCGGCGCCCTTCGAGGCGTGCGCGGACAGGGCGCCGAGGATCACGCCGAGCGCCATCACCAGCGCGCCGGAGCCCAGCAGGAAGCGTGCGATCGCGGTCATGTCTTCACCTTCGGCCGGAGCAGGAACGAGGCGAGCGCGGGGAGCAGGAAAAGCGCTCCCAGCATGTTGAGGAAGAACATGAACGCGAGGAGCACGCCCATGTCGGCCTGGAACTTGAGCGCCGAGAGCGCCCAGGTGGCCACGCCGATGGTCATCGTGACCGCGGTGAACACCATGGCGGTGCCGCGCTCGCGCAGCGCCTCGAAGAACGCCGTGGCGAGCGGCTTGCCCTCCTCGAGGTGCTTGCCGATGCGGTCGTACAGGTAGATGCCGTAGTCGACGCCCACACCCACGCCGAGGGCCACCACCGGCAGCGTCGAGACCTTGAGGCCGATGCCCAGCAGCGGCATCAGCGCCTCGCACAGCACCGACACGAGGGCGAGCGGCACGAGGATGCAGAGCGTGGCGCGCAGGCTGCGGAAGGTGGCGAGGCACATCGCGAGCAGCGCGCCGAAGATCGCGAAGTTCATCTCCCAGCGCGCCTTGTCCACGGCCTCGTTGGTTGCCGCGGCGACACCCATGTTGCCGGTGGCGAGGCGGAAGTCCACCTTGTCGCTCGCGTTGGCGGCGTTGAACTGCTTCACGGCATCCACGAGGCGCACCAGCGTCTCGCCCTGCTGGTCGCGGGTGTTCACCAGCACCTGCATCGCGCTGCAGTCGGGATTGAGGAGGCCCGTGGCGGTGTCGATGGGCGTGACGCTCTGCGCGAGGACCTGCGGATCGCGCGGCAGCTGGCGCCACCTGATGTTGCCCTCGTTGAAGCCGGCGTTGACCACCTTGGCGAGGCCTGCCAGCGAGATCACCGACTGCGTCCCCGGCTGGATCTGCATGTGCCAGTCGAAGTCGTCGATGAGGGACATCACGCCATAGTCGGTGCAGGCGCCCTGGACGTTCTTCGTCTGCGCGACCACGCCGAGGGTATTCACGCCGATGGCGAACTTCTCCACGATCTTCGCGTTGTCGAGGTTGTAGCGCGAGTCGGGCCTCAGCTCCGGCACGCCGATGCCATAGTCGCCGACCTTGAGGTTGCGTGCCTGCAGCAGCCCGAGCGCCAGGACCACCGCCGCGACGGCGACGATCACGCCCGCACGCCGCGGCTCCACGCCGCGCGCCGCGGTGCGCCAGAAGCGGTCGGCGCGGCTCTCCTGCCACGCCTCGCCCGCGAGCGCGTGCCGCGACATGTGCAGGTACGAAAGCAGGATCGGCAGCAGCATCTTGTTGGTGACGATCATCCAGCCCACGCCGAGCGAGGCCGTGATGCCCAGCTCGCGCACGATGTCGATCGGGATCAGCATGATCACCGCGAACCCGAGCACGTTGGTGAGGAGCGCCAGCGTGCCGGGAATGAAGAGCTTCGCGAATGCCCGGCGCGCGGCGGTGAGGCTGTCCGCGCCCGAGACCACCTCGCGCTCCCACGACTTGGTCATCTGCACCGCGTGCGAGACGCCGATGGAAAAGATGAGGAACGGCACCAGGATCGACAGCGGATCGATGCCGAAGCCCAGCAGCGGCAGGGTCCCCAGCAGCCACAGCACCGGCATCATCGCCACCGCGATCGCGACGAGCGTGAGCTTCACGTCCTTCACGAACCACAGCATGAGCCCCAGCGTGATGAGGAAGGCGAGCCCGAAGAACGCGATCACGCCCTGCGCGCCGGCACGGATGTCGCCGATGGCCTTGGCGAAGCCGATGATGTGCACGCTGTGCTGCTCGCTCGCGTACTTGGCGCGCAGGTCCTCGAGCCGCGAGGCGAACTGGAAATAGTCGAGGCGCCGGCCCGTCTGCGGATCGATCTCGAGCAGGCCCGCCGCCACGAGCGCGCCGGAGAAATCGGTGGCGACCGTGCGGCCCACCTCGGTGGACTTGTTCACGTTCGCGCGCACGGTGGCGAGATCCGCGTCGGTGCCCTGGTACGTGGCGGGGATCACGTTGCCGCCGGAGAACCCCTCCTCCACGACCTCGATGAAGCGCGTGTTCGGCGTGAAGAGCGACTTGACCGTCGGGCGGTCGACGCCGTTCAGCAGGAACACGTCGTCGGTGAGCGCCTTCAGCTTGTCGAGGTACGGCTTGTTGAAGATGTCGCCGTCCTTCTGCACGAGCGCCACGACCACGCGGTTGGCGCCGCCGAAGACCTTCTCGTACTGGCGGTACACCTTCATGTACGGATGCTCGAGCGGGATCATCTTGTTGAAGCCCGCGTCGACGGCGAGGTGCGAGGCCGAGGCGGCGAAGAGCACCGTCATGACGGCGAAGACGGCGAGCCAGGCGCGCCGGAAGCCGAAGATCGCGCCGGCGACGCGCTGGATGAACGCCTCGAGCGTCATGGCGTCGCGCGGCGGATCGGGAGCGCCACCTCGCGCGGGCCGCCCTCGCCCACGAGGACCAGCTGGTCGCCCGCGCCGGCGACCGCCGCCGCGAGCGCCCGCGTGGTGCCCGTCATGAGGGGCACGAAGGAACGGCCTTCGTCGCGGCTCACGAGCACGGTGCCCGCGTTGCCCGCGAGCACCACAGTGCCATCGGGCAGGCGCGTGCCGCCCATGATCGACGCGCTCGATGCGTCGTCCACGGGCGCCCACGTGCGGCCCCCGTCGGTGGTGCGGAAGATGCGGCCGCGCAGTCCGTAGATCACAGCGCTGCCCTCGCCCGCCGCAACCACGCCGAAGAACGAGCCCTTGTACGGCGATTCGAGCGGCGTCCACGTGGCGCCGCGATCGTCCGAGGCGAGCAGCGTCCCCGCCTCACCCGCGATCAGCAGCCGCTTGCCGACGGCGGCGATGCCGTTCAGGTGCCGGTCGTCGGCGAGGATCTTGCGCGCGGCCCACGTGCGTCCGCCGTCATGGCTTTCGTAGTACGCGCCGTATGCGCCGACCGCGATGGCGAGCTCCGCGTCGACGAACGCCGCGTCCATGAGCGGGCGCTGCTCCTGCGGCGCGGAGAAGGCCACGCTCCAGCTCTCGCCGGCGTCCTCGGTGCGCAGGATCGTGGTGTCGTGGCCCACCGCCACGCCCACGCGCGCGTCGAGGAAGGCCACCGCGGTGAGCAGCGGCACGCGCACGGCTACCCGGGCGAAGCGCCAGTGCGCGCCGTTGTCGTCGGTGAGCACGACGTTGCCGCGGTCGCCCACGGCGACGATGCGCTCGCCCACGCGCACGGCATCCGTCAGCAGCAGGCGCTCGACCGTGCGGCGCGGCGCCTCCTGCGGCGCCTGCGCGGGCGACGCGGCCGGAAAAACAAAGGCGGCGGCCGCCAGGAAGCGGGCCGCCGCGAGGGTGAAGCGCATTCCTACCGCGTGCCGGTGCCGCGCAGGTTGTTCGGCGTGTAGTCGCCGGGCGAGCGCTTGATCGGCTCGTAGACGCGCTTCACCTCGTTGCTCAGGCCCATCGCGATGTAGCGCCCCGACTGCAGGTCGTTGTGGACTTCCACGGTCGCGTAGAACATCGGGACGTTGTACCAGTTCTCGTTGTGCAGCTCGGCGGTGCGCCACAGCTCGCCGCGCGTGTCGTACTTGTCGATGAGGAGGATGGCCCAGCTGTCCTCGTCGATGTAGAAGGTGCGGCGCGCGTAGATGTGGCTGGTGCCCTGCTTCAGCGTCGAATCGACGACCCAGACGCGATGCAGCTCCCAGCGCGAGAGGTCCTCGTTGATGTGGCCCGGCTTGAGGATGTCGGAGTACTTGTACTTCGGATCGCCGAGGCGGTAGGAGTTGTACGGAACGTAGATCTCCTTCTTGCCCACGAGCTTCCAGTCGTAGCGGTCGGTCGCGCCGTTGTACATGCCGAAGTCGT
>Ga0068852_100003287_pt1 | contig 11289 bp, 13 predicted proteins | sample KBSCornC22_FD_66594 | JGI IMG/M metagenome (GOLD analysis project Ga0068852, IMG submission 66594) | Corn rhizosphere microbial communities from Kellogg Biological Station, Michigan, USA - KBS Corn C2-2 | ecosystem: Host-associated > Plants > Roots > Rhizosphere > Soil ... | reverse complement strand
ATTAAGCAGAGGCAATGGAAAATAATCCGTTAGAAGGACTATTCTCGTTCCCTGAGATTATATTTCTTCCGGTAAATTTCCCGGCTGTTTCTTCTTTCTTTCTTTTTAATATCTTTTGTTTCCCGCCTGATAATTTTTCCATCATGCCTTGCCGCCTTTATATCTTGATGAACATTTCTTTGACCTTTCTTAAATGATGAGCTTCGGTTTTCATAAGCTCGCCACTCTTTACACCCTCATTAATTCTGTGATGCTGATTCAGGCTACGATGTTTTATTTGTGCGTTTGTTGTGCAAATGCCTAATCCAAAAATGATGGCAAGCATTAATAAAAATTTCATTTTCATAAATGTGAATAAACCATTAAACTCTCAACTTATGACGGACGCTATTAATTAAAGTTTAATTGTGCAAAAAATATCGGGAGAAAAAGACATTATATCTATATACAAGCGTTTTCAATCATTGCCTCATCATCATCCGCTGCAAAAAAAGCTTTTGAATTGATAGCACCATAAATATTAAAACTCATTCGATGATATTTGCAAAGGCCATGTTCTTTAATAGCTGTGCGATGTTCCAGGGTGCCATAGCCTTTATTGTTGTGCCAGCTATATACTTTGAATTTTCTATGAAGATTTACCATATAGTCGTCGCGGTAAGTTTTAGCTAATACACTTGCCGCGGCTATTGATGCATATATGCCATCGCCTTTTATTATACAGTAATGCGGCATTTTTTTATAATTTTTGAAACGGTTCCCATCAACCAATAAAATATCCGGTTTTGCTGATAGCTTATTCAGTGCAAGATGCATTGCTTTAAAAGATGCCTGCAAAATATTAATGCGGTCTATTTCATTGTTGCTTACGCTGGCAACAGAATATGCTATGCTTTCTTTTTCAATGACGGGTCGCAACTGTTCTCTTTCTTCTTTTGTAAGTTGTTTTGAATCGTTTAGCATGGGATGATAAAAATCTTTTGGCAAAACAACTGCTGCCGCAAACACAGGGCCTGCAAAGCATCCGCGGCCTGCTTCGTCGAGGCCAGCTTCATAAAATTTATTATGGAAAAAAGGAAGTAACAATTTTTTCAAAAATAAAGATGATTGGTAGAAAATGATTCATTTTTTTTCAACATTTTTTCAAATAGTATTGTGGCAATGCCAGTATTCTTAGGTAGGTTACCTTTGCGTCGAAATAAAAAGATATGATAGCCCAAATAAAAAATGATTCTTCGAAATATGTGGCCAGTTGGCTTTTTGCAGGTGTTATTATGTTGATGATTCAAATATTATTGGGAGGCATTACACGCTTAACGGAATCGGGCTTAAGTATTACTGAATGGAATCCAATAACCGGTATTTTGCCACCTTTAAATACTTCACAATGGATGGCCGAATTTGATAAATATAAACATACAGATCAATTCAGGTATTTAAATAGCAACTTTTCACTAAGTGATTTTAAATCGATATTTTTTTGGGAGTGGTTGCATCGTGCATGGGCAAGGCTTATGGGCATCGTCTTTTTAATTGGCTTCTTTTATTTTTTAATAAAAAAGCAATTCAGGGCCGATATGATAATACCCTTTATTATATTATTTCTGCTTGGAATGATGCAGGGGCTCATTGGTTGGATAATGGTTAAGAGCGGCCTTATTCCTGAAAGATTGTTTGTTGGCCATATACAATTAGCAACGCATTTTATGGCAGCGCTGCTTTTGCTGTGCTATACATTATGGTTTGCATTAAGTCTCTCGATTCCTTCAAACCAGCTAACTTTTAATAAGCACTTAAAGAAAATAACGATTATCATATTTTGTATTCTTTTTTTTCAGTTGATTTATGGGGCATTTATGGCGGGCTTGCATGCAGCTACAGCTGCGCCCACTTGGCCACAAATAAATGAACAATGGATCCCGGCTTCGATGGATAATTTATCGCCGTGGTGGAAAAATTTGATTGACAATAAAATTACTGTGCAGTTTATTCACCGGGGCTTCGCATACGTTCTTTTAGTAACAGTTATTATATGGTTTATAAAAGCAGTGCGAACAAAAGGAAGTTTATTATTTGCTAAATTAAAATTTATTCCTTTAGCGCTTATTATTTTGCAGGTAATACTGGGAGTAACAACTGTAGTTACATCTCCTTATGGCAATAACCTGGTATGGTTTGGCGTTGCACATCAGTTCGTTGCTATTACGTTCCTGATGGCAATAGTATTTATGTTGTATATTATCAGGCGATAGCGGTTTAACCAGCACTCTATGAAGCAGTTTTTAAAAAATTTTTATTATTCATTTCCAATTCAGTTGCTGCTACTTCATTTTAGAAAATCGCAAGCACTTCTTATTTTTTGGTTTATCCTGTTCCTTGTTATTACAGGAAATTTCATGAAAATATTTGGCGCTAATGCTTTATTTCTTGCACCTGAATACCTGGGTAATGTAAATGCAGGCGGCGCTGCTATAACCGGGATGGCGACCGCGGTTTACATAATGAGCTGGAACATTACCACTTTTATTTTACATAGTATGCGGTTTCGGTTTCTCGCAACCACTTCCAAGCCATTCTTAAAATATTGCCTCAATAATGCTATTATCCCTTCGTGTTTTTTAATACTTTATTTTATAGAAGCTTTATTATTCGACAGGGAAATGGAATTGATTCCATTAATGGAATTCATTGCCATAGCGGCCGGTTTTATGGCAGGTTTTTTTATTTTGATAGCCATTTCATTTGCCTATTTTTTTACTGCCGACCGAAGAATAATAAGAACTTTTCAAACAGGCATTATTGATTTTGACGACCAAAGGAGAATCGAAAAAAATGAAAAAGCTTTCGCTGAAAATAATTTTGGATTACCGGTTGGCTATTATTTAACCACGCGTTTCAAATTTAGAAAGGCACGTAATGTAGCTCACTACAGCCAGGATTTTTTAGATACAATTTTTAAACGACATCATTTCTCCGCAATAATTACCATTGTCCTCGCCTTCATTTTTATGATATTTATTGGTTTCTTTATGGATAATAGATTTTTTCAGGTGCCTGCCGCTGCAAGTATATTGGTGCTTTTTGCATTATTAATAGCCTTTATAGGAGCGCTTTCTTATTTCCTTGGAAGCTGGAGCATTTTGTTTGTTATATTTCTTTTTGTTGTTCTTAATATTCTTTATGAATACAATATAATTGATCCGCGTAATAAGGCTTTTGGGCTTAATTATACACATACAGAAAGACCCGACTATACTCTTCGTAACCTTGAGAAAATAAATTCACCGGAGCATATAGCAGCGGATAAAGCTAATATGATTGAAATACTTGATCGCTGGAAAGCCCGCCAGGATACTGAAAAGCCATTAATGGTTGTTTTGAATTTCAGCGGAGGTGGCGTAAGAAGTGCAACCTTTGCTATGAATATCCTTCAGCAACTTGATAGTATTAGCAATGGCACTATAATGAAAAAAACTGCTCTTATTAGCGGAGCTTCAGGCGGAATGCTTGCAGCGGCTTACTTTAGGGAATTGGCGAGGCTTAGGGAAACAGGCGTGAATATTAGTCCTCAGAATAAAAGGTATGTAGATGATATCTCAAAAGATTTATTGAATCCTGTATTTTCTTCCATGATAGCACGTGATCTTCTTTCACCGGCACAAAAATTTTCGGTTGGCCCTTACCGTTATGTTAAAGACAGAGGATATGCTTTTGAACAAAAATTAAATACTAATACGCACGGCATTCTTAATAAAACAATTGGCTTTTATAAAGCCGATGAAAATAATGCTAAAGTGCCCCTGATGATTTTAAATTCTGTAATAACAAGAGATTTAAAAAAGATGATGGTATGTACTCAGCCCATCAGCTTTATGATGCAGCCCACATTTATTGATAGTGCATCTGAAATGAACGGCCCGGACGCTGTTGATTTTGGCGCAATATTTAAAAACGAAAACCCAATGAATCTTCGGCTGCTTACAGCGTTAAGAATGAATGCAACCTATCCTTATATTCTTCCAAGTGTATGGCTTCCTACACGCCCCGTAATAGACGTAATGGATGCGGGGCTACGCGATAATTATGGACAAGAAACTTCCCTTCGTTTTTTGCACGTCTTTAAAGACTGGATAAATAAAAATACAAGTGGTGTTTTAATTATACAAGTACGGGCAATGCAGAAAGGAAGCTGGGCTACGCCTTATAAAAATGGTGGAATTATAAATATTTTTACCAAGCCCTTTTCAATGCTGGAGGTTAACTGGTTCAGGCTACAGGATTACTTCCAGGATGATGAGATAACGTATGCGCAAAATCTTGACAGTAATTTTCATCGCATTGCATTTATGTATATTCCTGAAGAAGAAGAACATGGCGCTTCATTAAATTTCCATCTTACTGCAAGCGAGAAAAAAGAAGTAATCGCGTCATCCCGAAGAAAAAATAATGTAGAAGCTTTTGAAGAAGTAAAGAAATATTTAAGGCACTAAAAGGTTAAAAGCTGATGGCAAAATTTCTATCTTTAATTCTTTATAAGTTGATACATGATCGCCATCAATATGCAAGGGCGCCATTTTGGCGTTTACAATTTCAATATCTTTTGTTTGAAAATACAGAATATCTTTTTGATGAAAATCTTTTTCCTTTACATCACTGATCTTCCCTGATTGCATTTGTTTAAAAACTGACCATATAATTTTTGGTTTGCTCATTTTTTTTACCACAATTATATCAAGCAAACCATCGCTGATGCTGGCTTCAGGCGCTATTTTAAAATTATTCCCAAACTGGTTGCTGTTGGCTATGCAAATAAAATATGCATCTGCCTTAAATTTAATTTCGCCTGTTTTTACTTCAAAAGAATAGGTCTTGGCAGATATAAAATTTTTGAAAGTTTGTTGTATATACGTTGAAAGCCCTCTCTTTTTTTGTAACGAAAAATCATATGCAACCTGCGCATCAAGGCCAATGCCACACAGCATACAACTTAATGATCCATTAACAAGAAAAGCATCTATGCATTCATTTTTACCTTTAAAAATTATTTCAAAAGCTTTATTTATTTGCCTGGGAATTTTTGCCGTAAATGCAAGCCCGTTCCCTGATCCTAAAGGAATAATGCCAATATTAATTTTTATATTTAATATTGCGGCTATCACAGGACGCAAGCTTCCATCGCCGCCACAAATAACAATATCGGTAATACCTTCGCCATATATTTTATCCCTGAGAAAAGAATAGTTTCCATCTTCAGAGGTGAATAATATTTCGAAATCAATATTCTTCTCACTGCATTTTTTAATAATTTTCTTTTCTAAATGCAACTTGCTTGTGGTGCCCGAAATTGGATTTATAAAAAATAAAAATTTGCGCAACATAGTTTTATGTGGTTATACTTCCCTTTTAGAGCTCGTAACTTCAAAAATGATTTTTATAAATATTCAAAAATTAAGATTCATTTTTAGTGGCTTCACCTTCATTTAATGCTTTCCATAATAAGTCTTTTAATGGTATCAATCCATGGTTGGCTATTGAAGAAATAAAGATGTGCGGAATATCGCCAGGCAACTCTTTTGCTATCGCATCTTTTAATTCATCATCAAGCATATCACTTTTACTTATAGCAATTATAAATTTTTTATCTAGTAATTCCGGATTATATTCTTCCAATTCTTTTCTTAAGATTTTATATTCTTCATTATGATTACTACTATCGGCTGGTATTAAAAAAAGCAGCACAGGATTTCGTTCTATATGCCTTAGAAACCGGAATCCAAGGCCTTTTCCTTCCGCCGCTCCTTCAATGATACCGGGCAGATCCGCAATGCAAAAACTTTTATGATCCCGATATTGAACTATGCCAAGTTGTGGTGTTAGCGTGGTAAATGCATAATCGGCAATCTTTGGTTTTGCTGCTGTAATTACCGACAGCAACGTAGATTTTCCCGCGTTGGGGAAGCCTACCAAACCTACGTCTGCCAACACTTTCAGCTCTAAAATTTTCCATCCTTCTTCGCCTTCTTCACCAGGTTGTGAATGTTGGGGCGCCTGGTTAGTTGGCGTTGCAAAATGTGAGTTGCCCTGGCCGCCCCTGCCGCCTTTCATCAATATAATTTCCTGTCCGTCTTCTAAAATTTCTGCTTCTTCTTTTCCGGTTTCTTCATTTTTTGCTATAGTTCCTAAAGGAACTTCAATTACAATATCTTTTCCATCGCGGCCGGTACAATTATTTTTGCTTCCGTTTTCACCGTTCTCAGCCAGTACATTTTTAAAATACCGAAGATGTAGTAAGGTCCATAAATTTTTGTTACCGCGAAGAATAATATGAGCGCCCCTGCCGCCATCGCCACCATCGGGTCCACCAAATGCAGTGAGTTTATTTCGCATAAAATGTTTGCTGCCTGCACCACCATGTCCGCTTTTGCAAAATATTCTTATATAATCTATAAAATTTGTTTTTTCCATTGTTGTAAAGTTCGCAAACTTTTATTTAGGAATAGGCTTTGTATGTGAAGTAGAATTATGAAAATTATTTATATTGGTTTCCTTAATTTTTTAATTGGATGTTCGACCGTGAAGAAAAATTCGGGTATTGCAGAAATGCCTTCATGCCTTGACGCCAAAATAAAGAGCATGGCTGCGAATCCTAAAGAAGGCTCTCCCAAATCTGTTACGCGTTATACCTATAATAACCAAACTGTATATTATTTCGTGTCTCCATGTTGTGATAAGTATAACGTTGTATATGATAGCGCATGTAATATTTTGGGTTATCCCGATGGCGGATATACGGGTAGGGGAGATGGTAAAATGGCTGATTTTAAAAATGAAGCAAGCGATGGGAAAGTAATTTGGAAGAGAGAATAATTCGTGTAGTCGTTACCGTTATACTAGTTTTTTATTAGTTCTGAAACAGGTTCCTTTAAATACCGCAATGGTATGGTTACGTTGATTAGTTATGGTAACCTGGTAAAGTCCTGTGGATTTTCCATTATGTATCTCCCGCGCTTCTGCGAAAAGCTCATCGCCCGGATGAACAGGCTTTAAAAAATTAATTGATGTGTCTAAAGCAACCGAAAAATTATTACGATTGTTGCAGGCAAAAGCAAAACAACTGTCTGCTAATGAGAATGCGATTCCGCCGTGAACAATACCAAGGCCGTTTATCATTTCATTGCGAACGATCATTTTTATTTTGCTGTACCCTTCTTTTATTTCTATAATTTCAATCCCAAGCCAATGGCTGAAAAGATCATCTTTCATCATTTGGTTTACTACATTTATAGCCAAAATATCTTTTTGCATATCGGATAAAATTTATTGGCCTTTAAAATAAGGCTTTCGTTTTTCTAAAAATGCAGTAATGCCTTCTTTAAAATCTTCAGTCACCGCCGCTTTTTGCTGCAGTTCATCTTCTATAAGTAGCTGTTGTTCTAAATTATTTTCCATTGATTTATTGAGTGCTATTTTCGTATAGCCGAGCCCTTTAGTTGGCAACATTGCAAGTATTGAAGCAATGTTTTCTGTTTCTGTAGCAAAGGTTTCATCAGGAAAAAATTTGTAAATCATTCCAATCCTTTCTGCTTCCTCGGCAGAAATTTTATCCCCAAGCATCATAAATGCGCTTGCCTTTTGCATGCCTATTAAACGAGGTAAAAAAAAAGTACCACCACTATCCGGAATTAAGCCGATTTTACTAAATGCTTGTATAAATGAAGCCGATTGAGCGGCAAGAACAATATCACAACACAAAGCGATGTTGGCGCCAGCCCCTGCTGCCACACCATTTACAGCGGCTACAACTGGTTTGTTTAAGTTTCTTATTTTACTTACAATTGGATTGTAATATTCTTTTAAAACCCTTTCCATTCCGGGACCATCAGGATCTATTATTTCTGATAAATCCTGTCCGGCACAAAATGCTTTTCCCCTACCTGTAATATATACACATCTTATTGTTTTGTCTTCTTCACAATTGTCTAACGCATCTTGTAAAGCAAAAGCCATCTCCCTGTCGAATGCATTATATTTTTCAGGCCGGTTAAGGATAATGAATGCAATAGAATTTTTTATTTCAAAAAGAATAGAAGACATAAAAAGTAAGATAGAGCGTAATTATATTTTAAAGGTACAATTGATTCAATGACATTTAAAATAATCGAAAGGCTCTTTACATTCATTACATTGATATAATGCCTTGCAGGATGTAGAGCCAAACTGACTTATAAGTTTTGTATTTGCAGAATGGCAAAGTGGGCATTCAACTTGTAATTCTTCTAAATTTTTTTTATCAAAACTTTTTCCAACCGGAGGAGTAATTCCATAGGTTTTAAGTTTTTCTTTGCCGCTCTTAGTCATCCAATCCGTTGTCCAGGCGGGAGAAAGTTGTTGAGTAATCTTTAGTTTTTTACAATCATTTTTTAATAACTGCATTCTTATATTCATTGCAATTACATCCATTGCCGGACATCCACTGTAAGTGGGTGTAATACAAATATCAAACTCGTCGTCATTCAATTTTATATCTCTTATAATTCCGAGGTCCACAATAGAAAGAACCGGTATTTCAGGATCATAAATTTCCTCCATTATTTTCCAAATGCCTGTAATACTTGTATCGTGTTTTGTGTTTTCCATGGTATTACCATTCACAACCTGGATAAGCTCTCTGTAAAAATTGCATTTCAGCAAGAATAAATCCAAGATGTTCTGTGTGTACTCCATTTTTTCCACCCGTATGCATCCATATATTTTTCTCTTCTGGATATTTTAATGTAGCTTCTTCAAAAACGTTTTTTACTTTTCCATCCCAGTTATTTTTAATTTCACTAACGTCAACGGATACACTATTATTTAGAAGATTTTTTTCATATTCTGCGGGTTGAAACATTTCACCGGTGTAAGACCAAAGATCTTCGATGGCTTGTTTAATTTTCCGATTGCTTTCTTCCGTTCCGTCCCCAAGGCGTATTACCCATTCACTACTCCATCTTAGATGATAGGTTACTTCTTTCAGCGATTTTTCTGCAATGGCTGATAGTTGCTGATCGGCAGAATGAAATAAGTTTTGATAAAAGTAAAATTGGTATGCGCTAACTAAAAATAATTTCAAAATTGTTTTTGCCCAGTCGCCGTTTGGGATTTCCGTAATTAAAAGATTTTTAAATTGATGAGCATCTCTTAAATATGCAAGTGAATCTTCAGTCGCGTCTCCCATTAGCGATGCTGCATATTGGTAAAAATTTCTGGACTGTCCTATTAAATCTAATGCTATATTACTGATAGCAATATCCTGTTCAAGCATTGGTCCATGGCCAGTCCATTCGCTAAGCCGGTGGCCCATAATGAGAGAGCTATCAGCAAGGCAAAGTATATAATAGAAAAGGTTTTCTTGCATAGTTACATATGTTTCACTTCAGCCGGTAAATCATAAAAGGTCGGATGCCGGTAAATTTTATCGTTTGCAGGATCATACAGGCTTGCCGATTCATCAGGATTAGAAGAATGAATATTTCTAGACTCAACCACCCAGATGCTTACTCCTTCCATTCTTCGTGTATAAACGTCACGTGCATTTTCAATAGCCATTTTAGCATCTGCTGCATGAAGGCTTCCTACATGCTTATGATCAAGGCCTTGCTTGCTTCGTATAAAAATTTCCCAAAGTGGTTCATCTGATTTCATTACAGGCTATTTATTTTCTTTTGTAAAAATTTGAAATTTTTAGCTTGCATTTAAAGTCCTTTTAGAAATTCGGATTTTTTTTTGCGCATAAGCTAATGCCGCTTCACGCACCCATTCACCATTTTCATGCGCACTAACTCTTGCGGCTAAACGCTCTTTGTTGCAAGATCCATTTCCTTTAATAACATTATAAAATTCGTCCCAGTTTATTTCGCCAAAATCATAATGTTTTCTTTCTTCATTCCATTTTAATTTTTTATCGGGAATAGTAATGCCGAGTATATCAGATTGCTCTTTACAGATATCAACAAACTTTTGCCTTAGCTCATCATTGGTGAATCTTTTTATTTTCCATTGCATGCTTTGCCTTGTATGCGGCGAAGCATCATCATTGGGCCCAAACATCATAAGGCTTGGCCACCACCACCTGTTGAGTGCACCCTGTGCCATTTCTTTTTGCTCTTTGGAGCCGCGGCAAAGTGTAAGTAAAATTTCAAAACCCTGCCGCTGATGAAAACTTTCTTCCTTGCAAATTCTTATCATAGCACGGGCATAAGGCCCATAAGATGCACGGCACAAGGGCACTTGGTTCATAATTGCGGCGCCATCTACAAGCCAACCAATTGCGCCGATATCAGCCCAGGTTAAAGTGGGATAATTAAAAATGGAAGAATATTTTGCTTTTCCACTAAGCAACTGGTCAACCATTTCTTCCCTGGTTATACCCATAGTTTCAGCTGCAGAATATAAATACAATCCATGGCCTGCTTCATCCTGAACTTTGGCAAGTAAGGTTGCTTTTCTTCTTAAAGACGGTGCACGGGTTATCCAGTTTCCTTCAGGAAGCATTCCTACAATTTCGCTATGTGCATGCTGGCTTATTTGCCGTATTAATGTTTTACGATATTCATCGGGCATCCAGTCTTTAGGCTCGATTTTAATTTCATGTGCCACTTTATCATCAAAAATCTTTTGTAATTCTTGAACTGACATCTTAACGAATTGAGATTTAAAGTTACAAATTAAAGACTGCAAAAACTAACGACCGTTAGTATAGATATACCACGATATTTATTTACTGTCAAAATCAACTACTACCTTCTCGCTTCTTGGATGCGACTGACAAGTTAAAATAAATCCAGCTTCTACTTCTTCCTGTTCAAGGCCATAATTCACTTCCATTTCTACATTGCCTTCTGTTAGTTTTGCTTTACAGGTTGTACAAACTCCACCCTTGCATGAAAACGGGAGATCCGCGCCTTGCGCCAAAGCAGCATCTAGAATATTATTGCTGTTATAATCCAAGTTGAAATCAAAGCTTCGTCCATCAAATTTTACAGTGATATCACTTCCGCTTTCCTGCTGCGTTTTTTCAGGTTTATAAATTTTTATTTGTTTTCCGGAAGGTGTAGTAAATAATTCAAAATGAATTTTCGTTTTATCTATTCCAATATTTTCCAAAAATTCTTTTACTGTAAAGATCATCGGTTCGGGGCCGCAAATAAAAAACTCATCAACAAAATTGTAATCAATTAACCTGGAAAATTGTCTGCATTTTTCTTTGTCTATTCTTCCATAATTAATATCAGCGTCTGTTCGCTCCCT
>Ga0068852_100003282_pt1 | contig 11293 bp, 11 predicted proteins | sample KBSCornC22_FD_66594 | JGI IMG/M metagenome (GOLD analysis project Ga0068852, IMG submission 66594) | Corn rhizosphere microbial communities from Kellogg Biological Station, Michigan, USA - KBS Corn C2-2 | ecosystem: Host-associated > Plants > Roots > Rhizosphere > Soil ... | reverse complement strand
CAGCGGCATAGGCTTCGGCATCAGCAACTCCGTGACGATCGGCGGCATCTCGCACCACCTGCTCAGCGCGATGCAGGACACCCTCTTCGGGCTTCCGATCGCCTTCTACATCGGGCTCGGCTTCTGCATCGTGCTCTGGTATGGGCTTGGCTACACGCCGCTCGGCCGTCATCTGCTGTTCGTCGGTGAGGGGCGCACCGTCGCGCGGCTGGCCGGGCTGCGGGTGGACGGGATGCGCGCGCTGGCCCTCATGACCACGGCGATGATCTGCACGATCGCCGGGATCATGCAGGCGGGTGTGGTCGGCGCGGCGGATCCCGGCGGCGGACCGCCGTACCTCCTGCCGGCGTTCGCCGGCGCGTTCCTCGGGCAGACGGTGATCAACCCCGGCCGCTTCAGTCCGTGGGGCATCTTCGTGGCCACCTACTTTCTCGTGACCGGCATCACCGGACTGCAGCTGCTGGGCGCGCAGGGCTGGGTGCAGGACGTGTTCTACGGCGGCGCGCTCGTGATCGCCGTGACGCTGGCGCGGCTGGTCGCGCGCCGCCGCCAGGCCTAATCTGGATCGCGTCCAGATTTGTGCGACACTCCCCGGAGTGCTGGCCGCCGCCGACCTCGAGCGCATGCTGCGCGATGCGTCGCTGCGCGTCACGCGTCCGAGGATCGCGGTGCTCGGTGCGGTGTGTGAACACCCGCACGCCGACACGAACTCGATCATCGGCTTCGTGCGCGAGCGGGACAGTGACGTGTCCCGCCAGGCCGTCTACGACGTGCTGGAGGCGCTGACCGGCGCGAGGCTGGTGCGCCGCATCGAGCTCCCGGGCTCGGTCGCGCGCTACGAGTCGCGGGTGGCCGACAACCACCACCACCTGGTGTGCCGGTCCTGCGGCGCGATCGTCGACGTCGATTGCGCCGTCGGCGACGCACCCTGTCTCACTCCATCCAACGATTACGGCTTCGCGGTCGACGAGGCCGAGGTCGTGTACCAGGGCCTGTGCCCGGACTGCTCCACATGATCTGCGAGAAAGGAATGACCTGTGTCTGAGATGCCCGACGCCCCCGTGGTCCCGACCGATGAAGGGATCGAGGGCTGCCCGCACGCGAACGGAAACGGGCACAAGCCATACCCGACCGCGTCCGGCGGCAACCGGGAGTGGTGGCCCAACCGCCTGAACCTGAGGATCCTGGCCAAGAACCCCGACGTGGTGAATCCGCTCGACGACGACTTCGACTATGCCGAGGCTTTCAAGGCGCTCGACCTCCCCGCGGTCAAGCAGGACATCCTCGAGGTGCTCACCACCTCGCAGGACTGGTGGCCCGCGGACTTCGGCCACTACGGCCCGCTGATCGTGCGCATGGCGTGGCACAGCGCCGGCACGTACCGCATCCACGACGGCCGCGGCGGCGCCGGCGCCGGCCAGCAGCGCTTCGCGCCGCTGAACAGCTGGCCGGACAATGCCAACCTCGACAAGGCGCGCCGCCTCCTGTGGCCGGTCAAGCAGAAGTACGGCCAGAGCATCTCGTGGGCCGACCTGATGATCCTCGCGGGCAACGTCGCCCTCGAGTCGATGGGCTTCAAGACCTTCGGCTTCGCCGGCGGGCGCGAGGACGTGTGGGAGCCGGACGAGGACGTGTACTGGGGCCCCGAGTCCGTCTGGCTCGATGACGAGCGCTACAGCGGCAACCGCGACCTCGAGGACCCCCTCGCGGCGGTGCAGATGGGCCTGATCTACGTGAACCCGGAAGGCCCGAACGGCGACCCGGATCCCGTGAGGGCGGCGATCGACATCCGCGAGACGTTCCGCCGTATGGCGATGAACGACGAGGAGACCGTTGCGCTTATCGCCGGCGGCCACACGTTTGGCAAGACCCATGGCGCCGGTCCCCCCGACGCCGTCGGCCCCGAGCCCGAGGCGGCTCCGCTCGAGGATCAGGGCTTCGGCTGGAAGAGCTCGTACGGCAGCGGCAAGGGCGCGGACGCCATCACCGGCGGTCCCGAGGTCACCTGGACGCCCACGCCGACGGCCTGGGACAACACCTTCTTCGAGACACTGTTCGGCTTCGAGTGGGAGCTCGAGAAGAGTCCGGCCGGCGCCTACCAGTGGAAGGCGAAGGACGACGCCGGCGCGGGCACGGTCCCCGGCCCGACGCCCGATTCCGAGCCCCGCGTGCCGACCATGCTGACCACCGATCTCGCCCTTCGGATGGATCCGGCCTACGAGAAGGTCTCGCGCCGCTTCCACGAGCATCCGGAGGAGTTCGCGGACGCCTTCGCGCGCGCGTGGTTCAAGCTCACGCATCGCGACATGGGCCCGGTCGTGCGCTACCTCGGGCCGGAGGTGCCGTCCGAGGTCCAGATCTGGCAGGACCCGCTGCCGGAGCTAGACCACGAGCTCGTGGATGAGTCGGACATCGCGGCCCTCAAGGCTCAGATCGCCGAGTCCGGGCTGAGCGTGTCGCAGCTCGTCAAGACCGCGTGGGCGTCGGCCTCGACGTTCCGCGGCGGCGACAAGCGCGGCGGCGCCAACGGCGCGCGCATTCGCCTCGAGCCGCAGAACGGCTGGGAGGTGAACGAGCCCGGCGAGCTCGCCACGGTGCTCGGCAAGCTGGAGCAGATTCAGCAGTCCTTCGGCAAGAAGGTCTCGCTGGCCGACCTGATCGTCCTCGCCGGTGGCGTGGGCGTGGAGCAGGCGGCGCGGAACGCGGGCTTCGAGGTCGACGTCCCGTTCGCTCCCGGCCGCACCGACGCCCTGCAGGAGCAGACGGACGTGGAGTCCTTCGCCGTGATCGAGCCGAAGGCCGACGGGTTCCGCAATTACCTGCGCCCCGGCGCGCGCATGCCCGCCGAGTACCTGCTGGTGGACAAGGCCAACCTGCTGACGCTGAGCGCCCCGGAGATGACGGTGCTCGTGGGCGGCCTGCGCGTCCTGGGCGCGAACTACAAGGGCTCGCCGGACGGCGTGTTCACGTCGAGGCCTGGATCGCTGACCAACGACTTCTTCGTGAACCTGCTGGACATGGGCGTCACGTGGAAGCCGAAGTCAGACGACCCGGACACCTACGAGGCCCTCGACACGACCGGTCAGGTGAGGTGGACCGGCAGCCGCGTTGACCTCGTGTTCGGCTCCAACTCCGAGCTCCGCGCACTGGCGGAGTTCTACGCGGGCGCCGACGCCAAGGAGAAGTTCGTTAAGGACTTCGTCGGCGCGTGGACCAAGGTCATGAACCTCGACCGCTTCGACCTGAAGTAAGCGAAAAACCCCAACTGTCGTGGTTTGACCATGAAATAGATGGCCAAACCACGACACCCGGGGCCCCAGCCGTTATTGCTGCAGTAGGCGTGCCGCGTCAAGCGCACGCCGCTCGGCGGAGCGACGCGGGTGGGAGCTCCGGCGGGGCGGGCGGTTCCGCGTCGAGATCTCGCGGATGTAGGAGGCGACCACCGCGTCGGCCGCCCGGTCGCGAGGTGCTGGAGTGGTGTGGGTCATGCTGCTTGCTCCATTTCGATGTTGGCGTGGGCGGGGGCCTCGGCCACCTCGACGGCGGGCCGGCCCGGCCGCAGTAGGACGAAGGCGAGGGCCACCCCGACGGCGATCGTCACGGCCCCGACGATGAACGCGAGGTGGTAGCCGCCGATCAGCGAGCTCGTGAGCCCGTTGTGGTCGGCCAGCAGCGACTTCGTGTGGTTGTCGGCCAGCGTGCTCAATACGGCCAGCCCGAAGGCGCCGCTGATCTGCTGCGACACGTTCGTGATCCCGGAGCCGAGCCCGGCGTCGGCCGCCGGCACGTCGGCCATGGCCAGCGTGAGCAGCGGCATGAAGGCGTTGCCGATGCCGAGGCCGATCAGGAAGCTCGCCAGGAACACGGTCGGGAAGAACGCGGTGTCCGGCCCGACGGTGGCGAACGTGAGCAGCCCCGCAGCCGCGGTCGCCATGCCGAGGGTGAGGACCCGCAGCGGCCCGAATCGGTCGACCAGCTTCGCCGTGATGCCCTGTGACAGGACGGCCACGGTGAGCGTCCAAGGCAGGAACGCCGCGCCCGTCTGCAGCGCGCTGTAGTGGCGCACGTGCTCCAGGTAGAGCGTGCCGAGGAAGAAGGTCGAGTACATGCCCGTGACGAGCAGGCCGCGGACCAGGCTCGCGTTCACGAGGCCGGGCAGACGCAGGATGCGCAGCGGCATGATCGGGTTCTCGATGCGGGCCTCGAGCGCGAGGAACGCCGCCATGAGGGCGACGGCCAGGCCGCCGAAGCCGAGCACCACGGCCGAGCCCCAGCCATGGGACGTGGCCTGGACGATCGCGTAGATGCCGGTCATCAGCGAGAAGGTGACGAGCGCCGAGCCGAGCCAGTCGACCCCGTGCCCGAGCCCGCGGCCGCTGTCGGCGCGGATCAGCACCTGGCCGAGGGCGAGCGTGGCGAGGCCGATCGGGATGTTCACGAAGAACACCCAGTGCCAGCTCAGCGCCTGCGTGAGCAACCCGCCGGCGAGCAGGCCGAGCGAGCCGCCGGCCACGGACACGAACACGTACGCGCCCATCGCGCGTGCGCGCTCGTCCGGGCGCGGGAACTCGGTGACGATGATCGCGAGGATCACGGAGGCCTGGGCGGCCGCGCCGATTCCCTGAAGGAAGCGGGCTCCGATCAGCGCGCCCTCGCTTGGGGCCACGCCGCACAGAAGCGATGCGACCGTGAAGGTCACGACGCCGGCGAGGAACACGCGTTTGCGGCCGATCAGGTCGCCGAGCCTTCCAGCGAGAAGCAGCAGGCTGCCGAACGTGACGAGGAAAGCGTTGACGACCCAGGTGAGGTTGGCCTGGCTGAAGCCGAGATCCCGCTGGATCGAGGGGAGCGCGACGTTCACGATCGTCACGTCGAGCACGATCATCAGCTGCGCCAGGCAGACGACGAACAGCGATGCCCAGCGGCGAGTATCGGCGGAGAGATTGAGCTTGGGGACGGACACTGCGGACATAAGGAACTCCGTTGTCAGGGCGGTGATATGTGGCTAAACTGGAGGACGCCTCCGGAATAAGTGGAGGAGGCCTCCGGAAATATACGGAGGGACCCTCCGTTTGTCAAGGGGAAAAATGTCTTCCACAGAAACTTCGCCTCAAACGCTGATTGCAAAGCCAAAGCGCGCCGATGCGCTGCGCAACTACGAGAAGATCCTCGAGGTCGCTCGCGAGGCTTTTGCCGAGGGAGGCGAGTCCACCGCGCTGGAGGAGATCGCGCGCCGCGCGGGGGTCGGTATCGGCACCCTCTACCGCAACTTCCCCAACCGGCAGGCCCTGCTCGAGGCTTTGTACGTGGAAGAGGTCCAGCAGATGTCGCTGGCTGCCTCTGAGATGGACCACCCGGATCCGTGGGAGGCGCTCAACGCGTGGTTTGAGCGCTTCATGAAGTACGTGGCGACCAAGCGCGCGCTCGCGGCCGAGCTGCAGAACTACCTGGACCCGGACGCGCCGCTCTTCACGGTCTGCCGCGCAACGCTCTTCGAATCTGGCGAACCGCTGCTCACGCGCGCCCAAGAGGCCGGCGTCGTGCGTCCCGATGTGACGATCGGCGAGGTCATCCACATGCTGGTGGGCATCGCCAAGATCCCGGGCGAGCCGGGCCAGAACGAGCACATCCTCAGGGTCGCCCTCGACGGTCTGCGCTACCGCGCGGACGGGTGACCGCCAGCGCTCATCTCCCTCAGGAGACGCAGCCCCGCCGGCTCGTCAGGCGCGGGGTTCAGACACTCCTCCTAATCGGCGTGCTGGTGCTGGTCGTGCTGCTCACGCCCGGGCTGGGGGAGGCGCGGCGGCTGCTGGGGGACGCGAGCCCCGGCTGGCTCCTGGTCGCGGTTGCGCTCGAAGCCTTGTCCGGCTGGTCGTACGTGCTGGCGTTCCGGCCGGTGTTCTGCCGCCGGATGTCGTGGCGGAGCGCCTCGGAGATCTCATGGGCCGAGCTCGGGATGGGCTCGATCGTGCCGGCCAGCGGGGCCGGCGGCCTCGCGCTCGGAGCCTGGATCCTCAACCGCAGCGGTATGCCGGGCGATCAGATCGCGCGGCGATCCGTGGCGTTCTTCCTGCTCAAGTCGAGCGTGAACTTCGTGGCGGTGGCGGTGATCGGTGCGCTGTTCGCGTTCGGGATCATCGGGCCGGACCAGCCCTTCTGGCGCACGGCGCTGCCCGCGGTGCTCGCCGTCGCGGTGATCGTGGCGGTGGTGGCGCTCGGTACTCGCGACGAGCCCCCGCCCGCGCCCTCCGACGCCGAGCGCGCAACGCGCTGGTGGGTCGGGGTCCGGCGCGCGCTCTTCGGCGGCGTGCACGAGGCCGGTGCGCTGGTGCGAGCGCGTGACCTCGGCGTGCTGGTTGGCACATTTGGCTACTGGGCGTTCGACAACGCGGTGCTGTGGGCGACCTACCACGCGGTGGGCGCGAGCCCGCCGGTGTCGATCATCCTGATGGGCTACCTGATCGGTCAGCTCGGCGGCGCGCTGCCGATCCCGGGCGGGGTGGGCGGCATCGACCTCGGGCTCGTGGGCACGCTGATCGTGTACGGCGCGCCCGCGCAGGCCACGGTGGCCGCGGTGCTCGCCTACCGGCTGATCGTGTTCTGGCTGCCGCTGGTCGGCGGGGCGATCGCGTTCTGGTCGCTGCGCCACTGGCTCGACAGCCCGGAACGGCCGGATCTGTGCGTTCCGGCTCCTCGCGCCACCTGAGAATCCGCTTCAGCGGATAGTCTTGGCTGGCTAGCCAAGCAGGAGGAGTCTTTCATGGGCCGAGAGCCGAAGTCGTTGCACGGGAAGGTCGTCGCCATCACCGGTGGGGCGAGAGGAATCGGAAAGGCCACGGCCACGCAGCTCGTGCGCGCGGGCGCGCGCGTCGCGATCGGCGACCTCGATGTGGAGCTCGCCCGCGCGACGGCGCAGGAGCTCGGCAGCTCGGTGACCGCCTACGAGCTGGACGTGACGAGCCGCGAGTCCGTCGCGCGCTTCCTCGACGCGGTCGAGGCCGACGTCGGTCCGCTCGACGTGATGATCAACAACGCCGGGATCATGCCGCTCGGAGCCTTCCTCGACGAGTCGGACGGGAGCGCCGAGCGCCAGCTCGACATCAACGTCCACGGGGTGATCTTCGGGATGAAGGAGGCGCTGCCGCGGATGCTCGCGCGCGGTCACGGCCACGTGGTCAACCTGGCCTCTGTGGCCGGAAAGGGCGGCTTCCCGCACGCGGCCACCTACTGCGCCACCAAGCACGCCGTGATCGGCGTGTCGGAGGCGGTGCGGCAGGAGCTGAAGGGCACCGGCATCGAGCTCACCTGCATCCTGCCGGCGGTCGTCAACACCGAGCTTGGCTCGGGCATCGAGGCCGGGCGCGCGGTGAAGAAGCTCGAGCCGGAAGAGGTGGCCGAGGCGATCCTGGGGGCGCTGCGCGAGCCCAAGTTCGAGGTCTTCGTGCCCGCGTCCACCGGCACGATCAGCAAGGTGATGGCGCTGCTGCCGCGCCGCGGCCGCGAGGCCATCGCCCACTGGCTCAAGGCCGACCAGATCCTGGTCCAGCGGGACCACGGGCAGCGCGCCGCCTACGAGGCGCGCGCCGCCCGCAGCGAACCCGACCAGAACGACGAGAGCAAGCCGGAAGAGCTCGTGGCCTGAGCGCGACGGGGCTCACGCTCGGCGCGCCGAGCTCATCGCACCGCGGCCGCCATCTCTCTGGCCATGCCCGGCTGGTAGTGGCCCGGCTCCACCCGGGCCGTGATCATCAACCGGTTCCAGGCGTTGATCGCGGTGATGGAGAACACGAGCTGGGCGAGCTCCTCGTCTCCGAACTGGGCGCCCGCCGCTTCCCAGACCGCGTCCGGCACGTGGCCTTCCGCGATCAGGGTCATCGCCTCGCACAGCTCGAGGGCCGCTCGCTCGCGATCGCTGTAGAGCGGGCTCTCGCGCCAGGCGTCGAGCGAGTAGAGGCGCTCCTCGGACTCGCCGTCGGCTCGGGCGTCCTTCCAGTGCATGTCGATGCAGGTGGCGCAGCCGTTGATCTGCGAGGCGCGCAGCTTGATCAGGTCGCGCACCGCGGGGTCAAGGCCGATCGCCGCCTCCAGGCGGAGCATCGCGGCGAGCGGCTTCATGGCCAGCTGGTCGAGCTGGATCCGTCCGGCTGGGATTGCTGGGATGGTCACTGGAGTTCCTCCTTTGTGGTTGGGCGTCCGGATGCGAAGAGAGGGCGTTCGGCGGCGCGCCAGAGCACGAACGCGGCCGCGGCGACGGTGCTCGCGGCCGCGATCACCAGGGCGAGCCCGAGGCCGTCCACGAAGGCGGCCTGCGCCTGGGAAGCCAGCGTCGCTCCCCGGGGGCCGAGCCGCTCGGCCAGTGCCAGCGCGGCGGGCAGCGCCTCGTGCGCGCGCTGGGCGAACTCCGCCGGCGCGCCGGCGATCGCGTGGGGCACGCCCGCCTGGTAGCGGTCGGTCAGTGCGCTGCCCAGCACCGCGATGCCGAGCGCGCCGCCGACCTCGCGCGCCAGGTCGTTCACCGCTGACGCCACTCCCTGCTTGCTGGCGGGCAGGGACGAGACGATGGCGGTGGTGGCCGGAGTGGTGGCCAGCGCCGCGCCGGCGCCGAGTGGGATCAGCCCGGAGAGCAGCAGCCAGTAGTCCGAGTGGGTGCCGGCGGTGGAGAGGATCCCGAAGCCCGCGCCCATGAGCAGGAGCCCGAGCGCGCCGACTCGCGCGGCGCCGAAGCGGGCGACGACTCGCGGCACTCTCGGCGAGAGACCCATCATCAGGACCGCGATGGGGGTGAGCGCCGCTCCGGCCTCGAACGGCGAGTAGCCCAGCACGAACTGGACGTACTGGAGGATCACGAAGATGAAGCCGAAGAAGGCGAAGAACTGGACGGCGATCGAGGCCGTGCCGGCTCCGAAGCCGGGCAGGCGGAAGAGGCGCGGGTCGAGCAGGGGCCGGTCCTGGCGGAGCTCCCACGCCACGAAGGCCACCATCAGAGCGATCGCGACGGCAAACGCCGAGAGCGTGACCGGGTCGGTCCAGCCGCGGTCGGGGCCTTCGATGATCGCGTAGACGAGAGTGGAAAGGCCGAGCGCGGACAGCGCACCGCCGCCCCAGTCGAGTGGGGCGTCGTCGGCCGTCGAGTTGGGCGCGACGCGCGCGGCGGCGATCAGGGCGAGCAGCGCGAGCACAGTGCTGAAGGCGAAGATCGACTGCCAGCTGAACGCCTCGAGCAGGGCGCCGGAGATCAGCAGCCCCACTAGGGCGCTCGCTCCCGCGACGCCGGCCCAGATCGACACCGCGCGGTCACGCTGGTCCTCCGGGAAGACGTTGGTGATGATCGAGAGGGTGGCCGGCATGATCGCGGCGGCGCCGAGCCCCATCGCCGCGCGCACGGCGATGAGCGCGCCGGGGTCGTCCACGAGCAGCGCGGAGGCGGCCGCGACGGCGAATATCGCCAGTCCGGCGAGCAGGACGTGCCGGCGTCCGAGGTGATCGCCGAGCGCTCCGGCGAGCAGCAGGAGGCCCGCGAAGACGACGGCGTACGAGTCCACGATCCACTGAAGCTGGGTTTGGGTGGCATGGATGTCGCGCGCGACGTCCGGGAGCGCGACGTTGAGGGAGGAGACCGCGCTTACGACCGTTGCGAGCGCCATGCACATTGCCGCCAGGACGAGCTTGGGGTTGGGCTGGCGGGAGTTCATTGTTTCGTCCTTTACACTGTTGACTTTACGATGTTGACTTTACAACGTTGATCTTCTATGTCAAGGTGGAGAACCAGATGAGTCCCGTCAGGCGCCGGGCCACGAAGACACCCAGGACCGGCCGCCGGCCGGGCAACAGCTCCAGCCGCGAGCAGATCCGTGAGGCGGCCCGGAAGCAGTTCATGGAGCGCGGCTACCAGGGAGCGACGATGCGCAGCATCGCCGACGAGGCCGGCGTGGACGCTGCGCTGGTGGTCCACTTCTTCGGCAACAAGGCCACGCTGCTGGCCGAATCCGTCGAGTGGCCGTTCGACCCCGAGGTGCAGATGCCCAGGCTGCTCGTGGACGGCAGAAGCAAGGTCGGCAACCACATGGTCGAGCTGTTCGTGAGCACCTGGGACGATCAGGGCCGCCGCAATCCGATCCTGACGCTCCTGCGCGCGGCCACCACCGAGCCACGCGCGGCGGAGCTACTCGCCGAATTCCTGAGCGTCAAGCTGTTCGCGCCGCTGATGGAGCGGCTCAAGGCCGACCGGCCGGAGCTGAGGGCCGATCTGGTGGCCTCTCAGCTAGTGGGCGTCGGGATGGCGCGATACGTGCTGGCCCTCGAGCCGCTTGCCTCGGCGGGCGCGGACCAGGTGGTGGCTTGGGTCGGTCCGACCCTCCAGCGCTACCTGACTGGCAAGCTGGAGTAGATGCAGGAGAGCCCCGCCAAGGTCAGTGACTCGCTGGAGAGCTGGCTCCAGGGCGACAGCGACAAGACGCTCGGCAGCCTCGTCGAGCTCTTCGAGGAGAAGAGCTTCGCGATCCTGTTCGTCGTGCTGCTCGGGGTGCCCGCGCTGCCGCTGCCCACCGGCGGCGTGACGCACGTGTTCGAGATCATCGCCGTGCTGCTCGCGCTTCAGCTGATCGTCGGGCGCGACGAGATCTGGCTGCCAGAGCGCTGGCGCAAGATCGAGATCGCGGGTCCGAAGCAGCAGAAGTTCATAGCCGGGCTGATGCGGCTGATCCGCCGGCTCGAGCGCTTCTCAAGGCCACGCCTCACCTTCCTGTTCGACCACCGGCTCAGCACGATCGTGTTCGGGCTGCTGGTGCTCGCGGGCACGCTGGGCGCATTTCTCGCGCCGCCGTTCACGGGACTCGACACGCTGCCGTCGCTCGGCGTCGTGCTGCTCTCGCTCGGCGTGCTGCTCGAGGACTTCTTCATCGTGGTCGTGGGGCTTGTTGTTGGCTGCGCCGGCGTGCTGCTCGAGCTCGTGCTCGGCAGGGCCGCCGTGCACGGCATCGGCTCGCTGTTCTAGCGGCGCGTGACCGAGCTGATCGGAACGGTGGAGGTGCGGCCGTCTCTGAGCCAGGTCACGGTGGCGGTGCCGGCTCGCGGATCGATCGCCTTCACCTTGCCGATCTCGCCGTTGCTCTTCTTGCGCACCTGGCCAGGCGCGAGCGGGGTCGAGCGCGTCACCACGCGCGGCTTCGGCTTCGCGGGCGCGGCCGGCTTGCGCTTCGGCTGCGAAATGGGGTTGGCCACTGCCCGAGGCTCCGCTTTCTTCTGCACGTCTTCGAGCGGGACCATGCGTGCTCCGGTGCCCTTCGTGTCCGTG
>Ga0068852_100003281_pt1 | contig 11294 bp, 9 predicted proteins | sample KBSCornC22_FD_66594 | JGI IMG/M metagenome (GOLD analysis project Ga0068852, IMG submission 66594) | Corn rhizosphere microbial communities from Kellogg Biological Station, Michigan, USA - KBS Corn C2-2 | ecosystem: Host-associated > Plants > Roots > Rhizosphere > Soil ... | reverse complement strand
ACCTCCCTTTTACACCAATGATGAGACCCTTGCCGCCGACGTCGCGCGCTGCGCGGTGCAGGAGAACGATCCCTTGTGGCGCATGCCGCTGTGGCCGGCTTACGATGCGTGGCTGGATTCCAAGACGGCCACCATCACCAACGCGCCATCAGGCGGCTTTGCCGGCTCGATCACTTGCGCGCTGTTCCTGCAACGCTTCGTCGAGCATGCCGGAAGCTGGCTGCATGTCGACATCTATGGTTGGACGCCGTCGGCGAAGCCGGCGCGCCCCGAGGGCGGCGAATGCCAGGCCGCCCGCGCCATCTACAAGGTGCTGAGCGAGCGCTATGCATGATATCAGGCTGACACCGGCGCGCGGCGACCTCGCCGCAAAATATCTCGAAGGCAAGGTGCAAGCCGATCGCTTCGTCGCGGGCGAGGAGTTCGAGGTCATTGCCCCGATCGCGCCGGTCCGCGAACAGCCGTCCTCGAACGCAATGCTGATGACAGAAGCGCTGCGCGGCGAGCGCGCGACGATCTACGACCGCAACGGCGAAGGCTGGGCCTGGGGCCAGCTTGGCGACGATGGCTATGTTGGCTGGCTGCCGGACGCTGCGCTGACAAAGCCGGCCGCCGCGCCGACCCACAAGGTGAGCGCGCTGCGGACACTCGTCTTCCCCGGCCCCTCGATCAAGCTGCCACCAGACGACACGCTGGTGCTGGGATCGAAGCTTTCGATCACGCGCGAGGATGGCACCTTCGCTCTCACGCGCGAAGGGACGTTCGTGCCGAAGAGCCATCTCGTGCCGCTCGATCATCGCGAGCCTGACTTCGTCGCAGTCGCCGAGCGCTTCGTCGGCACGCCCTATCTGTGGGGCGGCAAGAGCAGCCTCGGCATCGACTGCTCCGGCCTGGTCCAGGTCTCGCTGACCGCAGCCGGCACCGGCTGCCCGCGCGACAGCGACATGCAGCAGGCAGGCCTCGGCCGCGCGCTGGAGCCGCATGAGCGGAACAAGCTGCAACGCGGCGATCTCATTTTCTGGAGAGGCCACGTCGCCATCGTGCGCGATGCCGGCACGATGGTTCACGCCAACGCGCATCACATGGCAACGGTGGTTGAGCCGATCGAGCCGGCGGTCGCGCGGATCAAGGCGGCTGGGAGCGAGGTCGTCGCGATCAAGCGGCTGTAGCTGGCGTCGTCGAAAGTGCGTTGCGTCTGATTTAGAAACGGAAGGCGACGTTGAAGCGGTGGTCGCCCATATCGGCGTAGGCCGCTATCAGGCATCCCGGACTTGCCCTCACTTGGTCCGCACATGGAAGAAAAGCAAACGTTCAGATTTATTAGTAGACGCCTTAGTCTAGTATCTGTCGAAGCGAAGATCGGCCTGCAAGCCTGCGCCGACGATCGAAATTTTCGTAACAACAATCTTTAGTTTCGCGTTCCAAGGCACGAAGCACCGAGGGGAATCGAGTTTGCAGGCGAAGTCACCGCCTCGCGCAAGCTTGAAGAAAACCATGTCGTCGGTCATGCGGGCGACTCGAGCGGTTACCTCTCCATCTGCTGAGCAGATGTTTTGATCGACCAGAACGCTCGTCGATCCGCTTCGTGCCTCGGGGTCAAGGATGAGGCACCCGGATGGGCTCACCAAGAGGCCCTTCACTGTGGGTTGAGGGCCAGGAAGCGTCGGGGGTGTGTCAGCGGCCGCCGTTTGCAATGACGGCGAAAGCGAGGCCGACCTTTTTTCAGCGGCGGCTAGCCTTGCTTCGAGCGTCGTAACCCTGCGCTCAAGATCCGACATCTGTGCCGGTTGGACGCCCGGTTCGCCCTTCGGTCCCGGCGGGCCGCGCTCTCCTTGCGGGCCCGGTTCACCCAAGCGCCCTTGCAAGCCTTGGGGACCGCGGTCGCCGGGTGAGCCTTGCACTCCTGCGACTGCCGATGCCTGACCTTTAGCCTCCAGCGCCTCTAGTCTGGCTTGCAGTTTGTCGACACCGTCGATTTTCTCCTTGTAGGTCATAACGGTTGCGATGGCGCCCGCCGCTATGCCGCAAAGCGTGCAAGCCGTAGCTACCGCCTTACCGTATTTTTCGACACTTTCGTGCCATGCCATTGAGAGAGCCCCCGTCAAGGGTCCCATTCTAAGCTGAACTTGCTGTTGTGCAATCGTCAGTTGCTACGGGGTAACGCTGCGCCGGCGAGCCAGAAAGCCCTTGACGCGACAGAACGCCATGGATCTGGATCGGTCGGAAGACCTTGATTGGTCGATGGAGGGAGCCGACCCGTGGGATTCATGCCGAGTGAACCCACATGGTTCGCAGGGCGCGCTTTTTGTACATTGCACGCTCTGGGCCACCTTCGTGTGAATGCGTTCACAGACCTAGCGAGGCGGCGGATGTATGTTTCTCGGACACATCCAGGAGTCGATGCATGACAGCGTTGGCGAAACTCCTATCGGACCTGAGTGGGATCGACTTCGACGGCTGTTTCGCCGGCGAACGTTCTTGTTACCGGGCATTCCCTTGATGTCAGAAATTGCTCACTAGCTCCGCAGACGCGGAAAGCTGTCCCTTCGAACAGCGATAGCCAACCCTGGGATTGGACGCACGATGCAAAAGAAATACCGTTGTTTCGTTCTCGCAATGCTCAGCTTCACGCTCGCGTTGCTCTTGCCCAATGCTGCGTCGGCGTTCGAAGATGTCAACATGGGGACGACAATCACCGTCGAGGGCGGGCATATCGTGGCGCATTGGGGCACAACGGGCTTCGATCACTACAACATCCGCTGGTCGGCGAATGGCGGGCGCGAAGCGCAAGTCGAGCGCGATGGCGACAAGAGCTTTGTTTACCTGACCCCTTACCAATCCGGCGTCGTCTATTCGGTTTCCGTTCAAGGCTGCGATAAGGACTTTGCGAGCAGCTCGAAATGCACGAGCTGGGACGGAACATCATGCGGTAACCCGCGCAATCCATGCGCTGGCCCGATTCCTCTGCCGATCAAAAGCCGCGGCGGACTCTGCCTCGACGTCGATGCGCCGAACCAGCATGTGAATGGTGGGCGCGTGCAGGTGTGGACCTGCAACGGCTCGGACCAGCAACTCTGGTCGATGGATGGCGGCCGCATCGTCAGCCTTGCCGGAAAGTGCCTCGATGCAAATCTGGCGGAGATCCACAAGGACGGCGGCAGAATACAGGTTTGGGACTGCAACAATAGCGCGCAGCAGAACTGGCGACAGGAAGGGCTGGAGCTGCGCAATGGCGGCGGCAAGTGTCTCGACGTCAATGCACCGATGCTTCATCAGAACGGCGGCATCGTGCAGCTTTGGGAGTGCAACCGCACAATCCAGCAAAGCTGGAGCCAACCGGGGCTGTTGTAGCGCGTAGGATGGGGTCACAGGCTGCCCTCAGCAGCCCGAGCGACCGACGTCGGTTCATCACTTGATGTGCAGATATTTGATCACCCAAAGGCCCGAGGCGAGCGGGTCAGAGCCACATTCCTTGTGTATTGGAGACTGCAGCAACCAACAATGTCAGCAGGCTTATCGCAACGAAAAGAACGACAGCCTCTATTCTATCGCGTTCAACTTGTGAGCGGACCGCTGCGCTTGTGCGAATGGTTTGGATTGGAATGGACGTCGGCATCAATGCTTTCCGCTGAACCTGCCTCGGGGATGCCCAGCCACAGGGGTGGGCATTTCACGGCTTTGCAGCCTGGCTCCGGGACGGCAATCGGTCATCAACCAGACGGTTGAGCAAGACGCCAAAATCTGAGTCCTGGTTGTTTTGATACAACGTGCCCCGGCTGCGGCTTGGGATCAGCGCGGTCATCGCCATCAAGCGGCTGTAGCGGCGCGTCGCCGCGTACGCATCACCTCTGGGTCCTCACCAAAAAAAAGGCCCCGCACCGCGGAGCCTTTGTCCTGTCGAGTTGACGAGGCCTACCGCCGCGTACCCGCGCCGTGAAGCTCGCGCTCGCGGCCGATGTCGTCCGGAGACAATGGCGGGCTTGCGGCATCGAAGTCGCTCCAGCCCGCCTTCTGCCACGCGGAACTGCGCTCCCCAAGGTTGACGGACCTCTCATGGAGCAGCGCATCGAGCCGTGCGCGATCGTTGTCGGGCACCTTCGCCGAGACAAGCGTGCCGCCACGGCGAACGCCTTCCGCGTAGCGCGATGCGTCTTCCCTGGAGACGCCAGCCTGGGTGAGCGCGCCGACAATGCCACCCGTGGCCGCGCCTGCGACCGCGCCCGCGGCTGTCGCGGCGAGCCAGCCCGCAGCCACGACCGGCCCGAGGCCGGGAATGGCCAATAGGCCGAGGCCGGCCAGAAGGCCTGCCGCGCCGCCGATGCCGGCGCCAATGCCGGCACCCGAGCCAGCCCCCTCGGCGCGGTCGTCGACGCCATCGCGGTCGCGATCGACCTTGCCGCGCTGTGAACCGTACCAATTGTCGGAATTATTGGAGACGATGCTGATGTCGGCGTGCGACACGCCGGCGCTCTCGAGCCTGGTGACGGCTCGCTCGGCATCGGAATAATTGTCGTAGAGGCGAGAGATGGTGGTCGTCATGCGATCCGCTCCTTATTTCGTGGGATTGACGTTGCCCTGGAAGTCGACGCTGACGTCGGTCTTGGTGCCAGCCTTGTCGGCCTTGCCGCGCCAGACGCCTTCGTTGTCCTTCTGCAGACCGGAGACGTTGGAATATCCCGCGCCCTCGATCCGCGATTTCGCCTGGCCCTCGGTGAAGCTGTTGTGGCCCGCGACCGGCGCATTCGAATTGTTCTTATCGGAGCTATTGACGGCGTTGTTGCCGGGCCCGCTCTGCGCCGGCTGCGACTGGGCGCCCGCCGGCGCAGACGCGAGCAGCAGCAAAGTTGCGGCCAGCAAAGTTAAACGTGACATATTTCTGTCTCCTGCAAGTGAATGTGCCGGCGACAACATGTGAGATTCGAATTGGTTGCAGTGCGCGGAGATGGCAGTGCCGCTGCGCGCCCTGGCTTCAGATCGAGTTCGCGCGGATGAAGCGGTTAGGAACGACTGCCACGATGTCCCGTTTACCCGCTTGCCTGCAGCGGCTCTACGAGATTGCGCTCGAGTTAAATCGCAAGGAAAGCGGCCACGAGTTCGACCTTCCGCGGACGAGTCGCCCGCCCCAGGTAACCGGAAGACCTACGTTGCCGCCGCCCCGCCGCCCGCCGTCTCCAGCCGGAACGCTGCTGCGAACAGCGCGCGCGTGTAGTCCGTCTTCGGGTTCTTGAACAGCTCGGCAGCCTGGCCTTCCTCGACCACCTTGCCGCCGCGCATCACGATGAGATGGCTGGCGAGCGAGGCGACGACGCGCAAATCGTGCGAGATGAACATGTAGGTGAGATCGCGCCGGCGCTGCAGCTCTCGCAACAGATCGACCATCTGCGCCTGAATGAGCATGTCGAGCGCGCTGGTCGGCTCGTCCAGCACGACGAAGTCGGGCTCCAGCACCACCGCACGTGCGATGCTGATGCGCTGGCGCTGGCCGCCGGAGAATTCGTGCGGATAGCGGAATCGCGTGTCCGGCTTCAGCCCGACATCCTCGAGCGCCTTGACGACGCGCGCCTCGCGCTCCTCGCGCGACAGCTTCGGCTGATGAACGGTCAGGCCTTCTGCGATGATGTCGTCCACCGACATGCGCGGGCTGAGCGAGCCGAACGGATCCTGGAACACGATCTGCATGTCGCGCCGGAACGGCCGCATCTCCTTGAAACGCAGGCCCTGGATGTCCTTCCCCAGGAATACGATGCGGCCGTTCGAGGAGATCAGTCGCAACAGTGCGAGCCCCAGCGTGGTCTTGCCTGAGCCTGATTCGCCGACGACGCCGAGCGTCTCGCCCTTGCGCACGGCGACGCTGACGCCGTCGACCGCCTTGATGTGGCCGACGGTCTTGCGCATCAGGCCGCGCTTGATCGGAAACCAGACTTTCAGATCATCGGCCGACATCACCACCGGCGCATTCGGCTGCGGCGGCGCCGGATCAGGTGTCGGCTCGGCTGCGAGCAGGTCGCGCGTGTAGGGATGTTTCGGCGTCTTGAAGACCTGCTCGACCGGCCCCTGCTCGACGATCTCACCGCCCTTCATGACGCAGACCGTGTCGGCGATGCGCCGCACGATGCCGAGATCGTGGGTGATGAAGAGCAGGCTCATGCCGAGCCGCGAACGAATCTCGGCGAGCAGCGCCAGGATCTGCGCCTGCACGGTGACGTCGAGCGCCGTGGTCGGCTCGTCCGCGATCAGGAGATCCGGCTCGTTGGCGAGCGCCATCGCGATCATCACGCGCTGGCGCTGGCCGCCGGAGAGCTGGTGCGGATAGCTGTTCAGCCGCGTCTCAGGATCCGGAATGCCGACCTGTGTCAGCAATTCCAGCGTCCGCTCGCGCGCCTTGGCGTTGCTTGTCGGATTGTGCAGCTGGATGATCTCGCTGATCTGCGCCTCGATCGTGTGCAGCGGATTGAGCGAGGTCATCGGCTCTTGGAAGATGATGGAGATGTCGCTGCCCCTGATCTCGCGCATCTCCCGCTCCGACCGGTCGATCAGCTCCTGTCCCTTGAAGCGGATGCTGCCCGAGGGGTGCGAGGCATTCGGATAAGGCAACAGCTTCAGGATCGAGAGTGCGCTGACCGACTTGCCGGGGCCTGACTCGCCGACAAGCGCGACGCACTCGCCACGCTTGATCTGGAACGAGACCTTGTCGACCGCGAGCGTCGTATTGCCGCCCTGGTGGAAAGCCACCGAGAGGTCGCGCACGGCAAGCAGGGGCTGGTTGATCGCGTCCATCACAGTCTCACTTGAACGTCTTGCGCGGATCGAAGGCGTCGCGCACGGCCTCGCCGACGAAGATCAACAGCGACAGCATGATCGCGACCGAGAAGAAGCCGGAGAAACCGAGCCAGGGCGCCTGCACGTTGGATTTGCCCTGCGACAGCAACTCGCCGAGCGATGGCGAGCCGGGCGGCAGCCCAAAGCCGAGAAAGTCGAGGGCCGTGAGCGTCATGACCGACGATGACACGATGAACGGCAGGAACGTCATCGTCGCGACCATCGCGTTCGGCAGCAAATGCTTGAACATGATCACGGCGTTCGACACGCCGAGCGCCCGCGCCGCCTGGATGTACTCGAAATTGCGTCCGCGCAGGAATTCCGCGCGCACCAGTCCAACCAGCGACACCCAGGAAAACAGCAGCAGGATGCCGAGCAGCACGAAGAAGCCGGGCACCAGCACCGACGACAGGATGAGCAGCAGATAGAGCGACGGGATCGCGGTCCATATCTCGATGAAGCGCTGGAACAACAGGTCGACCCAGCCGCCGAAATAGCCCTGCACCGCGCCGGCCGCGACGCCGACGACGGACGAGACGATGGTCAGGCACAGGCCGAACAACACGGAGATGCGGAAGCCATAGATCAGCCGCGCCACCACGTCGCGGCCCTGATCGTCGGTGCCGAGCCAATTGTATTCGAGATCCCGGCAGCCTTTGAGACCCTTCTTCTCGACCACGGGCTTGCATTGCGCCTCGGTCAACATCCAGGTCGGCGCTGACGGCGCCGGCGTCGGCAGATCGAGATTGTGGGTATCGTAGGAGTAGCGGATCAGCGGCCAGACGATGCTGCCGCCCTTGTCCTTGATCAGCTTCTGCAAATAGGGATCGCGATAATCGGCCGCGGTCTCGAAGTCGCCGCCGAAGGTCGTCTCCGAATAGGTGACGAAGGCCGGCCAGTAGAGATGACCGTCATATTTGACGAGGAACGGCCGATCGTTGGCGATCAGCTCGGCGAACAGCGACACCACGAATAGAATCAGGAAGATCCACAGCGACCAGTAGCCGCGCCGGTTCGCGCTGAAATTCTGCCAGCGCCGCCTGTTGAGCGGCGACGGCGCGAACGGCTTGCGCGTGATCGGCACCGCGTCGCCGAGCGGCGACGTTGCGCTGGTCTTAATGGGGGTGGGAGCGGTCAGCGTCATCAGACCTCCCGCGCCTCGAAATCGATCCGCGGATCGATCCACATATAGGCCAGATCAGAGATGAGGTTCACCACGAGGCCGACGAGCGAAAAGATGAAGAGCGTGCCGAACACCACGGGGTAGTCACGGTTGAGAACGCTCTCGAAGCTGAGCAGCCCCAACCCGTCCAACGAGAAGATGGTCTCGATCAGAAGCGAGCCCGAGAAGAAGGCGTGAATGAAGGTGCCGGGAAAGCCTGCGATGACGATCAGCATCGCGTTGCGGAAGACGTGGCCATAGAGCACCTGGTTCTCGCTGCAGCCCTTCGCGCGCGCGGTCATGACGTATTGCTTGCGGATCTCGTCGAGGAACGAGTTCTTGGTCAGGAACGTCATGGTCGTGAACGCGCCGAGGCCCATGGCGATCAGCGGCAACGTCAAATGCCAGAAGTAATCGATGATCTTCCAGTACCAGGGAAACTGCGACCAGCCGTCCGAGGTCAAGCCGCGCAAGGGGAACCAGTTGAAGAACGAGCCACCGGCAAACAGGATGATCAGGAGGATCGCGAACAGGAAGCCCGGGATAGCATAGCCGAGCACGAGCACGGTCGACGTCCAGGTGTCCAAGCGCGAGCCGTCTTTCACCGCCTTGCGGATGCCGAGCGGAATCGAGATCAAATAGGTCAGGAGCGTCAGCCAGATGCCGAGCGAGATCGAGACCGGCAGCTTTTCCTTGACGAGTTGGAGCACGCTGACATCGCGGAAATAGCTGTTGCCGAAATCGAAGCGGGCGAAATTCCACACCATGAGCGCGAAGCGCTCCGGTGCCGGCTTGTCGAAGCCGAACTGCTTCTCCAGCTTCTTGATGAAGTCAGGGTCGAGCCCCTGCGCGCCGCGATATTTGGAATTGACGGCGTCGCCACCGGCGCCCAGCTGGCCTGGCGCGCGCTGCGCGAAATCGCCGCCGCCCGAGATGCGCGAGGTGCCGCCGGTGTCGGCGCCCGACAGCTGCGCGATCACGCGCTCGACCGGACCGCCCGGCGCGAATTGTACGACGACGAAGGACACGAACATGATTCCGAGCAGCGTCGGGATCATCAGGAGAATGCGGCGGGCGATGTAGGCGCTCATGATTATTTCGCCTGATCGAGCTTGGCCGTGTCGAACCACCAGTTCTCAGGTGCACCGACGCCTTGCGCGTATTTCGCCGGCTTGTCGGGATGGCTGAACTGATCCCAATAGGCGACGCGATGGAAGTTCGCATACCATTGCGGCACCCAATAGCGCCCGGCGCGGAACACGCGGTCGAACGCCCGGCAGGCCGTGGTCAGCTCGGCCCTCGTCTGTGCAGCGATGATCTTGTCGATCAAGGCGTCGATGACAGGATCGGAGATGCCGGCGAGGTTGTACGAGCCCTTGGTCATGGCGGACTGCGACGAGAAGAACGCCCGCATGGAGTCGCCCGGGGTTGCCGACATCGAGAAGCGTTCGATCGTCATGTCGAAATCGAAATCCTCGACGCGCGCGCGGTACTGAACCGCATCCACGAGGCGGAACGTGGCGTCGATGCCGAGCGTCGCGAGGTTCTTGATATAGGGCCCGTGATGCGGCTGGATCGACTGCTCGTCGTTCAGGAACTCGATCGTGAACGGTTCGCCATTTGGCAAAACCCGCTTGCGGTCCTTGATGACGTAGCCGGCTTCGTTGAGCAGCTCACTCGCCTTGCGCAGCAGGCTGCGGTCCTGCCCCGAGCCGTCCGACACCGGCGGCACGAAGGGCTGACCGAACACTTCGTCCGGCACCTTGCCACGGAAAGGCTCCAGCAATGCGAGCTCTTCAGGCGATGGCGGCCCCGACACCATCATGTCGGAGTTCTGGAACGGCGAGCGCGTGCGCGCATAGGCGCCGTACATGATCGACTTGTTGGTCCACTCGAAATCGAAGGCATAGATCAGCGCCTCGCGCACGCGCGAATCCTTGAACTTGTCGCGGCGCATATTGATGAACCAGCCCTGCGCGCCCGACGGCGTCTCGTCCGGCAGTTGCTCCTGCTTGACGCGACCGTCCTTCACCGCCGGGAAATCGTAGCGCGTCGCCCAGATGCGCGAGGTCAGCTCCTCGCGGAACAGATAGTTCTTGCCGGTGAACCCTTCGAAGGCGACGTCGCGGTCGCGATAGAACTCGTAGCGCACAGTATCGAAATTGTAGCTGCCGCGGCAGACCGGAAGATCGGCGCCCCACCAATCCCTAACGCGATCATACTCGATGTAGCGGTTGACCTCGAACCTGCCGACCTTGTAGGGGCCGGAGCCAACCGGCGTATCGAGCGTCGATTCATCGAAGGCGCGCGTGGCGTAATAGGCCTTCGAGAAGATCGGCAGGCTCGCGACATAGAGCGGCACGTCGCGTGCGCGGTTCGGCGCAAAGGTCACGACCGCGGTGGCATCGTCGAGCGCCTCGGCCTTCACGAAATCGCGCAGCTGCACGACGATCAGCGGGTGGCCCTTCTCCTTCAACACATTCAGCGAGAAGGCGACATCATGAGCGGTGAGCTTGGAGCCGTCGTGGAAACGCGCCTCGGGCCTGACCGTGAAGGTGTAGGCCAGCTTGTCCGGCGAGATCCGCACCGATTTCGCGACAAGCCCATACATCGCGTCGGGTTCGTCATTGGCGCGCACCATCAACGGCGCGAAGGTCATGTCCATGCCCTGCGCACCCTCGCCCTTGAGGATGTAGGCATTGAGCGACGAGAACGTGAAATATGACTGGTTGTACGAGCGCACCGAAGGGATCAGCGAGAACGCGCCGCCCTTCGGCGCGCCCGGATTGATGTATTCGAAATGGTGGAAATCGGCGGGATATTTCAGGTCGCCAAACGCCGAGATGCCGTGCGCCTCAGCAGGTCCCTCGGACGCCGCCGCGCCACGGAGTGCGGCAGCGCTGAATGCGCCACCGACACCGAGGACCAGCACGTGCCGGCGTGAAAGCTGCGTCATACGGGCAATGTCCTTCACGACTTCTTTGCGATCCGTGCCGCCTTGTCTGCGTCGTACCACCAGATAAGCGGGAAGCCGGACTGACCGTATCTGGGCAACTCCGCAGGCCGGCCAAAGCGATCCCAGCGCGCGGTGCGCACCTTCGAATAGGTCCACTGCGGCACCACGTAGTGATTCCACAGCAACACACGATCGAGCGCTTTGGTTGCCGCGACTAGCTCATCGCGCCCCTTGGTGTAGATCACCCGTTCGATCAGCTTGTCGACCGCCGGATTCTTGATGCCGGCATAATTTTGCGAACCGGCGATATCGGCCGTCTTGGACGACCAGTACTCGCGCTGCTCGTTGCCCGGCGAC
>Ga0068852_100003273_pt1 | contig 11309 bp, 10 predicted proteins | sample KBSCornC22_FD_66594 | JGI IMG/M metagenome (GOLD analysis project Ga0068852, IMG submission 66594) | Corn rhizosphere microbial communities from Kellogg Biological Station, Michigan, USA - KBS Corn C2-2 | ecosystem: Host-associated > Plants > Roots > Rhizosphere > Soil ... | reverse complement strand
TCCTGCGGGAAGATCGCGGAGCGGTACTGCGTGCCGACGTCATTGCCCTGGCGGTTGAGCTGGGTCGGGTCGTGCGTTGCAAAAAAGATGTCGAGCAGGTCGTCGTAACTGAGCTGGTCCGGATCGAACGTCACCCGAATCGCCTCGGCATGCCCCGTGTCGCCACCGCAGACCTGCTTGTAGCTCGGGTTCGCGACCGTGCCGCCGGTGTAGCCGCTCTCGACCTTCTTCACGCCCACGACGTCGAGGAACACCGCTTCGGTGCACCAGAAGCACCCGCCTGCGAGGACTGCGACTTGATCGCCCATGACTTCCGCTCCTTAGGTCTTGCAGGAGCGAGATAGGATCGCTCAGCCCGGTTTGTAAGCTGCCTTCAAGCTGGCGAGCTCGAGCCTTTTCCCGACCCATTCGGACAACTCGTCGAAGTTCAGAGGGTTTTCAAACACGATGCCGGCGCGGCGCTCGGAATACCAACGGACCTCGCCTTTGATCGGACGAAGGCTCTCGACCACCACGACGACCTTCTTGCCGACGCAATATTCCTCGATCGGCTGAACCTTGATGCCGCCGAGCGAAATGTCGTGCACGTCGACGGTGTAGTAGGTCTTGCCGACCCGCACCGAGGCCTTGCAGGGGATTTCGAGCCGCGGGGGGCGCGCGCGGAAGCCATGGCGCGGCTTGCGGCCCGCCAGCAGCTCGCCCAAGTCGACGTCCTGGTCGAACTTGAGACCGGCCGTTCCTTCACGGATCCACACCACGGTCGCGGGGATTTGCTGCGAGGAGAGCTCGATTTTCACCTCGTCGCCGACCTTCAGCTCACGCGGCACGATTGCCATCACGCCGCCAGCGGACAGGTTCTTGATCTTGACCAACTGTTCGCTGCCGTCCGCACTGGTGAGCTTGCCCACGCGGAGCATGGCCGACAGCCGCTCTTCTCCCCGCCGTTCGGCTGGCCGAGGCACCGCCGTCGACAGCGACACCGTCGTCGACTCGAAAGCCGCATCGCTGCTGGTCAGCGCCTGGCCGGAAAACTTGCGACGGATGATGTCCGCGAACATGCCGAGAATCGCCTCCGAACGGCGCTGGGAGCGCCAAATTGGGACTTTATCGAAGACGCGGTTAAAAAGGCGTTGAGAAATCTTGTCTGGCGCGTTGTTGCTGCGTAGGCCCCCAAAGGGGAGAGACGAGTTAATGACGCAGCCACGATTGCTGCTGATCGACGATGAACCGGCGCTCGCCGAATATCTCGCCAACGCTGCCAGGGCGTGCGGGTTCGAACCCATCGTCACTGCCGTCGATCGCGAGTTCCGCGAAGCATTCATCGCCCATCGGCCCGAAATGGTGGCGCTCGACCTGGGCATGCCAGGCATGGACGGGGTCGAGCTGACCCGTTTCCTCGCGAACCAGGATTATCACGGGCCGGTCCTGATCGTCAGTGGCTTTGATCGGCGAGTGCTCGAGTCGGCGTTCCGCCTCGGCGAAGCGCTCGGTCTCAACATGGCCGGGCCGCTCGAGAAGCCCGTCCGCCTCGACATCCTCGAAGAACTGCTCGGCAAGCTGAAGGCGACCCTGGTCCTGTGAGCCCGAAAGCGGAGCTGAGGCTGCTCAACGGCCTTCAGCGCGCATTGAAGGCGCAGGAATTGCGCATGGTCTACCAGCCGAAGGTTTCGCTGCGCGACGGCGGACTCCGCCAAGTCGAGGCGCTCGTTCGCTGGAACGATCCGGAGCTCGGGCCGGTGAAGCCATCCTTCTTCGTGCCACTCGCGGAGGAGCACGGCCTGATCCACGAGCTGACCCAATGGGGGTTGCGCGAGATCCTTCGCCAGTGGCTCGAATGGAAGCATCAGGGGCTCGACACCTGCATCGCCTTCAACATTTCGGCGCTGAGTCTCCAGCATCTCGACTTTCCCGACCTCGTCGAGCGGATGTGCCGGGTGCTCGAAGTGCCCAGCGACCGGCTCGTGCTCGAGCTGACCGAAGGAGCGACCCAGCCGCTCGTCAAGTTGATGGACGCGCTCACACGCTTCCGGATCAAGGGCATCGGCCTTGCGATCGACGATTTCGGGACTGGCTATTCCTCTTTGATGCAGCTCCGCCAACTGCCGTTCACCGAGGTGAAGATCGATCAGGCGTTCGTCGCCGACGTGCCCCATTCGCGCGACTCGCGCCTGATCATCCAGGCGGTAACCGACCTTGCCCATGGCCTTGGCCTCACCGCGACCGCCGAGGGGGTCGAGACCATCGACCAGCTGCGGATCATCCGGGAGCTCGGCTGCGATTGCGTGCAGGGTTATCTCTTGTCGACTCCGCTTGAGCCACATGCGCTGAAGCCTTGGGTCGCGAAGTTCCGACGCGCCTGGCCGGCGTTGATCGCCGAGGAGAAGCTGGCGCTATGGGGCGAGACCGAGGTCGAAGTGCCCGAGGAAGAATGGAATATCTGACCCGCTAGGCGGTCACGAGCGGTTCAAAGCCCTTCACGAGGTCGTCGATCGCCTTCATCTGTTCAAGGTAGGGCCGGAGCGCGTGGAGTGGCAGCGCCGATGGGCCGTCGCAGAGCGCCTTCCCCGGTTCCGGGTGAGCCTCAAGGAACAGCCCGGCAATGCCGATGGCGATTCCAGATCGTGCGAGCGCTGCCGCCTGGGCTCGCCGGCCGCCGGCGCTGTCGCTTCGGCCTCCGGGCGTCTGCAGCGCGTGCGTGGCGTCGAATACCACGGGCGCCATCTCCTTCATCAGGTCCATGCCAAGCATGTCGACGATGAGATTGTTGTAGCCGAAGCTGGTGCCCCGCTCGCACAGGATGACTCGGTCGTTTCCCGCCTCGATGCACTTGTCGACGATATGCTTCATCTCCCCGGGCGCGAGGAACTGCGGCTTCTTCACGTTGATCGCCCTGCCCGTCCTCGCAAGCGCAACGACGAGGTCGGTCTGCCGCGCGAGGAAGGCGGGCAGCTGAAGGATATCGGCCACTTCAGCGACGGGCGCGGCCTGGAAGGGCTCGTGGACATCCGTGAGGATTGGAACTCCGAATCGTTCCTTGACCGAGGCGAGGACCTGGAGCCCACGCTCCATGCCGGGACCGCGATAGGAGTGGATCGACGACCTGTTCGCCTTGTCGAATGACGCCTTGAAGACGAACGAGATGCCGAGGTCACGCGTCACCTCGATAAACTTCTCCGCGACTTGGATGACCGTGGCTTCATCCTCGATCACGTTCATGCCGCCGATCAGGACGAACGGCCGGTCGTTGGCGAATTTGATTCTTTCCGAGATGGTTACCGGTTCAGCCAAATCAGGATCCTTCGTTAAGGCGCGACATCGAAGCGGATGCCCTGCGCCAGCGGCAGGTCAGCGCCGTAATTGATCGTGTTCGTCTGGCGCCGCATGTACGCGCGCCAGCTATCCGAGCCGCTTTCGCGTCCTCCCCCGGTCTCCTTCTCGCCACCGAACGCGCCGCCGATTTCCGCGCCCGAGGTTCCGATGTTGACGTTGGCGATGCCGCAGTCGGACCCTGCGGCCGACAGGAACCGCTCAGCCTCGCGAAGGTCGTTGGTGAAGATTGACGAGGAGAGGCCCTGCGGGACCGCGTTGTTGAGCGCGATAGCCTCGTCGAGCTCGCTGTAGCGAAGGACGTAGAGGATCGGCGCGAACGTCTCGGTCAATGCGGGGCCAACCTGCTCCTTTCGTTCGACAAGCGCGGGACGGACGTAAAATCCGTCGGGCACAGCGTCGACCCGCTCGATCCCGTCGCCGAGCACCTTGTGCATAGCTTCGAACGCGGCTTCATCGATCAACGGACCGATCAGTGTGTCAGGCTGACGCGGGTCGCCGACCTTCACCGTGGTAAAAAGCTGACGAACCCGCCCGACGAGCTCATCCGCGACGCTCTCATGGACGATCAGGCGCCGGAGCGTCGTGCAGCGCTGGCCCGCTGTACCGACGCCAGAGAAAAGGACCGCGCGCGTCGCCAGCTCGAGGTCGGCGCTCGGCGCGACGATCGTCGCGTTGTTGCCGCCAAGTTCGAGCAGCACGCGGCCGAAGCGCTCTGCCACACGCGGACCGACCGCCCGCCCCATCGCAGTCGATCCGGTGGCGGACACCAGCGCGATCCGCGAATCGTCGACCAGCGCCTCGCCGACGTCGCGCTCACCCTGGACTAGCTGGACCAGACCTTCGGGAGCATCGCCGAAACGCTCGGCCACGCGGCGGACGATCGCCATGACCGCTTCGGCACAAAGCGGCGTTTTCTCGCTCGGCTTCCAGATGACGGGGTTGCCGCACACCAGCGCCAGCGCCGCGTTCCAGGCCCACACCGCGACCGGAAAATTGAAGGCGCTGATGACTAGCACCGGGCCAAGCGGATGCCACTGCTCCATCATGCGGTGGTTGGGCCGCTCGCTGGCGATGGTGAGACCATAGAGCTGGCGCGATAGGCCGACGGCGAAGTCGCAGATGTCGATCATCTCCTGGACCTCCCCCAGACTCTCCTGGATGATCTTGCCGCTCTCCAAAGCGATGAGCTTGGCGAGCAGCGGCTTCGCCTCCCGCAGGCGCTCTCCCAGCAGCCGCACAAACTCGCCGCGTCGCGGTGCCGGGACCGAACGCCAGCGCAGAAAGGCCTTGGCAGCACGATCCGCCGCGGCGCCGGGGTCCCCGACGGTAACTCGCCCGATCGGCTTGCCGTCGATCGGCGAATAGCTGACCAGCCGTCCGCCACAGTCGATGCCGGCGAGTTCCAGAAGGCGAGCCGTCTCCTCGGCGGGGCTCATGCGAACATCCCTTTCGCTTTCGCCATTGCGGCAACGCCAGCGTCGATTGTCTCGTCTTTCTTTCCGAAGCACAGCCGAACGAGTCCCTGAGGGGCAGGGCCTTCGGCAAAAACGGAGAGGGGGATGACCGCGACGCCGGTTTCGTTCACCGCTCGTTCGGCGAATGTCGCGTCGTCCAGCCCCAGCCCCGAAGCGGCGAGATCGACGCACAGGAAATAGGTCGATCTCGCTTCGAGCACCGAATAGCCCGCTTCACGCAAGCCGGCGGTCATCCGGTCGCGCGCCCGCTGGAACCGCGACTGCATCGGCGAGATCCACTCGTCGCCCTCGTTGAGCCCGAATGCCACAGCCGCCTGGAGGTTCGGTGCAGTGGAGAAGGTCAGGAACTGGTGCGCTCGCGAGACAATTGTCGCCAGCCCGGGCGGAGCAACCATCCAACCCACCTTCCAGCCCGTCAGTGAAAAAATCTTGCCGGCGGATCCGACCTTGATGGTGCGCTCCGCCATTCCGGGCATCGTCGCGATCGGCGTGAACTTAAGGCCATCGAGGACGACATGCTCCCACACCTCATCGCTGATGACGACAAGGTCGTGTTCGCTGGCGATCGCGGCGAGCGTTTCAAGCTCCCCGGCCTCGAACAGCTTGCCCGCGGGGTTGTGCGGGTTGTTGAACAGAATGGCACGGGTCTTCGGCCCTACCGCCGATTCTATCGCCTCTGAGTCCAGCTTCCAGTCAGGCGGTTCCAACGCGACCTCGACCGGCGTCGCCCCCGCCCTTCGGATTGTCGGCGCATAGCTGTCGTAGGCAGGAGTGAAGATGATCACCTCGTCCCGAGGCTGGACCGTTGCAAGGATCGCCGCTCCCAGCGCCTCGGTCGCGCCGCTTGTCACGCAAACATGGTCGACCGAGAGTTCCTGTCCGAAATGGCGATTGTAGTGCGCCGCCACGGCCTCCCGAAGCGTGGGCAAGCCTCGAGACGGAGCATATTGGTTGGAGCCATCGGTCAGCGCTTTGGCGGCGGCGTCGAGGAGCGCGTCGGGCCAGCCGAAATCCGGAAAGCCCTGGCCTAGGTTGACCGCGCCGTTGCGCGTGGCGGCGAGCGACATGCGCTCGAACACGCTGATCTTCATCTGCTCGTAGAGCGGGTTCATTCGGGCCGCATAGCGCGGTGAACGGCTCGCCGCGAGGGCGGCAACCTTTGCCGCTGCGCCGCATTCCATTCGTACACGAGTTCAGTTGAAGGGTGAGTAATGGCCCAGCGTGCGATCTTGTACCGAATGAAGCTTCCTGACCACGAATGTCCCTACGGCCTGCTGGCGAAGCGGATGCTTGAGGACGCCGGGTTTGAAATCGACGAGCATCTGCTGACCAGCCGGGATCAGGTCGACGAGTTCAAGGCCGCGCAAGGTGTGGATACGACGCCCGTCATCTTCATCGATGACGAGCGGATCGACGGCAGCGAGGCGCTGGCGGAATACCTCGGCGCGGTCGCTCAGGCTTAGCCGCCGAGCGCCGCCGACGCGCGCTCGATCGGCTTGGAGAAGGCCTGCTGCGCCGTCGACCAGGCGCCGATCGCCAGCGTAACCGCTATGGCCAGAACCGCGGCGAACTCCATCGTCCTGCCCTGAAGTCGAGAGTCAGCCACCGGCCCCAGTGGACGATAGCTTCTGCGACGCTCAATCAGCGCGCCCTCGCTGGCGACGAGCTGCAGCGCCTGCGAGCCGCTCACCGACATGATCTCCTCGACCGGAACCCGGTCCTCCGACTGGAGACCCGCGCGCGACCCGTCGCGCCAGACTATCCGGGCAACGATCATGTGATCACCGCGACGGAGCTCGATAAGGGTTCCTTCCGAGCCCGCCCGCGCGGACTGGATCATTAGTCCGCGCGACGAAACGTTGAGGATGCAGGCGTCCGTCCATTGTGCGCCGTCGCGCATGCGCGCCGGCAACATCACGCGCCGCCGGAGCTCCCGCGGCCGCTGGCTGGTCTTGATTCTGCTGGCTCCCATGGCTGCCAGACGTACCGCTCCTCCGGTGGGCCATGTCTAAAGCTTTGCTCCGGAACGGATTATCCGGCGATCCGGCAAAAATTGGCCGAGGCCGACGGCGGCATGTACAGAAGCTGGACAGCCGCGGGGGTTTGGCTTCGAATGTCGATCGCCCGCACTAAGTTGGATGATGGGATGATAGAGCGGGGAGCAATTTGACCATTCGTCCGGTAATCCTTTGCGGTGGCGCAGGGACGCGCCTGTGGCCCGTTTCCCGTCAGCATTATCCGAAGCAGCTGCTGCCGATCATCGGCGAGCAATCGCTGCTCCAGCAGACCGCGGCCCGGCTGTCGGGACAGGAGTTCGCCCCGTCGCTTGTGGTCAGCGGCGAGGAGCAGCGCTTCTTCATCAAACGCCAGCTGCAGGATTGCGATGCCGCGGTAGAAGCAATCCTGCTGGAGCCTGCCGGGCGAAACACCGCCGCTGCCGCCGCGCTTGCCGCATCATGGATTCTGGCACGCGGCACCGATGAGCTCCTCCTCCTGATGCCGTCGGATCATGTGATCGGCGACCGGGGCGCTTTCCTGGACGCCATCCGAACGGGCGTCCCCCTTGCCGAGCAAGGCAAGATCGTCACGTTCGGAGCCGAACCAAGCGGTCCAAACACCCAATATGGCTACATCGAGGCGGTAGCCGATCGGAACGCTTCGACAGGCGCGCTCCCGATCGCCTGCTTCCATGAAAAGCCGAGCGCCGAGAAGGCGGCCGAATATGTCGCCAGCGGCCGCTTCTATTGGAACGCCGGCATCTTCCTCGTGATGGCAAGCAAGCTCATCGATGAAATGCGCCGGTTCTTGCCGCATAGCCTGGAGCTGGTCGCGCAAGCTGTCGGCGAGGCGACGACGGACGGCCTATTTGTTCGCCCGGGAGCCGAAAACTTCCTGCGCGCCGAGAACATCTCGATCGATCACGGGATCATGGAGCGAACGGACAAAGGCGTAGTCGTGCCGGTCCAAATGCAATGGTCCGACATCGGAGCGTGGGATGCTGTCCACAAGCTCAGCGAAAAGGACGCCGGCAACAATGCCATGACCGGCGATGTGGTCGCCATCGATACCCGTAACTCGCTCCTGCGCTCGAATGGAGCGGGCATGATTGCGGCTGTCGGGCTCGACAACATGGCGGTGATTGCCGAGCGCGATGCCGTCCTCGTCGCGCCATTGTCCCGAGTCGCTGACTTGAAGCCTCTGCTGGAGAAGTTGAAGGCGGCTGACCGCAACTGCGTTGATCTTCCAGCCAAGGTTGCCCGGCCATGGGGATCATTCGAGACGATCGCCAGCGGGCCCGGATTCCAGGTTAAGCACATCGTCGTCGATCCGGGTGCGCGCCTGTCGCTTCAAAGTCATCAGCACCGGTCCGAGCATTGGGTCGTCGTTCGCGGCGCCGCTGAAGTCACCGTAGGGGAGCAGATCGCCATTCTGCGCGAAAACGAGTCGACCTACATCGCCGTAGGCACCCGGCATCGCCTCGGAAATCCTGGCGAAACGGCGCTGGAACTCATCGAAGTGCAGTGCGGCGCCTACCTCGGCGAAGACGACATTGTCCGGTTCGATGACCAATATGGACGCGTCCAGAGGAACGACACCTAACCGCGAGCGGCGAGGCTATTTCGCGAGCGCCGACTCCTCGACGACGCAGGTCGGCGGTGCCTCTTCGTGGAACAGGCGCCTGACGATGCTTTCGATCAGTGTCTGGACCGCCGATTCGCTGGCGAGACCGCCACGAACCAGGCAACGATCCACGAGGATGCGCCGGAATGCGCCGTACAGTCCCGGCTCAGGCGGCTCCGGCGCCGTCCAGAATTCGTCCAGATGGCCGCGGAAAGTGAGGCCGGGCAGGTTGTAGATCGCTTCGCCGAGCGCGCAAACCGGCCGCCCGGCGGCAAGCGCAAGCGTCGCGGAGGTGCTGTTGACGCATACCATCCCGGCACTCTCGGCAGCGAGTTGCTCGAGATTTCCGCCATCGATGAAAGACACTCGCTCCAGGATCCCGAGCCGGCGCGCGTGATGGCGGATGAATCGCGGCCACTTGGCGAAGGAAGTGTCGAACGGATGCGCCTTGATGAGGAGGTTGGCATCCTCGGGTGCATGACGCGCAAAGCTTTCCATCACATAGCCCGCAGCCGAGCGCATGTCGGGAAACGGTGAATGGTTCCGGATTTGATAGTCGCCGGACAGCTGAAGCGGGAACAGGAAATAGGGCTTCCCGCGAAGCCGATTGAGAACGGCCCGGGTCGCCCGAGCCTTTTGCCCCCTCTGGCAGTATTTCCATCCCCAGCCGATCGCTTCCTTGAGTGCCGAGCCGGCGCGATGGGTGCGATAATGTGGGTAGGTGAAACGCCCGGTTACGTGCACCGCAATATAGTGCCGGGCCGTATCGCGTACTCGTCGGGGGAAGCTTGCAGTGATGGGCGGCAGGAATGGCTCGGGAGGCAGCGCTCGTGCCTGCTCCAGGATCCAGTCCTTGTTCCGCGCGAGCCGCGAATAGCCGTTCACACCGTCGAGCTCGAGAGTCATCCAATGCGGCCGAAGATATCCCTCCTCGAGCACATAGGTCCTGACGCCGCGTAGCGCGGCGATACGGCGAGCCGAGACATGGTAAGGCCGGCAGTCGCCGAACATCAGGATGTCGGTCACCTGATGCTCGCGCAGGAAATTGTCGAAGAACACGGGCCAGTCACGGAAGCGACCGCGGAAGTTCGTCGCCGGCTCCGGCCAATCGACCTCGTCCCCGGCGCAGACATTGATCCGCTCCACCTTGATGCCTTTGCCGCGCATGGCGATGGCAAGTTCGTGGAGCAGCGGCCCGGGAGGCCCCTGGAGGAACACGAACGCGCGCCGTTCCGGCTTGTGCATGGAAACGCGAGGACGCTGAGGCACGCTCGGCGCCAGGTTCAAAAGCAAGGCAAGATTTCCGGCCGGTCGGTTCACTGGACCAGGCTCCTTAAGCGACGCATGAGTTTTCCCTGCAGCCTTCGCAACCCGACGATGAGGCGAAGGTCTTCCTCGTCACCCGCGCCAAGGCGCCCGACCACCACTTCAGCAGGACATGGCAGTCCCGTGAGCGGATCGAGGTAGCGGGGATAGACAAGAAGGGCCGCGGCAACGAGTTCATCGAGAGTGCGAGTCGCAGTCCGTCGGCTCGGGACCGGGCCAAGGTCCGTCGTAAGTCCCCAGCCGGCGTAGAACGGCACGCCGTAGGTGGTCACCGGTTTGTGGCGGAGAAGCGCCTCAAAGCCCGTAAGCGAGGTGTTCACATGCACTTCGTCGACCATGTCGATCAGCGAAGCGATCGGCACGTTGGCGACGATCTTGTCTGCGAATCGGAGGCATTCCTGGTCGCCGATCTCCCCACGCCGATGGCCGGCCAATACGTCGGGATGCGGCTTGTAGAGTATGAAGGCGTCGGGAGCCTGCGCGCGCACTCTTGCAAGAAGATCGATGTTCCGGACGAGCCCGCATCCGCCCGCGATCACCGCCCGATCGTCCTCGACCTGGCCAGGTACCAGTATATGGCGACGCTTTCCCGCCGGGCGCTCGAGCGCCGTGACCCCACGCTCGTATTTGCCGATGCCCGCCTGGACGATCAGGAGGCGAAGCTCGCGTGCGCGGTCGAGCAACCTGCGGCCGAACTCTCCATGCTCCAGAACTCGTTCGAGATCGCTCTCGCAGGACGGATCGAAATAGGCGCCCGATCGATCGACCGTGATCGAAAGCGGCGGAATGCAATCGGCGCCAAGCCCACGTGAGCGCAGGAAGCCGTCCTCTACCTCGACGAGCGGCAGGTGACGGGCCTCAAGCTCCGCGACGGCGGCCGGAGGAGCCTTCGACCGCCAGATCGCGACGGCGCCATCCCCTTCAAGGTCGCGCGCGCCCCGCAGGAAACGGAACGGCGCCAGCCCATCCCACAGCAAGGGCGCGACATAATCCTGCTTCCAAAATGCGAACCCAAGACCGCCCGCGATATCACGATTCGAATCGATGAGGCCCCGCCAGAAGCCGCATAACTCGACGGCTTCCACCACGTTCATCGGTTCGCCGGTGAACGGGTTTTCAAACCCGGTTTGAGGAAGAGCAGACCCGATTAGACTCACGACGCTGGCCGAGTCTCGCGCCAGTTCGCCTGTCGCTTCATTGAAAAGGAAGCAGGGTACGTTCAGCAATGCAGCAATCGTGCGCAGTTCGTCGTCAGACTCCGCGACGAGCGCCGCGGACCCGGAGAGCATATGCCATGGATCGCATTCTCCGCTAACGACCGTATGTCCGTTGAACGGCAGTCCGGACGCCTCGACTTCCCAGAGCACCAATGGACCGGATCCTGGGAGATTGGCTGTTGCCTCAAGCGCGGACCGGCAGCGCACCAACACATGATTGGCAGGAAGCGCGGGCTGGGTCGCCCAATAGGATCCGCCGACGCGGCAACGCCGCAGCTGCTCGGCAACAGCCTCGGGATCAGCGCGTTCGCCGCTCAGTTCGGTAAACGCCGGCACGCGG
>Ga0068852_100003266_pt1 | contig 11323 bp, 9 predicted proteins | sample KBSCornC22_FD_66594 | JGI IMG/M metagenome (GOLD analysis project Ga0068852, IMG submission 66594) | Corn rhizosphere microbial communities from Kellogg Biological Station, Michigan, USA - KBS Corn C2-2 | ecosystem: Host-associated > Plants > Roots > Rhizosphere > Soil ... | reverse complement strand
CTAGCCAGGCTCCAGCGTTCCAGCACTTGGAGCACTCGAACGGCGAAACTGCTTTGGCTCTTATTGAAGATTGTCTGCATGAGTTCAGGCATGGGATCATGCTGATCAAGGATTAGCTTCGCGCCGAAGAGCTTCGGAATCAATCCGCTTATGACAAGGATGTCAGGCATGTTATGGACATAAATCAGTTGATAACGGCGTCGTAGAGTGCGCCAGGCAAAGATCGCCGCGGAAACCAGGATGAATGTCGAGTACTGATATGCGTAAGACACGGCGCCACCGCGGATGTGACGCACAGGAACACGGATAATTTCGAGTTTCTCTAAGTACTCGCGTTTGGGTGCATCACCATCCCATTCACAAATGAGATCAACATGGGCACCCTCACTGAGTAGAGCTTGGACAGCGCGGCGCGGTCGAGGATCGATAGGATATGGTGAAAAGACAACCATGCCTACTCGCTTGCCCGCGAGACGTGGCGTCGTGGCCAGATCTCGGTCCGAGGCTGCTTCCCCTGCGCTCTGATCGGCGTTCGTGTCGATAATTGTGCTCATGTAGCCTTCTTAGACGCTGACTTGGTCGGGGGACAGTTGTACGCCGAGTTTCCGCGACTCGCGCTCGATCTTCATCTGGTTTGAAGCCTCGATGGATTGCAGAATCATCGAATCGTCGAAGGCGCGGAGGATTTCAATATTCGGCATAACGCAGTGCCCTCCAATCGTACCCGGGAAATACTTGACCGATGGGAAAAACTTGATCTCCTCATAAAAGGAGATAAGCTCGTCATAGTCGGCGCCACTGCGATCGCAATAGCGCTCGAGTTCCTGCGCCCAGGCGATCATCAGACCAAAATAGGTGGTCTCAGTCAGCTTAGCGAGTTCGCTCGCTTCAGGAGAAGAAAGCAGCTTTGTCTTCAACCCTGCCGACTGGAAATGGTTGACCGCTTGTTGCCCCGCAGCCGGATTGCTCGCGCCCACGAATTTCGTATACTTTTGCAGTTCATCGAACATATGCGCATGCTTGCCACGAATTGGGCTGTTCACAGTAGGAACTCCTGTCCGCTCAGCAACGGATCGCGTTGTGCCCACCGCAACGGTGCTGTTGATAACGACTAGTTCAGGCTTGAACAGTTCAACGTAGCGAGCAACCTCCCCTTGGAAGTCTCTTACTTGAAACGGGAAACAAATGTGCAGGATTTCGACTTCCTTCACTCCGTCAAGCGGTGTGCCGACGTCGACGCCAACTGTTTCCCAATGCTGCGAGATGAGCTGGTATAAAGGTTTGCCTACTTCGCCAAGTCCGGCGATCACGATCTGTTTATTTTTCTCCACTGCGATTTGCCTCCTGGATTACTAAACACCCTGAACGACTGCAACGATCAAGCCGATTGGCGCTTTCAGGCCAATGTGGTCTCTATGAGCTGCGGCGGTTTGGATGCAATTTCCCGCGCAAATGAGACGATCTCGTGCACGACCCTGGCCTGCTGACGCGCCGTCAACTGAGGGAACATCGGCAGCGACAGAATCTCGGGTGTCACGCTCTCGGTCACGGGAAAATCACCTGGGTTATAGCTGAGCGAGATGTACGCTTTTTGGAGATGCAGCGGCACAGGATAGTGAATGCCAGTGCCAATACCCGCCTTCTTGAGGTGATTAATCATCTCTTCGCGGTTGTTGGTACGCACCACATACAGGTGGTACACGCCGCGCGACCACTCCGGTTCGTGCGGAATTCGAATGGCTTCCTCTCCGCTCAGCAATTGGTTGTACTCAGCGGCCCGCTCCCGACGCAGCGCGTTCCATGCGGGTACGTGCGGCAACTTTGCGTGCAGTATCGCGGCTTGGATCGCGTCGAGTCGACCGTTGTAACCCTCAATGTCGTGGTAGTACTTCTTTATCTGCCCATGGTCTCGAACACACTTAATCTTCTCGGCAATAATTGCGTCGTTGGTGGTTACCGCTCCTCCTTCACCACATGCGCCGAGGTTCTTGCCTGGATAAAAACTGAAAGCCGATGCCTTGCCCATCGTGCCGGCTTTCATCCATCGGCCATTCTTCTTCGAGAAATATTCGGCTCCATGGCTTTGGCAGGCGTCCTCGATCACGACCAAGTTGTAGCGCTCCGCAAGATCAAGAATCGGATCCATATCCGCCATTTGCCCATACAAATGAACGGGGATTACGGCCGTCACGGGACGCCCACTACGAAGACTTACTAACCGCCCTGACTTATCGCGAACGCATTGTTTTTCCAGGTACCGCTCCAGCATAAGAACAGACAGGTTGTAAGTCTGCTCATCAACATCAACGAACTCTGGAATCGCATGCGCTTGCGAGATAGCTTCTGTGGTGGCGATAAACGTATTCGGAACAGTGATCACTACATCACCAGGCTGTACACCGCAGGCCATAATCGCGAAGCGCAGAGCATCGGTACCGCTGCTAACGGCGATCGAGTGTTTCACCTCGCAAAATGCAGCGAACGCCTCCTCGAAGTTCTCTACTGCGGGTCCTCCGACGAAATGAGCGGTGCGTAACCCTTGTCGAAAAACATGGATGAGCTCGTTCTCAAGTTCGAGATGCGGAGTCACCAGGTCCAGAAAGGGAACCGGCGCGCCATTTTGATCACTTGGCGTTTGCTGCTCCACATGTCGGAGGATCTTTGCGGGATTGCCGGCCACAACAGCGTTTGCAGGAACGCTCTTTGTCACCACGGCACCCGCGCCAACGATCGCATTCTCGCCAATCTCTAGATTCGGCAAGATGGTCGCACCCGACCCGATAGAAGCTCCCTTTCGAATCACGGTCGGCTCAATCTTCCAGTCCGCTTCGGTCTGCAGTTCGCCAGCTGCCGTGGTGGCTCGGGGATAGGAATCATTCGTGAATGTCACACCGTGGCCAATGAAGACGTTGTCTTCAATCGTGACGCCCTCACAGATGAACGTATGACTGGAAACTTTGCAGCGGCTACCTACTTTAGCGTTCTTCTGGATTTCGACAAATGCGCCAATTTTCGTCTCGTCTCCGATTTCACAACCATAGAGGTTTATGAACTTCGACAGACGAACTCCTTCGCCCAGCTTCACGTCTTCCGCAATGCAGTTGAAAGGGTTCATAAATAAACCAAGGCTCCTCTCTTATTGAGCGACTCGTTTGCTTTTTCGAGCATGCGCACAACGCGCAAACCAGCGCACCCGTTATTGAATGGCTCCTGTCCTGTTGATACACAATCGACAAAATACGAGAGTTCCTGTCGCAGCGCTTCACCTTGCTCCAGTTGCGGAGCCCACATATCCCCTGAGCGGTAACTGACCAACAATTCGTACACGCCTTCTCTGTTGCTAATCTTCACGCCCTTGTCGTAGATTTTGACCTTTTCGTCAGCGTCAAGGTCGTTCCAAACCAACATCCGTTTCTCACCGCCGATGAGCGTCGTTCGTACCTTGACCGGCGAGAGCCAGTTTACGTTGATGTGGGCGATGACCTTTTCCGGAAAATACAGCGTCATAAAGGCTATGTCTTCATGACCATTTAGGTGCCCTTGCCCCGTGGCGACAATAGCTTCCGGATCACCCTTTAGGAGGTAATCCATAATCGAGAGATCGTGTGGCGCCAAATCCCAGAGAACGTTGCAATCATGTTGAAACAGGCCCAGGTTAACGCGGGTGGAGTCGTAATAATACAAATTGCCGAGTGCACCCTCGTCAACAAGTTGCTTAATCTTTCTTACCGCTCCCGTAAAAAGGAAGGTGTGGTCCACCATAATCTTGAGATTCTTGCGAGCGGCAAGATTGATCAACTCCTCACCTTGAGCTGACGTGCTGGTAAATGGCTTTTCGACGAATACATGTTTCCCATTCTCAAGGGAAGCTTTGGCCAATTCATAGTGGGTCCACACTGGAGACACCACCGCAACAGCGTCAATTTCGGTCGAGCCAATGACCTCGTCAGCGCTCGCCACCACTTTGACTCCCGGATGGGCCTTCTGAGCCCGGAGTCGTGCTTGCGGACTTATCTCTGCGATTGCGAGAACCTCAGAACCTTCAAGACCTATAAGGTTTCTGACAATATTAGGTCCCCAGTATCCGTAACCAATTACGCCGAAATTCATGATTCGCTGTCTTTCTGCAGAATCGCTGTTTGAATGGAGAATAGGATGCGCACGAATTCACACCTGGATCAGCAATGATTTCTGCCAGTTGACTGAAGTTGGTTTTGAAAGTTTCTTAGCAGGCCCCGGATCCGCGAATCACGGCGAGAGGAGTTCGAAGTAAAATTTCGAGATCGAGCCGTGGACTCCACGAGGTCGCGTACTTTAGATCGAGTCGCACCATCGAATCGAAATCTACTGTGCTCCGACCGGTGACCTGCCACAAACCTGTGATCCCAGGCTTTACTTCCAAGAGCCGCTGACGGTGCCATGTCTGATACGCAGCTAATTCATAGGGAATCGGAGGGCGCGGGCCAACGAGTGACATGTCGCCCTTCAGCACGTTAAGGAATTGAGGAAGTTCGTCCAAGCTAGTGCGTCTCAAAAACTTTCCGAGAGGGGTAATACGCCTGTCTTCTTTCAGCTTGTAAACCGCATCGGTACCGCAGGTAGGCATCAGTTGGACTTTGCTGTTGATAAGCTTGGTCACAAATTCCTTGTGAATCGTATGATCATTATTTGTATACATCGAGCGGAATTTCAAGAAGGTGAACTGCCGACCATATTGTCCTACGCGCGGCTGCCTGAATAGTACGGGGCCCTTCGAAGTCAACTTGACAGCGATAGCGATAAGAATGCCAAGAGGCAAGCATAAAACCGCCAGCAGACTACCACCTATAACGTCCATGACTCGCTTCATTATCAGCCGCGGTCTTTTACTCGTGTGCAGTTTGGAGATATCCGGATACAGAGCAGGGTTGCTTGGTCTGTCGGAGTTTTCATCATCCCAATCGTCGGGGAAATAGTGCAACGATATTCTGACGCGGCTGAACTGCTCGAATGTTAGGCCGTCACGAAGCGACGAATTGACTCTGGACAAGATTGTGTTGATGACCGCGACCCTATCAGAACCAACCAGTCCCGTAAAAAGTGCGCCAACCATCAATCCATCTTTGTACCAGCCGACCAGATCGGTGTCTCTGCTCGAAGCGAGCAACGCTGAAACGATGGCTTCCAGGGCCCTCGTTGTTCCCATGAATCCGAGATCGGCCACCTCGACGAGCACGAGAACAAACGGAGACCTGGAGCGCTCAGTTCGCTTTCGCTCAATTGCAATAACTCGCTTGAATCCATCCTCATTGAGAGGAGTGCGTTCACACGTTGTATCGCCTATGAAATCCACGAAATTCACAGGCCGGTCGCGCCGCCGAGTATTCACAGCTTCCCTCCCAAGACAAAATTCCCCATCTCAGTAAGCCTTCAAACAGTGCAGACCGCTTGAACAGACTGAGCGACAGGAAACACAAAGTACTACACACAACTAAGTCCAGCAGATTTCAATTTAAGGACACTAATCTGCATCAGTTTACGAAAACAATCACACTGGCGCATCATCGCTTGGTAATCTATTTGTTGGGCGATAGTAATAGTCAGAATTCGTTGCGCCTGTAGCGCTGTTTAGAATCGCTCCGATCAGCTTATGATTTCCGAGTGCTTCCAGTCCCCGTTGCAACTGACGCTTCTGAGTGGTTCCCTGACGTGTCACGAGTATTGTCCCATCCGCCACACTCGTCCATACGCTTGTGTCAGCCAAAGGGAGTATTGGAGGCGAGTCAATCACAACCCAATCGAACCATTTCGAGAGCTGCTCCATCATTGGCGTCACGCCGGATTGCAACAATTCCAATGAATTTCCAGTCGAAGATCCCGCAGGGAATATCCAAATCCCTGCTACCTCAAGACGGTACATGCTCTTAAGTAGCGATTTCTGTCCGGTAAGCCACTCGCAAATACCGGGTGCATTGGGTATACCGAAGATCTTCGATTGCGTCGGTCGCCGAACGTCTCCCTCAAGTAAGAGGACCTTCTGCTGGGTCCGCATAGCCAGAGTACAGGCGAGATTAGCGGCCACAAGGCTCTTACCTTCCTGCGGAATAGTACTCGTGATGAGGATTTTTTTCAATGGTCTCTGTCTACGTAGATGCCGTAGGCGAACACCAAGCAGGTGAAAGGCCTCTCCTGCAGGGCTCTCACTGTCGGGAAGGCTCACAAGGTGACCCGTTGCGGATGCACTTATGCTCAACGTCTCACACTGCAGGAGGTTATCGGCACTCTCCTCCTCAGGAATAAGTACCGACTTCGACGCCGGAGGTTCGACTTCAACTAGTCGAGTATCATCTTTCGTTTCTTCGGTCGTGACTGCGGATTCGACTTTGAATTGAACGTTCGAAAGCGTCGGATGTTCGCCTCTCGATCGACTAACAGCAGCGTGACGTTCTGCAATTTCCAGCAGATCGGTTACACGAGCAGTCGCTGAATCCTTACCGTTACGCTCTGCTTCTGAACGTTGTAGAGCGTCAAATATCTGACTCATGCTTCCCCGCTTCGACTACGAAAGGTCTCTTAAGCTCTTGGTCGGGCACCGATTGTCTTCGCGCTGCTGCATAGAGATCTAAGAAAAGTTTCTTGGCGTGCTCGAGGTCCTGATCGCTCTCATTTGTCAACTTATTGCTAATCCGTGATGCACTTGTGATGAGGTGAAAATCCTTCGCGACCCCAAGAATGATATCCGCCGTGATGTTTTCCAGTTGCTGTGCGTATCCAGTGATCAAAGCGTTCTCACATATCGTGTTGATCAGTCGCGGAAAACCTCGCGAATATCGATGAACTGCCTGGAGGGCCTCTGCTGTAAATAGTGATTCTGCGCCAGAACTTGCACCTGCGATTACCAGCCGCTCTACGATGTAACGTCCCGTATCCTGCTCATCAAGCGGGGTGAGGTGTGCACGTAACGCAATTCTCTGTTTCAAGGGTCGAAGTTCGAACGAGTCGAGTTTCAGATCGAGTTCAGGCTGACCCACTAGAACAATTTGCAGCAGTTTATCGTCGTTAGTCTCGAGATTGGATAGCAGCCGAATTTCCTCTAGAAGTTCCATCGATAAGTTGTGAGCTTCATCCACAACTAGGACCGTGGTGAGCCCCTGCAGGCCGCGTGACGTAACATACCTGCTTAGTTCAAGAAGGAGCGAGCTCTTGTTCTGCTGTTCACCAACCTTAAGTCCAAAATCCGTTGCCGTATAGTGAAGAAACTCAAGCGCGGAGAGGCGGCAGTTAAACAGGTACGCATATGAGATCTCCCTACTCTCCTTAAAGAGCTGCAGGAGGCAACGAAGCATAAGAGTCTTGCCCGTTCCAACCTCACCTGTTACAACCACTACGCCTTTATGTCGACATATCCCGTAGTAGAGGGCGGCAAGAGCCTCATTGTGCCTCGCAGTCGGAACAAAACAAGTAGGATCCGGCGTGAGATCGAATGGGCTACGCGTCAGCTTGTAGAAACTTTTATACATGTGGAGTGGCGAACTACCCTCGCAAGAAACTGATTGTTGAGCCTGCTAAGATTACGGCGCCAATGATCATTGCTAACGCCCAGCCCATTAGGACCCGTCTCTTGCGAGCCTGCTCGTCTGGAACGCTCTGAATCTCGGGAATTTCGGCAAGGATTCGGGTCCCAAGAAGATCCTTGATCTCCTTATCACCATGCATTCGGTCATCGAAGAACTCAAAAAGAAAAACCACAAAGCATCCAAACGCCAAACCAGCCGCTACGCCCATGCCACAGAACTTCATTCTATTTGGAAAATCAGGCTTGGTAGGAAGGCTGGGAGGATCCAGCATGGTGAAGCGCTCGCCCTGTTGCATTCGCTCCAGGTCCGTGGCCATCTCCGACTGATTCTTCTTTTTAAGCAAATCATCGTAGTTGGCTTTGGATTGCTCGTAACCACGTGTCAATTCCGCCAACAATTGCTCCGTCTCGGGCGCAGCATTTAGTCGTGATTGGTATTCTCCTATCCGGGCTTGCAATGCTGCGATGGATCTCTCACGACTTGAGATTTCCAACTGGTTTGCCTGTAGTTGACCCCTGAGTTGCAGCAATGGGGTGTTCTGGGCATCGGTTTCCGACGTTGCATTTGGGTCCGGTTTTAAATCGGATTTTGAAGCAGTCAGAATTTCCTGTCGTAACCTCTGCGTTTTCGCGATCTGAACCTTGAGCTTCTGGACATCAGGGTATTTATCGGTATAGCGGGAGCTGAGATCTGTAAGCTGCGCCCGCATCTTGCTCAATTCCTGGTCGATCGAGGCCAGATCAAGCGGAACACCACCTTCTGTCGTCCTAGCCGCGGGATGCGAACTCTTATACTGTTCAATTAGCGACTGATAGTACGCTCTCTGCTGCTTTGCCGTGTTCAGAGAGTCCTGTTCGTTTTGCAGTTGACCCTGTAGCCCCCCCAGGATTTGAAGATTGCTTGACTGCTGGGTTGGCAATGAACCTCCATGGGCGCTTTCGAACTTTCTGACCTTATCCTCTTGAGCAGCAAGTGCAACTCGTGCATCCTCAAGCTGCTTTTGAATGAAAGTTGTGGTGCCTTGAGATTCTTTTTGCCTTTCCTTCAAATTCTCTTCAATAAACAGTGTCGTTAGTTCGGTCGTTACTTGCTGCGCAACTTTAGGATCATGCGCTGAAAAGCTCACCCTGAACGCCGTGATCTCGTTATTACGCGAATCGCGAACTAACTCTACATTGATGTCCTTTCGCATCTGTTCGACCTGTTCATCGGGCGTGACACGCAACCGGTCTCCCGAATACAGATGTAGTTTATCGATGATCATCAAGAGCCGCGTGCGGCTCAGGATTTGCTGAGAGATGCTCTGCAGTCGGTCCTGCAGGTTTTCATTGACATTGGAGGCAACGTATTTCTCCGGCATGGTCGGTTCTTCTACAAGAATCAACGTGCTCGATTTGTACTTTGTCGGAAGGAACCAGCTCGCCCCCCACACAAGAAGCCACCCGAAAAAAAGGGGCAAAAGAAAGTGGACGTGGCGGCGCCGGAGGATTCCGAGATACTTCTCGAAATCCACATCCGAGGGCTTCTGTTCTTCAATTATCTCGGGCATTTCATCGTCCTAAGGGGCGGTTGAATCCGTAACCGATCGAAGCATACACGCGATTAGAGTCGGGGGATGAAGCTATACCGGGAATACTCGCATAACCTTGATGAAAGTGACTATAACCGGCCTCAAAGTGCAGCTTGCTTGAAATTCTGTGTTGAAGATAAGCAGTGCCGGCAAGAGTATGACCTCCGGGACTGATCAAGACTGCCGCTGGACTTGCATTGCTGAACGTCGCATATTGGCCGCTTGCGCCGACAGTCCAATTTCTTGAAAGAAGCAGTTGAGCCGACAATGCTCCCAAGTCTGAGTCATAAGAGCCAACCAAACCTCCTGCACCTGATACTATTCGGGAATAGTTGGCTGAGGCGTTCCACTTCAGTGCCTGCCACCCCACGCTTGCCTGGACAGCTGGCGTCCAGGAGGCAGGTGCCGGCGCGACTGAGCTCAATGTGATGTAGCGCTCCGGACCGGCCAGAAGGGAGAGCGAGAAACTCCGGGTGAAGTAGTGCGTATAAAACCCAAATACAGTCTGCGTTCGGGTGTCTGTGTCTATCGGATGAGTAACAAACCTTGAAAACTGATACATCACTCCCACGTATTCTGATGGGGCGATTCTCCTACTGTAGAACCCAGTCGCGCTGGTGGTATTTCCGTCGCTAAGTCCCTGCGACTGCGAATTATCCGAATAGCGAAGGAATGAGAAGGATCCCGTTCCTCCGACCATCGCATTCTTACCGTACTGATATTCGAGCGCTGCACTGGACGTATTGCCCAACTGATTCTCGAATGGTGCAATCAATACCGTTCCGGTCGTTCCTGGGGTTCCAGAAACGCCTCCATTCGAAAACGGATTTCCCTGATTGTAGAAGTTATAATTCTGCGAAAATGAATCCCTTACTTCTATGACCGCATAGGGGCTCAAGTGGAAGCTATAACCAGCGCTCGCATTCTGGCTGACCCCATTAAGCTCGGTGGTGTCTTGATAGAGCGTAAACCCTGAGCTGTAGTAAAGTGACTCGGCCTGGCGAGGAGTATGGCGATTGAAATCTATCGTAGGCAAAAAGGAGTACGTCTCGTCCGCATGCGAACGTGCCCCATTCTGCAGTAAGAGGTCACTTATGTACGCCGCCGTGAAGACAATCCCTCCGGAAACATAATTGGAGCGCGTTTCCGCACCCACCGAAACTGGATATGCATCGCCGCTAACGGGCGGCGGCGTCATCATATGTAAATCGTTCAAATCCCCACCGCCTGTCGCAGACGGTTCGACCTGCGACCAGAGAGAGGTGGTGGCAAAGAGCAGCGCGAATGTAAAAAACATCTTCGTCATATAGGAGCCTTCAGGGAACGATGATGGTGTCGTTTGGCTCGATCGGAATGTTTTGAGCAGATTGCTTTCCCTTGATGAATTCCTTGTAGTTGAAGGGAATCTTGGAGTCTCGACCGTCGCTCCCTTTTCGAATAACGTACAATCCTGATTTCTTGGCAAAATCTCGAAAACCACCAGCTAGCGCTATTGCGTCCACGATTGTCGAAGCCTGTGATAACGGGTAAGATCCCGGCTTGGCGACTTCACCTAGAATGTTGAACTTCTTGCTGTTGATCTTCTCTACGATCACAGTCACTTCGGGAGCTGTGATGAAGTTCTGCAGTTTGTCCGTGATCTCACGTTCCAGTTGTAATGGTGTGCGACCTGCCGCTTGAAGCTCGCCGATAAGCGGCATTGAGATCTTCCCGTCAGATCGCACTGGGATCGATCTCGTGAGATCAGGCTCCTTCCATACGCTTACTGCAATTATGTCCTCATTACCAATGACGAAGCTGTTATCGTGGGGCTTAAGGCTAGCGTCGTGGTCGGAATGAGTACCGGCGTTGATCGCTGCTGGACCTTCTTGAGATTGCACCACGCCTGATGAAGACTGCGCGCATAGAGGAATCAAAGCCGCGACAATAATGTTGAGAACCATCCATCGCATCCAACTACCCCTCATACCCACTCCTGTCAAGACTACCTGCTTGCGAATTGTTGGCGACGGAAAATGATCAGCAACGTTCCAGGACGACCGGTTGTACGTCCATGGCGTCAATCTCCACAGCTACTGATTGTGCCAGCATATCGACAGAGAGAACCAGTCTGTACAAATTCTTCTTGCGAATGAGAACGCCCTCAACACCCTCCAGCGAGCCTCGGATCACCCGCACTCGCTCACCACACTGAAGG
>Ga0068852_100003264_pt1 | contig 11324 bp, 11 predicted proteins | sample KBSCornC22_FD_66594 | JGI IMG/M metagenome (GOLD analysis project Ga0068852, IMG submission 66594) | Corn rhizosphere microbial communities from Kellogg Biological Station, Michigan, USA - KBS Corn C2-2 | ecosystem: Host-associated > Plants > Roots > Rhizosphere > Soil ... | reverse complement strand
CCACGTGAAGGAGGGCCAGCAGATCTGGGCTGCCAGGGGCAAGAAGGTCGAGCTGCCCACATTTCCCGCAGCGTTCGCGAAGTTCGTGTCGGCATTGACCGCAACCGATTCGGACATCCGCATTCCCACGGGAGTGCGCGCCGTGGATTACGAGATCGAGCTTGCAATCGTGATCGGTCGGCACGCATTCAACGTGACCGAAGCGGACGCGCTGTCGTTCGTTGCCGGCTACACGATCTGCAACGATATCGGCGCACGCGAATTGCAGCGTCTCGAGATGGAGTCGCAGATTGGCATCACGCTGTCGAAGAACTTCCCGACGTTTGGTCCGATGGGACCGTGGATGGTGACAGCCGACGAGATCGACGACCCGCAAGCGCTCACGATGGAGCTTCGCGTCAACGGCAAACGCCGGCAGCACGCATCGACTGCGGACATGATCTTCACGGTCCGGCAGATCGTTGCGTACTGGTCACGCATCGGCTTGCAGCCGGGGGACATCATCAGTACGGGCACGCCTTCGGGTGTAGCACTTGCGATGCCCGATCCCGAGAACTACTACCTCAAGAACGGCGACGTCGTCGAAGCCGAGATCGGTCGCATTGGCCGGCTCGTCAATCGCGTCGTCGAGGCGCCGCCCGCGCAGGCGGATACGCGGTGATGAAGCCTTTTCACGTGCTGACCGCGGTTGCTGCGCCGCTGCCATACTCGGATTTTGTCCGCGACGGCGCGGCGTACAGGCACGCGCAGATCCTGGTATCTGAAGTCAATCCCGCTGCCGATCCAGCGAGCGAGCATGCAGCCCGGGTGCTGGCCGGGCACGGCATCCGTTGCGTCATCTCCTCGTCCATGCCTGCCCTGTTCTCGACCAGTTGCATCCGCTCGGGCATCCTCCCGATCAAGCTCGCCGATCCCGAGGTTCGGATGCTGCTCGACGATGCGGCCAGGCCGGAAAGTGCGCTGATGACGATCGATCTTCCGCACGAGGAGATCGTTCGCGCCGGCGGGCTCGTACTCAAGTTTCACGTCCAACGCTCGGTCAAGGAGCGTTTGTTGCAAGGATCGATGGTTGAATCACACCGGTCCGGAAAGGAATCACGATGAACCCCATTGCTGCATCCACCTCATCCTCCGAACCGCTGAAGGTCTATTGGCAACCCGGTTGCACGGGGTGCCTCCGCATGAAGGAGTTCCTCACGAAGAACGGTGTCGAGTTCATCTCAGTCAACGTGCTCGCCGACAAGGAAGGTCTCGACGAGCTCGTGAAGCTCGCCGGCCGTCACGTGCCGATCGCGCGGCGCGGAAACGAGTGGGTGGACGGCCAGGTTCTCGCCGATCTCGCACGCATCGCGGGGATCGAGCTCGCGCGCACGACGATGCTCGCACCCGCGGAGCTTGCCGAGCGCGTGCAGGTGCTTCTCGCGACGGCGCGGCGACTGGCGGCACAGATTCCGGAGGACGCGCTCGATACGCTGCTGCCCGACCGTCCCCGGTCGTATCGCCAGCTCGTCGCGCATATCGCGCAAATCATCGAGGCGCTGCTCGATCTCGTCGAGCACGGCAAACGACTCGAATACGCCGCGTACAACCAGGATGTTCCGCCAGAGGTCAGGTCGAAGGAAGACCTGCTGGCATTCGTCGACGGCGTGCGAGCGCGGTTTCGCTTGTGGTGGCTCGAGCGCGGCCACGCATTCGATTTTTCACGCGCTGCAGATGTCTACTACGGAACGCAGTCGCTGCACGAATTCCTCGAGCGCAGCACGTGGCACAGCGCGCAACACACGCGGCAGCTGGCGCTCGTCGTGGAGAAGCTCGGGCTCACGCCGGATCGTCCGCTCGGGCCCGCCGAACTGGCGGGATTGCCGCTGCCGGACCACGCCTGGGACGACAAGCTCGCGTTCGCCTGATCCATGGATACCACGCAAGCGATTGACTTCCGCGTTCGTCGTCTGTCGTCAATGGTGGGTGCAGAAGTCGACGGTGTCGATGTGCGCGTGTTGACACCCGCGGACATCGCGCGAATCAAGCACCTCTTTCTGCAGCATCATTTGCTGGTGTTTCCAGACCAGCATCTCACCGATGTCGATATTCAGCGCTTCGCCGAGCATTTCGGTCCACTCGAAGAGAACAAGGTGCGCGGCGTCGATGGCGCGGTGCTCCCCCCTGTGCACCGCATCTCGAATGTCGATCTGCAGGGAAGGCCCTCGGCCAATCCACTGCTGAAGTCGAACTACACGTGGCACACGGACAAGGCCTATCTGCCGACACCATCCCTGATGACGCTTTTGTGGGGCGAGGAGATTCCACGGTTTGGAGGCGACACGGAGTTCGTGAGCACCGAAGAGGCGTACGACACGCTGCCCGCGGCGACGAAACGGCGCATCGATGGCTTGCGTGTGATTCAATCGTTCAAGCACATGCTCGATACGCTCGGCCAGCACGACATCATCCGCGCCGATGAAATCCCGCCGCCGGCCGTGCATCCGCTCGTGCGAACCCATCCGGAAACGGGCCGCAAGAGCCTGTTCGTGGCCAATTACAGCAGTGGCATCGTCGGCATGGACGAGGCCGAAGGTCGGCAGCTCATCAAGGAGCTTCTCGAGCATGCGACCCGCGAAGAGTGCATTTTCGTCCAGCACTGGAAGCTGCATGATCTAGTGATATGGGATAACCGGAGCCTGTTGCATCGGGCCATTCCCAACTACGACATGGGCAAGGATCGACGTATTCTTCGCCGGTGCGTGGTGCGCGGCGACGTAGCGCAATGAGTGACGTCGTAACCGGAGCACCCGCTGACAGCGGCACGCGCGCGCCACTCGGCATGGCCGAGTTCGTGCGCAATCTGGTGACCGCGGCGGATCGCAGTGGCGAACGGGACCTGGAAAGCATGCGCGCCGCAATCGCGGAGCCGATCCGTCGTCTGCTGCAACGGCAGGATCTAATCGAGCTCGGCCTTCCGCGTCCCGGCAACAACGTCGACGAATCCTGGTACTTGTACTATGACGGAGAGGTGTCGGCCGTTCTGTTCAAGGTTCCCATCGAGCCTCCGGTGCAACCGCACGACCACGGCGTGTGGGAAACACTTCTCGTCTATCGTGGCGCCATGCAACACACGGTGTACGAACGCACCGACGATCGTCGCACGGACGGACGCGCGGTTCTGCGCGAATGCGAGTCGAGGGTGTTGCATCAGGGCGACTACGCCGTCGTCGCACCGCCGCGCGATATTCACGGCTTTCGAGCGGTGACCGAAGGAACGTACGGCATAACGATTTCTCGGGGACTCTACAACCCCGAGCGACTCTACTTCGACGTCCACGCGGGGACGTGCACGACACGCCGGCCGCGCACGTTGCGCTGAGCGCCGGCGCGTCGCAGTCCGCGCGACAACGCATCGAGGTCGCATGACAAGGCACAGCATCGACAGCGCTCGCACCATCGACTGCCACGCCCATGCGCGCATCGAGGTGGACATGGGTCCGCATTGGGCGCACGGCCCCGAATATGGCGTCGATGACAAAGGTCACGCCTGGTATCGCGTTGGCAATTATCGGCTGGCCGGCGTCAAGCACGCGCGCAGCCCGTTCACCGATCCGCAGTTGCGCATCGAGGCGATGAATGCAGCAGGCATCGACTACCAGGTGCTCTCGCCCAGCCCGCTCACGTACTTTCATTTCATCGAATGCGCTGATGCGATCGAGTATTGCCGCAAGTGGAACGATTCGCTCGCGGAGCTGTGTGAGCGGCACAGCGATCGCCTCGCCGGGGTGGCGACGCTACCCATGCAGGATCCCGACGCTGCAGCGCGCGAGCTCTCGCGCGCTGTGAACGAATTGGGCCTCGTCGGCGGTGCGATCGGCACGGACTTCGGAACGTCGATGGAAAGCGCCGACGTCGATGTCCTTTACGCCGTTGCGTGCGCGGAGGACGTGCCGCTGTTCGTTCACGGCGTCCCGGCGGGCATCGACGGTCCGCCCGGCGATCCGAACCTGCGTCGTTTCGACCTCGACGTCGTCTGCGGGTTTGCGGCGCAGATCACGATCGCCGTTGCGACCGTGATCTATGGCGGCGTGATGTGCCGGCATCCGAAGCTCAAGATCTGCTTCAGCGATGGCGGCGGCGCCACGCCTTTTCTCGCGGGGCGCATGCAGCAGGCTGCGCTCAAGCGCCCGTGGTCGCCTGACTGGCTGCGCGAGCCAGGCGCATTCGAGAAGTTCCTGCGGATGCTTTGGTTCGACACGAACGTAGGGGATGCGCGTTCGCTCGACCTGCTCATCGACGTGATCGGCACCGACCGTCTCGTGATGGGTACGAACTTCGCCGGCTGGGACCAGCAGGATTCGATCAAGAAAGGCGCCGACCTGCCGATGCTTGCGGACAATGCGCGGCGATTGCTGAGGTCGGAACCGTAGCACGACGCATGGCTCGGCCGCTTTCGCTGTCCTACTACACGGTGCCGGAGCTGTCGTTCCTGCAGATGATCGATGTCGCAGCCGATGCAGGTTGCGACTGCGTCGGCGTGCGCCTGCTCGATGGAGCACCCACCGAGCCACCGACCGCGCTCATGCGCGACGTCGCACTTCGCAAGGAAGCGCTCGCTCGTATGCGCGACCGGGGCGTGCGCGCGCTCGATGCGAGTGCTGCTCGCCTGCGGCCGGATACGCGTGCTGACGCGTTCGCGCCTATGCTCAAAGTCTGCGAGGAATTGGGGGTCCAGCACGTGGCGTGCTCGATCGACGACCCGGATCTTGCGCGGAGTACGGAGACGCTGAACGCGCTCTGCACGTTGGCACGTCGGCACGATGTGCGCGTGGAGATCGAGTTCGTGCCCTGGATGGCCGTCGGTTCGATGACGGACGCAGCGACGATGGTTCGAGCCATTGATGCTCCGAACCTCGGTATTCTCGTCGACGCGCTGCATCTCGATCGATCAGGCGGATGTCCGGAGGACATCACGGAACTGCCAGCCACGTGGTTTCGGCTCGCGCAGATCTGCGATGCGCCGGCGTGTACGGATCTCAGCAAGGCCGATCAGATTCGGGTCGCCACACAGGCGCGCTGCCTGCCTGGCGACGGCGAGCTTCCGCTTGCAGAGCTGATTCGCGCCTTGCCGCAGAACGTGCCGCTTTGTCTCGAGATTCCGATGCGGGAGCTCGCGCAGCGAGTTCCTGCACTCGAGCGCGTCACCGCCGCGGTTGCCGCAACGCGGCGCCTGCTCGCGGGCTCGCTGCAATGATGTCGTCCGCGACGCGATGACGATGATGCGCAACCTTCTGCTGAGTGGTGGGCCGACGCATGCGTTCGATCAGACGACGCCCCGCGTCGTGCGATTGCTGGATGCTGCGGGCTTCGAGACGACCGTGTTCGAAGATCTCGAAGAGGGCGCGCGGCACCTCGCGGGTGAACCTTTTGCGCTCCTCACCGTGCATTGCCTTAGGTGGTCGATGGTGCAGGCCGAGAAATACGCTCGCTTGCGTCGGTCCTGGGCATTCGACCTATCCGAAGCGGCGCGCGCGGCCATCGTTGCGCATCTCTCGCGCGGGGGCGGTCTGCTCGGGCTGCACACCGCCGCGATTTCGTTCGATACATGGCGTGAATGGCGCGATTGCCTGGGGGCAGCGTGGACGTGGGGCGTGTCGAATCACAAGCCGCTCGGGTCCGTCGACGTCTCGATTGCCGTGTCCGATCATCCGGTGACGCGCGGCGTGCAAGGGTTTTCGTGCGAAGACGAGGCTTACGCCGATATGGACCTGTCGCCCCGCGCGGTGGTGTTGGCGAACGCGCGCGCACGCGAGGACGACATTTCGCATCCCAGCGTCATCGTGCAGGAAGACGACTTGCGGGGCCGCAGCGTGTATGTCGCGCTCGGTCATGGACCTTCGACGTTCGATCATCCGGCGTTCGAGCGACTTGTGCAGCAGGCGGCTGCCTGGTGCGTGCAAAGGTCCAGCGCGTGAAATCCAATCGCCTTGCCCTGGTAGTCGGCGGCGGGAATGGCATCGGCGAAGCGACGTGCCGCCTCATGGTCGAGCGAGATTGGCGCATCGTGGTCGCCGATCGCGACATCGAAGCCGCGCAACGCGTTGCGCAGGACGTCGGCGCCGTGGCTTTTTCGATGGATCTGGCTAGCGAAGACAACGTCGACAGCGCGGCTTCCGCCATCATCGAGGCAGAAGGTCTCCCCCATGCGCTCGTCGTCGCGGGTGCCGTGTTTCAAGACGTCCTGCCGCCCGAACGGCTGCCGACAAAGGTGTGGGAGCGCACGCTGCAGGTGAATCTCACCGGCACATGGCTCGCCAACCGCGCCTTTGGAGTCCCGATGGCAGCCGAAGGACGTGGCAGCATCGTGAACATCGCATCCATCGCTGCACTTGGTTCGATGCCGGTTCACGCGTATGGCAGCAGCAAGGCCGGCGTTGTGGCGCTTACGCGCAACCTGGCGGGCGAGTGGGGCCGCGCCGGCGTGCGCGTCAATGTGGTTTCGCCTGGATCGACGCTCGTGGCGCGCGTGGAAGCGCGCGTCAAATCGGGTCGTTACGCAGCCGATCCTGGCGAATTCACGGCCCTCGGCCGCATGGTTCGCCCAAACGAGGTGGCCGAAGCCATCGAGTTCCTTGCATCGGAGCGCGCTTCGGCGATCACGGGCGTGAACCTCGTGGTCGATGCCGGATGGGATGTCGCGTCGACGTGGGCACAGTTCGGCGGAGTACGCGCGGCACCGCGCCGTTGAGTGCGGTGTGTCGTTCAGCGAAATGTGTTCAGGTTCGCTGCCGCGGCGCCTTTCGTGGCAGATGATTCTTGAGGCTGAACGACACGCCGCCATCCACCATGAGTTGATGGCCCGTCGTGTAACGCGACTTGTCCGACGCGAGGAACGCAACGGCTTCCGCAACATCCTCCGCGGTCCCGAGCGAGCCGACCGGGACGCTCATTGCACGAACTGCGCGCACATCGTCGTCTTCATAGATCGGCGCGCTCATGCCGGCATCGATGAATCCGGGCGCGACCGCATTGACTCGAATACCGTGTGGCCCTAACGCAAGCGCGAACTGCTGCGTGAGAAGCGCAATCGCGGCCTTGGATGCGGGATATGCACCGGCATCGGGACTCGGCGCGACGGCGTTGAGCGAAGTCACGTTGACAATGGAGCCGGACCCGCGCGACACCATGCGCTTCGCCACTGCTTGCGTAACGATGAAGGTGCCCGTGAGGTTCACATCCAGCACCTTGCGGAAATCATCGACGCTGTGCTCGAGCAGCGGACCGAACCGCACGATGCCGGCGTTGTTCACGAGGACGTCCGGAATTTCTCCGAAGGCATCGAGCACCGCCTCGATTGCAGCAGCATCGGTGACGTCCGCACCGAAGGAAGAGGCACGCGGAAGCGCCTTCGCGTGCGCACGTGCAGCATCGCCATCCCGGTCGACGATGGCAACGCGATAACCGTCCGCGGTGAGTCTGCGTGCGATCGCGGCGCCGAGCCCACTTGCTGCACCGGTGACCAGTGCTGATGCCATCGTGGCGGCATCATAGCGCAACGTTTTCTGTCCTAGCTCGCAATCAAACAGCGCGCGCCGATGTCGCCACTAACCGGCAAGGTTGAAATGCATTGCCCGCTTGCGTCATTCAGCGCTCGCGTCCGATTCGCCTTTCAACGTCGGACGCAACACACGCTCGGCGGCTATTGCAGTGGAGCGCTATCGCGCCTGCGTCGGCTGAATCCCAATGCACCCAGCGCGACACCGACGAGCGCGAGGGATGCGGGCTCGGGAGCAACGGCAGCCCCGGTCAGGGTGACATTGCCCGAATAGAGGTGGGGTCCCGGCCAGCATGGCCGCGAGAGTTTGTGGCGGGGTAATCCTGGTAAAGGTCTTCGTGAAGACACCGGAAAGCGGGCTGGTCCCACCGTCGGAGGCATGAGCCATACCTTGAACCAAGAAACCGACATTCGTTCCCGTTATCGTGCCGCGTCGCGGGCCGTGTCGACAATTGCGATGAAGCGATGCGTCATGGCGCTCTATAATCGGGACATTGGCCAGTGGATGAAAGCCGAATCTTGGTAAAGGCGTTCAACTAGCATTTGGATCCGATGGTCGAGGTTTTCGCGGAAGGTGGCGGCATCGGCGCTTTGATGCGCGCTCATGACTGGTCTCGCTGTCCGCTCGGTTCACCCGAAACGTGGCCTGCGCCACTTCGAACCGTTGTCGCGTTGCTGCTGCAGTCGCAGTTTCCCATGTTCGCCGCCTGGGGCGACGAGCTCACGTTTCTGTACAACGATCCGTACGCGGAGATCCTCGGATCGAAACATCCGCAAGCGCTCGGAAGTCGTTTCATCGACGTGTGGCCGGAGATCTGGCCGGAGATCAGTCCGCTGATCGACGCCGCCATGTCGGGACACGCGACATTCCGCGAAGACCTTCCGCTCGTCATGAACCGGAAGGGCTACGACGAGCAGACGTGGTTCACCTTTTCGTACTCACCGGTTCGCGATGAAAGCGGCAACGTCGCGGGAATGTTCTGCGCGGTTCAGGAAACTACGCGGCGCGTGCTCGCCGAGCGTGCGCTGCGCGAGTTGAACGAAACGCTCGAGATCCGGGTAAACGAGGCTATCGCACAACGCAAGATTCTCGCCGACATCGTCGAGGGCACGAATGCGTTCGTGCAGGTTGCGGATCTCGACTACCGCTGGCTCGCCGTGAACAAGGCCGCCGCCGACGAATTCGAGCGGATTTTCGGCAAGCGACCCCGGATCGGCGCGAGCATGCTGGAGACACTCGCGGATCAGCCCGAGCCTCACGCGGCCGTGAAGGCGATATGGGGACGCGCCCTCGCCGGCGAGGAGTTCACGGCGGTGGAAGAATTCGGCGACGCGTCGCGCGATCGCCGCTTCTACGAGATGCGCTACAACGCACTGCGCGATGGCGAGGGCAAGCAGATCGGCGCCTATCAGTTCGTCTACGACGTGACCGAGCGCATGCGCGACCAGGAGCGGCTGCGGCATGCCGAGGAGGCGCTTCGGCAGGCCCAGCGATTGGAATCGCTCGGACAATTGACGGGCGGCGTCGCCCACGACTTCAACAACCTTCTCGCAGTGTTCGCGAGCGGCGTCCAGATTCTCGAGCGCAACCTGACGCCGCAGCAACGGCGGAACATTCTGGACGCGATGCGTCGCGCCGTCGCCCGCGGCACTGGTCTCACACGGCACTTGCTCGGGTTCTCGCGCCGTCGACCGGTCCATCCCGAGGCCATCGAGCTCGCCACGCACCTTGGCACGATGCGCGAGATGCTGGCGAGCTCGCTTCGCGGCAACATCCGCATTGAAATGAAATTCGGCGCGGATCTTTGGAATGTCGAAGTCGATGCGGGCGAGATGGAACTGGCGATCGTGAACCTGTGCGTGAACGCACGCGACGCAATGCCGGGCGGCGGCACGATCGTGATTACCGCGAACAATGTCGACGAGGAGGCGGCCGGCGGATCCACCCATCAATTTGTCCAGCTTTCGGTTGCGGATCGTGGTACCGGCATAGCTCCCGAGATTTTGCCGAGGGTGTTCGACCCGTTCTTCACGACCAAGGAAGTCGGCAAGGGATCGGGACTCGGCCTCGCGCAGGTGTACGGCTTCGCGCAGCAATCGGGGGGTCAGGTGACGATCACCAGCGAAGTCGGCGCTGGCACCGTTGTGACGATGCTCCTGCCGAGATCGTCGCGTTCAACCGTCGCGACGGAAGACGTCGACCAGGTACATGTAAGTCTCTCTGAAACCGATGGAAGGACGTGCCGGGGAGATGTTCTGCTGGTCGAAGATGACAACGAGGTCGCCGCACTCGCGCGGGAGATGCTTGCGGCGCTCGGATTCGGTGTCATGCACGTCTCGAATGCCGCGGCGGCCCTCGGTGCACTTGCGAACGCGCGTGCCATCGAGGCGGTGTTTTCCGACGTCATGATGCCGGGCGGCATGAGCGGCCTCGACTTCGCTCGCGAGGCGAGGCGACGCCAGCCCAAGCTGCCGATCGTCCTGACCACGGGCTATGCCGATTCCGCTGCTGACGTCAGAGATGGCGAATTTCGACTGCTGCTGAAACCCTATAGCCTCGAAGCGCTTGCTGACGCGCTCGGCGTCGACGTCGAAATCAAGTGACGCGCACTGGCGGTCTCTCGATCGCTAGCGCGGTAAGCGGCGCCAACCTCGTTGCCGCGACTCCCTGCCTAGAATTCCGTCGTCAGGGTCGCCTTCGTAAACGCAAGAATTCCATCGAGCAACGAGTCGAGGGCGCGACCGGCACCATCCTCGTCAGCCGCTGCTATCGCCCGCGCCATCGCCGCGTGATCTCGCGCCGTCACCGGCATGTCTGCGGCCTGTCGCCAATGCATGTACCAGAAGCGACGCGACAAGCCGTGCATCAGTTGCATGGCGCCTGCCGCGAATTCGTTGCGGGCTGCTTCGAGACAAAGCGCGTTGAACTCGCGGTCGGCACGGATGAACGCCGTCGCGTCGTTGTGTCGCGATGCTTTCTCGAACGTATCGGCAAGCGCATCGAATCGCTCGCGCTCCGCAGGGCTTGCGCGTCGGGCGGCACAGCGTGCAATCAGTCGCTCGACCTCGCGCCGGGTCTCGAGCAATCGAAGCTGCGTCCGAACGTCGATGTGCGATACGAGGTAGCCGCGCTGGGGCAGCGCCACCACCAGATTTTCGCGCGCCAGTCGTTGCAATGCTTCGCGCACCGGCGTGCGGCCGATGCCGAGCCGATCGACGAGCTTCGCTTCCGTGACGTCGCTGCCAGGTGGTAGCTGCAACGTCACGATGAGCTCCTCGAGTTGCTCGTACGCCTGATCGCTTTGCGAAGGTGGCCGCCGGGCGGTGACGGGCCTGGAAGCCGGCGCCGTGCGCTGCGCTCCGCTCGCTGTGCGGCGCGTCGCGCGTCTCGTATCAGTGCTCATCGAGGAACGCCGCCACCGTGCGATTCAGGAATGCTGCGTCCGCGGGGCTGACGCTGGTCGCCGCCGAATGACCTTGGATCGACGGGATCTCGACGAAGCGCGCGCTGGGAATTGCATCTGCGGCTTCGCGCGCGGCCGTCACGGGATTGAAGAGATCGATCGGCGGTGCGAGGATCAGCGTGCGCGCGACGATCGATTCGAGCGCCTCGCGAGTGCTGGTGAAACCGGGTGTGGTGCCGACGTCTTGCGCTTCATACGCCGCGGACTGGTACAGGTAATCGTGCGCGTCGAAGTGCGTGCCACGTTGTCGCGCGACCGCGTCCTCGAGCGGCAGTTGCGCTTCTTCCGCGGCATCGGGCGTGCGCATCACGAGCGCATGCATC
>Ga0068852_100003263_pt1 | contig 11324 bp, 14 predicted proteins | sample KBSCornC22_FD_66594 | JGI IMG/M metagenome (GOLD analysis project Ga0068852, IMG submission 66594) | Corn rhizosphere microbial communities from Kellogg Biological Station, Michigan, USA - KBS Corn C2-2 | ecosystem: Host-associated > Plants > Roots > Rhizosphere > Soil ... | reverse complement strand
GATCTGGTTGGAGATGAGGATCTCCATATCCAGGCGAGGGCTGACGAGAAGTATGAGCGCGTCGAATGTGCTTTAACTGAGCTTAAGAGGTCGAATTTGCCCGTGAAAATGGGGTTCATCGGCAACGAATATTACTCGAATGAGGTCGAGTGAGGTGCGGCTTGCTGTCGTCCTCACTCTCGTCGCCGGAATGTCAGCCTGCGCCACCCCGGCGCGGATGCATGACGAGGCGCAGCTTAATCAGGTCGCGACCGGATGCGGGCTCGCGCTTGGGGAGCTGATCCAGGACGATAGCGAGAAGCGGCTGCTGCTGATGATCCGGCAGGACGCGAGCCCCGAGCAGCGCGTCTGCGTCGCCAAATGGGCGCGCAAGAATGGGCTCAAGACCGTGTTCGTGAACATGCAATTCCCGGAGGAGCCGACAACATGACGCTTCCAAGGCACAGCAGCGACTGGAAATTGTTCGGGCGTAACGGCCAGAGCGGCAGACCATTGTTGTTTAGGTCTCGAACGCACGCCACTGATGTTCGCGAATTTGCCGAGCAGAACGAAATGGCGCGGGTGCGCTGCATCCTTGCCGACGGCATGGCGACCGACGCCGGAATGCCGAAATCGACCAAGGACCTCGACGATTATGAGGATCGGCTGCTCGGCAAGCTCGAGGAAGCGGGTGCCGAAGTCTATTTGATCGCCGTCGTCAGCGGTGAAGGGAACCGCGACCTCTTTTTCGCGATGCGCGAGTTCGACCAGCTGCGCGCGGGGATCACGGCGGCGAAAACCGACGTCAGCAGCTTCCGGCTGCAGATCGCGCCGATCGGCGGCGACGCCAAGGCGGACTTCCTCAAGCTGCTGACGCTGACTCCGGAAATGGAGCAGCAAGCGGACGCTGCCGGCCGTGTGCACGGCGTGGAGGTGGAGCGCAGCGGCGGCGGGTTGATCGCAAAGCTGTTCGGCCGTGAGCGGACCGTCAAATGAGAGCGAAGGACTGAATTGCCCAAACGTACCGACATCTCGTCCATCCTCGTTATCGGCGCCGGCCCGATCGTCATCGGCCAGGCGGCGGAGTTCGATTATTCGGGAAGTCAGGCGGTCAAGGCGCTGAAGGCCGAGGGGTATCGGGTGATCGTCGTCAATTCGAACCCGGCGACGATCATGACCGATCCGGAGCTCGCCGACGCGACCTATATCGAGCCGATTACGCCGGCCATCGTCGCCAAGATCCTGGAGAAGGAGCGGCCCGATGCGGTTCTTCCGACGATGGGCGGGCAGACGGCACTGAATACGGCGCTGGCGTTGTTCAAGGACGGGACTCTCGACCGGCTCGGGATCGAGTTGATCGGGGCAAATGCTCAGGCAATTGAGAAGGCCGAGGATAGGCTGAAATTCCGCGAGGCGATGGACAGCATCGGGCTTGAGAGCCCGCGCTCGGCGATCGCGCACAGTCTCGAGGAAGCGCTGAGCGCGCTTGAGCATGTGGGGCTGCCCGCCATCATCCGGCCTAGCTTCACGCTTGGCGGGACGGGCGGGGGCATCGCCTACAACCGCGACGAGTTCGTCCAGATCGTCACCGGAGGCCTAGAGGCGAGCCCGACGACCGAATGCCTGATCGAGGAGTCGGTGCTCGGCTGGAAAGAGTATGAGATGGAGGTCGTCCGCGACAAGGCGGACAATGCGATCATCATCTGCTCGATCGAGAATGTCGACCCGATGGGAGTGCATACCGGGGATTCGATCACGGTCGCCCCGGCGCTGACGCTGACGGACAAGGAATATCAGCGGATGCGGTCGGCGAGCATCGCCGTGCTTCGGGAAATCGGCGTCGAAACAGGGGGTTCCAACGTCCAGTTCGCGGTCGATCCGAAGACCGGGCGTATGGTGGTGATCGAAATGAACCCGCGCGTGTCGCGGTCTTCGGCACTGGCGTCGAAGGCTACCGGTTTCCCGATCGCCAAGGTCGCTGCGCGGCTTGCGGTCGGCTACACGCTGGACGAGATCGCGAACGACATCACGGGCGGCGCGACACCCGCGAGCTTCGAGCCGACGATTGATTATGTCGTGACCAAGATCCCGCGCTTCGCGTTCGAGAAGTTCAAGGGCGCGGACGCTGTGCTGACTACGTCGATGAAGTCGGTGGGCGAGGTGATGGCGATCGGGCGCAGTTTCGCCGAGAGCCTTCAGAAGGCGCTCCGCGGGCTGGAAACGGGGCTGTGCGGGCTGGATAGGGTTCGAGAGCTTGAGAATAGCGATCCGGCGGCGATCGAGAGCGCGCTCGCACGACCGGCGCCCAACCGGCTGCTGGTCGCTGCCGAGGCGCTCCGCCAGGGCTTCACCGTTGAACGGATCAATGAGATTTCCGGCTTCGATCCGTGGTTTTTGAGGCGGTTGGAAGAGATTGTTCGCGCTGAAGAGGAAGTTCGGATCAACGGGCTTCCAAGCGATACGCGCGGAATGAGGCGCCTGAAGGCGATGGGATTTTCGGATGCTCGGCTAGCGCAACTCGCGCTTCGCTCGGCGCATGTCGAGCGCGAGATGAGCGAGGCGGTCGCCGCCGGCGGCTCTGGCGTCGTGCACAGCGCAATCCGGGCGATGACGGGCGGAGTCACCGAGAGCGAGGTCCGCGATCACCGGCTTCGGCAAGGCGTGAGGCCGGTGTTCAAGCGCATCGACAGCTGCGCCGCCGAATTCGATGCCGCGACGCCGTATCTCTACTCGACTTACGAAGGACCGCTGTTCGGCGAACCGGTGGACGAGGCGGAGGTGTCCGATCGTCGCAAGGTGATGATCCTCGGCGGTGGGCCGAACCGGATCGGGCAGGGGATCGAGTTCGACTATTGCTGCTGCCACGCGGCGTTTGCCCTGGGGCGCGACCGGGAGGGGCAATCGGGCGCGGGCTATGAAGTCATCATGGTCAATTGCAATCCGGAGACGGTCTCTACCGACCCGGACACCTCCGACCGCCTCTATTTCGAGCCTCTGACGGTCGAGGACGTGCTCGAGATCGTGAAACGCGAGCAGGAGAAGGGCGAGCTTCTGGGCCTGATCGTCCAGCTCGGCGGGCAGACGCCGTTGAAGCTTGCTGAGGAACTGCAGGCGGCCGGCGTGCCGATCCTGGGGACATCGCCCGACAGCATCGATCTTGCGGAGGACCGCGAGCGGTTCGCTGCGCTGGTACAGCGGCTGGACCTCAAGCAACCAGCGAACGGCATCGCGCGGAGCCGCGACGAGGCGCTGCGGGTGGCGGAGCGGATCGGCTATCCGGTGCTCCTGAGACCGTCCTACGTGCTCGGCGGGCGGGGAATGGAGGTCGTCGACGGGCCCCAGCAGCTCGAACATTATATCGCGACCGCGGTGCAGGTGTCGGGGCGGAGCCCGGTGCTGATTGACCGCTATCTGCGCGATGCGATCGAGGTCGACGTCGACGCGATCTGCGATGGGACCGACGTCGGGGTCTGCGGCGTCCTCCAGCACATCGAGGAAGCGGGCGTGCACTCGGGCGACAGCGCATGCGCGATCCCGCCGCATAGCCTTTCCGCCGAGGTGGTGAAGGAGATCGAGCGGCAGACGCGCGAGCTTGCGCTGGCGCTAAAGGTCAAGGGCCTGATGAATGTCCAGTTCGCGGTGAAGGACGGCGAAGTCTATCTTATCGAGGTGAACCCGCGCGCGAGCCGGACGGTGCCATTCGTCGCCAAGGCGACTGGCAAACCGGTAGCGAAATATGCGGCGCGGGTGATGGCCGGCGAAGCGCTCGGCGATCTCGGCGAGATCGGGCGAGACCTGGATTATATCGCGGTCAAGGGACCCGTTTTCCCCTTTGCGCGCTTCCCTGGGACGGATCCCGTGCTTGGACCGGAAATGAAGAGCACCGGCGAAGTCATGGGAATCGATACGGATTTTGACATCGCCTTTGCCAAGGCGCTGCTCGGTGCGGGAATGATCCTGCCGCAGGGCGGAACGGCCTTCGTGTCGGTCAAGGACGCGGACAAGGACAATATCGTTCCCGCCGTCGAGAAGCTGGTCGAGCTCGGCTTCAGGATTATCGCGACCGGCGGGACTGCCGCGCATCTCCAGGCCAGGGGTCTGCCGGTTGAGATCGTCAACAAGGTTGCGCAGGGACGGCCGCACATCGTCGACAAGCTTCTCGACGGCGAGGTGGCGCTGGTGTTCAACACGACCGAGGGTTGGCAGTCGCTGAAGGACAGCCACTCAATCCGGACGACCACGCTTCAGAAGCGGGTTCCCTATTTCACCACCGCCGCCGCTAGCCTGGCCGCGGCGCGGGCGATCGAAGCAGTGCGGGGCCACGCGCTTGAAGTCGCGTCGCTCCAATCCTATTATTCGGCCCCCTAGAACAAGTTCACCGACAATCTGCCACCTGATGCGGGCTTTGCGGCACGCCGGGGCAGGATTTTGAAAAGGGTTTGGCGATGGCGACTGCCGAAAAGGTGCCGATGCTCGAAGAGGGGCATCGCAAGCTCAACGAGGAGCTCCGGCGTCTCAAGAACGAGCGCCCCGAGATCGTCGAGGCGATCGAGGCTGCGCGCGCGCACGGCGATTTAAGCGAGAATGCCGAATATCACGCGGCGAAAGAGCGGCAGGGCCAGATCGAGGCGACGATCGCCGATCTCGAGGACAAGCTAAGCCGAGCGATGGTCATCGACCCGACGACGCTGTCGGGGGACAAGATTGCGTTTGGAGCGACCGTGACCCTGCTCGACGAAGACGAGAAGAAGGTGACGTACCAGCTCGTCGGCCAGGCCGAGGCGGACGCGAACCAGGGCCGCATCAGCTATAATTCGCCGCTCGGCCGCGCCTTGATCGGGCGCCAGAAGGGCGACGAGGTCGAGGTCTCGACCCCGTCGGGCGACCGCTATTACGAGATCAAGAAGATCGAGTTTATCTGAGTCCGGCAATGCAGCGTTTCGCGCGCAGCGCCACCAACATCATCGCGGCGATCACCGCGCTTGCGTGGGTGATCGCTGTCGTAACCGGAAACGCTGACCAGGCGGCGCTCGCGATGGGGTTCATTCCCGCGCGGCTGAGCGGTCTCGGGGTGCCTTGGGTCGCCGTACCGACGTTCTTGACGCCGCTTACTGCGACGCTGGTTCATTCGGGGCTGATCCACATCGGTTTCAACCTGCTGATCTTCCTTTGGTGCGGAACACAAGTCGAGCGAGTGCTCGGCAATCTCGGTCTCATCATTCTCTATCTCGTCGGAGCTTACGCCGCGGCCGTTGCGCAGTGGGCGGTCGATCCCATGGGAAGCGTTCCGATGGTCGGGGCGAGCGGCGCCATTAGCGCGGTGATCGGCGCCTATGCGCTGAGCTTCGGTCGGGCGAAGCGGGTGAGCAGCTCACCGACGGTCAATCGTTGGGTCAACGTCGTCTGGTTGCTAGCCGCCTGGGTGGTACTGCAGGCGATGACCGGTTGGCTCGCAAACGGTCAGGGCTATCTCCTCGCGACCCCTGCGCACATCGGCGGGTTCGTTGCGGGACTGCTTCTGCAGCGCCCGCTGCTTCTGTGGAGGTACCGAAAAGCCTGAGTTTCACCCAAGCCGTACATGCTACAGGGCCGGCCCGCAGGGGAGCAAACCGGCCCTGGTCGGTGCGCCAGCCGAGAAGTTCGCTTGCGCAGACGACTTTCACGCCCCTAGTGGCCGGCCGCCGTCGTCTCCTTGCGCTGCGCGAGCCGCTGCTCGCTGATCCTGGCCATCTGGTCGAGGCCGCTGGTGACCGCCGCCTTGTAGCAGGCGTGGCGACGAAGCGCGGCGTCGAGCGTCCGGTCCCCGACCGTCGTGCACAGCGTTTCCGCCGCTGACCGGATTCGCCGCTCGAGCACAGCGCGCCCTTCGCGCGAATTGAGGTCAAGGTCGGCGAAACTTACATGCGCTTCCGGAGCTGGAGTGACCGTGATCGGGCTTGCGTTCGCCCGAGCGCCGGCGAGCGCCAACACAGCGGCGCAAATCAATCCTGTCTTCATCTCGGTCTCCGTACCGTTCGGAGCAGCCCCACTTCTGCGGCAGGGCTGCGCCTGGGGGATTTGCGATCGCCTATTTCATGCGGTCTTCAGGCGGGTTCTTGGTGAGTTCGTCGATGTCGACGCCGTGCCTGGCCCATTCGGCCTTGGTTCTGCACTCGCGAGTATGAATTCTGGTATCCGTGGTCGTTCCGTCCGACACGAGGCAGTATTTGTGATCGGGAGACGGCGCCAAATCCGCCGGCTTGCCGGATGGTTGGTTTGCGTTGCTTTTGTCGGTCGCCGCGACGGCCGGGGCGCTCACGAGGGCGAGGACGGCAAGAACGCTGTAATAAGCGCGCATATGTCTTCTCCAGTCACGGCCCGTTTTGTGGGGACCGGATCGACGCATGGGCTAGAACCGAGCAGAACCTTCCACAAGTTCATTATGTTCACTACAATCATGCGAGGTTATCACGATACGATTCGTTGCGGGTTTCCGCGGCTTGGTTGAGGAGGTTTCATGTTCGATGATCTGCCTGCCCTCGTAGAGTTCGCCCGGGCGGGGTCCATCGCCGGCGCCGCCGATCGCCTATGCCGGACGCCTTCGGCGATCACCCGGCAAGTTCAGAGGCTGGAGGACGCATTGGGGGCCGAGTTGCTAGACCGCTCGGTCAAGCCGCCGCGCCTGAACGCGCTGGGCGCCCGCGTGCTGGAACAAGCGCGCGACCTTTTGCAGCGAGCAGAGGCACTCAAATCTCTTACGTCGAGCGACGCCGAACCTCACGGAGTCTTGCGCATTGGGCTCGCGCATCCCCTGGCGGCCCTCCCACTAACCGCGCCTACACGGGCGCTGACCGAAGAATATCCTCAAGTCAGGCTTCGGCTCTTGAGCGAAGGCACAAGCACATTGTTCAACCGGCTGCTCGCCGGCGAGCTCGACGTGGCGATCGTGGCTTTACCCGTTGGACGAACCGCGCCTCCACCGCTTCTGACGAATGTCGTTGCCACGGATCGCGTGGAAATTGTTCAAGGCGGGGCAGCCACTTTCGACGGCAATTGGAACAGCCTGGGCCGGGCATCGTGGGTGCTCAATCCCCTCGGGTGCTTTCTTCGGGCAAGCCTCACGGATCATTTGGAGCGTGCCGGCTTCACCCCGATGATCGCCGCCGAGATCCACAACGTGCATCTGCAGCTCGCCTTCGTTCAGTCGGGATACGGAGTTGGATTGCTGCCAGCGAGCATCATAGCGAGGAGCGACTCCCGCGATACGGTCGAAGTGTTGCGGCCCCCGTCGTTTGACCTGAAGATGTCCGTTGCGATCGTGCGGGCCGGGCAACTTGGGGCGTTGGAGAGGGCCGTCGGACTGCTGGAGCAAGGCATTCGCGATCTGTTCGAAGCCGCCCAGACGCAGTAGCTCGTAGCGAAAGCGGCAAGTCACGACCGAATGTGTCAGTTCTGCTGACCCCGCAGCTGATCAAAGCAGCTATTTGGCGACGTAATCTTCGTGCTCGATATGCATCATCACCGTGCGAATAATGAAGTAGCGGAATTTTCTATCCTGCCTCAAGTTGTCGCCGCCGTGCTCTGAGGCGGTCGACGCCGCTGGCCCGTGGAGGGCGGTGGTGCCGCAAGAGGTGAAGAGAAAATGATCAAGCCCGTTATCCTGGCGATGTTCGTCGCCGCTTCTTCGCTTTCAGTTGAAGTTCGTGCCCAAGCCGGGCCCGGGTATAGTTACGGCCCGGTCACTGAGGTGGACTACATACACGTCGAGTACGGGCACTTCGACGAGTACATGGCTTGGGTGACCTCGACATGGGTGCCGACCATGGAGGCCGCGAAGAAAGCCGGGCTGATCATCGGCTACAAGGTTTTCCAATCCGAACCAAAATCGCCGGATGAGCCCAATGTGTATCTCGAGATCACCTTTCGAAATATGGCGGCTTACGCGGGGGACATCGGCGATCAGGTCGATGCGTTCGAAGCAGTGACCGAAAAGGTAATCTGCAGCAGCGCGTGTCAGAACCAGGCCAGAGTGCACCGGAATGAGATCAGAAAGGTTCTGGGAACCGAAGTAACTCGTGAAATTGTTTTCAAGTGAAATCGGGCCGCTAAGCCTTGGGGTAAGATCACGTCGCCGTAGCGCTCAGGCTTGCTGGACGGTACCTTAGCCAGCCGGGGCTCTGGGCCTCGAAATTCCGGTGATCGTTCCTTCCATGTCCGGTTCGAGCAACCGGTGCAGGTGGACGACGACATATTTCATCTCGGCGTCGTCGACCGTCCGCTGGGCCGCCCCGCGCCAGGCATCCTCTGCCGCCGAATAGCTGTCGTAGATTCCGACGACGTCGATCGTGTTCATGTCGAAGTCGAGCGTCCGCGGGTCCTTGACCCGGCCGCCGAAGACGAGGTGGAGCTTGCTCATCAGTCAGGATCGGAATTGCGGACCGACCTGGCGGCGGCGTTGGCGGAAGCCTTGGCCGCGTCGGTCAAGCCGTCGAGCAGGCTGCGGATCGTCGCTTCGCCTTTCTCGCGGTTGAGGCCGAGCTCGTCGAGCCGCTGCTGGCCGGTGTCGCGGGCGGCGTTCAAGGCGTCGCGAGCGCTTTTCTTGACGCGACGCGCGGTTGGCCGGATCGCGCGGCTTTCCATTTCGGTCCGGGGAAGGAGCGCGGCGATGAGCGCTCCGGCGGCAATCCCTCCGGCGAGCGCGATCAGCGGCGCCTGGCTGAAGGTGTCGGAAGCGCGGTCGCGCGCGCCTTCATAGGCTTCGATCGCGCGCTGGCGAGCGCCGACGCCCTCGGTTTGGTAGGAGTTGTCGGTGCGCTGGTCGGTCATTCTGCTGCCTCCGTTTGTGCCTTGTCCGGCGCCTTCCGGCGCCGCGGTGACTTTCCCTTTTTGCCTTTGACGAGTTTTCCCGCGGCGCTGATCAACGAATCCCTCGCGAGAAAGGCGATGATCCCCGCAATTACCGCCCCGGTTGCAATCGGTCGCCGCGACACGGCATCGACTGCGTCCCCGGCGAGATCGGCGCCCTTGTCCTTCGCCTTGTCCCAGACTTCCTGCATCAAGCGATGAGGCTCGAACTGGCCGGACAGGTCGTTGAGGCTAGCGAGCAGGTTGGCGCGCGCCCGGTCGACCTTGAACTCCGCCGCCTTGACTCGTTCGTCGCTCACTCGGCCTCCTTGATGTCGCGAAGAGCAAGCCAGGCGAGCAGCCCGGCGATACCGGCGGCGAGCAGGGTTGATACGACCGCGCCGCCGAGCGGGCCGAGCCAATGGGCGAGCCCGAGCGCGATCCCAACGAACAAAGTGACGAGCCCGGCGAGCGCGAACAAGCCGGCGACGGCGAAAAGGATCGCCGTGCGCACATAATCCTGGACGACCTCAACAGCGCGCGCCTTGAGAAGCTCGAGTTCCGCCCGGGCATAATCCAGCGCATTGTCGAACAACTGCTCGATCGCTTCACCGATCGAGCGGTCAGGTTCCTGCGGCGGCTGCTCGGCGGGCTTCAGCATCAATCCTCGTCGTCATCGTCCCTGGAGAAGCCGGCCTTGAGGACCCGAGCGACGACGAAACCGACGACCGCGGCCGCGGCCAGCGAAATGCCCGGGCTCTCGCGAACGAAATTGCGTGTGTCCTCGATCAGTTCGTCCGGATCCTTCTCCGCGATCGCATTGGCGACATTCTCGATGGTTCCGGCGGCGCGGCGGGCATAGTCGCCATATTCCGCGCCAAGCCGATCATCGATCCCGGGTGCGGTGTCGCCGACCATTCGGGCCACGTTGGCGAGCGCTTCCGACGTTCGCTCCAGGCCCTGGCTGACGAATCCGCGGGCACGTTCGCCGGCCTGGTCCGCAAGCCGCTCGCGGCCTTCGCGGAAACGGTCGACAAGGCCGGTTTCGGAGGTTGCGCTCCTGTCGGGGTTGGCCACCACTATCTCCTGTTCGTTAAGCGGCGCGGTCCCGGCCGCCCCTTCGATCACCGTGTCGGTTCCCTCGGGCAAGTCGGCGGTGTTCTGGTCAGCCATCGCAAGTCCTCCTTTGGCGACTCCAACCGTGGCCGCGAGCCTTCGTTCCGGCGGCCCAGCCCTGAAAGTTGCACGCCCGAACGCGCGGCCTATTAGGCATCGCGTACCCCAATATTGTTACGCTTGCGCAAGAAGGAAAGCCATGACCGCGATTGTCGACGTCCACGCCCGTCAAATCCTTGACAGCCGGGGCAATCCGACGGTGGAAGTGGACGTCACGCTCGAAGACGGGAGCATGGGGCGCGCTGCGGTGCCGTCGGGCGCTTCAACCGGCGCTCACGAAGCGGTCGAGCTTCGCGATGGCGACAAGAGCCGCTGGGGCGGGAAGGGCGTTTCCAAGGCCGTTCAGGCGGTCAACGGCGAGATCGCCGAGGCGATCGTCGGAATGGAAGCCGAGGACCAGGCCGGGCTCGACGGTGAGATGATTACGCTCGACGGGACGGAGAATAAGAGCCGCCTCGGAGCCAACGCGATCCTGGGCGTGAGCCTGGCGGCGGCGAGAGCCGCGGCGGATGCGCTTGGACTTCCGCTCTATCGCTATGTCGGAGGGGTCGAGGCGAACCTGCTTCCGGTGCCGATGATGAACATCCTCAACGGCGGCGTGCACGCGGACAACGGCATCGACTTCCAGGAATTCATGGTGATGCCGGTCGGCGCTCCGACCTTCGCCGAAGGACTGCGCTGCGGAGCCGAGATCTTCCATGCGCTGAAGGCGGCGCTTCATTCCGCGGGACTGTCCACCGCGGTTGGCGACGAGGGCGGCTTCGCTCCGGCGCTGAACACGGCCCGCGATGCGCTCGATTTCGTCGACAAGGCGGTGGGCGTCGCCGGGTACAAGCTCGGCGACGACGTGCTGCTGGCGCTCGATCCGGCGGCGAGCGAGTTCTTCAAGGGCGGACGATATGAGATCTCGGGCGAGGGCAAAAGCCTAAGCCCTGCGGAAATGGCCGATTATTACGTCTCGCTCGCGAACGACTATCCCATAGCCTCGATCGAGGACGGGATGGCCGAGGACGACGCGGAAGGTTGGAAAGCGCTGACGGACAAGCTGGGCAGCTGCGTGCAGCTTGTTGGCGACGACGCCTTCGTCACCAACGTGAAGCGCCTCCAATGGGGCATCGACCATGGGATCGCCAATTCGATCCTGATCAAGGTCAACCAGATCGGCACGCTGACCGAGACAATCGCCGCGGTCCGTCTCGCGCAGACCAACGGCTACACGGCGGTGATGTCGCACCGTTCGGGGGAGACTGAGGATTCGACGATCGCCGACCTCGCGGTGGCGCTCAGCTGCGGCCAGATCAAGACGGGGAGCCTGGCACGGTCGGACCGGACGGCGAAGTACAACC
>Ga0068852_100003259_pt1 | contig 11335 bp, 11 predicted proteins | sample KBSCornC22_FD_66594 | JGI IMG/M metagenome (GOLD analysis project Ga0068852, IMG submission 66594) | Corn rhizosphere microbial communities from Kellogg Biological Station, Michigan, USA - KBS Corn C2-2 | ecosystem: Host-associated > Plants > Roots > Rhizosphere > Soil ... | reverse complement strand
CGCCTTCGCCGCCGACCGTGCGCAGGAGCGCCAGGCCTTCCGTCGCGCGCTCGAGGCGATCGAACGCGACCGCGACTGGAAGACCGAAGCGGCCGTACTCGTCGACTACCCGCTGCTGCCTGCCCTGCAGGCGCGTGAACTCGCCAAGCACCTCGATACGCTCAAGCGCGAAGACCTCCAGACCTTCATCGCGCGCGCGCCCGACGCGCTGGCGACCGTCGACCTGCGCAAGGCATGGCTGCTGCAACGCGCCGAAAAGAAACAATGGGAAGATTTCCTCGCGGTCTACGTCGATGGCCCGGATCGCGAGCTGCGCTGCCATGCGCTGAGTGCGCGGCTGGCTGGTGGCGGCACGCTGAACTGGGCTGAGGATCTCGACGCGCTGTGGAATGAGGACCGGCCGCTGCCCGCGGCCTGCGACGCGGCGCTCGACTGGGCCATGCAGAACAAGCTGCTCGACACGGCCAAGCTGTGGCAGCGCATCGACCGCGGACTCGCCGCGGGCAAGGCCGCGATCGTCGATCCGCTGACGCGTCGCCTGCCCGCGGCGGAAAAGCCGGCAGCCGATCGCCTTGCCCTGGCCTTGCGCGATCCTGCCGCTGCGCTGAAGCAGGCCAAGACCTGGCCAGACGACGCACGCCACCGGCGTGCCGCCGTGATTGCGCTGACGCGCCAGGCACGTCGCGATTCGGCCGCCGCGGATGCGAATTTCGCCGCCCTGGCCAAGCATTTCCGCTGGACCGCCGCCGATCGCGGCGAGGTCGACGCCGCGTTCGCGTTGTATCGCGCAACTGAGTTCGATGCGGACGCGCTCAAGCGCCTGGCCAATCTACCCGCCAGCGCGCAGACCGACGCGACGCGCGAATGGCGCGTCCGCGTCGCGCTGGCCGCGTCGGACTGGACTGCGGCGCTGCAGGCGCTCGATGCGCTCGGCGACAAGCAGAAGACAGATGAGGAATGGCGCTATCTGCGCGCCCGCGTGCTGCGCAAGCTCGACCGCGGCACCGAAGCGGACGCGCTGCTGGGCCCTCTCGCCCGCGAAGCGAACTTCTACGGGTTCCTGGCCGCGGACTGGACCGACCAGCCGTACGCGATCTGTGTGTCGAGCCTGGTGTCGGATCGCGCGGCGGAACAGCGCCTGCTCGTGGACTATGGCCTGGCGCGCGCGTTCGAATGGCGTGCGCTCGATGAAGGGCGTGAAGCGCGCCGCGAATGGGACTACACGCTGACCCGCCTCACGCCGGAACAGCGCCGTCTCGCCGCCGACCTCGCTTATCGCGAAGGCTGGTACGACCGCGCCGTGTTCGCGCTGAACAAGGGCGAGGAACTGCGCTACTACGAGCAGCGCTTCCCGCTCGCCCGCGAGCCGCAGATCCGCCGCGCCTCGCACGAGACCGGCCTCGACCCGGCCTGGACCTACGCCATCATCCGCGCCGAAAGTGCCTGGGTAGAAGATGCGCGTTCGAGCGCCGACGCCTACGGACTCATGCAGCTGCTGCCGGCGACGGCCGCGCGCGTGGCCAAGGGCGCGGGCATCGCCTACACGCGCGCCGAAGACCTCTATCACGGCGACACCAACATCGCGCTCGGCACGCGCTATCTGTCGCAGATGGCCGAGCGCTACAACGGCGCGCCGTGGCTCGCGAGCGCGGCGTACAACGCCGGGCCCGGCGCGGTCGAGCGCTGGCTCGGCCAGCGCGGCCAGCTCGAGCCGGACTTTTTCATCGCGAGCATTCCGTACAAGGAAACGCGCGAATACGTCGCGCGTGTGCTCGCCTTCTCGGTGATCTACGACTGGCGCATGAACGGCAAGGCGCTCGCGGTGGCGGCCCGTCTGCCGCGCTACGGTCAGGATTACGCCGCGCCCGGCCGCGACACGCCGCGCAAGACGGTCACCTGCCCCGCACCGGCGACGGTCGATGCGAAACCGGCGACGCCTGCAACCGTCGCACCGGGGGCGTAACTACTGGCCCACGACCTGTGGCCGCATCGGCCCGAACAGGGCCAGCACCTCCTGCTGCAACGCCGCGCTGACCTTGACCTCGGTCATCGCGGCGATCAGGTCCTCGACGAAGAAATCGAAGTCCTGGTCGGTCAGGTTCATGCCCGAATGCGCTTCTTCCATGCTGCGTCCGGAATAACTGCAGGGACCGCCGGAAGCGGCGCAGATCTGCTCGATCAGCAGGCGGCGTAGATCGGCCAGATCGGTGTTCTCGAAAAAGATGTTGATGCGGAGATCACCGTGCACGTGGCGCAGCGAGGCATCGACGACGGCCTCCACACCGGCAGCGCCGCCGAGGCGCTGGTACAAGGTGTCGTTATTCACAAGACTCTTTTGCGGCGTCACGGCGCACGCAGCCAGCAGCAGGGCAAGCAGGCAAGGCAGCAGCGTCTTCATGGCGTTTCCCGGTGGGCCGACTTCGAACCGCTCGGAGTGTAGGACGAGCCATCGCCGCATCCAACCGCGGCAGTCCCCGTCGCAGGCGGCGCGACGTTGTCGCCTCGGATAAACAGTCGCGCCGCACACGCTGCTACTCTCGGCGATCGGAATTCGCAAGGGATGCAGACCGATGCAGATCTACCTCGTTGGCGGCGCCGTACGTGACCGTCTGCTGGGCCGGCCCGCCACTGATCGCGACTACGTCGTGGTCGGCGCCACGCCGCAGCAGATGGCGGAACAGGGCTACAGGCCGGTCGGCAAGGATTTCCCGGTCTTCCTGCATCCGCACAGTGGCGAGGAATATGCGCTGGCCCGCACCGAGCGCAAAAGCGGGCGCGGCTACGCCGGCTTCGCGTTCGATACGAGCGACACGGTCACCCTCGAGGATGACCTGCGCCGGCGCGACCTCACGATCAACGCCATGGCCGAAGACACGGAGGGCCGCCTCGTCGATCCGTTCGGCGGCGCGCGGGACCTGGAACATCGCGTGCTGCGTCATGTATCCGACGCGTTCGTCGAGGATCCGGTGCGACTGCTGCGCGTCGCGCGTTTCGCCGCGCGCTACGCGCCGCTCGGCTTCACGCTCGCGCCGGAAACACAGACCTTGCTGCGCGCGATGGTCGATAACGGCGAGGTCGACCATCTCGTCGCCGAGCGTGTCTGGGCCGAGACGCGGCGCGCGCTGACCGAACCGCAGCCGTCCGCGTTTCTGCGTGTGCTGCGCGATTGCGGTGCGCTCGCCCGCTTGTTTCCGCCGATCGATGCGCTGTACGGCGTACCGCAGCGCGCCGAATACCATCCGGAAATCGACACGGGCATTCACACGGAAATGGTCGTCGACATGGCTGCGCGCCTCGCGCCCGGCGATGCGCTGATCGGCTGGTGCGCGCTGGTGCACGATCTCGGCAAGGGGCTGACGCCGGCGCACGAGCTGCCGCGTCATGTCGGCCACGAAGCCAGCGGCGTCGCGCCGATCCGCGCGCTCGCCGAGCGCTATCGCCCGCCCACCGAATTCGTCGAGCTGGCCGTGCTGTGTTGCCGCCTGCACCTCAACGCGCACCGGGTTTTCGAATTGCGTCCTGCCACCGTCGTCGAGCTGTTCGAGCAGCTGGACGGCTTCAGGAAGAAGGAGCGCGTCGAGCAGTTCCTGCTCGTCTGCAGCGCCGACAAACGCGGCCGCCTCGGATTGAACGATGCGCCGTATCCGCAGGCCGACTGGCTGCGTCAGGCGTTCGCCGCCGCTGCAGCCATCGACGCTAAGCCCTTCGTTGCGCGCGGCCTGACCGGACCAGCGATCGGCGAGGCCGTGCGGCGCGAACGCATCGCTGCGGTCTCCGCGATCAAGCCGCCGGCCGAACCTCGAAACGGCTGAGCAGATTGCCGAGCCCCGTCTGTGCGAGCAACAGGCCAAGGCCTACACCGGCGCAGTCGGCGACGAGATCCCATACGTCGGCACTGCGATAGGGCACGAGGCTCTGCAGCAGTTCGATCGTCAGTCCCAACGCGGCTAGGCCTGATGCGCAGCGCCAGCGGTCGCCGCGACCGGCGTATATCTGCGCGTACCAGAGCATCAGGAACGCGAACGCTGCGGCATGCGTGATCTTGTCGCCGAACGCGATGCGACCCATGCCCGGCGGCGCCGGCAGCAAGGCGACGGCGATCGACGCCAGAATGAGTGCGCGGCCAGCGGCGCGCCAGAGCCACAGGTATCGCAGGGGACGGGGATTCCACTTCATGTCAGGGCTCGTGCGGCAATAGTCGGCGCAGCGTCGCGCTTCGCGCTGGCGCGTGCGCGGCGGACCGCGGGCTTTTCGCGGGCAATCACGCACTGCGTGCCTCGCGTCGATCGGAGCACGTACGGCGTCCTGCGCGAGTGCTCGATCGAATGCGGCCTAACATTGTCCCGAATGCCACATTGCCGCATCCAGCCCAGCGCCAGATGCATTAGCGCTCGAACGCCATGACCTTGAACGTCTCGCCCATTTCGGCCGGCAAGGTCAGCCGCTTCACTTCCTGCGACAGCCGGTAGCGTGCCGCTTCATCCGCGGCTGCTGCATAGGCTTGCGCAAACACCGCGTCCAGGCCGTTGGCCATGAGGAAATCCGCCTGCGTACCCAAGCCGGCGATGCGGAACCCCGCGCCTGTCGCGGCTTCGGCCAATGCGCCGAAATCGACGAACGCGGTCAGGTCCTGCAAGCCGACCCGCGACAGCACATCCGTATGTGAACGATGCCGATAGGTCGCCATCAGCGTGCCGTCTCGGCGATCGGCACGATAGAACTCGCGCCGCGCGTAACCGTAGTCGACGAACAGTGCCATGCCGCGCTGCAATCCTCCGCAGACCGCCTGGATCCAGTACGGCAGCTGTGGCAGCACTTCAGATCGGTAGCCGTCCGCAAGGCCGTGACCGAGATCGCGCTCGATATGCCGCACCGCATTGGCCGTAAAGCCATCGGCCGGCAGATCGATGCTCGCAAAGCCTTCGTCGGTATCGATGACGTGTTCCTCGAACACTTCGCCGTCGCGAATGCTGAAGCGCGTGGCCGGCAGCGCGTCGATCACTTCGTTGGCAAACAGCACGCCCTGCCAGTCGTCTTCGGGGGGGCGATCGATCCAGTGGACCCGCGCCGCGATATCGGTAGGCAGCTGCCGCAACCGCTCGCTTTGGCGCTGGCGCAGATCGGCGCTGGGCTCAAGCAAGTCGTAGCGCGCAGGCAAGGCATCGAGCTCGGCGAGTTCGCGCAGGCAATCTTCCGCAAATGCGCCGCTGCCGCCGCCGAGTTCGATCATCTGCGCTTGTGTGCCGATATCGCGCAGCGTCGGAGCAATGGCGCGGGCCACGCAGCGCGCAAAAACGCTGCCGAGTTCCGGCGCGGTGATGAAGTCGCCGGCAGCGCCGAACTTGGTCTTGCCGGCGCTGTAATAGCCGAGCCCCGGCGCATACATCGCGAGCTCCATGAAGCGGGAAAATGGCAGCGGCCCGTTCGCCGCGATTTCGTTGCGGATGAATCCCGCGAGCGTGGCGCTATGCTCGCGTTCGGCAGGAGTCGATTCAGGCAGTTCGATGCGCAAGGCGTGTGTTCGCTGCTAGGGTTGCGGCAATCGCGAAGGCGCAAGCATAGCCGAGGTGCTGGAGATGACCGATAGCCGTCCCGTGGCACTCATAACCGGCGCGGCCAAACGCGTAGGCGCGACGATCGCGCGCACGCTGCATGCCGCCGGCTACGACCTCGCGCTGCACTGCCGTCGCTCGCGCGCGGAGCTCGATGAACTCGCAAAGGAACTCGAATCCCACCGACCTGACAGTGTGCTCGTACTGCAGGCCGATCTGTCCAACGTGGAAATGCTGCCGGACCTGATCGATGCCGCACTCGAACGGTTCGGCCGCCTCGATGCGCTGATCAACAATGCTTCGGCGTTCGAAGCGACTCCCGTCGGCAACGTCACGTCGGCGCAATGGGACGAGCTGTTTGCAAGCAACGCGCGCGCACCATTTTTTCTTGCGCAGGCCGCCGCCGCCGCACTGACGCAAACCGGCGGCTGCATCGTCAATCTCGTCGACATCTATGCGGAGCGTCCGCTCTCTCGGCATCCCGTGTACTGCATGGCCAAGGCAGCGCTCGTGATGATGACGCGCGCGCTGGCGCTGGATCTTGCACCGCAGGTGCGCGTGAACGCGATCGCGCCGGGTGCCATCCTCTGGCCTGAAAGCGGCAAGACCACATCGGAACAGCAGGCGTTGCTCGCTCGCGTGCCGCTCGCGCGCGCAGGTTCGCCGCAGGACGTCGCCTCGGCTGCCCTATGGCTGCTGCGTGACGCGCCTTACGTCACCGGCGAAATCGTACGCATCGACGGGGGACGTTCGCTCGGAATCTGATGGTTCGATTGATCCAGAACGCAGAAGCAATCAATCCAGCGCAACGCGATCGAACTCGCGTCCATGGTCTACATGCTGTTGCCAGAGCTGCTGCAGGCTCAGGTGCCGGGTCGGCACGACGGCGTCTGGCGCTATCTCAGCCAACGGGCGCAATACAAACGCATGCTTGAGTTCATCGCGCGGCACCTGCAGGTTGCCGTCGCCCTTCAGCACGTGTGCACCGTAAAGCACGATGTCGATGTCGAGCGTGCGGTCGGAAAAGCGCGGCACGTCGCGCCGCCGTCCATGCCGGTCTTCCAACGCGTGCAACCACGCATTCAATGCAGGGGCCGGGAGATCAGTCTCGATGACGGCCGCCAGGTTGACGAAATCAGCGCCTTCGAAACCCACAGCCGGAAACCGGTACGCCGCGGACACCTGCACGTCGCCGAAACGCGCACGTAGTGCCGCGATTGCGGAAGACAAGTTTTTCACAGGTTCCACATTGGAACCGAGGCTGAGATAGGCGCGTTCCATAGCGTCAGCTCGGCTTGTCGCCACGTTCGATGACAACGCCGACGGCCTTCGAACCGCGCACTGCACCGGGCTTGGCCAGACGCAGGCGCAGCCAGGCAACGCCGAACTCGTCGCGCACGATGCGCGCGCACTCCTCGGCCAGCGTTTCGACGAGTTCGTAGTGTGCCGCTTCGACGAACGCGATCAGGCGCTTCGATACGGCCTTGTAGTCCAGCGTATCGGCGATCTTGTCGCTTGCCGCGGGCTTGCGGTTGTCGAATGCCATGTCCAGGTCTATTGCGACGACCTGCCGGATCTGGCGCTCCCAGTCATAGATGCCGATGACTGTCTCTATGCGGAGGTCTTCGATGAAAACGGTATCCATGATCGTCCTTCTCCGTGATTCGGCGAACGTCAGCCCGCCGGATGCAGCGGACTCAGTTGCTCAAGGTCCCAGCGCGGAAAGACCTTGATGCCCGGTCCTTCGAACTGCCCCGCCTGCAACCGCAGCGCGCCGGCCAGCGCAATCATGGCGCCATTGTCGGTGCAGAATTCAGGCCGTGGGAAATAGACGCGGAACTGCTGGCGCGACGCGGCTTCGGCAAGTTGCGCGCGCAAACGCTTGTTGGCGCCGACGCCGCCGGCGATCACGAGCGAGCGAGCACCCGTCGCTTCCAGCGCACGCAGGCATTTGATGCGCAGCGTATCGACGATGGCTTCCTCGAAGCCGCGCGCAACATCCGCACGGGTCGTATCGCTCTGGTCGCTGTTCTTCCAGGCCAGCAGCACCTGGGTTTTGAGACCGGAGAAACTGAAATCGAGGCCGGGTCGATCCGTCATTGGCCGCGAAAACTTGTAGCGGCCGGATTCGCCACGTTCGGCCAGGCGCGCGAGTTCGGGGCCGCCCGGATACGGCAGGCCCATGAGCTTGGCCGTCTTGTCGAAGGCTTCGCCGGCGGCGTCGTCGAGCGTGTCGCCAAGCAGGCGATAGCATCCGATCGCATCAACCGCGATCAGCATGGAGTGTCCGCCCGACACGAGCAGCGCCACGAACGGCGCCTGCGGCGCTTCGGCCTCGAGCAGCGGAGCAAGCAGATGGCCTTCCATGTGATGTACGCCGATGGCCGGAACATCGAGCGACCAAGCCAGCGCGCGTGCCGCGGATGCGCCGACGAGCAGCGCACCGATCAGTCCAGGCCCGGCGGTGTACGCCACACCACCCAGATCAGCGATGCCCAGGCCGGCCGCGGTCAGGGTTTCCCTAACGAGCGGCAGCAGCTTGCGCACGTGGTCCCGGCTGGCCAGCTCAGGTACGACGCCGCCATATTCCTCATGCAGGCGAACCTGGCTATACAGGCGGTGCGCCAGCAGTCCGCGCTGCAGGTCGTAGACCGCAACGCCGGTCTCGTCGCAGGACGATTCGATGCCCAGTACAGGCTTTGCAATCGGCAGGTCTGACACGCTAAACTTCGCGGCTCGCCCAAGAACGGGGCGCAAGTGTAACAGCGGAGATCCCATGCCTAACGTGAAAGTTCGCGAAAACGAACCCTTTGAATTTGCCCTTCGTCGCTTCAAGCGCACCTGTGAAAAGGCCGGCGTCCTCGCCGAGACGCGCAAGCGCGAGTTCTACGAAAAGCCGACCCAGGAACGCAAGCGCAAGCGTGCTGCGGCCGTCAAGCGTCACCTCCGTCGCGTATCGCGCGACGTGACCAAGCGTCAGCGTCTGTACTGAGCTTGGGGGCAGGCTCAGCCTGCCCTGATTGACTTCCCCGTTCTGCGGGTAGCTCCGCCGGCCGGCGCCACGCAAGTGGCGCCGGCTTTGTGCTTTCCGTCATTCGAGATTCTGCCATGTCCCTGAAGCAACGTCTGACCGACGACATGAAGGCCGCGATGAAGAGCGGCGAGAAAGATCGCCTCGGCGTGATCCGCCTGATCAACGCCGCGATCAAACAGCGCGAAGTCGACGAGCGCATCGTCCTCGACGATGCCCAGGTCATCGCCGCGCTGGAAAAGATGCTCAAGCAGCGCAAGGATTCGCTGAGCCAGTACGAAGCGGCGGGCCGCGAGGACCTGGCCGCCGTCGAGCGTTATGAAATGACCGTGTTGCAGGACTATTTCCCGGCACAGCTCGGCGCCGACGAGATCGATGCGATCATCGACGCCAGTATCGCCCAGGTGGGTGCCACCGGCCCCAAGGACATGGGCAAGGTGATCGCTCAGGTCCGCCCACAGGTTGCCGGACGCGCCGACATGGGAAGTCTGTCGGAACTGGTCAAGCACAAGCTCGCCAACCTGGGTTGATCATCTGGCCGGAGCGCACGCCGCTCCGGCTTTTCAATGTCCAAAGCCGGCCCGCTTCCGGCATGCTAGTGCGATGGCCGGCCGCATCCCCGACAGCTTCATCGACGATCTGCTCGCGCGCATCGATATCGTCGACGTGATCCAGGAACGCATCCCGCTGAAAAAATCGGGGCGTGACTGGAGCTCGCGCTGTCCATTCCATGACGAGCGCTCGCCGTCATTCACCGTGAGCCCGCACAAGCAGTTCTATCACTGCTTCGGTTGCGGCGCGCACGGTAGCGCGATCAAGTTCCTGATGGACTACGACCGACTCGAGTTTCCTGATGCGATCGAGGAACTCGCCGGACGCGTCGGCCTCAAGGTGCCGTACGAAGGCGGCCGCACAGCGGCGCCGGTGCAAAGCGATACAGCGGACCTTTACACGGTTCTGGACCAGGCGGCACGCCACTACCAGCGGGCACTCGCCGACAACACTACGGCGCGAGCTTACTTCGAAAACCGCGGTGTCGATGCGGCAACACAGGCCGCCTTCGGGCTCGGCTACGCGCCCGACGCCTACGACAGCCTGCGCAGTGCCCTGGGCAGCAACCCGCAACGTATCGCGCTCCTCGAAAAGACCGGCATGCTCATTCGCGGCGACCGCGGCATGTACGACCGCTTTCGCGATCGCGTCATGTTTCCGATTCAGGACCGGCGCGGGCGCGTCATCGCGTTCGGTGGCCGCGTACTGGTCAAAAGCGACGGCCCCAAATACCTCAACTCACCCGAGACGCCGCTGTTCCATAAAGGCCGCGAGCTGTTCGCGCTGTGGCAGGTCCGCCAGGCGCAGCAGAAGATCGGTCGCATGATCGTCGTCGAGGGCTACATGGACGTCATTGCCCTGCATCAGCACGGACTGCCGCAGGCCGTCGCAACTCTCGGTACGGCAACGACGCGAGAGCACGCAGAGATTCTTTTTCGTAACTGTGCGGATGTATATTTTTGCTTCGACGGCGATCGCGCCGGTCGGCAGGCCGCGTGGCGCGCAGTGGAATCAGTGTTGCCCCGTATGCGCGACGGGCGCCAGGCGCATTTCCTGTTTCTGCCAGAGGGCGAGGATCCGGATTCATTGATCCGCCATGAAGGTAGCACCGGCTTTGAGCAGCGTCTTGTGGCAGCAACGCCGCTCAGTGAATTCTTTTTCACGCACCAGGAACTTGGCACCGATCTACGCACCGCCGACGGTCGCGCGCGTCTCGCGGAGCGTTGCAAGGAGATGATCGCCGGCATCCCGGAAGGCGCATTCCGTGATCGCATGCAAGAAATTCTCACCGACAAGACGGCCATTCGCTGGTCACTGGCGGCAAGCCTCTCCCCGCAGATGCGCGAAGGCGTCGAGGAGATGCTTGAGGAGCGGGTGGCGCTGTTGCGCGGCACGCCGACGAAAGCGATCGAGGTGGTAGCGAACGTTCGACCGGTGCAGCCGAGCGACGCGCAGCGTAGCGTGGTGCGCTACGCGGTTTCTTTGTTGCTGCAAAACCCGACGTTCATTGAGTCCGTCAAGTCACCGCCTTATGCGTTCGCCGAGCTACGCAGGCCCGGCATCGCGTTGCTTATCGAATTGCTGGAGTTCTGCCGCGCGCGCCCAAGCGCCAGCACCGCTGCGCTGCTGCAGCATTACGAAGGCCGGGAAGACGGTGCCGCGCTGCGCAAGCTTGCGGTACTACCGCTGCATGGCGACGCACGCACGCTCGAGCATGAGTTTGTCGACGCGTTGAATGTGTTGGGCACGCAAACCGCACAGCAACGAACGGACGATCTCATCGCCAAACAAGGCGAGAGCGGGCTCGACGACGCGGAAAAGATAGAACTGCGTGGGCTGTTGGCCGCGCGGCGGCGCTGAATCGATACAGCGCCTGCCAGACACTGTAATTACGGTTGCTAGCGCCCACTTTGGCGCTCTTGAGAATACCTAGGCTCGTCAAATGTGAAACTAGCCAGGCGCCGATCAACCGGTGGCGCGCGTTGTATTAAAGCTATTTGCGCGGCGATAAGGACCTAGGACCTGGGACCTGGGACCTGGGACCTAAAGTCTCCGTCTCAGCAGCTCGAAAAATGAAAAAGTAAAAACCAAAACGCCATCCCGTGAAGGGATGGCGTTGGCAAAAAAGGCCCTGGCAGTGACCTACTCTCGCATGCGGATGCACACTACCATCGGCGCGGGTTCGTTTCACTTCCGAGTT
>Ga0068852_100003256_pt1 | contig 11337 bp, 10 predicted proteins | sample KBSCornC22_FD_66594 | JGI IMG/M metagenome (GOLD analysis project Ga0068852, IMG submission 66594) | Corn rhizosphere microbial communities from Kellogg Biological Station, Michigan, USA - KBS Corn C2-2 | ecosystem: Host-associated > Plants > Roots > Rhizosphere > Soil ... | reverse complement strand
CCTCGGCGGCGGCGAAGGCGGCCCATTTCTTGTCGAGCTTCGAGACATCCGACAGCCAGTTCTCGTCGAGCTCGTGGCCCATGTAGCTTTCGAGGAAGGCCTTGCGCGGGACGCGGTGGCGCTCGGCGAGGCGCAGCATCTGGCCGCCCAGCGCGGTGAGGCGGCGGTTGTAGGTGTAAAGCGCGTCGACCAAAGCCTCGATCTTCGAGCCGTGGAACTGGACGCTTTCGACCTCGGCGGTGAGCTGCTCGCGCAGCTTGTGGTATTTCTTCTCGTCGGACGCGGGGAAGTCGTGGCCGGCCTGGAGCGCGTCCATGCGGTGCGCCTGGACCTTCGAGAATTTCTTGTAGATCGAGGTGATCTCGGCGAATTTCTCGAGCGCGCTGGGCTTTAAGGTCTCTTCCATCTGGGCGAGGGAGAGGGTGTTGTCCTCGTCCTCCTCCTCGGCCTGCGGCTGGGTGCGCCGCTCGACCATGTCCTCGTCCTCGTCCTCGCCCTCGGCGCGGACCTCGGGCTCGTCGGCGACCTCTTCCTCTTCCTTGATCGAGGGGCCGGCGGTCTTCTCGCTGATCTCGCCTTCCGCGCCTTCGCCGCCCTCCTCGGCCTCGGTCAGCTGCTCGGCGGTCGGGCCTTTCGAGAGCATCGCCTCGAGGTCCATGATCTCGCGCAGCTGCATCCGGCCTTCGTTGAGCGCGTTCGACCAGTCGATGATGGCGTTGAAGGTGATGGGGCTCTCGCACAGGCCCCAGATCATCGTGTCGCGGCCGGCCTCGATGCGCTTGGCGATGGCGATCTCGCCCTCGCGCGAGAGCAGCTCGACCGCGCCCATCTCGCGCAGGTACATGCGGACCGGGTCGTCGGTGCGGTCGGTCGGCTCCTTCTTCGCCGCTGCGGCGGGGCGGGGGCCGCCGTCGTCGAGGGGATCGACCTCCTCGTCGATCGCGGGCTCGGGCTCGTTCTTGTCGTCCTCGTCCTCCGAATCCTCGGCGGCCTCGACGACGTTGATGCCCATGTCGTTGATCGCGGACATGATGTCCTCGATCTGCTCGGAGGACATCTGGTCCTGCGGCAGGGCCTCGTTCAATTCATCGATGGTGATGAAGCCGCGCTTCTTGGCGCGCGCGATCAGCTTCCTGATCGACGCGTCGTTGAGATCGATCAGCGGGGCATCGCCCGCCTCGGCCGTGTCGACTTCCTGTGCTTCGTTTTTCGCCATTAGTTCCGTCGCTTAGTCGGTGCCAGCGAGCTGCGCCAGCCTCTGCCTCAGTACCTGTTGCGCCTGCTTCAGGCGCTGTTGTTCCTCAAACGCCTCGTCGGACGTATCCGCCTTGAAGCGCTCAGTTGCATCGTCAAGGGCTTTCGCAACTTCCTCCGCCGCGGCGATGATCTCCACCGCAGCGGCCAGATCGCTTCGGGCGCGGTCCGGGTCGCTGTCGCGGCGGGTGAAGGAAAAGCCCATGGCGCCCAAGGCTTTCGAGCCCGTTGCTCCATCGGCGCTTAATATGGTGGCAAGGCCGTGGCGATCAAGCGCGGCGCCGGAGAAAGCGGCGTTGACCAGCTCGTCGCGCATTTTCGAGGTCGATTTGTCGGCGATCGGAAGCGCCGCGAGCTGCTCGCAATGGGCGGGCAATTCCTCGGGGTAGTTGGTGAAACCGAGGATCAGCGCCCGCGCGGTCGAGGCGTCGATCCCGGACGAGGCGATGGCTCGGGCATGACTGCCGACCGGCTGCCGCGGAGGGACAAAGCGGCCGTTCTTCTGGAACGGCCGCCGCTCGAAGCTTCGGCGCGGAAGGCTCTCGTCGAAGCGGCGCAGCCATTCCTCGCGGTAAAGGCGGGCGAGCGCGGGGTCGGCGATGACCGAGGCGTGATCGATCAGGCGCTGGCGAAGACCCGCGCGCGCTTCGGGCGTAGTCAGCGGCTGGGCCTCGAGCTCGTGCCGCCAGAGGCGCGCGTCGAGCGGCTCGGGCTCGGCCAGCAAAGCCTCGAACGCGTCGCGGCCGCCGGTGCGGATGACGTCGTCCGGGTCCTGGCCGGCGGGGAGCTCGACGAAGCGCAGAGTCCGGTCCGGGCGAATGTGAGGCAAGGCGCGCATCGCCGCGCGGATCGCCGCCTTGCGGCCGGCGGAATCGCCGTCGAAGCACAGGATCGGCGACGGATCGAGCCGCCACATGCGCTCGAGCTGGGCCTCGGTCACAGCAGTACCGTTGGGCGCGACGGCCTCGGAAATGCCGGCGCGGTCGAGGGCGATCACGTCCATATAGCCTTCGACCACGATCAGGCGCCTGGCGGCGCGGCTCGCGGGCGAGGCGCGGTCGATATTGTAGAGCGTCCGTCCCTTGTCGAAGAGCGGCGTGTCGGGGGAATTGAGATATTTGGGCTCGCCAGGCCCAAGGATGCGTCCGCCGAAGCCGATTACGCGGCCGCGCGGGTCGCGGATCGGGAACATCAGGCGTCCGCGGAAGCGGTCGTAAGTTTCGCCGCCTTCCTCGGGCCGGATCAGCATGCCGGTCTCGACCAGCCTGTCCTCGCCGAGCTTTTCGAGCGCGCGCTTCAGCGCCGAGCGGCTGTCGGGCGCGAAGCCGAGGGCGAAACGCTGGACCGTATCCGCGTCCATCCCGCGGCGCTTCAAATAATCGCGCGCCTCCGCGCCGGCGAGGCCGTTCAGCTGCTCCGAATACCAGGCGGCGACTTCGCCCATGACGTCGGTGAGTGTCGCGGTCCGCTCGGCGCGTTCTTTGGCCTGCGGATCCGGGGCCGGGACGTCCATCCCCGCCTTGGCCGCGAGTTCCTTGACCGCGTCCATGAACGGCATCCCGCGGTGGTCGGTCAAAAAGCGGATCGCGTCGCCATGCGCGCCGCAGCCGAAGCAATGGTAGAAATGCTTGTCGTCGTTGACCGTGAAGCTCGGCGTCTTCTCGTTGTGGAACGGGCAGCAGGCCTTCCACTCGCGCCCGGCGCGAATCAGCTTCACCGACGGCGCGATGACGGCCGAAAGCACGGTTCGCGCGCGCAGTTCGTCGAGCCATTGCGGTGAGAGAGTCACGGATTCGACCCTATGCGCGAATCGCCTGCCCGCAAGCCGCGGCGCGCGACTTATCCACAGGTCCGCCGCGGCGATTTCCAGCGCGAATAATTAACACAGCCATGAGGGCGGATTGCAGGTAGACTGTTTCGGTTCCGACATGAAAGCGGCGCAAGACCGCTGGCCGGGATGGAAAAGGGAGGGAAAAACTATGTTGATGAAGATCGGCGGGCTTGCCCGCGCTCTTGCTATCATACTCGCAATCGTCGCCGGGTTCGTGGCCCTGAACATGATGAACGTGCCGCTGGTGCTGGTCGTGCTCGGCCTCATTGCCGGAGTCGCGCTGAGCGACGAACGGATGGTTGTGAACGTGGCGCTCGTGATCGCACTGCCGATCATCGGAACGGCGCTGACCCATATCCCGACAGTCGGAGCGCAGCTCAACGCCATCGCGCTCAACCTGCAAATGGCGATGGCCGGCGCGGTTGCAACGGCGATGGCCATTCGCATGTATCACCTGGTCATGGAGGGGGTCATGGGGCTGATGGGCGCCGCCGGAACACCCGCCGCCGCAGCCAGATAAGAGAAACGTCCTTTCACCTGGGCTCCGTTATGACCCTGGCGGAGCCCTTTTTTATGCCTAATCCCCCTCCCGGAATCGGGAGGGGTCAGGGGAGGGCCTGTCGTTCAGCGCAGAGCAGATGACTGACAGCACCCCCTCGACATTCACCAGAACATCATTGTTCCAGAAGCGCAGGACGCGATAGCCGCGGCTTTCGAGAAAGCGCGTGCGCCGCTCGTCTTCGACGGTGCGCACAGCGTGTTGGCCGCCGTCGAGCTCGATGATGAGCTTGGGCGTTCGAGCGACGAAGTCGCAGATGAACGGATCGATCGGGACCTGGCGGTTGAAGCGAACCCCGGAGATCTGGCGATTGCGGATATGCTGCCATAGCTTCCGCTCCGGCACCGTGGCGTTGTTGCGCAGTTCGCGAGAGCGGAGCGTCGGGGTGCGGTCGTAGGCTTTGTCGACGGGTGCTTCCGACATTCACACAGGCCCTCCCCCAGCCCCTCCCGTGCCGGGAGGGGAGTTAGGTGAGCGCCGCCTTCACCAACGCGGACGCGCGGGCGGGCTCGATCGACGCGCCGAGCCGCTCCTTCACCAGGGCCATGACGCGGCCCATGTCCTTCATCGAGCTGGCGCCGGTCTCGGCAACGATCGCGCGGATCTTCGCTTCGGCCTCGGCATCGCCGAGCTGCTGGGGAAGGAAGCGCTCGATCACCGCGATCTCCCGCTCCTCGGCGGCGGCGCGATCCTCGCGGCCGCCCTTGCGATAGGCTTCCGCGCTTTCGCGGCGCTGCTTGATCATCTTCTGCAGCACCTCGGTGACGAGCGCGTCATCGTCCTTGGGCGCGCCGCCGGTGCGTGCCTCGATGTCGCGGTTCTTGATCGACGCCGAAACGAGGCGGAGCGTTCCGGTGGTTTCCTTGTCGCCGCTTTTCATCGCGGCGATGGTCGCGGCCTTGATGTCGTCCCTGATCATCCTGCGCTGACTAGCTGTGGATTTATCGCCTGACCAGCGTTGACCGGCCGCTTCAAAGCGCATAGCGGCAATGCCTTAGCGACATCGCTGGAAAACCCCTGACGGAAGGCTCTTCACGCCCATGGCCGACGCACACTTCACGCGCGCTCCTCAACCCGAGGGCGCGACGGGAGTCGTGGTGTTCGCGGACGGGCGAACGGTGTGGGGGCAGGGCTTCGGCGCCGAGGGCGAGGCGGTCGGGGAGCTGTGCTTCAACACCGCGATGACCGGCTACCAGGAAGTGATGACCGACCCGAGCTACGCGAAGCAGGTCATCGCCTTCACCTTCCCGCATATCGGCAATGTCGGCGCCAATGACGAGGACGTCGAGGCGGCGGAAGCGCATGCGCTCGGCTGCCTGGTGCGCGAGGTGGTGACCGAGCCGAGCAATTATCGCGCGAACCAGGATTTCGCCCAGTGGATGCGCAAATGGGGGCGGATCGGGATTGCCGGCGTCGACACGCGCGCGCTGACGAAGCTGGTGCGCGAGGAAGGACCGCCGACCGTTGCCATCGCGCATCGCCAGGACGGGCGGTTCGATCTCGACGCGCTGCAGAAGATGGCGGCCGAATGGCCGGGCCTCGAGGGCATGGACCTGGCGAAGGAAGTGAGCCGCCTGCAGGTCGAACGGTGGACCGGCGGGAAGTGGGACTGGGCGCAGGGATATGAATTGCCCTCCTCCCGCTCGCGGGAGGAGTTGGAGGAGGGCCTGTCGCCTTCCTCTAACAGTCCCTCCCCCGGCCCCTCCCGCAAAGCGGGAGGGGAGGATAAGCGCCCGCACGTCGTCGCGGTGGATTATGGGTCGAAGCGCAACATCTTCCGCAATCTCGTGGCGGCTGGAGCGCGGGTCACCGTCGTGCCCGCAGAAGCAACTTTCGACGAGATCATGGCGCACGAGCCGGACGGCTTCTTCCTCTCGAACGGGCCCGGCGACCCGGCGGCGACCGGCGAATATGCGGTGCGGGTAATCCGGCAGATGCTGGAGACGGGCAAGCCCTTGTTCGGGATCTGCCTCGGGCACCAGATGCTCGCGCTCGCGGTTGGCGGCAGGACGAGCAAGATGTTCCAGGGCCACCGCGGCGCCAACCATCCGGTCAAGCGGCTGGACGACGGGCGGGTCGAGATCACCAGCATGAACCACGGTTTCGCGGTCGAGCGCGAGGGGCTGCCGGAGAATGTGCGCGAGACTCACGTGAGCCTGTTCGACGGGTCGAACTGCGGGATCGAGCTGACCGACCGGCCAGCGTTCAGCGTGCAATATCATCCGGAGGCGAGCCCGGGGCCGCAGGACAGTTTCTATTTGTTCGAAAAGTTCGTGGGGGCGATGAAGTGAGCAAGGTGTTGCAGCAGGGGCAAGCGGATGGGCTTTGTGGCCTCTATGCCTTGATGCACTTTCTCAATCGTACAGACTGGAAAGAAAATCCGCAGAAGGCGCTCTGGTATCTTCTGGATGCGTGTCGGCACTTCGGTTGGCTCACACCCCAGCACCTCACGGAAGGTTTAGAGGATCATCAATTAAAGGCGATTTTGGATCTCCAAATTACAAATTATCGTCTCGAATTTAAGACCTATTTTTTGGAAGACGCTTTCCTTTCCGCTGGTGCGCAATCATATCGCGAATTCCTAGAGAAAGTTGTCTCAGCCGGTGGATCGGCGATCGCTCAGAACCAGAACGGCGGTCACTGGGTGCTAGTCACAAAGGGGCAAAACGGCGCTGAAGTCGTAGACTCAGCCAATTACGAGAATCCACGAGCCCCGCTGTGTGACCGTCGGCTATCCGAGCAAGGGTGGGGTATCGTGATACTTCCGTCCAGCCGCGCTAAGGTCGAGATTGATCTTTGATGCGGCTCCAGCCTTCAATTGTTGTCACGGTCCTCGCCCTCTCCGCCTGCGCGACGCCGGCGCGGATGCATACGGACGAGCAGCTCAACGCCGTCGCGATCGGCTGCGGGCTGGCGCTGGGTGACCTGATGCAGGATGAGATCGAGAAGCGGCTGCTGCTGATGATGCACCAGAACCCGACGCCCGGGCAGCGCGTCTGCGTCGCGCGCTGGGCGCGAAAGAACGGGCTCAAGGCGGTGTTCGTCAACGTGAACTTTCCGGAGGGCTGATGCCGAAGCGGACCGACATCTCCTCCATCCTGGTCATCGGCGCGGGGCCGATCGTGATCGGGCAGGCGGCGGAGTTCGATTATTCGGGGAGCCAGGCGGTCAAGGCGCTGAAGGCGGAAGGGTATCGCGTGATCGTCGTCAATTCGAACCCGGCGACGATCATGACCGACCCGGAGCTCGCGGACGCGACCTATATCGAGCCGATCACGCCGGGAATCGTCGCCAAGATCCTGGAGAAGGAGCGGCCGGACGCGGTGCTTCCGACGATGGGCGGGCAGACGGCGCTCAACACCGCGCTGGCGCTGTTCAAGGACGGGACTCTCGACCGGCTCGGGATCGAGCTGATCGGGGCCAACGCGCAGGCGATCGAGAAGGCCGAGGACCGGCTGAAATTCCGCGAGGCGATGGACAAGATCGGGCTCGAAAGCCCGCGCTCGGCAATCGCGCATAGCCTGGATGACGCGCTGGAGGCGCTCGAGCATGTGGGCTTGCCGGCGATCATCCGGCCGAGCTTCACGCTCGGGGGGACGGGCGGCGGGATTGCCTACAACCGCGACGAGTTCGTGCAGATCGTCACCGGCGGGCTCGAAGCCTCGCCGACCACCGAGGTGCTGATCGAGGAATCGGTGCTCGGCTGGAAGGAATATGAGATGGAGGTCGTGCGCGACCGCGCCGACAACGCGATCATCATCTGCTCGATCGAGAATGTCGATCCGATGGGCGTGCACACGGGGGACTCGATCACCGTCGCGCCGGCGCTGACGCTGACCGACAAGGAATATCAGCGGATGCGCTCGGCCTCGATCGCGGTGCTTCGCGAAATCGGCGTCGAGACGGGCGGCTCGAACGTCCAGTTCGCGGTCGATCCGAAGACCGGGCGGATGGTCGTGATCGAGATGAACCCGCGCGTGTCGCGCTCGTCGGCGCTGGCGTCGAAGGCGACCGGCTTCCCGATCGCCAAGGTCGCGGCTCGACTGGCGGTGGGGTACACGCTCGATGAGATCGCCAACGACATCACCGGCGGCGCGACCCCGGCGAGCTTCGAGCCGACGATCGATTATGTGGTGACCAAGATCCCGCGCTTCGCGTTCGAGAAGTTCCGCGGCGCGGCCGCGATCCTTTCGACATCGATGAAGTCGGTGGGCGAAGTGATGGCGATCGGGCGGAGCTTTGCCGAGAGCCTCCAGAAGGCGCTGCGCGGGCTGGAGACGGGGCTGACGGGCCTCGACCGGGTGCCGGAGCTCATGGACGCCGATCCCGCGGCGATCGAGAGCGCCTTGGCGCGGCCAACGCCGGATCGGTTGCTGGTCGCGGCCGAAGCGCTTCGGCAGGGCTTCACGGTCGAGCGGATCAACGAGATTTCCGGCTTCGACCCGTGGTTCCTCCGGCGGCTGGAGGAGATCGTCCGCGCCGAGGAGGAGGTCCGCGTCACCGGGCTTCCGAGCGATACGCGCGCGATGCGGCGGTTGAAGGCGATGGGCTTTTCCGACGCGCGGCTGGCGCAGCTCGCGCTTCGCTCGGCGCATATCGATCGCGAGATGGGCGAGGCTGTGGCGGCGGGCGGCGGAGGCGCGGTCCACAGCGCGGTCCGGCGGATGACCGGCGGGATTACCGAGAGCGAGGTTCGCGATCACCGGCTGCGGCTGGGCGTGCGGCCGGTGTTCAAGCGCATCGACAGCTGCGCCGCCGAGTTCGATGCGGCGACGCCCTATCTTTATTCGACCTATGAAGCGCCGCTGTTCGGCGAGCCGGTCGACGAAGCGGAGGTCAGCGACCGCCGCAAGGTGATGATCCTCGGCGGGGGCCCGAACCGGATCGGGCAGGGGATCGAGTTCGATTATTGCTGCTGCCACGCCGCCTTCGCGCTCGGACGCGACCGTAACGGCCAGACCGGCGCGGGCTATGAAGTCATCATGGTCAATTGCAACCCGGAGACGGTCTCGACCGATCCCGACACCTCCGACCGGCTGTATTTCGAGCCACTGACGACCGAGGACGTGCTCGAGATCGTGCGGCGCGAGCAGGAGAAGGGCGAGCTCCTCGGCGTGATCGTCCAGTTGGGCGGCCAGACTCCGCTCAAGCTCGCGGCCGAGCTGCAGGCGGCCGGGGTGCCGATCCTCGGTACGTCGCCCGACAGCATCGACCTCGCCGAGGACCGCGAGCGGTTCGCGTCGCTGGTCCAGCAGCTCGATTTGAAGCAGCCGGCGAATGGGATCGCGCGCAGCCGGGAAGAGGCGCTGCGGGTGGCGGAGCGGATCGGCTATCCGGTGTTGCTGCGGCCGTCCTACGTGCTCGGCGGACGCGGCATGGAGGTGGTCGACGGGCCGCAGCAGCTCGAACATTATATCGCCACCGCGGTCCAGGTGTCGGGCCGGAGCCCGGTGCTGATCGACCGCTACCTGCGCGACGCGATCGAGGTCGACGTCGACGCGATCTGCGACGGCACCGACGTCGCCGTCTGCGGAATCCTCCAGCATATCGAGGAAGCGGGCGTCCATTCGGGCGACAGCGCCTGCGCGATCCCGCCGCACAGCCTCGAACCCGCCATCGTGAAGGAGATCGACCGGCAGACCCGCGCGCTCGCGCTGGCGCTCAAGGTCCGGGGCCTCATGAACGTGCAGTTCGCGGTCAAGGACGGCGAAGTCTATCTGATCGAGGTGAACCCGCGCGCGAGCCGGACGGTGCCGTTCGTCGCCAAGGCGATCGGCAGGCCGGTTGCCAAATATGCCGCGCGGGTGATGGCCGGCGAGGCGCTCGGCGACGTCGGGACCATCGCGCACGACCTCGACTATATCGCGGTGAAGGGGCCGGTCTTCCCGTTCGCGCGCTTCCCCGGAACCGACCCGGTCCTTGGACCGGAAATGAAGAGTACCGGCGAAGTCATGGGAATCGATCGCGATTTCGACATTGCCTTCGCCAAGGCCTTGCTCGGCGCCGGCATGATCCTGCCGCAGGGCGGGACAGCGTTCGTCTCGGTGAAGGACGCCGACAAGGACCATATCGTTCCCGCGGTCGAGAAGCTGGTCGAGCTCGGCTTCTCGATCATCGCGACGGCCGGGACGGCCGCGCATCTCCAGGCGAAGGGGCTGCCGGTCGAGACGGTGAACAAGGTCGCGCAGGGCCGGCCGCACATCGTCGACAAGCTCCTGGATGGCGACGTCGACCTGGTGTTCAACACGACGGAGGGCTGGCAGTCGTTGAAGGACAGCCACTCAATCCGCACAACGACGCTCCAGAAGCGGGTGCCTTATTTCACCACGGCGGCGGCGAGCCTCGCTTCCGCGCGGGCGATCGAGGCGGTCCGCGGCCACGCGCTTGAAGTCGCCTCGCTCCAATCCTATTATTCCGCCTCCTAGAACCGGCTCACCGACAATCTGCCTCCTGATGCGGGCTTCGCGGCACGCCGGGGCAGGGCTTTAAAAGAGGGTTTTTACGATGGCGACTGCCGAAAAGGTCCCGATGCTCGAGGAAGGGCATCGCAAGCTGAGCGAGGACTTGAAGCGCCTGAGGATGGAGCGGCCCGAGATCGTCGAGGCGATCGAGGCGGCGCGGGCGCACGGCGACCTCAGCGAGAATGCCGAATATCATGCCGCCAAGGAGCGGCAGGGGCAGATCGAGGCGACCATCGCCGACCTCGAGGACCGGCTGAGCCGGGCGATGGTGATCGACCCCAGGTCGCTGTCGGGCGACAAGGTCGTGTTCGGGGCGACGGTGACGCTCAAGGACGAGGACGACAAGAAGGTGAAATACCAGCTCGTCGGCCAGGTCGAGGCCGACGCGAGCCACGGCCGGATCAGCTACAATTCGCCGCTCGGCCGGGCACTGATTGGGCGGCAGGTCGGCGAGGAGGTCGAGGTTTCGACTCCGTCGGGCGACCGTTACTACGAGATCAAGAAGATCGAGTTCGTCTGAGCCCTTGATGGACCGTATTCCCCGGTCGCTTACCCTGGCCATCGCCGCGGTCACCGCGCTGGCGTGGGTGCTGGCGGTGCTGACGCGGTTCGACGCCGCCTATTTCATGGGCTTCATCCCGGCGCGGTTTGCCGGCCTTATCTCCACAGCGCCGGCGGTTCCGGCCTTCGTCACGCCGCTGACAACGACGCTTGTCCATTCGGGCCTAGTGCACGTCGGCTTCAACCTGCTCGTGCTGGTGTGGTGCGGGATGCAGGTCGAGCGCGTGCTCGGAAAGACCGGCCTGATCGCGCTCTACGTGGTTGGCGCCTATGCGTCGGCGCTCGCGCAGTTCGGCTACACCGCGACCCTTCCGCTGAGTAACCCGGCCTGGGTGACGCCCATGGTCGGCGCGAGCGGAGCGATCAGCGCGGTCATCGGCGCCTATGCGCTCATCTTCGGGCGGGCGAAACGGATCAGTAGCTCGGCTGCGGTCAACCGCTGGGTCAATGCCGTGTGGCTTCTCGTCGCCTGGATCGTGCTCCAGTACATGACGCAATGGCTTGCCGGGCAGCAGGGGTTCCTGCTCGCGACGCCGGCGCACGTCGGCGGATTTGCCGCGGGGCTGCTGCTCCAGCGGCCGTTGCTGCTGTGGCGGTACCGGAAGGCTTGAATTCCTCCCTGCGAGCGCAGCTCGTGGGGAGGGGAACCAGCGAAGCTGGTGGAGGGGTAA
>Ga0068852_100003254_pt1 | contig 11339 bp, 9 predicted proteins | sample KBSCornC22_FD_66594 | JGI IMG/M metagenome (GOLD analysis project Ga0068852, IMG submission 66594) | Corn rhizosphere microbial communities from Kellogg Biological Station, Michigan, USA - KBS Corn C2-2 | ecosystem: Host-associated > Plants > Roots > Rhizosphere > Soil ... | reverse complement strand
TGCCCCGCGTCGACAGACGTGCGACGCGCAGGAACGAACCATAGGATTGCGCCATTGACCCATCGTCCCGTCACGACCGATTTCACTCACGCATTCCCGCAACACAGGTACCCTCGGCGCCGGTCATTCCATCCGCGCAAAGGTCGGGCTTCTTCCCATGACGAAATTTCTCTGGCTGCTGTCGGCCTTGTCGCTCAGTGCCGCGGCACAATCGGGTTCCAGTGAGGAGTCGGCAACTGCGCCGCCGCGCGGATGGCAGCTTGGCGTGGCCGCTGTCGTATCCGACAGCCCGTATGCGGGCGAAGGCACGCGCGTCATCCCGATTCCGCTCGCCACGTATCAGGGCGAGCGCTTCTTTTTCCGCGGCATCACGGCCGGGTGGAACATGGTTCGCGCGGAAGGATTCAACGTCGCAGCGATTGCGAAGCTGCGCCTCGACGGCTTCGACATCGACGACCTCGGCCGCGCGGAACTGGCTCGGAACGGCCTGGACTACCGCCTGCTCGAAGACCGTGACAACAGCCTGGATGCCGGCATCGCGATGAAGTGGAGCGGCGCCGGAGGCGAACTCGACGTCGAACTGATCGCCGATGTGACCGACACCAGCGGCGGCCACGAACTCTCGATCCAGTACGGCTACCCGTTCCCGCTGGGCATGGCGCGACTGACACCCAACCTCGGCGTCACGTGGATGTCCGACGACCTGGCGAACTATTACTACGGCACGATTGACGAGGAAGTCGCGCGCGGTGTCATCGATTACCAGCCCGGATCGTTGGCCGTTCCGTATGTCGGGATGTCGTTCTTCCGGCCGCTCGGCCAGAACTGGTCGGTCATCGGCAATGCCCGGTACAGCCGCTTGCCGGACGGCATCACGGACAGCCCGTTCATCGAACCCGGCACCCGCGGCAAGGCTTCACTGTTCATTGGATTCTCGCGCCGGTTCTGAATTCACAAAGCGCGGAGCCGGCGATTACGCCGGCATCCGCCCGAGTTCAAAGAAAGTGCGGTCGCGAGTTGCGGCGCGGACGCGCGATGTTCATCACTCTGTTCGGTTTACTGCAGGCCGTTGGCAAAGATCAGGTCCGACATCAGCCGTGTCAGCACGCCGTCATAGTCAGTCGTCGCCGACGCGTTGTCGGGCGACGAACCGTATAGCACCGGCCGGCCCGCATCGACGAGGACCTTGGTGAACTCGGTGGAAAAGCTCTGACTGGTGCCACTGAGGGTCGGCGCATGGAAACTGGCCAGGCCCGTCGGACTGAACACTCCCGAGGTGTCGAGCGTGCCGTTGCGGCGCAGCCGGGTCATGGCGCCGGAGAGGCTGCCGTTCGAGTTCAGGTATCCGGCCAGCAGCAGACTGCCGTCGCTGCGCACGGCCACATCGTTGGCGAAGGTGCCCGCCGTCGGGCTGACGAACCGGTAAGGCCGCCCGACGATGCTGCTGCCGATGAACGTGGTGTCCGTCTCCAGCGCGGAACCGACCAGCCTGATTCGGATCGCGGCCATCTTGCCGCTGGCATTGCCGGCGAGCACGAACGTATCGGCGCTGGTCTGTACGACCGACGTGGCGCCGTCGTAAATGGACCCGCCCGGCCCCGGTTCATCGATCGGGAAGCTCCCGCAGCTGTTGGAATACGGCACACCGACCGCCGCGAAATAGCACACGCCGAAATCCGTGTCGGTGCCGCTGAGCACGCGCGTGCCGACGACGATCAGCGCGTTGCTGGGCAGCTTCACGAGGCCGCCCGCATAGGACGCGTCCGTGCCGGAATACTGTTGCGCCGTGCGTCCACCGAAGTTCGGATCGACGTAGGCGCCGAAATCGGGATCGAGGCTGCCGTCGTTGCGCAGGCCGATCATGCTGATGAACTGAAACGTGCCGGCGCCGGACGTCATGAGGCTGTTGCCGGCAATCACGAGGCGCTTTGCGCCATCCGTGAACACCTGCTCGACGACCGCGACGGGCTGGTCGTCGCTCGACGCGACCACGGGTTCCATGCCGACGACGACGCGGCCGGCGACACCGAAGCTCGTGTCGTCGCTGCCGTCCGCATTGAAGCGCAGCACGCCGAAGTCCTTGACGCCGCCCGGACCGGCAGCGGTGCCGACGACGACGATGCGCCCCTGGCTGTCGACCGTCATCGCGCGCACCTCGGCGAACTGGCCGTCCTTGATCACCCGGCCGCCGCTGCCGAAGCTGCCGCTGAAGAGTCCACCGTCCCGTGCGTAGCGCACGAGTCCGATCTTGCTGCCCACGCTGCCGCCCGGCACCGAGATCAGCGCAACGAAACCGCCATCCGGGGTGCGCGCGACGGCAATGCCCTTCTCGTCCACGGTTCCGCTGCTGTAGACGCGGCGCCAGCCCGGCGTGACGGTCACGGAGGCGAAGGTCGAGTCAGGCAACTGGTCCGAATAGACATTCCCGGCACTGGCCGGGCCGGCGATCAGGCAAAGCGCATAGAGCCAAGCGGCGAAACAACGTGACATGGACAGGTTCCCGCACAGAGACGTGACCGACGATTACGCAAGCCGCCGCGAAAACCTGACATGCCACCGCCATCGACGGCATGGGCGGGCTTCCATCAGCGGCCGCGACAGGAACAAGGCCGGCGCGGTCACACGCGGGCCGTTCGCGCCAGCTGCCGTGCCAAAACGAACAGTTCGCGCAGCGCGGCATCGGCGGGCGTAGAGACGTTGTAGCGCATGAAGCGGCTCGCGCGCTGCGTCGGCGAGAACAGACTGCCCGGCGCGACGAGCAGGCCGCGTTCACGGCCGCGCAGCGCGAGTTCGTTCGTGTCGCAGGCCATGTCGACCCAGGCGAACAGGCCGTGCTCGGGGCGTCCATAGATCGCGAAGCCTTCGCGCTCGATCAGCCGGAGTGCCTTGCGCCGATGCGTACCCAGGCGCTCACGCAACGCCGCAACGTGGCGTGCGTAGCGGCCGTTGGCGAGCAGCTTGTGCAGCGCGCGTTCGTTGACTTCCGGCGTGGTATAGCCGGTCAGCACCTTGGTATCGGCGAACGCCGTCGCGAGCGTGTCGCTGCTCGCGAGGTAGCCGACGCGCAGGTTCGCCGCGAGCGTCTTGGAATAGCCGCCGGCATAGATCACGCGCTCGAACCCATCGTGCGCGGCAAGACGCGGCAGCGCCGGGTCGCAAAGATCGGCGTAGACATCGTCCTCGAGCACGTGGAAATCGTGCTTTTTCGCAATCTGCAAAATGCGCGACACGGTCGAGGCATCCAGCGCAAGACCGGTCGGATTCTGCGCGACGCTGTTGAGCAGCAGCAGGCGCGGCCGCGTGTCCTGCGCAATCGCGTCGAGCGCATCGAGGTCCGGCCCGCTCGCCGCGTACGGCATGCCGACGACACGCGCGCCGCGCAGCGCGAGCATGCCGAGCGCGCCGAACCACGAAGGATCGAGCACAAGTACCGTGTCGCCCGGCGCGACGAGCGTCTGCAGCACGAGATGGATCGCCTGCGTGATGCCGGTCGTCAGCACGATCTGTTCCGCGTGCGCGACGATGCCGAACGCGCCGAGGCGCCGCGCGAGCACTTCGCGCAACGGCGCGTAGCCGTGCGCGGTACCGCCTTCGAGGAGGCGGCCAGGGCCCTCGCGGCCGATCGCGCGCAGCGTCGCGCCAAGTGCGTCGCCGTCGAGCCATGCCGCCGGCAACACACCGAGGCCGGTACCGCGCGCGGCGCGTCCGCTGTCGAGCATCTGCTGCATGAGCCACTTCAGATCGACCTGCGACGACGGCGCGGACGGGCGTGTCGCCGGTGATGCCAGCTCACGCACGTAGTACCCGGAGCCGCGTCGTGCCTCGATCATGCCGGCCGCCGCCAAGCGTTCGTACGCAATCGCTGCGGTGAACGGCGAGACGCCGAGCATGCGTGCAAGCTCGCGCACCGACGGCACCCGTGCGCCGGCACGAAACACACGGCCGTCGATGCGCGCGCGCAGCCAGGCCATGCACGCATCGACGCGGGAGGTCTGCTGCGGGTCGGTATCCATGCGCCTGACTGTATCGGCCGGGACGGCCTGAAGTGTATCGGTACTGTACTGCCGCGGCGGCGTAGGCTGGAAGCCTGCCATCCCGGCAAGTTCGAACTAGGCCCGACAAATGAGTAGATCAACATCGTCTCGCCGGGTTCTCGTTTCTCATGGGTCTGACGGCGTTGCTGATTTGCGGAGCTGCCGATGACCGCCGAACTCTCCGCGTTCGCGGTGCTCGCGTTTGTCAGCTGCATCACGCCGGGACCGAACAACGCGCTGGCTGCGGCGACGGGTGCGCGCTTCGGCGGTGCGGCCGGACTGGCGCTCGCGTCCGGCGTCACAGTCGGCTGCACCGCGCTCGTCGTGCTGTCGGCACTGGGCGTGGCCGGTGCGATCGCCGCATCACCGTGGCTGTCGCGCGTGCTCGCGCTCGCCTCGGCCAGCTATCTCGCGTGGCTGGGCTGGTGCCTGCTGCGCAGCGAGACCAGCGCGCGGCGCGAGGCGGCACGGCCACCGCGCTTCGCCGAGGCCGTCGCCCTGCAGTTCGTCAATCCAAAAGGCTGGGCGATGGCGCTGGCCGGCACGGCGCTGGTGCTCGCGCCGCCGGATGCGCGCGCGTTGCGGCTCGTCGCAATGTGCGTGCTCGAAGCGCTGATCTGCTTTGCGAGCGTGATGGCGTGGGTCGCGCTCGGCGCGCGGCTACAGCACTGGCTCGCAGATGTACGACGCCGCCGCGCGTTCAATGCGGTGATGGCGCTCGGGCTTGCGGGGTGTGCGGTGGCTACGTTGGCATCGGCGTTCGGCACTGCTTAAAACAACTGGAAACTCGCAGGGAATGCCGGATCGCGAGCGACTGGCCCTACCGTTCAACGGTGAAAGACGAACGCCTGGAACCGCAGGGTCTGATCGGTGCGAACGCTCAACGGACCGGAAGGAATTGTTTCAGTTAAATCCACATTTCACTATCGAAGCGTATTTTTCTCGACAGAAATTTACCCATCTACATCTCGATCTTTCCTTTGAACTATTGGACCGGTCGCTGCGGCATAGAGCGCCACCATCCCCACCCAACCCTCCCCTTGAAGGGGAGGGCTCTCAATGGCTTGGCCAGGAAAAACCATGCGCAGACTTGCAACCATCACCCTGACGTTCGCCTTCGCCCTCACAGCGAACGCCGACGACGCCACGCGCGCCGCGCAGCTCGCCGATTTCGCGATCGTGCGTGAGGACTACCTGCCGAAGGAACTCGCGTACACGCCAGCAACGCGCGCACTCGCGCTGACGAAGGTGCGCGAACTCGAAGCGCGCGCCGGTACATTGTCGGCCGCGGACATGCTCGTCGGCCTCGCGCAGATCGGCGCACTGACCGACAACGCGCACAGCGGCGTGCGCTATCACGATCCGCTCGCGCTGCCGGCCGCGCGCCTGCCGCTGCGACTGCTGTGGCTTCCCGATGCGCTGATCGTCGCGCGCGCCACGGGCGAGGCCGCGGATCTCGCCGGCGCGCGCGTGCTCGCCATCGAAGGACTCGCGCCGGACGCGCTGTATGCGCGCACGCAGTCGCTGCAAGGCGGCAGCGAGATCAATCGCAAGAAATACCTGCCGGGGTTGATCGAATCGCTCGGTGTACTGCACGCCATGGGCGTCGCGAAAGCGCCCGACCGCGTGACGCTGAAGGTCAGGCTCGTCTCCGGCAAGGTGGTCGAGCGCGTCATAAAGATGGTCGCGAACGATGCGGTTCCACCGACGGCCGAGGACGAGCGGCTGTGGTCGCCCGAACCGATCGCCGGTGAAGCGCAGTGGAAAACCGCAATCACCGCCGATTCGCTGCCGACGTATCTCGCCGACGCGGCCGCACCGTTTCGCACGGTGCCGATGCCCGACATCGATGCGCTCTATATCCAGTTCCGCACCAACGAAGACGATGGCGCGCACAAGATCACCGACTTCACCGCAGGCGTGGACGCGGAAATCGCCGCAAGCAAGCCGACTAACCTGATCCTCGACCTGCGTTTCGACATCGGCGGCAATCTGCTGACGACGCTGGCCTTCATGCGCGCGCTACCGGCCAAGGTAACGGGACAAACGTATCTGCTCGTCGGCCACTACACCTACTCGGCCGGCATCGTCTCGGCCGCGGCGGTGAAGAAGGGCGGCGGCGAACGCGTGACCGTCGTCGGCGACGCGCTCGGCGACCGGCTCGCGTTCTGGTCCGAAGGCGGCCGCGTGTCGCTACCGAATTCGCATTTCGGACTGCGCTACACGAACGGCACGTTCGATCTCGAACGCGGCTGCGCGGAAATCCCGCAATGCCTCGACAAACTCATCGACGTGAACTTCGTCTCGCTCGCGCCGCAGATCGCCGCGCCGCTGACGAGCGCGGCTTACTTTGCCAAGCGCGATCCGGCGCTTGAGGCGGTGCGTGCGGAAGTTGTACGGATGCGCGCGCAACGATGAGCGGTGAATAGTGCGTAGTTGGTAGTTGGTAGTTAGTAGCGAGCGGGGCTTGGCGCGTTGGACAGGTGCTGCTATTCGAAGCCGTCCGCGAATATACCGACGCGGTCGGGGCCGTCGGTCGCGCTGTCGTTGGCGGTCACCGGATCGGCGACGCTGCCGGGCGCGGTGATCGTGACGCTGTTGCTGACCGGCGCTTCCGGCGTCGCGGCGACAGTCGCGCTGAGCAGGAGGCTGACGCCGGCGTTCGGCGCGAGATTGACGAGCACGTCGATGCCGCCGCTGCCGCTGGCGGGGCACTGCGAGCCGGGCTGCGCGATGCAGATCCAGCTGGCGGCGCTGAAGCTCGCACCCGGCACGTCGACCACGCGCACGCCGGACACAGCGCGCGCGCTGCCGTTGCGTACGTCGATCAGATAGTGGGTCTGGCTGCCTCCGGGAATCAGCGACTGGCCGTTGTCGATCGTCACTGACAGGTCGGCGGCGAAACGCGGTACGACCGACAGGCCGGCCGATGCCGCGCCCGCACCGACGTCGTTGGCCGCGGCGGCGCTACAGGTATACGTTTCTCCATTGTTCAATCCTGTCACCGTCAGCGGCGACTCCGCGCCAGCGATGACGTGCGTGCCCGGCGTGCAGGCCGCGGTGTAGCTGGTTACGAGCGCGCCGCCGTCATTGGACGGCGCGGTGAAGATCACTCGCGCTGACACATCGCCGGACTCGACGCTGGTCACGACCGGCGCGTCCGGCACCGTCGCTGGCGTCACCGCGTTCGCCGCGGTGCGCGGGCCTGGGCCGGCGCTGTTCGTGCTCCATGCTTCGCAGGTCACGCTGACACCGTTGGCCAGGCCGGTCACGAGCAGCGGCGAGGCCGCGCCGCTGACAGTCTGCGTGCCGCACTGCGCGGCGAACGTCGCGGGCAGGCCGCCGTCGCCGCCCGGCACGAACGCCACGGACACCTGGCCGTTGCCGCGCGTCGCGACGACGTCGGTCACGGCGTCGGGCGGACCGACCGGCGTAACGGGCGCCGAATCGGCCGACCACGGTCCATCGCCGATCCCGTTGCGCGCGCGAATGCGGCAGGTCACCGCGACGCCGTTCGCCAGGCCATTGACCGGCAGCGGGTTGTTGCCGCCGAACACCGTCACGCTGCCGCAGTTGATGATCTTGCCGACGATCGGATCACCGCCATCGCCGTTGAGGCTGTAGCCCACCGTGATCTTACCGTTGCCCGGCACGAGGCTCGTGATCGTCGGCGCTGGCGGCACCGTGGCACCCGTGGGCGCGGACACCGCCGGGAACCCAACGCCGCAGAGGAGCGACAGCGCGCCGACGCGCAACAGCAGGGGCAGGACCATGAGCACGACTCCAGATTCAAACCGCCGCCACGGCGGGACCTGGTGCATTGCGTGAAACGGTGGGCGCAGTTGTCACGCAGATTTCAAAACCCGCACGACGCATTCGGACCGGCTGCGCGACTCCGGCCGTCAGCCGCCGGCATCGAACCCGAAATCGAATTCGTAGAAATGCGCGCCGCCTTCCTTGACGACGATCTTCATCGCGCCGCGGAGTCCTTCGAGTTCGCCCGTACCCGAGTCCGGCACGACCTCGAGCGTCAGCGTGTTCACGCCGCGTGTGGCTACACCGTAGTGCTGCAGCCAGAACGAACCGCTGCGGCCCCTGAGCGTGCCGGTGACTTTTTCCATCGCAACGTAGCCGCCGGACGTGTTGCCGGCCGTGCGCATGCCGAGCATCTGGCCGCGGCTCGTGGCATCGAGTTCGCCGTGGAAGGTCTTGTCGAGCAGCAGGCGCGCGAGTCCCGAGGGATCGTCCTTGTCCTCCTGCGGGATCAGTCTGACGTCGAAGCGGCCGCTGACGTGTTCAGGCATCGCGCGTTCGGAACTGGCTTGCCCGGAACTGGCGTGTTCGGGCGTGGCACGTTCGGACATGGGTTTCTCCGGTGGGGTTGCGCTGAGCGTGGCGGCGCTGGCCGCGAGTGTCGCCGCGGCGACGGCGATGACGACGATCGAACGGAAACGGTGCATGGCAGGCTCGCACTGAACGGGCATGGCGCATTGGACCGCACAGCGCGCGTGCGATGATTGTAAAAACGCGACGCGCACGAGCCGCCAATCCATGCTGAAACCCTCTCCCACACCGGCGCGCGGCATCCTGCGCCGCAACCTCGACGCGTCGCCGATGACGCACGGCCGCTATCTGCCCGACGATGCGCTCGCGCCGTTCGTCGAGCACTACTGGAGCGTGACCTGGGATCTGCGCGGGCTGCCGCCGCGTCTGCAGGAAACGATGCCGCATCCGAACGTGCACGCGGTCGTCGATGCTGCCGGCAGCGGCCTGTTCGGCGTGCATACGCGGCGCTTCGCCGTGGAGCTGAAGGAACAGGGCCGCGTGTTCGGCATCAAGTTCCGCCCTGGCGGTTTCCGGCCGTTCCTGCGCAAGCCCGTCGCGCCGCTGGCTAACCGCTCGCTGCCCTTCGCCGAGGTGTTCGGTGCGGACGGCGCCGCGTATGAGCACGACGTGCTCGCCTGCACCGATGTGGAGAGGTGCGCAGCGATGTCCGCGCAGTTGCTCTCTGCACATCGGCCGCCCGCCGATCCGACCATCGATCGCGTCGCCGGCATCGTGGCGCTCGCGGGCAGCGACCGCACGATCAATACCGCCGAAGAACTGGCCGGGCGCAGCGGCCTGGGCCTGCGCGCGCTGCAGCGCCTGTTCAACGACTACGTCGGCGCAAGTCCGAAGTGGGTCATCAACCGCTACCGGCTGCACGAGGCGATCGAACGCCTCGCCGCCGGCACCGCGGTGGACTGGGCCGAACTCGCGCTGTCGCTGGGCTACTACGACCAGGCCCACTTCAATCGCGACTTCCGCAACCTCGTGGGCCGCTCGCCGGGTGAGTTCGCGCGAGCGGAATGCGTGAACAAAGTGGACAAATAGCGTTCCGGGTCGGCGCGTCCGCGCGGACGCGATCCGGAACGTTCGCATAACTGTCCCCGTCACCCGGCAGCGGACAAAACTGGCTACTATCGGGAATACCCAACCGGCGAACTGGACGACCGTGATGGACGCTGCCCATCGGATCCGCATCCTCAGCGTGGAAGACCATCCGGTGTTTCGCGAAGGGCTCGGTACCATCCTGGGATCGCAGCCGGACATGCTGCTCGTGGCACAGGCCGGCAACGCGCTCGACGCGATCGCCGAATTCCGCTCGCAGCGGCCCGATGTCACGCTGATGGATTTGCGGCTACCGGGCACCAACGGCACCGATGCGCTGATCGCGATACGCGGCGAGTTCCCCGACGCGCGCATCATCATGCTGACCACGACCGACAGCGATGGCGAGATCCAGCGCGCACTGCGCGCCGGTGCGGCCGCCTACGTGCTCAAGAGCATTCCGAAGCGCGACCTGCTCGACATCATCCGCTCGGTCCATGCGGGACGCCGGCACGTGCCGCCCGACGTGGCCGCGCGCCTTGCCGAGCACCTCGGCGACGACGAACTGACGCGGCGCGAGCTCGAAGTGCTGCAGCTGATCAGCGACGGCCAGCGCAACAAGCAGATTGCCGGCACGCTCGAGATCTCGGAGACGACCGTCAATTTCCACATCCGCAATCTCGTCGACAAGCTCCAGGCCAACGACCGCGCGCACGCGGTCATGATTGCGCTGCGGCGCGGCCTGCTCCAGGTGTAACACGGGTGTTGCCCGGACCTGCAGAAAACCACAGTTCCCACGCGAGCGTTTATGCGGTCTGCTGCGCATCGGGATCCGTTGCGCTGACGGGACATTGCCTTGGATGACGCGAGTATCGGTGTGACGCCTGCGACAACATCGCCTGCCCGGCGCGCCGGTTTGCGTCGCGGCCTCACACCGTGAGTCGCGCGCACGGCGGAATGGCCTGCGCGCGTTTCGCCGTGGTGCACCTGTGCCTGATCGTGCTGCTGCTGGCGAGCGCCGTCCCGTGCCACGCGCTCGATCCCTCGCGCCGGATTTCGCAGTACGGGCACACCGCCTGGCGCATCCGCGACGGCGACGTTCCGTCGCGAATTTTTCCGATCGCGCAGACGAGCGACGGCTATCTGTGGATCGGCACACGCACGGGCGTGCTGCGTTTCGACGGCGTGCGGTTCGTTCCGCTGGTCTCACCCGACGGCACGCAACTGCCCTCGCCGTTCGTCACTTCGCTCGCGGCGGACGGCGGCGGCGGGCTGTGGATCGGCACGCTGTCCGGCCTCGCGCGCTGGTCGGACGGACAGCTCACGACCTTGCCGAACGACTCGCGCACGGCGGACACGCTGCTGCTCGACCCGGCCGGCACGCTGTGGTTCTCGAGCCGGCGGCCCGCGCAGGCCAACGACGTGCCGCCGTCGATCTGCCGCGTGGTCGCCATGGCGATCCAGTGCTACGGCAAAGCCGAGGGATTCGATCCCGCCGCCGACACCTGCTGCATCGGATCGCTCGCGCACGACGCCGATGGCGGTCTGCTGATCAGCACCGACCAGGCCGTCATGCGCTGGAAGCCGGGCACGGTATCCAGCTCGACCGTTCATGCGGAGAAAGTCAGCGGCGGCGTCGCCGGCGTGATGGTGCTCGCACGCGGCACCGACGGTGAGGTCTGGGTCGGCGTCGACGCGCATGGAACGAATCTCGGCCTGAACCGGCTGGAGCAAGGAGCACTCAAGGCGATCACATCGCCTGTCGACGGCAGCGCCTACGCCGTGCAGGCGCTGCTCGTCGATCGCGCCGGCACGCTGTGGATCGGTACGCTCGACGACGGCATCTACCGGCTGCGCGGCGACCGCATCGATCACTTCGGCGCGAGCGACGGACTGTCCGGCGACGGCATCTACGGCTTCTACGAGGACCGCGAA
>Ga0068852_100003250_pt1 | contig 11343 bp, 8 predicted proteins | sample KBSCornC22_FD_66594 | JGI IMG/M metagenome (GOLD analysis project Ga0068852, IMG submission 66594) | Corn rhizosphere microbial communities from Kellogg Biological Station, Michigan, USA - KBS Corn C2-2 | ecosystem: Host-associated > Plants > Roots > Rhizosphere > Soil ... | reverse complement strand
GCGGCGCGCGTGCCGCGCATCTGCGCGACATCCTCGAACAGGATCGTCGAGGCGCGCTCTACGGGCGGGTTGACGATGCGGCCGCGCCACTCCTTGCGCCTTCCGCCGCGGACGAGTTTCGTTCGCGACCGATGCTCATGATCTTCCATCGGGCGTGCTTATGCGAAGCCCGGGGGTACTGCCAAATCAAAGAACTGCGGCGCGACCGCCGCACCAAAGCAAACGCCCGGATCGATGAGCGATCCGGGCGTCCTGCGTGACGATTGCTCGTCAGCCCCCTTGGATGTGTCGCGACTGGAGTCCCCAAACCGCAAACGGCTCATCCCCAGGTGAGCATCGTTCGCGGCGTCCAGCCGCCACCCGAACGTGACCCAAGGGTCAGCATGTCCGGACGTTAGGTGACTAAGACAGCGCCGAACGGCTGTCACCGTGGCAAATGATCCACGTTTGCTTTTATGCCGCGCCTGTGTCGGGCCGGTCACATCTGGAAGTAGCGGGCTCCGGTTGCGCGGCGGGTGCCGTGACCGTACAGCCCGCGGCCATGCGCTGGTCCCGTGCCTTTCTGCCTGTCCTCAAGGAAAGCCCCGCCGACGCCCAGATCGTCAGCCACAAGCTGATGCTGCGCGCCGGTCTCGTCCGCCAGACGGCGGCGGGCATCTACGCCTGGCTCCCGCTCGGGTTTCGAGTGCTCAAGAAGATCGAGCAGATCGTGCGCGAGGAGCAGGACCGCGCGGGCGCCCAGGAAATGCTGATGCCGACGCTTCAGGCGGCCGATTACTGGAAAGCAACGGGCCGGTACGACGCCTACGGCCCCGAGATGCTCCGGATCACCGACCGACAGGAGCGGGAGCTGGTCTACGGGCCGACGAACGAGGACATGCTGACCGCGATTTTCCAGGGATCGGCGCGAAGCTATCGCGATCTGCCGCGCATCCTCTACCATATCCAGTGGAAGTTCCGGGACGAGATCCGCCCCCGCTTCGGCGTGATGCGCGGCCGCGAATTCCTGATGAAGGACGCCTACAGCTTTGACCTCGACGAGGCAGGCGCTCGAGTCAGCTACAACCGGATGTTCGTCGCCTACCTGCGCACCTTCGCGCGAATGGGCCTCCGCGCCATCCCGATGCAGGCGGACACCGGCCCCATCGGCGGGGACCTCAGCCACGAGTTCATCATTCTCGCGCCCTCCGGCGAGAGCGAGGTGTTCTTCCACAAGAGCTGGGAAACGCTTCGCCCGGCAGAAGATTATGCGGTCGACGCCGGCGATCCGGTGGCGCTCCAGTCGTTCGTTAACTCGATGACATCCGACTACGCCGCGACCGATGAAAAGCGCGACGATGCGCGAGAGTCCGAGCTCGGCAGCGACCTCCGCCAGTCGCGTGGAATCGAGGTCGGGCACATCTTCTACTTCGGCGACAAATATACCAAGCCGCTCGGCTTCACCGTCAGCGGGCCCGACGGCGATCCCGTCACGCCGGTCGGCGGAAGCTACGGCATTGGCGTTTCCCGCCTGGTCGGTGCGATCATCGAGGCGAGCCACGACGACGCCGGTATCGTGTGGCCGGAGCCCATCGCTCCGTGGAGTGTCGGGATCGTGACGATGCGCGCCGACGACGAGCCAAGCGTTGCCGCGGCGGAGAGCCTGTACGCGCAGCTGAACAGCGCCGGCGTGGAAACGCTCTTCGACGATCGCGATGAGCGCGGCGGCGTCAAGCTTGGGTCGATGGACCTCATCGGGCTGCCCTGGCAGGTGATCGTCGGCCCGCGCGGAATCGCCAACGGGACGGTCGAGTTAAAGCGCCGTTCAACCGGCGAGCGCGAGGAGCTGAGCCTCGAATCCGCTCTTGCGAGGCTGACTGCATGATTCTCAATCGCGCGGAGCGGATGCTCACCCGGCGTTACCTGCTCCCGGGGAAGGGGGAAGGATTCATCTTCCTCGTCGCGAGCATTAGCCTGATCGCCGTCGCGCTCGGAGTCGCCGCGCTGATCATCGTGATGAGCGTCATGAACGGCTTTCGCGCCGAGCTGTTCGACAAGATCGTCGGGCTCAATGGCCACGCGATGGTCGAAGGCTATGACGGCAGGCTGTCCAATTGGGAGCAGATCGTCGCGGTGGCCAAAAAGTCGCCGGGCGTCACCTCGGCGCTGCCGATCATCGAGACTCCGCTGATGGCGACCGCCAACGGCCGCTTCGAGGGCGTGCTCGTGCGCGGAATGCGGGTTTCGGACATCCTGGCGAACAAGACGATCACCTCGAACGTCCTCTCCGGCGACATCCGTTCCGTGACGCCCGGCAGCGGGCGAGTCGCGCTCGGCTCGCGGCTTGCCGAGACCCTCGGCGCGTACCCCGGGAGCCAGATCACGCTGTGGAATCCCGAAGGCCGCTCGACCGTGGTCGGCACCGTCCCGCGCGAGGTCACCTACACCGTCGGCGCGATTTTCGAGATCGGGGTCTACGACTACGACAAGGCGTTCGTCATCATGCCCATGCATGACGCGCAGCAGCTGCTGCTGATGGGCGACCAGGTGCAGATGGTCGAAATCCAGACCAGCAATCCCGACAAGGTGCAGCAGATCGTCGCGCCGCTTCAGAAGCTGGTGCAGGGCAAGGCCCAGATCGTCGACTGGCGGCAGATGAACTCGGCGCTGTTCCAGGCGCTCGAGGTCGAGCGCGTGGCGATGTTCGTGGTGCTGTCGCTGATCGTCCTCGTCGCCGTGTTCAACATCCTGTCCTCGCTAATCATGCTGGTGCGGGCGAAGACGCGCGACATCGCGATCCTGCGAACGATGGGCGCGAGCCGGCGCGGGATGATGAAAGTGTTCATGACGGTCGGCGTGACCATCGGGACGCTCGGGATCGTCCTCGGCGTCGTGCTCGGGGCGATCTTCCTTTATTTCCGCCAGGGCGTCGTCAATTTCATCCAGGCCGTGACCGGGCAGAATCTGTGGGACCCGTCCGTCCGCTTCCTCACGGATCTTCCGGCGAAGCCCGATCCCGTCGAAGTGATCGCGATCATCCTCACCGCCTTGATCCTGTCGTTCCTGTCGACGCTGTATCCCGCCTACAAGGCCGCGAGCACCGATCCCGTCCAGGTGCTTCGCTATGAGTGAGCCGGTCCTCGTCACGCGCGACCTCAAGCGCAGCTTCACCCAGGCGGAAGTGACCATCGAGGTGCTGCGCGGCGTCGACCTCGCCGTCCAGCCCGGCGAGATCGTCGGGCTGCTCGGCCCGTCAGGATCGGGCAAGTCGACGCTCCTTCAGGCGGTCGGTCTTCTCGAGGGCGGCTTCGAGGGGTCGATCCGGCTCAACGGCGAGGAGGCCGCCGAGCTCGACGACGATGGCCGGACGCGGCTTCGGCGCGAGCTGCTCGGCTTCGTCTACCAGTTCCACCACCTGCTGCCCGAGTTCAACGCCGTCGAGAATGTCGTTCTTCCGCAGCTTGTGCGCGGAGCAGGGACGGACGAGGCGGTGCAGCGCGCACGCCAGCTGCTCGGCTCGCTAGGCCTCTCGGATCGCCTCGACCACCGCCCGTCGAAGCTCTCCGGCGGCGAGCAGCAGCGGGTCGCCGTCGCGCGTGCGCTCGCCAACAAGCCGCCGCTGGTCCTTGCCGACGAGCCGACCGGCAATCTCGACGAGCATACTGCCGACAACGTGTTCGGCGAATTTCTCTCGCTGGTCCGGGGCGAGGGCAGCGCGGCGCTCGTCGCGACGCACAATGAACGGCTCGCCGCGAAGATGGACAGGGTCGTGAGGCTTCACGAGGGACGGCTCGAATAATGGAGCCGGAGCGCCGCAGCGACGTTCGACGCTCCGTGCGCATCCCCAACTGGACCACGCTCGCCCTGATCGGCGGCCTGATCATCCTGGTGCTTCTCATCGCCTATTTCGCGACGTCGAGGAACGCGGACCAGGACAAGCTCACCGGCAACGAGTTGGCGCAGGGCGGCGCCGCGCAGCAGCCTGCCAACGCGTCGTCGGAAAAGCTCTGCGCAAGCAAGCAGACCTACGACCTCATCAAGCGCGAGCTGTTCCGCCGCGCCGCACAGCTACGGGGGAGCGACCAGAGGGCGTTCGACCAGCTTTCCGCCTACGCCGTGGTGCGTATGGAAAATCCGGTGCTCGAAAGCCGCGACAGCTCGACCGGAGCGGTGAACTGCTCGGGGACGCTGTCGCTCGACCTGCCGCCCGGCGTCGCGGTCGTCGGCGGGCGGCGCACGCTCACTGCCGACGTCGACTACACCGTGCAGCCGGCGGCGGACGGGAGCGGCAACGTCGTGCTGCTGCGCAACGCCGACACGGTCATCGGTCCGCTGGCGACGCTGGCAAGGGTCGGTGAGACGAGCTCCGCGCCGCAAGCGAGCACGCCGCCGGTTTCCGCGCCGGCCACACCCGCGCCCGCTCCAGGCGAGCAGCCGCAGGCGCCACCTTCGCAACCCGCGCCCGCTCCAACCCAGCAGCAGCCAGCAAGGCCGCCCTCCGTCGCCGCTGGTGCACACCCGAGCTTCGATTGCGCGAAGGCACGGACCAAAGGCGAGATCGCGGTTTGCTCCAACGCCGGGCTTGCCGCGCTCGACCGGAACATGGCGGACCAGTATCGCGGCGCGATCGCCCATGCGACGCCGGACCAGCGGGCCCTGCTCCGCCGCACGCGCGACCGCTTCATCGCCTATCGCGACCGCTGTCCCAACCGGTCGTGCATCGGCGACGCCTATGTCGGCCGCATGCGCGAGATCCGCGACATCATGGAAGGAAACTGGCGCCCGCACCCGTAAGTCCAGTGGATAAGTCGGCGCCGCTTTCTTGCCCGACCGCCGTTCCCGGCGGCATAGTCCAAGCGTGACTCAACCCTACGTCCCGCTCCGCGTCTTTTCGTCCTTCACCATGCTCGAAGGCGCGATGGAGCCCAAGACGATCGCGGACAAAGCCGCCAAGCTCGGCTTTCCGGCAATCGCCGTCACCGACCGCAACGGCCTCTACGGCGTGATGCCGTTCAGCGACGCCTGCATCGCCAAGGGCGTGCAACCGATCGTCGGCGCGATGCTCTCGGTCGCTCGGCCGCCCGAGCTCGGGGGCGAAGGAGGCATGGATTGGCTCGTGCTGCTCGCCCAGGACGAGCAGGGCTATGCCAACCTCTGCAAGCTCGTCTCGACCGCTCACCTCGACCGCCCGCTGGAGCAGGACCCGCATGTCCCGTTCGCCAGGCTCGAAGGCTCGAGTGAAGGACTGATCGCGCTCACCGCGGGCGGGGAGGGCGCGGTCGCGCGGCTCATCGCCGACGGCCAGCAGCCGCGCGCCGAAGCCTATCTCGATCGGCTTCGGTTGCTGTTCCCGGACCGACTCTACGTCGAGATTTCGAGGCGCGGCGACAGTGTCGAAGACGCCGCCGAGCAGGCGCTCATCGAGGTGGCCTTCGCCTGCGACCTGCCGCTGGTGGCGACCAATCCCGCCGCTTACCTCGACCCGTCCTATCATGCGGCGCACGACGCCATGCTGTGCATCGCGAGCTCCGCCTACGTCGAGAGCGCCGAGCGGGCGACCTCGTCGAGCGACGCCTGGCTGAAGGACGGCGCCGGCATGGCGGAGCTGTTCGCCGACCTGCCCGAGGCGCTCGCCAACACGGCGGTCATCGCGCAGCGTTGCGCGGTCGCCGCGCCGAAGCGCCGGCCGATCCTGCCCAGGCTCGGCGAGAATGAGGACGAGCAGCTCCGCGCCGACGCGCACGCCGGCCTGGACCGGCGCCTCGCCGGCCGCTCGGACGAGGACAGGGTGCGCTACCGCGAGCGGCTCGACTATGAGCTCGAGATCATCACCGGCATGGGTTTCGCCGGCTATTTCCTGATCGTCGCCGACTTCATCAAATGGGCCAAGGCCAACGACATTCCGGTGGGGCCGGGCCGCGGCTCGGGCGCGGGGTCGGTCGTCGCCTGGTCGCTCACCATCACCGATCTCGACCCGCTCGCGCTCGGCCTGCTGTTCGAGCGCTTCCTCAACCCCGAGCGCGTGTCGATGCCCGACTTCGACATCGACTTCTGCGAAACCCATCGCGACAAGGTTATCGCCTACGTCCAGCAGAAGTACGGCCGCGACAAGGTCGCGCAGATCATCACCTTCGGCCGCCTCAAGGCGCGCGCGGTCTTGAAAGACACCGGCCGCGTTCTTCAGATGCCCTACGGACAGGTGGATCGCCTCGCCAAGCTGATCCCCAACAACCCGGCCGACCCATGGACGCTGGCGCGGTCGCTCAACGGCGTGTCTGAGCTCGCGGCCGAGTACAAGGACGATGCCGACGTCAAGCGGCTGTTCGATCTTGCGCTGAAGCTCGAAGGGCTACCGCGCCACGCCTCGACCCACGCGGCCGGCGTGGTCATCGGCGACCGCCGCCTCGACGAGCTGGTGCCGCTCTATCGCGACCCTCGCTCGGACACGCCGGTGACCCAGTTCGACATGAAATATGTCGAGGCAGCGGGCCTGGTGAAGTTCGACTTCCTCGGCCTCAAGACGCTCTCGGTCCTGAGGGAAGGGCAGCGGCTGCTCGCCGAACAGGGTATCGAAATCAATTTCGGCGCGCTGCCGTGGGACGACGAGCAGGTCTTCGACCTCCTGCAGCGCGGCGACACCGTCGGCGTGTTCCAGGTGGAATCGGAAGGGATGCGGCGGACGCTTTCGGCGGTGAAGCCGACCTGCTTCGAGGACATCATCGCGCTCAACGCGCTCTATCGGCCGGGCCCGATGGACAACATTCCGATGTTCGGCCGCCGGAAGAACGGCGAGGAAGCGATCGAATACCCGCATCCGCTGCTCGAAGGCATCCTCAAGGAGACTTACGGCATCTTCGTCTACCAGGAGCAGGTGATGCAGGCGGCGCAGATCCTCGCCGGCTACTCGCTCGGCGGCGCCGACCTGCTCCGCCGCGCCATGGGCAAGAAGATCCAGTCGGAGATGGATGCGCAGCGAGCGACCTTCGTCAGCGGCTGCGCCGAGCACAATGCCATCCCCGAAGCCAAGGCCAACGAGCTGTTCGACTTGATCGACAAGTTCGCCGGCTACGGCTTCAACAAGAGCCACGCGGCGGCCTACGCGCTGCTCACCTACCAGACCGCCTGGCTGAAGGCGCACCATCGCGCGGAATTCTACGCCGCCTCGATGAGCTTCGACCTCGCGCTCACCGACAAGCTCTCGATGTTCGTCGAGGACATGCGCCGCGGCGGGATCGAGTGCCTAGCGCCCGACATCAACGCAAGCGGCGCCTCCTTCACGGTCGAGGGCGGGGCGGTCCGCTATGCCCTGGGCGCACTCAAGGGCGTCGGCGAAAAGGCGATGGAAGCGCTCGTCGCGGAGCGCGAGCGCGGAGGGCCATTCGCCAGCCTCGAGGATTTCGCCGCCCGCATCGATCCGCGGCTGCTCAACCGCCGCCAGCTCGAAAGCCTCGCCGGCGCCGGCGCATTCGACAGCATCAAGCCCGACCGGGCCGCCGTGTTCGCAGGCGCGGAAACGATCCTCGCGCATGCGGCGAGCGCGCACGAGCAGCGGGAGACCGGCCAGGCCGGGCTGTTCGGAGTCAATTCGGCGGAAGCGGCGCCGATCCGGCTTCCGCGCGACGCTTCCTGGACACTGGCGCAGCGCATGGCCGCGGAGCGCGAGGCATTCGGCTTCTATTTCTCGGCGCACCCCGTCGACGCCGCGAGCCATCTGCTTGCCGCGCACAAGGTCAAGAGGTTCGCCGACCTCGCCGAGGTCAGGATCGCCGAAGGCGAGCGGGTCAGCGCGACCATGGCCGCGCTCGTCGAGGAGACCCGCTGGCGCACGTCGGCGCGCGGGCGGCGCTACATGATGGCGACGATGAGCGACAGCTCCGGCCAGTTCATCGCGACCGCCTTCGACGAGGAGGCGACCTCCGCGCTCGAAGCGGCGGCCAAGGGCAGCCAGTGCGGCCTGCTTTCGGTCGAACTCGACCGCCGCGTCGGGGACGACACGCCGCGCGTGACCGTCAAGCGCGTTCAGCCGCTGAGCGACCTTGCGAAGCGCACCCGCCTGCAGATGGCCGTGCGGGTGCCGGACGCGTCGACGGCGAGCCTCGTCGCGCGCGAGCTGACCAATGCACGCGGATCGAACGGCCTGGTCCGCTTGATCCTGCCGCTCGCGCGGGGCGGCGAAGCGACGGTCATCGCCGGCCGCGATTTCGCGCTCGACGCGGAGCTCGCTGCCCGCATCGAGCGCGTCGCGGGGGAGGGAAGCGTCGACCTGTCAGCGCAGGAACCGCCGAGGCTCGCCCTCGTCAGTTAGGCTTGCCAGAAGCCTTCCTTGTTCACGAGCGCCGTGATGTTCGCGTTCTGCTCTTCGTCGAGGCTGCGCTTGAACGCCGGGAAGACCTCCTCCTCTTCCATCCGCGCATGCTCGGCGACGAGGGTGCGGAACTCGCGCACCTTCTCGAGCCAGTTGGAAGCGTCGGGGCCCATCTGCGAAAGGTCGTAGAGGAAGGTCTTGATGTAGCCGTGCTCGCCGTTGAGCTGGTCGGCCTCGACGGCCTGGTCGGCATCGCGAAGCGCGGGGTAGACGACCATCTCTTCCTCGTGCGCGTGCTTGTCGAGCATGTGCGTCAGCTGCATCAGAAGCATGCTGCGCTTCCAGGTCTGGCTCGAATCGGTCGCGAGCATCTTGTCGAACACCGCAAGCGTCATGTCGTGCTCGGTCGCGAGCACTTCGTCCCAGTCGCCGCTGATGCCGGAGACTGCCTGGGTGACGAACTTGCGGCCGTAATTGGCTGCGATTCCGATCGCCGCGCCGGCGAGGCCCGCGGCCAGGAGCGGGCCTGCGTTGTCGCCCCACGAAAAAGCGCTGCGGTTGCTGCTGCTGCTCCGTCCGGAGCGGTTCCCGCTTCGGTTCGACGAGCGGCTTTGGGTACGCGTGGCCATACAATCCTCCTGGGCTGAAATTTGCCCTATCAACGGTCGGAGGAGGGGGGCCGTTCCTGTCGCGAGGCCCGTTCGCGCCACCGTTCGGCGTGCGGTCAGAAACTGTTGAAGGGCTGCTCCGGCGGCGGCGCGGCTTCGTTCGATGGCGGAGGCGCCGACTGCGGCTCAGGCGCCGGCTGCTGCGTCGCTGGCGGAAGCTGCTCGACCACGTTCTGGAGCGGCGGCAGCGCCTTGGGACTCTCATATTCCTCGCCGGGCTGCGGCCGTGGCGCCTTCCGCACCGCCGGGGGTGCCTTGTTCACCGGCGGGGTCGCCCCTTGATAGATGCACACGTCGAGGCCGTCGCGGGCGACGAGCGGGATCCGCGCGGCGATGATGTTGCCATAGCGCCGGGTGAAACCCTTGGGCGCGATCGCGCCCCGCTTCTTGGGGAGCGGCAGCACCGCGGCGATCCGCGCAGCCTCGGTCGGGCTCATCGCGCTCGCGTCATGGCCGAAATAGCGTTCCGAGCCGGCGTTGACGCCATAAGTGCCGATCCCGGTCTCGGCGAGGTTCAGATAGACCTCCATGATCCGCCGCTTGCCCCACAGATGCTCGATCAGGAAGGTGAACCACGCCTCCGCGCCTTTGCGCGCATAACCGCCGCCGTTCCACAGGAATGCGTTCTTGGCGGTCTGCTGGCTGATCGTCGAGCCGCCGCGGATTCGGCCGCCCGATGCATTGCGTTTCATCGCATCTTCAATGGCTTCGAAGTCGAAGCCGTGGTGCGAACAGAACTTGCTGTCCTCGGCCGCGATGGCGGCGCGGACCATGTCGCGGTCGATCTGCCCGACCGGCATCCAGTCCTTGTGCGCGCCGCGCCCGGCGGCGAGGTCGCCGATCATGTTGAAGGTGATCGGCGGGTTCACGAAGCGGTAGGCGAGCACCCACAGCAGCGAGATGAGGATGACGGCGAGGACCAGCTTGACGATCCACCCGACCAGCCGGCCGAGGAAGGAGCCCTTCCGGCGCCGCTTGTAGGTGGGGATCGTCGAACCGCGCCGTTTCGCCATGACCGACTGCTAGCGATGCTGACAAAGTCCGTCGAGAGTCCCACTTTCCATCGATGCGCGACCTCGATCTTGTCTTCTCCCGGCTGGCCGGATCGCCGTTCCGCCGGCGCTTCCGCCTCGGTGAGAAGGAACGGACCTACCTCGCCGTGCGCGGGCTGCCGGTCGTGACCGAGCACGCGAGGGAGTTCGTCGCCCGGCGCCTCGCCGCTGCAGAGCCCGTCAACGACGGGAAGCAGACGCCGATGCGCGGCCACCCGGTCTTCATCGCGCAACACGCGACGGGCACCTGCTGCCGGTCGTGCCTGCAGAAGTGGCACGGCATTCCGGCCGGCCATCCGCTCAGCGAGGCCGAGCAGGAGCATGTGGTCGCGGCGATCGGCCGGTGGCTGGAGCAGCAGCGCTAAGACCTCGCCTTGCCGCAGTGCAGCAGCGCATTTACATGCCGATCATGACCTCGACGAACGACATCCGCCGCTCATTCCTCGATTATTTCGAGAAGAACGGCCATGAGCGGGTCGCTTCGGCGCCGCTGGTGCCGCACAACGACCCGACCCTGATGTTCGTCAACGCCGGGATGGTGCCGTTCAAGAACGTGTTCACCGGGCTTGAGACGCGGCCCTACCAGACCGCGACGAGCTCGCAGAAATGCGTCCGCGCCGGGGGCAAGCACAACGACCTGGACAATGTTGGCTATACCGCACGGCACCACACCTTCTTCGAAATGCTCGGGAATTTCTCGTTCGGCGATTATTTCAAGGATCGCGCGATCGAGCTCGCCTGGACCCTGCTGACCAAGGAGTGGGGCCTGAGCCCCGATCGGCTGACGGCGACGGTCTATCACACCGACGACCAAGCCTTCGACCTGTGGAAGACAATCAGCGGCCTTCCCGAAAGCCGCATCATCCGGATCCCGACCAAGGATAATTTCTGGGCGATGGGCGACGACGGTCCGTGCGGCCCGTGCTCGGAAATCTTCTACGACCATGGCGAGCACATCCCCGGCGGACCTCCGGGCAGCCCGGACGAGGACGGCGACCGCTTCGTCGAGATCTGGAACCTCGTCTTCATGCAGTACGAGCAGACGGCGAACGAGATCGTCTCCGAACTGCCCAAGAAAAGCATCGATACCGGCATGGGCCTCGAGCGCATCGCGGCGGTGATGCAGGGCGTCCCGGACAATTACGACATCGACCTGTTCCGGGCCCTCATTGCCGCGAGCGAGGAGCTGACCCACACCCGCGCCGAGGGCGAGAACAAGGCGAGCCACCGCGTGATCGCCGACCATCTGCGCGCGAGCGGCTTCCTCGTCGCCGACGGGGTGCTGCCGGCGAACGAGGGCAGGGGCTACGTCCTTCGCCGGATCATGCGCCGGGCGATG
>Ga0068852_100003247_pt1 | contig 11347 bp, 9 predicted proteins | sample KBSCornC22_FD_66594 | JGI IMG/M metagenome (GOLD analysis project Ga0068852, IMG submission 66594) | Corn rhizosphere microbial communities from Kellogg Biological Station, Michigan, USA - KBS Corn C2-2 | ecosystem: Host-associated > Plants > Roots > Rhizosphere > Soil ... | reverse complement strand
TGTAATAATGATGAAGCCTCATTCGACGCGACAGGATCTCAAACGGTCTGCAGACGCTTTCGGCGCGTAAGGTGTTGCAGCCGCACAACGCTTATGCCCCAAACGAGCGGTGTTCTCGCAACCCATTCAGTCTGGCGAGCGAGCTATCCAAGAAATTGCAGGCTTTCCCGCCCTTTATCGTGTGCCCTGCGCGCGGAAACGCAAAACATGATGCGCCTTCATGGGTATATCACGAAAAGTGGCTTGTGACGTTTGCGCACCGCCACCCAAATGAACCGGCGCGCTTCGGACTCGCAAACGGCAGGGGCATGCGCGCGATAAAGGGCCCCGAAAGGGTCAACGAGGAGGAACGCGGAAGCCTGTTTCCAGGATTACCCGTCGCGATAGCGGCCGGATAAGGACTCCATGGCAAGCAGTCAGTCCGACAGAGGTAGGCCGCTAGCCCGAATGGGCGGCGCCGTCGCAGCTACAGGGGGATTATTTCATGCGCAAATCACACGCCCAGGCCAAATCGCGGTCGCTGGCGTTGCGGTCATTCCAACTGGGTTTGTTGGCGTCCGTTTTGGCTCCCCTGCCGGCGCTGGCACAAACAGAGATCGAAACAGTGACCGTCACCGCTCAGCGTCGCGAAGAGCTGGCGCAAAAAGTCCCGATTTCCATCAACGTACTGACGCCCCTCAAGATCGCCACGTCGGGCATCGAGAACACGCTCGATCTTCCGCAGCTGGCAACCAGTCTGATCACCATCAACGGTGCAAATGCCAGTTCGTTTCAGACGCCATTTATCCGTGGCGTCGGTTCGAGTTCGACGTCGCTCGGCATCGATGCGTCTGTCGCAACGTATGTCGACGGCGTCTATCAGCCCTTCAAATCCGCGAATATCCTCGACCTCGACGATATCGACCGCATTGAGATACTGAAAGGCCCGCAGGGCACGCTCTTTGGCCGTAACGCGACCGGCGGCGCGATCAACATCACAACCAAACAGCCGACCGACACTTTTGGCGCGAACGCAGAGTTCTCCTATGGACGCTATGACGAGACGATCGAGAGAGGCTACATCAACGGCCAGATTGCGAACAACCTAGACGGAAACCTCGGTGTCGTAGCGCGCCAGGGCGGCGACTTCCTTTACAATGCCTTCAAGGACGAACATTTCGGCGGCAACAACAGCGTAACCGTCAACGGCAAGCTGCTGTGGACCCCCATGCAGCAACTTGAGGTGACAGCGGGCTTCATTTTCAACAGCCGCGACCAGAGTTCCGAGGTCGGCGACGTGACTATGGTTCCTGGCTCGATACCGATCGGCACGCTTTTGGGGGGAACGGCATCGTTCAAAGACTATGTCGGCTACCTGAATTTCACGCCGAAATCGACGGATGACACAACACAGGGTTCGCTGCATGTGAAGTATTCGTTTGGCAGCGCCGATCTCGTGTCGATTACCTCCTATCAGTTCTCGCGCTCGCGAGAGTTGCTCGACTACGACGGGACGTCCGCCAACGTCTTTTCCTTTGACGACCACGACCGCGGCGAAACCTTCACACAGGAACTCCAAATCCTGTCGACCGGCGACGGCCCGTTCCAATGGATCCTGGGAGGATATTTCATCTCCGATCAGCAGGGTTACGTGCCCCTCGGCGAGCTTTTCGTCGCGCCGGATCCCATAAACGTCAATACGTCCAACCACACGACGGGCGCTGCGGTGTTCGGTCAGGGAACATACGATTTCGGTGAAGGCACCCGCGTCACCGCTGGCCTGAGATATAGCGAAGAACGGCATATCCTGACCGGCGATGAAACCACCGGCGGCTTCGTTATTGCCGGGCCCATCAACATCGGCAAAACCTTCGCGAAGCCGACATGGCGATTTTCTGTCGATCATTCCTTCAGCGACGATCTGATGGCCTATGTAAGTTACAACCGCGGCTTCAAGAGCGGCGCCTTCAGCGCTACGGACCTCGATCCGAATCAAAAGCCTGTGGATTCCGAAGTTCTCGACGCCTATGAAGCCGGTGTCAAAAGCACGTGGGCCGATCGCCGCGTGATGTTCAACGCTTCGGCTTATTACTATCGCTACACAAACATTCAGGTGCAGATTATCGATCCCGTGAATTGCGGCGGTGCAGCGTGCCTGCAGGCGGCCGGTGCAGCCTATCTTTACGGTTTGGATTCAGAACTGACCGTCATTCCGACCGACGGGCTGCAGCTTCATGCCGGTCTTGGTTTGGAGCAATCCAAATACACGAGCTACAATAATGCATCGGGCTTCGCCTATATCGGAGGTTTTGGCGTACCGGCGACTTTTAACGCCACCGGGCAGCAGGTGCTTTTTGCACCGGATGTCACATTGAATCTTGGTGCGGATTACACCTGGAATTTTCACGACACCTCCAACCTCCTGTTCTCCGCGAACTACGCGTTCAGCAGCAAGTACAAGGAGGTCATTGGCGACGGAAACGTTATGAAACCTTATGGCGTTCTGAACGGCTCCGTCACCTGGAACGCGCCAAATGACAAGTTCTTCGTTCGTCTCTGGGGCCGCAATTTGACGGACCAGCACGACGTCGGCACGCTTCTGAGCTCGCTGTACTACGAGAAGCAGCTGCTTCAGCCCATCACCTACGGAATTTCGGGGGGTGTAAAGTTCTGATCTGAGAAACTCCATGCAACTAACGAAGAGCCCAGCACCATCTCAATGTTGTTGGTTCCGGCCCGCGACTGCGCTGAGCGCACTGTCGAATTCCGCACTCACTTTACCTTTTGTCTTTCAGCAGCACCGCTTTGATCTGCTTGATCGCTGCATTTACTCGGATATCGAGCAGCACCTTGCCGTAATCGGCTGTCGCCCGCATCGGAGCGCCGGAATGTCCGGTATCTTCGGAGCGCATTGGTAGCGCCGCCAGCCGCGCCAGATTCACGCCTTGCGGATGCACGACGAGCAACTCCGAGGTGTCGATCAACCCGGCATGGCTCCCGATCGTCGCGTCGGTTTCGCCATGTTCGCGCAAATATTTGATCTGCGCTTCGTCCGCATAATAGTCGGACACATTCAACACCGTGACCTGGCCGACCCATTCACGATTGAGTTTGGCCGCGACGGTCGCTTGAGACGCTTGGACGCCGCCGTGATCGCCGATGAAGCAAATGGTCTTGAAGCCGGCCGACTTGAGGCTACGAGCAATGCCTTCGAGCACCTGCGCGAATACGGTTTCCGGAACGCCGAGGGTGCCAGGGAAAATCATATTGTCGCTGGCGGGCTGATAATCGCCCTCCGGCACGAATGACACCACCGGTGTCACCAATGTGTGCCCGAGCGCTTGCGCGATGCGATTGGCGTTCTCGTGTACGATGTAGTCGTGCTTGCCGAGCACCATGTGGGGACCGTTCTGTTCGATCCCGCCGGACGGCACGATCGCCACGGTGTAACCGCGCTCGATGGCACTGCGCACCTCAATCCAGGTCATGTCGGTCATATCGACCGTTTGTGGCATGGGCGCGGTCAGGGTGCTGTGTGGGAAGGCAATCGCCAGCACGACGGCAGCGAGACCGACGAGCGCAATCGTCTGCCACACGGGTTTTCGCGAAAAACTCGACCAAGAAGTTTTTTCAGGCGCTGCAGCCGCCCATTTGGGGTCGCTCATTACATACCGTGCCTATTACCTATTCCGTTTGTCGATCTCACCCTTTGGCCAATCGCCGTGGAAACTCGTGGCAATATCTCGAACGTAATGCAGAATCGTAAGGGACCTTAGGTCGGTTCACGCGCCTCACCAATGCGTTTTCAAAGAAACTCGACAGTCACCTTCACGCGCCGGCCTTATTTTTTACAGTTTTGCCGCTAGCACAAGTCGTTCCGCACGTCGCCAGCGAACGCAGCCATCGGAAACGCGATCCTGGCTCAGCTGGCCTATTCGGCGCTGAGGGGCTCTATCAAGTCTAACCAAGCGCTGCCCAATCCTTTCGACTTTCGTATCACGATCGATGATGGTTTTTGGATGTAGGCGGGATGATCTTCGGCGTTGGTCGCCAGCGGTTCCTCTACTATATTCCCGGCTTGAAAAAGACTGCGCGCCAAGTTGCCAAGTTCGCTTCTGGTCCGCCGCCATGGTTTGTGGGTGGTTAGAAGGACGTCTCAAACTCCACCTGAACCACCGCTGCATTGTGTAGACCGGGGACGGCACCCGGATGCCAGACATATTGGAGGTCGGGCTGGATGGCCAGCCAGCTGGTCGCCTGGCAGACATAAGTCATCTCCAGGGTCGCCTCCGTGGTTGCATACTGCGGCTCCAGATTCTCCGATGCTGCTAAAAAATGAGACCCGTTTCTCGCTACGGCCAGCGCCAATCCCAGCTGATCGTTTGGGCGCTCCGTGATGATGCCCGTGGCGGCGAGGCCGAGGCCGACATAGGAGTCGACGCGATTGACCCGTCCATCGCCAAGACCGGCTTGCAGAAATCCATTGATATGTGCGTTGCCGATTTCAAGCAATCGTTCATCTAAGAGAGCATAGGCGCCGCCACTCCCTGCATGCTTAACCGGCGAGCCATTGGCGTTGCGTTCACTCAGATCATTGAGGTCCGAGGTGTAGTACCAGCCTCCAATTGCGAACTTGTCTTCGTAAGGCGGCAGCGTGGACATTCTTCCAATGAGCGATCTGACAGCTCCTGGCTGCGTATCGGCTCCCGGACGCGTCAATATCGCAAGCTCCGACATGATGAAGACACCATCCCTAGACGAAAACAGCCCGCCCTCGGATTGCGGCCGTTCGACCGGCGCGCCGTCCATCAATGCTACGCGGATGACGACGTTCGGATCAGGTTTGTAGGCGATACGCGCGCCCAACGACGTATCGGGATAGATCGATGCTCCAGCTGGCCCGCTTTGTGAGAATTCGGGCCCAATCCCAAATGAGCTGTTCAAGAACACGCTCGACGAAGCCAGCCGGTAGAACTCGGTGTTTAGGTCGTAGCGCCCGATCAGAAGCGAACTGGACCGCCAATTGTATTGTGCCCAGGCCTCATAGATCCGGATGTCTGGCGGAGCGGCTATATTGCTCACGCCCTGAATGTCCCCAACAAGTGCGCTCGGCTCCTTGCCGTGGGTGTTCAAGATGTCGGCATAAATCGTGAGACCAGGAGCGTCGACTAGACGAGTGCCGTCGCCGAGAATCTGCAAGTGCGCCGCTCCGGCGAAAGCGATCCCATCTCTTTCACCGCCACTAAAGTTGGCGGCCACAGTTCCGTCATAGACAAGCGTTGGCGTAATGCCAGCCTCGGAAGCTCGCCCTTTTACGTCGCTCCAAGGGTCCGCAAAACAGGGCGGCACTAGCGGAAGAAAAAATAGGACACCTGCAAGTCCTAAACGATGTCCGACGCTTCTGAGCACACACTGAACCTGGGTCCCGCCAACGCACGGCCGAACCTCGCTATTGGCGCCTTGGGATCGCAGACTGCCCACAAGTTGCACGCCACCTTTCGCTCTCATGTTGCGCGGCGGTGAGCCAATCTCGCACGCCTGCGATCAATTGGAAATCCTCAAGGCTGCGCGTGGGCATGTCGCGTTGAAGAACCGGCACCATATTGGCGAGCGACGCCGTTGGCGCGTGCTGCCCATTGCACCGCCCGCGCGATGGTCAGGCCGTCGCGACGTAATAAGTGCGCCAACTTAGAAGGTAAACCAAGAACGCTGTGCGAAGGCCGCTCCGCTCACTCGCACCAATTGTGTAGCCCGTTGGCTTGCTGTTAGAATTGTAGTCAGGCGCGGTTCGTCTGCCGAAGGAATTTGCAGAGTATTCCATCATCGGTTCCAAACAGCCCATTGCAGTTGTCACAGGTGCGACAGGAGGCATTGGCCGCTGGATTGCGCGGGGATTGGCGCTCGCGAATTATCACGTTGTCATGATCGCGCGTGACCGCGCTCGTGCTGAGGCGGTGCAGGCCTGGATAGCGCAATACGTTCCGCACGCTAGTTTAGAAGTGATCGTTGCCGACCTGTCACTGCTGTACGCGACACGCGATGCCAGTGAACGCATCGCATCGCGCCATCCCACCATCGATGTGCTGGTGAACAATGCCGGGATATTCGACGCCAAGCCGGTCATCACGACGGAGGGGCATGAGCGCGTGCTCGCCACGAACTTGCTCTCCCCTTTTGTTTTGACGAATGCGCTCCTCGGGGCGTTGCGCGCGGGTGCGCCGTCGCGGATCATCAACATCGGCTCATCCACGTCCGATCGTGCGAGCATCGATCCAGATCGTCTTGCGCTCGGCCGAAATTGGACAATGGTGCGTGCCTACGGCCAGTCCAAACTCGCACTGATGATGACGACCTTCGCGCTCGCCAAACGACTAGAGGGAACAGGCGTGGTCGCTAACATTGTTCATCCAGGTCTGGTCGCAACCGGACTGGTGCGAACCGGCGGTATCATCGGACTCGTTTGGAGAGGAATGGCGCCTTTCGCCTTGAGCGAAGAACAAGGTGCCGATACGGCGCTGTACGCCGCACTCGCCCCAGAAATGGCCACGGTGAGCGGCCTCTATCTCAAGAACCGACGAGCGGCCCCACCGAACCACCGGGCTCTCGATCCGGGTTTGATCGAACGTGTGTGGGCTGCAACCGAGCGTTTGACGGCAAAGCCCGCGCAATCCAGCCGAGCTTAAATACTTTCCTTAAAGCCGTGACCTGCTTCTCGAGCAAGAGATGCATGCTTCGCGCTCTCGCCCCCTTATTGAACGGACCGCGGACGTCGAATACGCGCCGCGCCGGTGTGAACAATGTCGGCTCCTGCAACCGGCACGCTTCGCTATCCCGACTCAGTTGCCGCTCGATTCCAAACCGAGACATGCACCAGGCGATCACGCTCGGTGCAATTCGGGTCGCCAGAGAGAATGTCGCGGCTGTGCCACTGATCGTCATCTCTGGCCGCCCACTCTCTATAGCCTGCCAAATCCCCTGGGCGATCACCTCCGGCTGGTAAACTGGCCAAGCGGGACGCGCGGGCCAACCCATATGGCTCACTGCATGACTAAAAAACGGCGTGTTGACTGCGGGCGGGAACACAGTGCTGATCTTGATGCAACTTCGTTCAAGCCGCAGCTCTCCCTGAACGGCTTGACCGAAGGCACGAACGGCCGCCTTGGCACCCGCGTAGGAAGACATCAACGGCAGCCCGTGAAAGGCGATAGCAGAGCAGACATTGACGATGCTGCCTGCATCGCGCGGGCGCATGGCGGCAAGCGCCACGCGCGTGCCGTTGACGGCGCCATGATAGGTCACTTCCGTCACGCGCTCGAATTCTCGTTCGGGCACATCGATAAACCGGCCATAGACGCCGTTGCCAGCGCAGTTGATCCATACATCCATAGGACCGAGCGCCGTTACGATCGCATCCGCGGCCTCTGCGAGAGCTTTGCTATCTGCGACGTCGGCTTGAGCGATGGCGGCGGACCCTCCGAACGCCTCCACATCCCGGAGTGACGCCACGAGCCCCTCCTCTCCCCTCGCGATGAGCCCAACTTTCCAGCCGCGCTGCGCGAATAGGGCAGCGGTGCATCGGCCAATGCCCGAGGAGCCTCCCGTGATGATTACAACCTGTGCATCTGAGTTGCTCAACGAAACACTTCGCTTTCCCATGAGAACTTCGACAAGCGCGCCCTATCGCGGTTCCGATCGCCTTGCGGCACCCCGCACCGCGCAAGAAGCACGGGCAGATCGCGGACTGGAGGAAATACCTCGTTATTCCAATCGCCGCCCTGCGCGTCGTGCGCTGCCTGCTCCCGCTCGACCATCTCTTTGCCTTCCTTGACGATGCTTTCGGTAAACCAGGTGATGAACGGCCATGCGGCTTGAATGGGAGCAAGGATCTTCGGCCGCTTCACGGATAGATAGCCGAATGTGCGATTTGTTCCCTGTTCCTTGTCCAGCGGCGTGTAGGCTACCACACTTCACGCACGGGCTCGCCGCCGTTCACCCAGTTTTTCCATTCCTGATAGGGATAAGATCGCGATCCGTCTTCTGAGGCATCATATTGAGTATGGCTACTTCAGCTCGCGTGCCGCGCCTTTCCGTGCGTGTGAAAGTATAGTCTACTTCGGCCCATTCGCTTCCCTTCCGCAGGCCCAGGCATGTCGCCTGGATCGTACCCGTCTCTCAATCGCGAGTGGTCCCAACAGCGCTACAGGCGACGACCAAATCTATCAATGCTGCGAGTCCTGAACTGTGCAAAACGATACTGTCTTGGGTTCGATTTCGGGCAGGCTCGCGGCGCCGTAGACCGACGGGACTAGAAACAGCTTGTCCAATGTGATCGGCAGATCGCGGACGCGCTTTCCGGTGGCGTTGAACACCGCGTTCGCCACCGCCGCACCGACGCCCGTGATGCCGATCTCGCCTACACCCCGCGCGCCCATCGGTGTATGCGGATCGGGCTCGTCAAGCCAGATGACGTCAATCTCCGGCACGTCCATCTGCACGGGCACATGATACTCGGCGAGCGACGGGTTCATGATCCGGCCCGTGCGCTCGTCGAACTGGGTCTCTTCCATCAGCGCCAGACCGAGCCCCATGATGATGCTGCCACGGAACTGGCTGCGCGCGGTCTTGGCGTTGAGGATGCGGCCGCAATCGAACGCGCCGAGGAATCGGAGAATGCGAATTTCGCCGGTGACCGCGTTCACCTTCAACTCGCAGAACATCGCGCCGTGCGAATGCATCGACCAATGCTGCAGCTCCAACGGCAGCGGCGCTTCTGCTTCGGCGGTGACGGAGTCCTTCTGCGCGCGTCCAAGGATCGACGCATAGCTCTCGTGCCGCTCCGGCTCGTCGAGCTTGCCGAGGCCCGCGTTAAATCCGCCGACCTCGTCCGGCGTCAGGCCCGCGAGTGGGGAATCGTTGCCCGCCATATGCAGAAGCGTCTCGACCAGCTTGCGATAGGCTGCACTGACCGACGCACCAGACGGCACCGCATTGATTTTGACGAGCACCGCCGGTCTGATTGCTAAGGACATAGTCCCGGGATGACCTGCCGCGAAACTAGGTTGTGCTGCGAGACTTGAGTTTGCGACAAGAGCCGCCGGGGCGAGAAGACGCGTATTCAGGTACTGTAATCCGCATGATCGAGACGGCCGGCATATTGCTTTTTCGGCGCAGGACGCGAAGACAGCGGGAGGTGCTGCTCATCCACATGGGCGGGCCCATTTGGGCAAAGCGCGACGAAGGCGCTTGGTCCATTCCGAAGGGCGGAATCATGCCCGCCGAAAATCCGCTCGATGCCGCCAAGCGCGAGTTTCTGGAAGAAGTCGGATCGCCGATAATCGGCGATTGCGTGTTCCTGGGCAAATTCCGTCAGAACAGCGCGAAGAACCTGTCGGCGTGGTCGGTCGAGGGCGATCTGGACCCGGCGACGCTGAAGAGCATCACCTTCAGTATGGTATGGCCTCCGAAGTCGGGGCGCGTGCAATATTTTCCTGAGGCGGACCGTTGCGCCTGGTTCACCAAGAAGCCTGCCCTGCAGAAAATCGTCGCCGGACAGAAGAAGATTCTCGAAACTTTCTTTGCCTCGAAGCGCCATGAAAATCGCCACGTTCAACATCAATAACATCAACAGGCGGCTGCCCAATCTTCTGCGCTGGCTGAAGCAGGCAAAGCCGGACGTCGCATGCCTTCAGGAACTCAAAGCAGAATCGCGGGCGTTTCCCGTCAACGCCATCGAGGAGGCTGGCTATCATGCCGTTTGGCAGGGACAGCGCACATGGAACGGGGTCGCGATCCTCGCCAGGACCAAACCCGTTGCCATTCGCCGAAGCTTGCCCGGCGATGAAGACGACGACCAGGCGCGCTACATCGAGGCAGCCGTGTCGGGCATCGTTATCGGTTGTCTCTACCTGCCGAATGGCAACCCGCAGCCTGGACCAAAGTTTGCCTACAAGCTCGCGTGGTTCGATCGTCTCATCAAACATGCGAAGACACTGACCAGGGATGGCATTCCGGCGGTTCTGGGCGGCGACTTCAACGTCGTGCCCGATCTCAAAATCGACATCTACCCGACGCGCTCTTGGGACAAGGATGCGCTCACACAGCCCGAACCCCGGCGCAAGTTTCGCAAGCTTCTCGACCAGGGCTGGATGGATGCTTTGCGCGCGCTGCACGCCGACGAACGCATTTACACCTATTGGGATTACAAGCGGCAGCGATGGGAGCGCAATGCGGGACTACGCCTCGATCATCTGCTGCTCAACGCCACGATCGGCAAGCGGCTGATCTCGGCCGGCGTGGACAAGCCTGTGCGCGGAGAGCCGGACGCCAGTGACCACGCGCCGGCGTGGATCGAACTCAAGAGCATCCGAAGGCGAGCGACGCCTTAAAGAGCCAACGCAGCCCTGTGTATGATTCCGCACCGTTATTATTTCTCCGAAGCGCCTTTAAGTTGCGCAGACGAAGGAACAATTGCGCACGCGAGAGAGTTACGTGGTGCGTTCCACATTACAACTTCGGAGACAGACGATGCGCAAAGCCGCGCTTCTGGTGACCATGCTTGCCTGCACCACATCCATCGCTTTCGCACAGGCTCCGGCCCAGTCCGGGCCGCAGAACCCTGCCGTCAAAACCGACAGCGGGAACAACTCGGACATGCCCGTCAAAGGCGCGAACAGCTTCACCCAATCGGAAGCGAAGTCCAAGATTACCGCACAGGGCTATTCCCATGTCGGGACACTGAGCAAGGACGCCAATGGCGTGTGGCGCGGATCCGCAACGAAAGACGGACAGCGCGTGCATGTGAGCGTCGACTATCAAGGCAACGTCAACGCCGAGTAATCCCGGTTCTAATCATCACAAAGGTGGCCCCATGACCAAGACCATTTCCCGTCTCTACAACGACTATCCCGCGGCACGGACCGCAGCGGATGCGCTCAAGGCTGCAGGCGTCAATGACAGTGACATCGGCATCGTCGCGAGCAACGCCGAGGGCTGGTACAAGAACGAGAACGACGACGTGAAACACGTCGACATCAAACACGACAAGGATCGCGACGGTGTCGACGACCGCGCGGAAGGCGCACGAACTGGCGCTGGTATCGGCGGTCTCGCCGCGGGTGCCGCCGGTCTCGCGGCCGGACTCGGCGTGCTTGCGATTCCCGGGATCGGCCCGATCGTCGCGGCCGGATGGGCCGTGTCCACGCTCGCGGGCGTCGTTGCCGGCGGCGTCGCAGGCGGAGCGATCGGAGCGCTCGTCGAATCTGGCGTCAGCAAGGACGATGCAGACGTCTATGCGGAAGCCATTCGTCGCGGCGGCGCACTGGTTGTCGCGCGCGTAGCGGACGACGATGCACCGCGCCTTCAGGCCGTT
>Ga0068852_100003244_pt1 | contig 11352 bp, 11 predicted proteins | sample KBSCornC22_FD_66594 | JGI IMG/M metagenome (GOLD analysis project Ga0068852, IMG submission 66594) | Corn rhizosphere microbial communities from Kellogg Biological Station, Michigan, USA - KBS Corn C2-2 | ecosystem: Host-associated > Plants > Roots > Rhizosphere > Soil ... | reverse complement strand
CATCACCGCGTCTGGGCGCACATGAAAGATGCGTCCCTGCCGGAGGCGCCGCGGGGCGCGGTCTCCGGGGGGCCGAACTCGATGCTGCAAGACCCCTACATTCGCCGGCTGGGGATGGGCGGTTGCCCGCCCCAGACCTGCTACGTCGACAACATCGAGTCGTACTCGACCAACGAGGTGGCGATCAACTGGAACGCGGCGCTCGCCTGGGCCGCCGCCTTCCTGGACGACGTCGGCTCGGCCGCGCGCTGATTCGCGTCCGTCCCTGCGGGAGGCGTGTACGAGAACGCCCCTGCTGGAGCTCAGGGGGCGAGCCCCAACTTTTCTGGCGCCGGCCTCCAGCGCGCGATGCGATCGTCCAGATCGGCGATGAGCTGTTTCAGCTCCCGGATTTCGAACGCGACGCTCGCCACCAAGTTGCGCTGGGCTTCCTCGAACGTGCGCGCAAACCTCGCCGCGTCCGGATCGTCTACCGTGCGGCCGCGCCGAAAGACGACCGCTCGCCGCCCTTCCGGTGCGGGGCGGGCGATGGCGGCGACCACCAGGTCGATCTCATCGGCCGTTTCCAGCTCGCGCTTTCTCGCCTCGAGACCGACGAGCTCGACGTGGGCGAGATGGCTCCGCGAGAGCTTGGTGAGCTCGACGCTGATCTCGTAGGGGGGCTGCCCCGCGCCGGGGCAGCCCTCCAAATCTCCACTTCGCCTGAAGCCGTGTGTCGCCACCTCCACGCCTGAGGGCCAGCGTCGCGTCGGTCGGATCGCGAACCTGCGGAAGCAGGCCTGGCAGGTTCCGAGCACCTTCTTGGCGCTCGGAGGGACGAAAGGCGACGGCACCCTGGCGTCCTCACCTCGAGAAAGCGTCGAGTCGCCGCGGCGTTGCGCGCCGTCCCCCTCGACCGCCAGGGCACCGTCGTAAGAGATCGACCATCGGGAACGAACGAATCATACCCATACTTCCTATTTTTGATCAATATGGCGCGCAAATAGAACCCATGCGGGGTTCATGCGGCCGGTCGCGACCGGGACGATGCCCGGGTAAATGACGCCACCGCCGCGCGGACGACGAGCTTCGGAAACGCGCCTTCTCTTTGGGCGGCGACTGCGCGCTCTCCGCAAGCTGCGCGGCCTCACCCAGGAAGAGCTGGGGGAGCGTTCCAATGTCAGCGGCAAGCTGGTCGGCCAAATCGAGCGTGGCGAAGGAAATCCCACGCTCCAGGTCATCGCCGACTTTGCTGGCGCGCTATCGATCGAGCCGGCAGCCCTGCTTCAGTTCGAGGAGGATCGCCCCGTCGGCACGCCCGATCGGGCCGCCGGCGGGCTGGCTGCCCGCGAGCAAGTGGCGCGGTATCTGGCCCGTCGTCCGGCTGGCGACGTCGAGCGCGCGCTGCGAATTCTGGAAGCCGCGCTCGGCGAGCCGCTGTCCCACGTCAAATCCTGACGGCTGCCCACACCGGGTGGCCCGATCGTTTTGGGCGCCGCGTTACGGTCTCTCTCCGGGGCTCTTCCTCTAGGCGATACGGCCTTACCTTTTCGTAAGGGGGAAGCTCATGTGGAAGGCAGCGTTGGCGATCGCAGTATGGCTGCAAGTGGGCGTGGGGCACGCGGACCCAAAGGAACCCGATGACCGTGACGTGCACGTGGATTGCCCGTCGCAATCGGACGACGCCGAGTGCGCGAAAGACGAGGCGGTCAGTCCGGCCCTGCCCGACACGTCGAGCACGGCGCCCGCCGCCCCGGCCGCCATGGCCACCGCCGCGCCTGAGCGGATGGCGTACGCAACGGTGAGCTTCCGGAACGACGTCGGCAAGAAGCTACGGCTCGTCGAGGCCCGCTTCACGATGGACGGGGAAAATCTGCCAACGGTCCTCACCGACGTCGAACCGGGCAGGAGCTACGGCATCGTGAGCGGCGCCGTGAAGCCCGGACCGCACATCGTGACCGTCCGTCTCACCTATCGCGGTGACCGGGGCGTCTTCAGCTACATGAACGGGTACAAGCTGAACGTGAAGTCCGACCAGGTCTTGACCGCCCCCGCCGAACGCTCCGTCAGCTTCACGGTCGTCGGTAGCGAGAACAAGGGAATGACCGTGCCGATGGAAAAACGGGTGATGGTGAGGGTCGAGACGAGCTCTCGTCGCTGAGTCCCACGCGCCGGAATAGGCGCTCGATGCGCAGCTGACCTGTCCCGCATCGCTCGATCCGAGCAACCTTGGCAAAAGGGCGAACTCCCCGCAGAATGGGAGCCCCCGGAATCGGAGGTCGCGCCCGACCTCGGATTCCCTCGCCCCAGCGGAGGTGCCGTGAATCGAGCCTGCCTCGGTCCTGTCGTTTTGCTCGCTCTCTGGTTTTGTGCCTACGGCTGCTCCTCGGAGGGCGGGCCGTCAGCAAGTGGAAGTGGCGGCGGGGGCTCGGGCGGCCAGACCGCGAGCGGCGGCACATCCGGGACGGTCGGCTCCGGAAGCGCGGGAACCGTTGGGACAGGGGGCACGGCGAGCGGCGGCGTGAGCGGCACCGGGGGGAGCCTCGCCAGGGGGGGCACCACGGGGGCGTCCGGCGGAACCAGCGGGGGCGGCGAAGGGGGCGGCGGGGGTGCGATGAGCACTGCCGGGGCCGGAGGTTCTGGCTCCGGAGGGCGCACCACCGGAGAGGGAGGCCGGGGAGGGAATGGAGGCGCCCTGGGGGGATCCAGAGGACAGGGTGGAATGGCCGGCAGCGTCTCGACGGGGGGCGCCAGCGGCTTCAGTCCGTGCAAGGCCAGCCCGTGCGTCATCCTCCCCCTCGGTGATTCGATCACGCACGGCTACAACTCGACCGACGACGCCGGTTATCGCTCGGCGCTCTTCAAGCTCGCCGTCCAGGCCAACCAGAACGTCACGTTCATTGGCTCCCTGAGCAATGGCCCGGGCACCGTTTCGGGCAAGAACTTCCCGAAGAATCACGAAGGCCACGATGGCATCACCATCAGCGGGATCACCGGCTACGTGCCACCCAAGAAGGCTTTCAGCACGACGCCGCACATCGTGCTCTTGCACATTGGGACCAACGACATGACCAACAACGCCGATCCCACGACGGCGGCAAACCAGCTCGATACCCTGGTGACCAACCTGGTCCAGGCGGCGCCGGATGCCCTCATCGTGGTGGCGAAGATTGTGCCGCTCGGCTTCGGCAGCTCGACGTACACCAGTTACATCGCGAAGATCCCGGACGTGGTGAAGGCTCACGCCTCGAAGAACCAGAACGTCGTCATGGTCGACATGAGCACGCTTCCGGCGTCCGACATCCGGGGCAGCGGCAACGTCCATCCCACCGACAAGGGATACGCCGACATGGCCGATCTCTGGTACGGCGTCATCAAAAGCTACTTGCCCAACTGACGCCGTCGCCGGTTTTTCGGGCGCTCCCCGACCTTCTGCCACCGATCGGGTCCCCACCCGGACGCTTTGGGGAACCTCTGACGAGCGGGCCGGTATAACCCGATGGTCGAGGATGGACGACGAGGCTCTGGTCGAGCAAATCCGGCGCGGCAACCGGGAGGCGTTCCGCCTCCTGGTGCTGCGCTACCAGCGCCCTCTTTTTCGTTTCCTGGGGCTGCTCGGCTTCGACGCCGCGTCCCGCGAGGACCTGGCCCAGCAGACGTTCCTCTCTGCCTTCCGGGCGATCGCCGACTTCGACCCCCGCAAGGGGCGCTTTTCGACCTGGCTGTTCACGATCGCCAAACGTCACGCCTCCCACGAGAGAGAGCGGGCACATCACCGCCACGAGACGCCCGCCACCGAGGCGACGGAGGCCCTCTCACGCCACCCGGCGCCTGATCCGGCGGAGGCGGCCGCCCTGGCGCAGCGCGTGCGCCTGCTGGACGCCGCGCTCAGGGCACTGCCTGGGGAGCTTCGGTCGACCTTCCTTCTCTCGCAAATCAATGAGCTGAGCCTGGAGGAGGTGGCGGCGGTCGAACGATGTCCCATCGGGACCGTCAAATCTCGGATTCACCGCGCCCGCGAACGATTGCGCCTGGCGCTTGCGACAAGGGAGACCTCATGAGCAGCTGCAACGACATTCAGGAGAAGATCGCGCGCGACGAGAGTTTGAGCGGGGCCGAACGCGCCCACACCATCGCCTGCGAGTCGTGTGCCGCGGTGATCGCCGATTTCACCCTCCTCGAAGCGGCCTTGAGGACGTTCGGTACCGCCGTCCCGGCCGGCTTCGTGGACCGGGTGATGGCCGGGCTGCCCGCCGAGGGGACGGCTACCCCCAGCGCGCCCAGACGGTGGGTGCCCCTGACGGTCGCCTATGCAGCCGCGGTGCTGGCGGTCCTCAACGTTGGCGGCTTCCTGGCCAATGTCTTCACGGCCAGCGTCGCTCTCGGAGGTACGCCATGACTGCCGCCGACATGGCAGCGCCGGGGCCACAGCCGACGCCCAAGCCGCTCCTGGCCATGGCCGGCTCATTGGCGATGCCCGGACTCGGTCAAGTGTACCTGGGCGATCCGGTGCGCGGAGCGATGTTCCTGGTCGCGGTCGCGTTCGCGGTCCCCTTCGCGGCGCGCCTCGGGCTCGCGGCGCCGCCTCGCCTGCTGTGGATGGTGACCCTGCTCGGGGTGGCAGCGGCGGTGGGCATCTACCTGTGGTCGGCGGTCGACGCCTTTCGCCGCGCGGCGCGCCCGGTCGTGGTGGCCCCTTCCTGGCGACGTCCCGGCGTCTACCTCCTTTACGCGGCGATGGGGTACGCGCTGGTGCTGTCACCGTCGACCACCTACGTGCGCGACAACTTGCTCGAAACGTTCGTCGTCCCGACGGGCAGCATGATGCCGACCATCGTGCCTGGCGACCGCATCCTGGCGGACAAGCGGGTGAGCCGGCGAGAGGGGGTGAAACTGTGGCGCGGCGCGCTCGCCGTCTTCATCTATCCAAACGATCGGACCTCGGTGTTCATCAAACGGGTGATTGGCCTGCCCGGCGATCGCATCGACATCGACGGGCCCCGGCTGCGGGTCAACGGAAAGGATGCAGCGAGCGAAGGGGGCAACGTCGAGACGGCCACGACCACCTGGCCGCCGGGGCTTCGCCTGGCCGCTGAGCGGGGGGACCGCGGCGACTACCACGTGTTGTGGCCAATGACCGAGGCCGCCCGCGGAGAACATCCTGGCTCCGACCGTTCGAGCGGATCGGCTGCGCCGTCGAGCTTCGTGGTGCCCGACGGCCAAGTCTTCGTCCTTGGCGACAACCGCGCGGCGGCCCTCGATTCGCGCCGCTTCGGCACGGTGCCGCTGGCCGACATCCAGGCGGTCGCTCGCCAGGTTTGGTTCTCGTCGCACCGCGGTGAAGGCGTGCGCTGGGGACGGATCGGAACGGTGCTTCGCTAGCGGCTTCGCCGCGTCGCATGCGCGGCTACCCGGCCGGCGCTGAGCTCATTTCCCATATTCTGCGGAGATCGGCCGGTCTCGAACCGATAAGCTCTCGGACGCCATGCCTCGATACGCGCCAGCCTTTTGCTTTCGGCAACGGCGGAACGGGCACCATCACGTTCACGACGGCCACCGTCGTGGTTCGGTGATACCGGTCGGTTAACGGGTATCAGTTCGAAAACAGGGCCAGGTCGACGGTGTCGGCCAGCTTCTGGTGACCGGCCACGTTGGGGTGTAAGCCGTCGCCGCTGTCGTAGGTCGACACGATGGACGGCGGGCTCTTGCCGTCGCTGAGCGCCTTGTCGAAATCGATCAGGCCGTCGAAGGCCGTGCCCCGGATGTACGCATTCACGGACTGCCGGGCGCTCTCGTGCGCAGCGGTGTAGTAAGAGTGGCCGTTGAACGGCGTGATCGTGGCGCCATACACCTTCAGGTTTTTGGCGTGGGCCTGGCTGATCAGCTGGGCGTAGGCGCTGGTGACCGTGGATGCCGGCAGCTCGGAGCCACCGATGTCGTTGGTCCCCTCGAAGATGATCACCCAGCGGACGCCGCTCTGGTTCAGCACGTCGCGCATGAAGCGGTCGACGCCCGACGGACCCAGCATCGAGCCGCTGATGTCGTTGCCGCCGATCCCCTGGTTCATCACCCCGATGTCCGCGGTGGCCGCGTTGGCCATCAACCGCTTGGCGAGATCGTCGGGCCAGCGGTTGTTCCCGTTGGTGTCCGAGCCCCGCCCATCGGTGATCGAGTCGCCCAAAATGACCAGCCCCTCGGCGGCGGCGTCCGCCATCACGTCCAGCCCGGCGATCACGTACCAATGGTCCATGGTCTGCGCGGAGGCCATGCTGGCGGCGGTGACGTTGGTGCTGTTGGTCTGCTCGTACGACGTCGTGCGCGAGCCGGGGTGACCGGTGACGTTTGTGGGCACGCTGCCGAACGCGGTGGTGATGCTGACGTTGCCGAGCGGAGCCAGCGTGAAGCCGACCGGGTCCGACCAGACGGCCATCCCCTGCGGAATCGTCACCGATGCCATCCCCGAGAACGACAGGGCCTTGTCCGTGGCGGTGTCGATCGTGCTGTTGACCGGGCTCGCCTTGCACACGGCCACGTGCGCCGCGTTGATGGTGAGCGGCCCGTTGCCGAAGTCATTCGAGAAGCGGACGCGGATCTGACTGCCGCCCAGGGTGGCATGTACCACCTGGCGCAGCACCGCGTTCGACAGCGGGGCCGGCGGCAGGTTGCTGGTCTCGACCAGCTGGGACGCGCCCGTCCAGGTGCCGACCCAATGGCCGCCGCCCGACGTTCCGGCGCTGCCGCTGGTGGCGGACGCCCCGCCGCTGCCGGAACCGGCGTGACCACCGACGCCCGTCGTGCCGGCGGCACCCCCGGTGCCGGCCGTCCCGCCGGTGCCGAGCGCGCCCCCGGCGCCCGCCCCGCCGCGGCCGGCGACGCCGCCCGTGCTGCCGCCGGCGTCGCTGATGCCGCCGCTTCCAGCCCCGCCGCTGCTCGCGGGGCCGCCCGCTCCGCCACCGCCGGTCCCGGCGTTGCCGCCTGTAGCAACCCCACCGGCACCGCTGGCGATCCCGCCGGTCCCCGCACCGCCCCTCCCCGAACCACCGGTCCCGCCGCCTGACTGCGAGCCAGAACAGCCGCCCGCGACCCATAGAGCCGCCACGACAGACAACACGCAGCCCCTGCTCGTTCGCAGCATCTGAGGCTATTAACTAGGACGCACGCCCCTCCAGTCAACCGTCTGGGAGACTGGCTGCTCAGACCCGGAGGGATTGTCCTCTTCTGCGACGCGGCGGGCGTGGGCTGCCTGGCAGCGCCGAACCCCGGCCGCGCGTCAGCGCACCCGGGCCAGGTCGTACATCGAGTTTCCGTCGCCGCCGATGATGTCGTCGAACTCGGTGTTCTGGGGAGAATTGATGCTGGGCGAGCTGTCGTCCTCGTCGTCCGTGTAGACCCACTTCTTCGTCATGACGAAGCTGGGCTGGATGCTGTCGTAGTCGTGAAAGATGGCGTAGGGCATGCCGAGATCGGGGAACGACGTCATCTTGTCGGTCGACTCGCGAAACTCACAGAAGGACAGTACGGCTACGGAACCGCCAGGGGACAACGAGCCGCCCGGCCATTGAAAAAAGTTGGGGCCCATGGGACCGCTCCAGCTGCTCTGGTTGTCGTCGTATTCCCCGGTGGAATACCGGCTCCGTCCCTTCGAGTCGTTCGGGCACGTCGTGCCGAGCATGAGAGCGGCGTAGAAATACTGCGGCTTGTAGTAGGAGTTCGTGAACGAATGGAAGTTCCTCCCATCAACCTTGCAGAAGTCCCAGTGGGTTCCCGTCCGGCCCGTGTTGTGACGGCGGCTTCGACGAGCGGTGTCTGGTGAATCCCACCCGGTGGAATCGGACTCGTTGTCGTCGTCCTCGTCGTCCGTGTAGAGCGAGATGCGGTTCGCCACCGGACAGTCCTCGGGGATCAGGGGAATGACCCCCAGCGCGTATTTGTCGAAGCTGGTGATGTCAGCGCGAGAGAGCTCAGTGTCGTCCGGAGCGCCGTCGCAGCCGGTGCCCGCCAGCGCGAGCGCCAGGCATGCCATACCGAAGGTGCCGCCTGTCGATTTCGTTCCCATTGCTCCAGAACACCTGAGCGTGGAGAAACGGCAGAGGTTTCAGAAAACCTAAAGCCGCTGGGCGCTCCGGTTATGACGACGACCCTGCTCATGACGAGACGTCCTCCCTTCGTCGGGGAGCGGCTAGACGAAACCCCCGTTCGGACGCAGGACCTGGCTGTTGACCCAGGCGCCGTCGGGCCCTGCCAGAAACGATATGGTGCCGACGATGTCTTCTGGACGGGCCAGCCTTTCCAGCGGCGCGAGGTTGGTGAGCTCGTCGATCTGCGCTTGGCTCTTCCCTTTGAGGAACAGGTCGGTCGCCGTTGGACCCGGCGCCACGGCGTTCACGGTGATCTCACGGCCGCGCAGCTCATTCGCGAGCGTGTGAACGAGTGATTCCACCCCGGCCTTGGAGGCGCTGTACGCGCCATACCTCGGAAACGACTTGGCGACCTCGCTGCTGGAGAAGGCGATGATGCGTCCCCCGCGCGTCAGGCGCCGGGCGCTCTCCGCCATCACGACATAGGAACCGCGGAGGTTGGTGGTGATGACCTGGTCGAAGAGCGAGAGATCCTGATCCTCGACCATGGGGCGCAACGGCATGATGCCGGCGCAGTGAACCACCACGTTGACCCCGCCAAGCTGTCTGACCGTAGTCTCGAACAGTCCGGCGATCTCTCCCACGTCCGCAACGTTGGCCTTCACCGCCACGGCTTGCCCGCCCGCCGCACGTAGCTCGGCGACGGCCTCGTCCGCGTTGGCGGCGTTCCCCGCGTAGTTGAGAACCACCGCAAACCCATCGCGCCCGAGCCTCTCCGCCACGGCCCGTCCGATTCCGCCTGAGGCTCCGGTAACGATCGCCGTTTTCGTGCTCGCGTTCATGAACGTCCTCCTTTCTGTCGCGCCTACAGGGGTCAACATGGGGCGGAGGGGATGGGTGTGAAGCCCGCCTCCGGGGACGAGCTCGGTGCTCATGGCCGACTGGGCTGCTCGACGGCGGCAGGCTCGACCATCGCGGCCCGCGTCAGCATGGGACCGATGCTCTTTGAACCCTGCGACCAGCGGCGCCGGAATCCTCGCGTCCATCCGTGCGTCCGTCCGGAGGGGCCCACGCGGGGCCCCTCCGGCGGCGGGCACTCTAGCGGTCGGTATCGTCAGGCTGCGGGCAAGCCGCGTTGCACTGATAGTACTGGCCCCCGCAGGTGCCGTTGGAGGCACACTGCGGGTGATTGCGGAAGTAGTTCGGATACGCGGCCACCAGATCGCTGCAGACCGCGCAGCCATTTCCGCGGCAGCCGTTCCATTGCCCGCTCGTGCCGCCGCAGGCGCCGCCAGCTACCGGCGCCATCGCGAAGTTGTAATAGACGTTGCCCATCGCGCGCAGCGTTCCGTCTTGCGCGCGCAGCCCCTGGAGCGGCGGGTTGTTCATGAACTTTCCGACCACCGTCCCGATTTTGGCTACCGTGGTCGAATCCGTCACTGGCCGCACCACCGTGAAGAGCGGCCCCATGAGGGCGTCGAGCCCCTTGATGAGCCCGTCCCCGAGCACGAGCGCGAGAACCATCGTCGTCGTGTTCGAGCCTTTCGGCAACATGCTGAACTTCTTGTCCTCGCCCTGGTTCTGGAACCAGTACCAGCGGGTGATCTGAGGGATCTCGTTGCCCTTCAAGGACGTCAGCGCCGGCGTCATCATCGTGCTGATGGTGGTGCCTTCGTCGAACGGATTGAAGTTACCGAGCTCCGTGAGCCACACCTCGCCCGAGTTGGTCTTGGTGGCGTAGGTGGCGGCGAGCGATCGCAGGGTGCTGATGTGCGGCGCCATCTGTCCCTGCCCGAAGGCTGCGTCGGGCCCCAGATACGGGTAGAAGTGCAGGTTGCCGTAGTCGATGTAACCGGCGGGCACGGCGGCGAAGAACTGCTGCAGGTACGCGCCGGTGTCCGTGTAGAAGCGCCCCTTGAGGTCGACGCCGGAAGTGAGATCGACGCTCTTGAACTTCACGCACGGGTAAGGCGCGTACCAGTGGCCGCAGACGCCCACCGACGTGGGGACGGAGACGGTGATGCGCCCAAACGCCAAGGCGACGCCCTGGTCGAGGACGCTGCGCATGTAGGTCGGCTCCCCCTCTGCCATCCATAGGCCGCCCGGCATCGTCTTGATCGTCAGCTGCGTCCCGAGCTCGGTGGACACGGCCGCGGCGGCTTTGCGGATCTCATTCACCCAGCGGGTGTAGTAGTTGGCGAACATCCCTGCCGGCATCGCCGGGAAGACGTTCGGCTCGTTACCGATCTCGAACACGATCGGCGTCGAGGTGCCGCGCGCCTTGACGAAGCTGCGGATGACGGCCGGCAGATGGGGGATCTCGGCGGCGAGCTGCTGGTTCAGGACGTCGGTCTTGTACTCCTGTCCGCCGCTCACGCCCAGGATGTTGCGAACCAGCTCCTCGTACTTGTCGCTGCCCATTTGATCGATGCAGCGGCTGGTGGAGACCCAGTTCGTGACGCTGAAATCGAGGCCGATGCTGCAGTCGAAGTGGCGCGGCCGGTCGTTTCGCAGGAAGAACCAACGCTTGAAGATCGTGCCGGTGTCCTTCCCCGCGTAGGGTCCCCATTGTCGGTCGTCGAGCTGACCGACGGCGATGAAGTCGCCGTCGCAGGTGCCCGCCTCGCAGCTCTCGGCGGAGCTTCCCCCGTTGCGGTACGGGAAGTCGTACCCCTTTATGTTCGACGGTCCGTAGGTTCGAAACCGCTGATCCGTCACGGTCGTGGGGGAACCCTCGGCCGCGCTCGCGACGGTCTGCTCGCCGGGTTGAACGTCTGCGCAGCCGGCGGCTGTCGCGGACGCCATGGCGAGTAGCCCCAATGCGGCCCGGGTCATCCCCGACCGTCCCCAGCCCCTCTTGCTGTCGATTACACCCCGGTTTTGAACGAAACGCATGGCTCTCCTCGTGTGGATGGAAGTTGGTTTTGCGCCGGCCGTCACCGAGCGCTCACTGACTTCAACCCACGACGAGCGAACAGTGCGCAACCGGCCCCAGCGTTTCGTGCGGAGCCATGTCCGCGCCGGGCCGAATTCTGTTGCCGTGACCCTCGCTTCGACGAGCCGCAGGCAGTCGGTGTGATTCCCGCGAGCGACGCGCGCTCAACACCTCTTGCCGCTGCCGACCCGGCAGGCCTCGCCTGGGCCTATCTTCGCGCGTCGAGCACGCGAGCGATGATAGGCAGGGCGGCGGCGAATGGCTCCGGCTCCGCGCCCAGCCCTACGCGAAAGTGATCGCCCGCGCCGAAGCAGTCACCGGGGGTCACGAGCACACCTTCCTTGGCAAGCGCCTCGGCGA
>Ga0068852_100003235_pt1 | contig 11372 bp, 8 predicted proteins | sample KBSCornC22_FD_66594 | JGI IMG/M metagenome (GOLD analysis project Ga0068852, IMG submission 66594) | Corn rhizosphere microbial communities from Kellogg Biological Station, Michigan, USA - KBS Corn C2-2 | ecosystem: Host-associated > Plants > Roots > Rhizosphere > Soil ... | reverse complement strand
CCGGCCTGGTGACATCGGCAGGCTCGATCGGCAGGGGCGACGACACGACAGGGTCACCGCTGTGCACCGGCAGCGTCAGCCGGAACTGGGCGCCGTGGCCCGGGCGCCCCCAGGCGTGCAGCCATCCGCCGTGCAGGCGGGCGTCCTCGAGGCTGATCGACAGACCGAGGCCGGTGCCCCCGGTCCGCCGGTTGCGCGACAGGTCGGCGCGCCAGAACCGGTCGAACACCAGCGCGGCTTCTCCCGGGCGCAGGCCGACGCCGTGGTCCCGGACGGTCACCGCGACCGCACGCCCGTCGCCCCGAAGCGCGACCTCGACCGGCCTGCCCTCGCTGTGTTCGACAGCGTTGACGAGAAGGTTGCGCAGGATCCGCTCCACCCGCCGGCTGTCCACGTCGGCAACCACCGGACCGTCCGGCATGTCGACCTCGATCCCGACGTGGGCTCTCTCAGCGACCGCGGCGACGGTGTCCACGGAGCTACGGACGAGGCTGCGCAGGTCGATCGGGTCGGGCTCGAGGACGGCTACGTGTGCGTCGTACCGGCTGATCTCGAGAAGGTCGGCGAGCAGGGACTCGAACCGGTCGAGCTCGGCATGCAGCAGTTCCGCGGAGCGGGCGACGTGCGGCTCGAAGTCCGGCCGCGAGGCGTGCAGCACGTCCGTCGCCATGCGAATCGTCGTGAGCGGGGTGCGCAGTTCATGAGACACGTCGCTCGTGAAACGACGCTGAAGCCGCGACATCTCCTCCAGCTTCGTGATCTGGCCCTGCAGGCTGTCGGCCATGTCGTTGAACGATGCCGCCAGCGCCGCCAGGTCGTCCTCACCGCGTACCGTCATCCGCTCACGCAGCCGGCCGGAGGCAAATCGCTCGGCAACCTCGGCCGCGACCCGCACCGGCCGCACGACCTGGCGCGTGACCATCAGCGCGACGACTGCGAGCAGGGCGACGAGCAGGATGCCGGTCAACAGCACGGTGTTCCGCACGAGGGTCAGCGTCCGTTGCTCTGCCTCCAGCGGGAACAGGTAGTACAGCTGCACGGCGCTCTGCTGTCGCGGGACCGGAGCGCCGACGATGAGGCCCTTGGTGAACGTGCCGTCCCCGGCGCGGACCGGCGAGAACATGTCCGCAAACTTGCCCTGCTCGACCAGCGCACGCAGTTGCTGGGGAACGTCCGCCACGTCGGTGGAGCCGGAGACGGACGGCGTGGCGCCCTGGACGACGACGACGATGGAGAACAGGCCGGCGGCGGCACCTCGATTGCCGACCGTGTCGAGCAGGGCCTGGGTTGCCCGGTTCAGGCCGTTCTTGTCCTGCGGCGCCGCCGCAGCGAGCTGATCCTGGATCACTCGGACGCCGTTGATCACTTCCGCGTGCGCCGCATTGCGCTTGCTGTCCAGCACGCCGGAGCTGATCGCCCCGACGGACAGGATGCCGGCGATGATCACGACAAGACCGGAGAGAAGCATCGTGGTCACCGCAACCCGGAGTTGCAGGGAGCGGCGCCAGCGCTCGACGACCCAACGGAACCAGTTCGCGACGGTGAAGCGAGCATCGATCCGCCGGCGGGCGAGCCGCGTACGGACTCGGTGCCAGCCGGACCAGCCCGGCTTGGTGCCGCTGGTGGACCGCGGCCCGTCCACGGTGTCCGCGGACGAGGGGATCGGCATCGACGCTGCCTCGGCGGCGTCCACGGTCAACTCGGCGGACCGCGGCGCGCCGGTCAGCCTGGCCAGGGCGACGGCCGACCGCGCGGCTGCCGGGTCGACGACCGAGGCGGCCGCATCGGACGACTGCGGGTCACCGGCGGCCTCGGTTCTGGGTCGGACGTCGCCACCGTCAGCAGAAGGCCCGGGCTGGTGGGGCGCGGAGGTGGCGTCCGCACCTCCGGTCGTCCCGGCCGGAGGTGCGGGCGAGGGCGGGGCGGGAGCCTCCGACGCGGGGTCCTCGTCAGCCGTCTTGGGAGTCTCGACGGCGGGGTGGTCCGGCTCGACGGCTATCGACCCGTCCGGGCCGATCCGGGGCTGGACGGTCACGGAGGTCCTGCCTTATATCCCACGCCGCGGACCGTCAGGACGATCTCGGGGTGCTCGGGGTCGCGTTCGACCTTCGATCGCAGCCGCTGCACGTGGACGTTAACGAGCCGGGTGTCCGCAGCGTGCCGGTATCCCCAGACCTGTTCGAGCAGCACCTCACGGGTGAAGACCTGGCGCGGCTTGCGGGCAAGCGCGACGAGCAGGTCGAACTCCAGCGGCGTGAGCGGAATCTGCTGGCCGTCACGGGAGACGGAGTGGCCCGGCACGTCGATCAGGACGTCTCCGATCGCCAGCGACTCGGCCGGCGGCTCGTCCGTACGCCGGAGCCGAGCCCGCATCCGGGCGACCAGTTCCTTCGGCTTGAACGGTTTGACGACGTAGTCGTCGGCCCCCGACTCCAGGCCCAGCACGATGTCGACAGTGTCACTCTTGGCGGTGAGCATGATGATCGGAACGCCGGACTCGGCGCGGATGAGCTTGCAGACGTCGATGCCGCTCACGCCGGGCAGCATGAGGTCGAGCAGAACGACGTCCGGCTTGATCTCGCGGAACGAGTTGAGCGCCCGTCCGCCGTCCGCGACGAAGGCAGGGTCGAAGCCCTCTCCACGCAGAACGATCCCGAGCATCTCTGCGAGTGCCGGGTCGTCATCGACGACCAGGACGCGTCCCTTCATACCTTCATGTTGTCACCCGAGCGGGCAGGTGTGTTGTTCAACACCGCAGCGACCCGGCCGCAGGCACCGTAGGGGCGTCAGCAGCAACGTGGCATCATGGGCCGACCGGCGCCCAGGCGCCCTAACCGGGACGGGAGGCAGAGGAGCGTCGATGAGCCAGGAGCCGGGCCTGGACGGCGAGGTCCAGTGCCCCGAGCCGGCCGCCGCCCCTTGGTCCGCGCCCGACGCGACCGGTGCGGGCCGCACCGCCTCGCCGGTCGAGATCCACGCACCGACGGTGCCGGCCTTGCCCCCGGCCCACCGGCCCCAGCAGGACGGGATCCCGCTGCGGCCGCTCGGCGTCGGTGAGCTGCTGGACGGCACGTTCAGCACCATCCGGCGCAACCCGCGGGCGACCGTCGGCCTGGCCGCCGTGCTCGTCACGCTGCAGCAGGTGATCTCGCTTGCTGTCGATCTCGGGACGAACGGGCTGCCGACGCAGATCGGCGTCGGGGACGAGACCGCGTCCATCCAGGACCTGATCGGCGGGTTCGGCGGGATCACCGGCGCCCTCGTGTCTGCCGTGATCGGTGCCGTGCTGACCGGGATGCTGGTGGTCGTCGTCTCCGAGGACGTCCTCGGCCGTCGGGTCGACGCCGCCGATGTCTGGCGCCGGATCCGCCCTCGGCTGTGGCCGCTGCTGCTGGCGGCCGCCATCGCGGGGATCCTGCCGTACGTCGGGCTGGTGTTCCTCCTCGTTCCTGGGCTCATCCTGTGGGCGCTGTGGGCCCTGACCACTCCGGCACTCGTGCTGGAGGGGCTCGGACCGTTCGCGGCGCTGCGCCGCTCGGCTCAGCTCGCCTGGCCGGCGCTGATCCGCGTGTGGTCCGTCCGGACGCTGTCGGTGCTCATGGGACTACTCATCCAGGCGCTCATCGCGCTGCCGTTCGGGATCATCGCGGTCCTGATCGTCGTCGCCAGTGACCCGGATCCGGGGACCGCGGCGACCGTCGCCGTTCTCGCCGTCGAAGTGCTGGGCGGGATCCTCGCCGGAATGATCACCGCGCCGTTCCTGGCCGGCGTCCTGGCATTGCTCTACATCGATCGCCGGATGCGGGCCGAGGGCCTCGACTTCGTGCTCCGCCGGCAGGAGCGCGCAACTGGCCGCACCGTCGTCGGTGGTGCGGCACCATGACCGTCACCGGCATAGCGGCGCAACTCGCAGCGGTCGCACCGGTCGGTCGGGACGAGGCCCGGCGAGCCGCCCAGCGGGAACTGTCCAAGGGCATCTACCACCAGAGCCAGCCGGGCCCGCTCACGCGGGCATTCGACGCGGTGATCGACTGGATCGAGAGGTTCCTCGATCGGCTCGCCGCCGGGGCACCGGGCGGATCGTCGGGGGCGCTGGTACTGCTGGCGCTCGTCCTGGTCGTAGCCGCTGTCGTGGTGTGGCGGACCGGCCCGATCCGTCGCGGCGTACGCATCCGCCAACCGCATGTCGAACTGTCCGGTGACGTCGGCGCGGACGAGCACCGGCGCCGGGCGGACGAGCACGCGGCCGCCGGGCGGTTCGCCGAGGCCGTCCGGGAACGGATGCGGGCGATCGTCCGCGAGTTGGAGACGCGGGGCGTTCTCGATCCGCGCCCCGGGCGTACGGCCGACGAGGTGGCGCGGGACGCCGGCGCCGCCGTGCCGACGATCGCTGCCGACCTGCGGGCCGCGGCAGGGGCCTTCGACGAGGTCTGGTACGGCGGTCGGCCGGCCACTCCGCAGTCCGACGCACTGATGCGAAACGCGGACGACCGGGTTCGCCGGGCGCCGATGGTGGTCGCCGGCGGCGGGGTTCCGGCGGTCGCCGGCTACCAGGTGCCGCGATGAGCACGCCCGTATCCACCGACGACCGGCCGGCCGACGCCGCACCGTCCACTGTGTCCGGTGCGTCGGCGCCCGCGCTGTGGCGGCGGTATCGAGTGGTGCTGCTCGTGATCGTCCTTGTCCTCCTCGCCGCGGTCGCCATCGGGGTGGCCCGCTCGCGAGGCGTGCAGGCACGGCTCGACCCGCGCTCGGTGGATCCCGAGGGCGGCCGAGCGCTGGCGACGCTGCTCGCAGACCGCGGTGTTCGCGTCGACCGCGTCGTCGACCCGAACGCGTTGGCCACCGGAATGGGCACGACGACCGCGGCGCTCGTTCCGGTCCCGGGCCTGCTCGGCGAGAGTGCGGCGCGGGCGCTGGGCGATGCGAGCGAGGGCATCGTCGTGCTCGTCGACCCGCCCCGAGCGGTGCTGGAGGCCGTGACGGCGGACGTCCGGTCCTCGTCGTTCGTCTCCGTCCGGGTCCGCTCGCCAGGGTGCGACGAGGCCGCGGCGGTGGCGGCGGGGGACGCGCTCATCGGCGGGAGTACGTACGAGTCCGGTGCCGGCACGCGCTGCTACGGCGGCGACGGCGACGCCGCACCGATGATCGTCGGGACCACTCGCGGCGGCGCCCGGCTCGTCGTGCTCGGTACCGGCCGGATGCTGACCAACGACCGGCTGGACGAGGACGGGAACGCTGCGCTCGGGCTCAACCTTCTCGGCGGCGACGGCAGCGCCAACCAGCTCAAGTGGCTCGTGCCGAATCCCGGGGCGGCGTCCAACGGCGAATCGACCGCCTCGATCCTGCCGGAGTGGGTGTTGCCGGCCGCGCTGCAACTGCTGCTCGTCGGGCTGCTGGTGGCGGTCTGGCGCGGGCGGCGGCTCGGGCCGCCGGTGGTGGAGCCGCTGCCGGTGGTGGTGCGCGCCGCCGAGGCCGTCGAGGGCCGGTCCCGGCTCTACCGGCGGGCGCAGGCGCGGGACCGGGCGGCCGAGGCATTGCGCTCGGGAGCGCTCGCCCGGCTGGTGCCGCGGCTCGGGATCGACCGGGCCCGCGGGGCGGAGCCGCCGCCGGAGGCGATCGTCGCGGCAGTCGCGTCCCGTTCGGGGCGGCCGGAGGCGGCGGTGCACGCGGTGTTGTTCGGGCCGCCGCCGAGCGACGACGCCGGCCTCGTCGCCCTCGCCGACTCGCTCGACTCGATCGTCCGCGACACGCTCGACCCGGAGGTACCGCACCAGTGAGCCAGCCGCCGACCTCTCGGCCTGAGACCCCGCAGACCGCGAACGCGAGCACATCGGGCGAGGCCGGCGGTCATGCCGGCTTCGGCCGTCCGGAGACGCAACAGAGTAGTTCCGCTCCCGACCCGCCGGCCGGAGACCAGGGCATCGAAGCGCAGCCGGCCACATTCAGCGGCGACGGGGGCTCCGCCACATCGGGTGGTCCTGCGGGTGGGGGTCACGGGTTCGGATCGGTGCTTGGGCAGGGCGGGTTCAGGCAGCCGCCGGCGGGCGGGATCGGCGGCGCTTCTGCCGGCGGTGCCGGCGCGTCTGGCGGCGCGTCTGGCGGCGGTGCCGGCGGCAGTGCTCCCGCCACTGCTGGCGGCGGTGCTCCCGGCGGTGCTCCCGCCGGTGTCGGCCGCATCGCGGACTCGGCGCGGGCGCGGGGGGCGCTGAACCGGCTTCGGGCCGAGGTCGGGAAGGTGGTGGTGGGGCAGGATCCTGCCGTCACCGGGCTGGTGATCGCGCTGCTCTGCCAGGGGCACGTACTGCTTGAGGGCGTGCCAGGCGTCGCGAAGACGCTCATGGTGCGGGCGCTGTCAGCGGCGCTCGCCCTGGACACCAAGCGGTTGCAGTTCACGCCGGACCTCATGCCGGGCGACGTGACGGGATCGCTGGTGTACGACGCGCGGACGGCCGAGTTCTCCTTCCGGCCGGGGCCGGTCTTCACCAACCTGCTGCTCGCCGACGAGATCAACCGGACGCCGCCGAAGACCCAGGCCTCGCTGCTGGAGGCGATGGAGGAACGGCAGGTCTCGGTCGAAGGCGAGCCCCGGCGGTTGCCCGACCCGTTCGTCGTGGTCGCAACGCAGAACCCGATCGAGTACGAGGGAACCTACCCGCTGCCGGAGGCGCAGCTCGACCGCTTCCTGCTCAAGCTCACCGTGCCGCTGCCGTCCCGGGACGAAGAGTTCCGGGTGCTCAACAACCACCATCGTGGCTTCGACCCGCGAGACCTGGCCGGTGCCGGCGTGACCGCGGTCGCCGACGCTGGCGACCTCGCCGCCGGGCGGGCAGCGGTACGCGGTGTGCAGGCCGCCGCGGAGGTGCTGGCCTACGTGGTCGACCTGTGCCGGGCGACGCGCCAGTCGCCGTCACTGTCGCTGGGTGCCTCGCCGCGCGGCGCGACCGCGCTGCTGAGCACGGCGAAGGCGTGGGCCTGGCTGTCCGGGCGGGACTACGTGACCCCCGACGACGTGAAGGCGCTGGCCCGGCCGACGCTCCGGCACCGGGTCGCGGTCCGGCCCGAGGCCGAGCTCGAAGGCGTCACCGCTGACGGCGTGCTCGACACCGTCCTCGCGTCGGTGCCGGCACCGCGCTAGCGGAGACAGCGCCATGGCCATCACCGGACGCACCGCACTCGTCGCGGCGCTCGGGGTGCTGCTGGCGCCGCTGGGTGCGGTCTGGTCGCTGGCCGTGGTCGGTCTGCTCGCCCTCGCGGTCGCCGCGGATGTGGCGCTCGCCGGGCGCATCGCCGACCTGCGGATGGAGCGGTCCGGTGGCACCACCACCCGGCTCGGCCAACCGGTCGAGGTCGCGCTGCTGGTCACCAACGCCGGTCGGCGGCGGGTACGGGGACTGCTCCGGGACGCGTGGCTGCCGTCCGCCGGCGCCACCCCGCGGATCCAGCAGATCGACGTCCCGCCCGGTGAGCGCCGCCGGCTGGCGACCACGCTGGTGCCGACCCGGCGCGGCGACCGGATCGCCGCACACGTCACCGTCCGGTCGCTCGGACCGCTCGGGTTGGCCGGACGGCAGCGGCGTCACCAGGTGCCGTGGGCGGTACGGGTGCTGCCGCCGTTCACCTCCCGGAAGTTCCTGCCGGAGAAACTGGCCCGGCTGCGGGAGCTCGACGGGGCGGTGACGCTCAACCGGCGGGGGCAGGGGACGGAGTTCGACTCGCTGCGGGAGTACGTGGACGGCGACGACGTCCGCTCGATCGACTGGCGGGCGACCGCCCGCCGCGGCGACGTCGTCGTCCGGAACTGGCGACCCGAGCGGGACCGCCGGCTGGTCTGCGTGCTCGACACCGGGCGCACCTCCGCCGCCCGCGTCGGCGACATGCCCCGGCTGGACGCGGCGATGGATGCCTGCCTGCTGCTCGCCGCGGTGGCCGCGCGGGCCGGCGACCGGATCGACCTGCTCGCCGCCGACTCCGTGGTCCGGGCCTCGGTCGAGGGCGCCTCCCGCAACGAGGTGCTGCCGGCGCTCGTGCAGGCGATGGCGCCGCTGGAGCCGGCGCTCGTCGAGTCCGACGCGCAGCTGATCGCCGCCGAAGTGCTGCGGCGGGAGCGAAAACGCGCGCTCGTCGTGCTCTTCACGTCACTGGACACCGAACCGATCGAGCAGGGACTGCTGCCCGTGCTCGGCACGCTCACCTCGCGGCACACGGTGGTGCTGGCCGCAGTCGGCGACCCGCGGGTGGCCGAGCTGGCGGCACGCCGCGGCGACACCGCGGCGGTGTACGACGCGGCAGCCGCCGAGCGGGCGCTGGCCGAGCGGCGGCGGGTCATGAGCCTGCTGCGCCGGCGCGGCGTGCTGCTCGTCGACGCGCCGGCGGACACGTTCGCGTCCTCGGTCGCCGACGAATACCTGGCACTGAAGGCGGCCGGCCGGCTCTGAGCTCACCGGCGGCTGGCGCACGATGGCCGGCAGCGCGCGTCCTGCCGGCCGACGGCGTCCCGTCCGGCAGGGCGATCAGGAGACGGGAGCGACGTCCTCGCGCAGGCCGACATCGAGGTCGCCGGTCTCGCCGGTGCGGACGGCACGCCGACCGAATCGGATGACGTAGGTGAGGAACGCCGCCTCGGCCAGCACGCCGATGCCGACCCGCGCCCACGTCGGCAGCGGCGACGGCGTCACGAACGCCTCGATCACGGCGGTCACGGCCAGCACCACGACCAGCCCAAGCGCGACCGTGATGGCCTCCCGGCCGGCCGCGGCCAGCGCCTGGGAGCGAGGCAGCGGACCGGGATCGACCCAGGACCAACCCATCCGCAGCCCGACGCCGGCCGCGACGAACACCGCGGTCAGCTCGAGCAGCCCGTGCGGGCTGATCAGGCCGAAGAACACGTCCGCGCGGCCGCTGCCGATCATCAGGCCGCCGATCAGTCCGACGTTCGCCGCGTTCTGCAGCAACACCCAGATCGTGCCGACCAGCGTGACGCCCAGCACCAGCGCGGCGGCCGCCGACACGGCGTTGTTCGTCCACACCTGCAGGGAGAAGGACTGCGCCGGGTTCTCCGAGTAGTACGCGGCGAAGTCGTTGTCGACCAGCTGCTTGATCTGCTCCGGGGTACCGATCCGGTTCCACAGCTCGGGACGAGCCGCGATCCATCCCATCAACCCGAACGCGACCGCGCAGAACCCGACAGCCGCGGCGCACCACCACCGCCAGGCTCGGTAGACCGCGACCGGGAAGGTCACCGCCGCGAACCGGCGCACGTCCGACCACGCCGGTGCCGACCCGCCGGCCACCGCGCCGCGGGCCCGGGCCACCAGCGACGACAGCCGGCTGACGAGCGCCGGGTCGGGCGAGCGGGTGCGGACCAGTGACAGGTGGGTCGCCGTGCGCTGGTAGAGCAGCACCAGCTCGTCCGCCTCCGCACCGGTCAGCCGGCGCCGGCAGAGCAGCTCCTCCAGCCGCCGCCACTCCCCCGAGTGCCGCGCGACGAAGGCGTCGACGTCCACGGGCCAGAGCCTATGCGGGAGGATGGACCGGTGTCCGACGTGGTGACCGGCGAGGCGGTCGCGCTCGACCTGCGGATCGCCCAGCTGCCGTCCCGGTTGACCGCGGCCGTGCTCGACCTGCTCCTGATGGTCGCCGCATACGGCGGGCTGACCGCGGCGGTGCTCTACGCCGGCCTGTCCGACGCTGACCCGGCGCTCACCGCCGCGGTCAGCCTGTCGCTGCTGGTGCTGATCTTCCTCGGCTACCCGGTCGCGATGGAGACGCTCACCCGCGGGCGGACGCTCGGCAAGATGGCGCTCGGGCTGCGGGTGGTCCGGGACGATGGTGGGCCGATCGCGTTCCGCCAGGCGTTGGTGCGCGGGCTCGTCGGACTGGTCCTGGAGCGGCCCGGGCTGATCCTGCTGGGGTTCGGGCCGGCGGTCGGGATGACCGCCGCGATGTTCTCGGCACGCGGGAAACGGATCGGGGACATGATGGCCGGAACCGTGGTGCTGCAGGAGCGGCAGCCGGCTCGTCCACAGTGGACACCGGTGATGCCGCCGCCGCTGGCGTGGTGGGCGCCGACGCTCGACCTGACCAGGTTCGACGATGCGCTGGCGCTGTCGGCGCGGGAGTTCCTCGGGCGCGCCGGAGAACTGTCGGCTCCGGCCAGAGAGGCGCTCGCGGCGGAGCTCGTCGACGAGGTGAGGGCGAGGACCAGGCCCGATCCGCCGCCCGGTACGCCCGGCTGGGCATACCTGAGTGCGGTGCTGGCGGAGCGGCGGCGTCGCGAGGAAGACCGGGCGCTGCGGACGGCGGGGCGGCCCGGCCTCCCGCCGGGCTGGTACCCGGGTTGGCCCGCGCCCCCGGCAGGCCCGCCCGGCTACGGCGGCCCACCAGTCCCCCACGGCAACCCGCCCGGTCTCCCCGGTTCGCCCCACTACGCAGGCGACCCACCGAGATACGGCGGCCCACCCGACTACGCCGGCGGCCCACCAAGCTACGGCGGCCCACGGCGATAGGACGGCCACCCCGACAGGAGGCCACCGAAGTACGGCGATCCACCGTGTCAGGACGGCCAGCGAGCCAGGATCGCCAGCGAGTCGGGACCGCCGCCGGGACAGGACCACCGCCGGAACAGGACCACCGCCGGAACAGGACCACCGCCGGAACAGGACCACCGCCGGAACAGGACCACCGCCGGAACAGACGGCCACCGAGCCCTCACAGCGGCCGCCGAACGCACACGCCTCGGCTTGCGACGTCTGCCGCCAAGCGCAAGGGGTGGGTGCGTCGCTGGGCGAGGGGAAGACAGCCCCGGCCCGGGGAGGGCCGGGGCGTCGGGGTCAGCTGCCGTGTTCCCAGGAGGTGAGGTAGTCGGCCTGGGCGGGGGTGAGGGTGTCGATGTCGATGCCCATCGACGCCAGCTTGAGGCGGGCGACCTCCTTATCGATCGCCTCCGGCACCTCGAGCACGGACGGCGGCAGCGAGGCCGCCTCGCTCGCCAGCCACTCGGCGGTCAGCGCCTGGTCGGAGAAGGACATGTCCATCACCGCGGCCGGGTGGCCCTCGGCGGCGCCCAGGTTCACCAGCCGGCCCTCGGCCAGCAGCAGCAGCCGCCGCCCGTCGGGCAGCACGTACTCGTCGGTCTGGTGGCGGACCTTCGAGTTCTTCGCGGCCGCGTTGTCCTCCAGCCACTTCACGTCGATCTCGATGTCGAAGTGCCCGGAGTTGCAGAAGATCGCGCCGTCCTTCATCACCTCGAAGTGCTCGGCCCGCAGTACGTCGCGGTTGCCGGTCACGGTGATGAACACGTCGCCGATCCGCGCGGCCTCAGCCATCGGCAGGACCTTGAAGCCCTCCATCGCCGCGTCCAGCGCCTTGGT
>Ga0068852_100003229_pt1 | contig 11383 bp, 9 predicted proteins | sample KBSCornC22_FD_66594 | JGI IMG/M metagenome (GOLD analysis project Ga0068852, IMG submission 66594) | Corn rhizosphere microbial communities from Kellogg Biological Station, Michigan, USA - KBS Corn C2-2 | ecosystem: Host-associated > Plants > Roots > Rhizosphere > Soil ... | reverse complement strand
CATGGCATCGACATGCTGATCTTCTGGATCATCTTCTTCGAAGTCGCCGTGCTGTACTTCTGCTCGTCGACCCTGCTGCGCTGTCGCATCGCGACGCCCAAGCTCGCCTGGCTGGCGTACGCGCTGATGCTGATCGGCGCGATCACGAACAACTACGCGGTCTTCGACGGCGGGTCGAGCGTGATGATGACGAGCTACGTGCCCATGATGGCGGCGCCGAGCTTCTATCTCGGCCTGATCCTGTTCGCGGTCGGCGCCCTGATCGCCTGCTTCGTCTTCTTCGGCACCCTGGTCGTCGCCAAGCGCGACAAGACATACCAGGGCTCGGTGCCGCTGGTCACGTTCGGCGCGATCACCGCGGCGATCATCGCCGTGTTCACGATCACGTCGGGAGCGATCATCCTGATCCCGACGTTCCTGATGTCGATCGGCGTCGTCAAGTCGGTCGATCCGCTCGTCTACCGCACGATCTGGTGGGCGTTCGGCCACTCGTCGCAGCAGATCAACGTCGCCGCGCACATCTCGATCTGGTATGCCGTCGCGGCGATCGCGTTCGGCGCCAAGCCGATGTCCGAGCGGGTCAGCCGGGGCGCCTTCCTGCTCTACATCTTCTTCCTGCAGCTCGCGAGCGCGCACCACCTGCTCGCCGATCCCGGCGTGAGCACGGCGTGGAAGGTCGTCAACACGAGCTACTTCATGTACTTCGCGGTGCTCGCCTCGATGATCCACGGCCTGACGATCCCCGGCGCGATCGAGGTCGCCCAGCGCCAGAAGGGCTACACCAAGGGCCTGTTCGAGTGGCTGCGCAAGGCGCCCTGGGGCAATCCGGTGTTCTCGGGCGTGTTCATCTCGCTGATCGGCTTCGGCTTCCTCGGCGGCATCTCGGGCGTGATGATGGGCACCGAGCAGCTCAACATGATCATCCACAACACGATCTACGTGCCGGGGCACTTCCACGCGACGGTCGTCGTCGGCACGACGTTGTCGTTCATGGCGCTGACGTACTTCCTCATCCCGGTCCTGTTCAGGCGCGAGATGATCGCCCCCGGCCTGGCCCGGCTGCAGCCGTACCTGTTCGGCCTGTCGATGTACTTCTTCTGCCTGGTCATGATGGGCGCGGGCACGCTCGGCGTCTCGCGCCGGCACTGGGACATGGCGTTCAGCGGCGCCGCGCTGGCCTACGAATGGCCCGGCGCCGCCTATCTGATGATGGGGCTGGTCGGCATCGCCGGCATCGCCGCGATCGTCGGCGGCGCGATCTACATCTACGTCACCGTCGGCTCGCTGCTCTGGGGCAAGCGCCTCGACCGCGGCAGCGTCAGCCACAACTTCACGCCGATCCCGCCGACGCCTGCCGGCGCCGCCGTGCAGACCTACGGTTCGGCCGGGTTCGCCGCGCCCGGGACCTTCGTCCTCGCCATGGTCTTCCTGACCGCCTTCGTGCTGTACTACTTCATCAACTGGAAGTACCTGTCGCAGGTCTGGGGCCTGAGCTGAGGGGCGCGACGATGTCCTCGCTGCCGATTCCCGCGACGATCCGAGGCGGCGCCCGCGTGCGCGAGTTCCTCGGCCTCTTCAAGCTGCGCATCGGCGTGTTCATCATGCTCACCGCCGTGGTCGGCTACATCGTCACGCCCGGCCCCGGGCTGGCGCCCGGCGCGGTGATCGTGCTGGCGCTCTCGGTGCTGCTCGCGTCGGCGAGCGCGGGGGCGTTCAACCAGTACGCCGAAGCCGACTCGGACCGCCTCATGGCGCGCACGCGCAACCGCCCGTTCGCGACCGGAGCGCTGGCGCGCACGCCAGCGTGGCTGTGGCTGATCGGCGGCATGCTCGCGGTCGCTGTCGGCGCCGCCTGGTGGACGACCAATGCGATGGCGGCCCTGTACGTGTTCCTCGGCGCGTTCTTCTACGGCGTCGTTTACACGCTGTGGCTGAAGCGGCGCACCAGCCTCAACATCGTCATCGGCGGGCTTGCCGGCAGCTTCGCCGCGCTTGCCGGCGCGGCTGCGGTCGATCCCGGCGTCGGCATGCACGGCTGGCTGCTCGCGCTCGCGCTCTTCCTGTGGACGCCGCCGCACTTCTGGAGCCTGGCGATCGCCGGCCAGGCCGACTACGCCGCGGCCGGCGTGCCGATGCTCCCGGTCGTGGTCGGCAGCGAGCGCGCAGCGCGGATCGTCCACCTGAGCGTGGTTGCGCTGGTGCTGGCGTCGCTGCTGCCGATGCTCTTCGGCGCCGGATGGGTCTACCTTGCCGGCGCCCTCCTCGGCGGCCTCTACTTCGAGCGCAAGGCGCGCGCCCTCGCGGCGGCGCCGAGCCGGGCGACGGCGATTCGTTCGTTCCTCGCCTCGCTGGTTCAGCTCGGCCTGCTGCTCGCCGCCGCCAGCATCGACGGCGCGATGCGCTGAGGCGCATGCGCTCCTGACCGTCATCGCCCTGGTCCCGGCCGTGAACCGATGCCTGCCGAACCGATCGCTGCTCCAAACCTGCCGCCCCGGCCGCATCGCCTGGCCGGCGCGCGCTGCGCGCGGAGGCGCGCGAGCCACGCGCTGATCGGTTGGCTGCTCGCCGTCCCGGCCGCTGCGGCAGGCCAGGGCGCGCCGCCGGCGACGCCGGCCCTCGACGCGGACGCTGCGCTTCGCACCAGCGAGGCCGCGCTCGGCCGGCGCATCGGCGAGCACACCCTGCTCGACCGCGACGGAAGCGCCGTCCGCTTGTCGTCGTTCCGCGGCAAGCCGCTCCTCGTCAGCTTCGTCTACACCGGCTGCTTCCAGGTCTGCCCGACCGGCACCCGATCGCTGCACCAGGCCGTTCGCGCGCTCGAGAAGCGCTTCGGCACAGGCCAGTACCGGGTCGCCAGCATCGGCTTCAATCAGCCCGCCGACTCGCCCGCGGCGATGAAGGCCTTCGCAGCGCAGAACGGCATCGACTTGCCGCACTGGTCGTTCCTGAGCGCGCGGCCGAGCGACGTCGAGGCGCTGACGCGCGAGTTCGGGTTCAGCTTCCGGGCGACGCCGGCCGGCTTCGACCACGTCCTCCAGGTCACGCTGGTCGACGCCGACGGCCGCATCGTGCGCCAGGTCCACGGCGCGGAAGTCGGCGCCGATGCGCTCGGCGAGCCGCTCACGTTCCTGCTCGCGAGCCAGCCGCTGCCGCTGCAGTCGGGCCTGGCCGGACTGATCGACCGCGTCCGGATCCTGTGCACGGTCTACGACCCGAGCAGCGGCAGCTACCGGGTCGACTACAGCCTCGCGCTCGAAGTCGCCGGTGGCTTGACCTTCGCCATCGCGATGCTCTTCTACCTGCTGAACGACCGCCGCGTCCGTCGCGCGGCGCGGCGAGCGTCGCGGGCCTGATCGAACGCGATGCTGTCGACGGGCGCCGCCGCTGCCGTGTTCCAGGCCGCTGCCGTCGGGGCCGGTGGCGTCGACGCGGATGGCACGGGCACGGGCCGCGCCGGCGGCCATCGCTCCGGCCCGCAGCGCGCCTGGCAGCACGTCGAGCGCCGATTGGACCGCGTCTTGGGCGCGAAGGGCAATCCCTTGCGCCACCTCGGCGCGCTCGGCTTCTTCTTCTTCTGGTGGCTGCTCGGGAGCGGCATCTACCTGTACGCGGCGCTCGACACGTCGGCGACGGCAGCCTACGAATCGATCGCGCGGCTTTCGCGCGAGCCGTGGTATGTCGGCGGCTGGCTGCGCAGCGTGCATCGCTACGCCGCCGATGGCTTCGTGGTCGTCATGGTGCTGCACCTGATCCGCGAAGCGTCGCTCGGACGCTTCCGCGCTTTCCGGCGCCACGCGTGGTGGACCGGCATTGCGCTCCTGTTGTTCGCGTTCACGAGCGCCATCGGCGGCTTCTGGCTGAACTGGGATCAGCTCGGCCAGTTCTCGGCGGAGGCGACGGCCGAGTGGCTCGACGCGCTGCCGCTCTTCGCCGCGCCGCTGTCGCGCAACTTCATCGCCGCTGCCGCCGTCGGCGATCGGCTGTTCTCGCTCTTCGTCTTCGTCCACGTGGGCGTGCCGCTCCTGATGGTCTTCGGGCTCTGGTTCCACGTCCAGCGCATCGCCCACGCACAAGTCTTTCCGCCGCGACAGCTGGCCGTGGCGACGGCGCTCGGCCTGCTCGCGCTCTCGTTCGTCGTTCCGGTGGCGAGCCACGCCCCGGCGGACCTCTCGCACGCGCCGGGGCCGCTGGCGTTCGACTGGATCCTGCTGTCGGTGCATCCGCTCGTCGACGCGACGTCGCCCGGATTCGTCTGGGCGCTGCTCGGCGGCACCGTTCTGCTGCTGGCGATGTTGCCGATGCTGCCGCGACGCAACGCGGCAGCGGCGCCTGCGGCGCGAGTCGACCCGGCCCACTGCAACGGCTGCCGGCGCTGCTTCGTCGATTGTCCCTACACGGCCATCACGATGGTGCCGCATCCGCACGGGCAGGCGGCCGGCCGCCCGGCCCGCCAGCTCGCGCAGGTCGACCCGGATCTCTGCGCCAGCTGCGGCATCTGCGTCGGCGCCTGCCCGTCGTCGACGCCGTTTCGCCGCGGCGCCGAGCTCGTCACCGGAATCGACCTGCCGCAGCGGCCGATCGATGCCTTGCGTCGCGAGCTCGATGCCGGCCTCGCGGCGCGGCGCGGCCGACGCGCATTCGTCGTGCTCGGCTGCGCCGACGCTTCCTGCGCGCCGCCCGTGGGTGCCGACGTCATCGCCCTCGATCTCGTCTGCGCCGGCCAGCTGCCGCCCTCGTTCGTCGACTACGCGCTGCGCGCCGGCGCCGCGGGGGTGGTCGTCAGCGGCTGCCGCGAAGGCGACTGCGCCTTTCGCCTCGGCCAGCGCTGGACCGAGGAGCGCCTGCTCGGCATTCGCGAGCCGCGCCTGCGCGCCGGCGTGCCGCGGGAGGCGCTGCGCGTGGTCTGGCCACGGCCCGGCAAGCTGCGCGGGGTCGCGCGCGCGCTCGACGATCTCCGGGCGCAGTGCGACGGCTCGCCAGGTCGCGCCGAGGTCGAGTGCGATGCCTGAGCAGCGCGCCATCGTCCAGCGCGACCCGCGCGGCGCGCTCGCCTGGCTCGGACAGGGCCTCCTGTACGCGCTCTTCGCGCTCGTCGTCGGCGTGTTCTCGCAGTGGCCGCCGTATCGCCATCTCCCATCCGACCAGGCGCTGATCAAGCTCAGCTTCAGCCACCACGGCCAGCGCATCTCGGCCTGCCGGCAGCTCGGCGCCGAGGAGCTCGCCAAGCTGCCGCCGAACATGCGCGCGCCGACGCAGTGCCCGCGCGAGCGGGCACCGGTCATCGTCGAGCTCGACATCGACGGCACGCGCGTCGTGCACCGGGTCGCTTCGCCGTCGGGCCTGTCCAAGGACGGTGCGTCGACGGTCTACCACCGCGTCGCCGTCAGCGCCGGCGAGCACCGGATCGCCGTTCGTCTCAAGGACAGCGCCGCGGGAAGCGCATTCGACTATGAACGCGTCGGCACGGTGCAGCTGGCGCCGGCGCGCATCCTCGTCATCGACTTCGACGCCGAGAAGGGCGGCATCGTCTGGCAATGAACACATCGACCTCCGTGGTCGGCGCCCTGCCGCGGCCGCTGGCGCCCGCCCCGGCGCGGCCCTCGGCGTACCGGCTTTCGGTGCCGCGCGGCGCGCAGGCCGCGCTCGCGCGCGGCTGGCTCTGGCTTGCCCTGCTGGCCCTGATCGGCTCGGGCCTGTTCTCGATCCTCCTCGTGCTGTCGCGGACGCCCGGGCTCAACCGCTGGTTCGACGTCGCCGACTTCTTCCGCGTCGCGCTCGTCGTCCACGTCGATCTCTCGGTGCTGGTCTGGTTCGTCGCGCTGGCCGGGTTGCTGTGGAGCCTGAACGGCTCGGCGCGTGCCGCGGCATGGGGCTGGGCCGCGCTCGCGCTCTGCTCGGTCGGCACTGCGCTGATGTCGCTGGCACCGTTCGTCGCGCACGCCGAGCCGATCATGGCCAACTACATCCCCGTTCTCGACGGCCCGCTCTTCATCGCCGGGTTGCTGATCTTCGGCGCGGGCGCCGCGGTTCTCGTGCTGCGCAGCCTCGTCACGGCGCCCCGGATCGGCATCGGCTTCGACGGCGAGGGCGCGCTTCGCTTCGGCCTCAACGCGGCGGCGGTGTCGGGCGCGGTGGCGCTGGTCGCCTTCGCCGCGTCGTATGCGGGGGTGCCGCGCACGCTCGCCGGCAAGGCGTACTACGAGATCCTGTTCTGGGGCGGCGGCCACGCGCTCCAGTTCACCTGGACGCTGCTCATGCTGGTCGGCTGGCTCTGGCTCGCGAGCGCCTGTGGCGCCCGGCTGCCGCTCAGCCCGCGCGTGACGCTGCTGATGTTCGTGCTCGCGCTCGCGGCGGTGTTCGCGACCCCGGTCGCCTACCTCGCGCACGACATCGCGTCGGTCGAGCACCGCAACCTGCTGACCCTGGCGATGCGCTTCGGCGGCGGCGTCACGATCGTCCCGATCGGCCTCGCCGTCCTGTTCGGCCTCGCGCGGGCGCCCGCATTGCCGCGGCGCGGGTCCGATCCGGCCGCTCCGCTGCGCGCCGCGCTGCTCGCCTCGGTGCTGCTGTTCGCCGCCGGCGGGCTGATCGGCATCTTCATCTCGGGCAGCAACGTCCGCATCCCGGCGCACTACCACGGCTGCATCGTCGGCGTCACGCTGGCGCTGATGGGGCTCGTCTACCACCTGCTGCCGCGGCTCGGCTACGCCGCGCCGCAGGGGCGGCTGGCGACGCTGCAGCCGACGCTCTACGGTGCCGGCCAGCTGATGCACATCGTCGGCCTGGTCTGGTCGGGCGGCTACGGCGTGCAACGCAAGGTGGCGGGCGCCGAGCAGGTGCTGCGCAGCAGCGGCGAGGTGGCGGGCATGGCGTTGATGGGCCTCGGCGGCGCCGTCGCGATCGCCGGCGGCCTGGTGTTCGTCGCGGTGCTGGTCCGGGCCTTGCGCCAGGCCCGGCCCGCGGGCTGCAGATGATCGCGCGCCTGCAGCGACTCCTGCAGTGGCTCTTCATGCGAATGGAGGCGTTGTTCAACCGCGCCTTCGGCGATCACCTCAACCCGCTGTATCACCTCGGTGCGATCGGCTTCTTCCTGTTCTGGATCATCGCCGCCAGCGGTCTCTACCTGTACGCGTTCTTCGAGACCGGCGTCGCCGGCGCGCACGCCTCGGTCGAGGCGCTGACCCACGGTCAGTGGTTCGCCGGCGGAATCCTGCGCAGCATGCACCGCTACGCGTCGGATGCGCTCGTGCTTGTCATGGGCGTGCACCTGCTGCGCCACTTCGCGTTCGACCGCCTGCGCGGGTTCCGATGGTTCTCCTGGCTGTCCGGCGTCGCCCTGATCTGGCTGGTGTACCTGCTCGGAATCAACGGCTACATGCTGCCCTGGGACCGCGTCGCCCAGTTCGTCGTCGTCGCGGTCGCCGAGTGGCTCGACGCCTTGCCGACCTTCGGCGGCGCGCTCGTCCGCAACTTCATCTATCCGAGCAGCGTCAACGACCGCCTGTTCTCGCTGCTCGCGTTCATGCACATCGGCATCTCGCTCCTACTCCTGCTGCTTCTGTGGGTCCACGTGCAGCGGGTTCCGAAGGCGAAGACGCAGCCGCCGCGGCCGATCGCCGCGAGCGTCGTGGCGACGCTGCTCGTGTTGTCGCTCGTCGAGCCGGTCGTCAGCCAAGGCGGCGCCGCCGACCTGGCCGTCGCGGCGACGACGCTTCGTCTCGACTGGTTCTATCTGCCGCTGCTGCCGCTTTTCTACGTGCTGCCCCTGGCGCAGGTGTGGCTGCTGGTCGGCGCGGCGACCGGCTTGCTGGCGCTGCTGCCGTGGCTGCCGCCTCGGCGTCGCGGCAGCGGCGCGGAGGCGCGGGTCGCCGTGCACCCGGGCCCGCACCCGATGCGAGTGCGGCCCGGGGAGACCTTGCTCGACGCCGGCCTGCGCCAGGGCCTGGCGCTGCGCTACGAATGCCGCAACGGCGGCTGTGGCGTCTGCGTGTGCAGCGTCCTGCACGGCGAGGTCGATCTCGGGCCGTACCAGCCCAGCGTGCTCACCGAGGCGATGCGGGCCGAGGGCAAGGCGCTGATGTGCTGCGCCAAGCCGCTCGGCGACCTCGACATCGAGGTCGAGGGCGACGTCGGCGCTGCGGGCGCGAGCGCACAGCGCGTCGCCGAGCGGCGGGCGCGGATCGACGCACTCGAGCGCCTCGGCGACGACGTCATGCACATGCGCCTGGGCCTCGTCGACGCAGAGCGCATCGCCTTCGTCGCCGGCCAGTACATCAACATCGTGCTCGACGACGGCCAGCGGCGCGCGTTCTCGTTCGCCAACCCGCCGCAGCAGGATGATCACATCGACCTGCACGTTCGCCGCATCCCGGGCGGCCGCTTCACCGGCCATGTCTTCGACGAGGCGAAGGTCGGCGACACGCTCCGCTTCGAGGGCCCGTTCGGCGATTTCACGCTGACCGAGAGCGTGCATCCGATCGTGTTCGTCGCCGGGGCGACCGGCTTCGCGCCGATCAAGAGCATCGTCGAGGACGCGTTCGCGCGCGGGACCGAGCGACCCATGTGGCTGTACTGGGGCGTGCGCAAGCGCGAGGACCTGTATGCGCTCGATCTGGCCGAGCGGTGGCAACGCGAGCATCCGCAGCTGCACTTCGAGCCGGTCCTCTCGGACGCCGACCCGGGCGACGGCTGGACCGGGCGCACCGGCATGGTCCACGAAGCCATGCTCCAGGACTTCCCCGATCTCCAAGGCTTCGAGGTCTACGTCTGCGGCTCGGTCAAGATGGTCGAAGCGGCGGTGCCGGCGTTCCTAGCGCAGGGCCTCGGCGAGACCTTTTGCCATACCGACGCCTTCCTGCCGTCGGCGACGCCGGGCCGGCCGGCCTGATCCGAGCCAGGCGTCTCCGAACAACTGCGAAGGGTGCGGCCCCGGCCGTGAGAGCGAGCGTCGAGCGCTAGGCGGCGATGACTTCCAGGTCCGGCTCGATCGTCCGCAGCAGCCCCTCGATGCCTCGCAGCGTTCCCGAGATGGCGCTCGGGCACGAGCCGCACGCGCCCTGGTAGTGGACGACCAGCCGATCGCCGTCGAGCGCGAGGACGTGGAGGTCGCCGCCGTCGCCTTGCAGGTACGGGCGGATCTGCTCGTCGAGCAGCACGTTGATCGCATCGAGGCGGTCCTGGTCGCGCTCGCTCAGGGGAGCGACGGCCGCCTTGGCGGCAGCGACGGTCGTCGCCGACCGGGCGTCCGCGCCGGGCGCTGCGCGCAGCGGCACCGCGATCTTGCGGACGAGCTCCTTCCAGTCCGCGGCGCCGTCCTGGGTGACGGTGAGCCAGCGGTCGACGTAGAAGACGTTGGTGACGTGCTCGATGGCGAACAGGGCGCCCGCGAGCTCGTCGCCTTCGGCGTCGGCCGGGTTTTCGTACGAATGCGGCACGCCCCAGCTGAGCGGCTCGCGCAGCGTGAACTTCAACGCGTTCGGGTTCGGCGTGTCCTCGATCTCGGCGATCTTCGGCATGGCGAATCTCCGCGCCTGCGCCTCAGGCGTTGCCGAGCGGCGTGTCCATGGGGTCGGCCTCCGCCTCGGTCGACGTCGTCGCGACGGCGTCGAAAGCGGCCTGCAGCGTGTGCCACGGCAGGATCGCGCACTTCACCCGCATCGGCAGCTCGCTGATGCCGGAAAACACCGCCAGCCGGCCGAGGTGGGCCGCATCGGCGGCGGCGAGGCGCCCGGTCGCCATGTCGACGAACTCGCGGGCGAGCGCGCGCGCCTCGTCCGGGTTCCTGCCCTTCACGGCCGCCGTCATCATCGAAGCCGAGGCCTTGCAGATCGCGCACGACTCGCCGTGGAAGGCGATCGCGGCGATCGTGTCGCCGGCGAGCTCGAGCGCCAGGTGGATGTGGTCGCCGCAGAGCGGATTCAGCCCTTCGGCCCGGTGGCTCGGCTGCTCGAGGCGGCCGTAGTTGCGGGGCTTGCGGTTGTGATCGAGGATCACTTCCTGGTACAGCGCTTTCGGGTCGGCGCTCATGCGAAGACCTTCTGCACGCTGCGGATGCCAGCGACGAGGGCGTCGACGTCGGCGCGCGTGTTGTAGAACGCGAACGAGGCGCGCGACGTCGCCGCGACGCCGAGGCGCTTCATCAGCGGCTGCGCGCAATGGTGGCCGGTGCGCACCGCGACCCCCTCCTCGTTCAGCAACGTGCCGACGTCGTGCGGGTGGATGCCTTCGAGCACGAACGACAGCACCGCCGCCTTGTCGCGGGCGGTGCCGAGGATGCGCACGCCCGGAAGCTGGCGCAGCCGATCGGTGGCGTATTCGAGCAGGTCGTGCTCGCACGCAGCGATCGCCGGCATGCCGAGCGCCGACAGGTAGTCGACCGCCGCACCCAGGCCGACCGCGCCGGCGATCGGCGGCGTGCCGGCTTCGAACTTGTTCGGGATCGGTGCGTAGGTCGTGCTCTCGAACGTGACCGTGTGGATCATGTCGCCGCCGCCCTTGAACGGCTGCATCGCCTCGAGCAGCGCGGCGCGTCCGTAGAGGACGCCGATCCCGGTGGGGCCGCACATCTTGTGGCCCGAGAACGCATAGAAGTCGCAGTCGAGCGCCTGCACGTCGACGGTGAGGTGCGGCGCGGCCTGCGCGCCGTCGACGAGCACCGGGACGCCGTGCGCGTGGGCCAGCGCGATCATCCGCTGCACCGGGTTGATGCTGCCGAGCGCATTGGAGACGTGGCCGACCGCGACGATGCGGGTGCGGTCGTTGAAGAGCGCCGCGTAGGCGTCGAGCAGCAGCTCGCCCCTGTCGTCGATCGGGACGACCCGGATCGTCGCGCCCTTTTCCTGCGCAAGCATCTGCCACGGCACGATGTTGGAGTGGTGCTCGAGCACGGTCAGGATGATCTCGTCGCCGGCGCCGACGAACCTGCGGCCCCAGCCGTGCGCGACCAGGTTGATCGCGTCGGTCGTGCCGCTGGTGAAGATCACCTCGCGCGCCTCGCGGGCGTTGATGAAGCGCTGCAGCTTCCCGCGCGCGGCCTCGTACTCGGTCGTCGCCGTTTCCGAGAGGTGGTGAACGGCGCGGTGGATGTTGGCGTGCTGCGTCGTCCGGTAGCGCACGAGCCGGTCGATCACCGGCCGCGGCATCTGGCTCGACGCGGCGTTGTCGAGATAGACCAGCGGCTTGCCGGCGACCGTCAGCGCAAGGATCGGAAAATCGGCGCGCACCCGCGCGCTGTCGAGCCCGGCCGGGGCGGCCACGGTCGTCATGGCCGGCGCGAGGTCCGTTCGATCACCGCTCGCTGCAGGCGGGCGCGCAGCGACGGCACCGGAATGCGCTCGATCACCTCGGCGCCGAAGGCGTAGGTGAGGAGGTCGCGCGCGGCTTC
>Ga0068852_100003228_pt1 | contig 11384 bp, 9 predicted proteins | sample KBSCornC22_FD_66594 | JGI IMG/M metagenome (GOLD analysis project Ga0068852, IMG submission 66594) | Corn rhizosphere microbial communities from Kellogg Biological Station, Michigan, USA - KBS Corn C2-2 | ecosystem: Host-associated > Plants > Roots > Rhizosphere > Soil ... | reverse complement strand
CAGACGCGACCGATCGGCTTTAGAAGCCAGTCGGATCCCCCTTCACGACGGTGATGGACCTCCCCTCGCGCAACCCGCCCAGCACTGGACCGTCCCAGCCGTGTAGCACTTCAGGATCAAGTTTCGATGCGAGAAGCAACCGGTCGATTTCGTCATTCGTGGACCAAGCTTCACGAAACTGACGTTCGAATTCGACGCGACGTGAGTCCGCTAAGCCATCAGCTAAGGCACAGGTCACGGCTAGGTGGTCATGGAATTCTGCGGCAAAACGAGGCTGGAACAGAGCTCGATTTGAGCACGACATCGTCTGATATCTGCCGTGCTCGATAATGATCGTGGCATAGTCCACCGACCAGGGACGGGAAACACCGCCGCCGTCGAAATGCGCTACTCCCTTGTGACGCAGTTCAATCACTTGGCGGTGGAGGCGCTGGGATTCGGCCGTGAGCTTAGAGATTAGAGGCAGTGTGCCGCGGTGATGAGTGGCAGAGTCATCAAATGGCCGCGCGTAGAGAATGACCGCTCCTTGCAGCAGTGCCGCCGTGGCGTTGTCTAACCCCGGGGAGTCCTGCTGTGCCAGCCGCTGCGCATCTTCAACATAGTCCTTGGCCAGCCGAAGATCGCAGCTGCCGGAATGGGCATCGAGCCACTGGCGAGCCGCCTTGCGCAGCTTGCCAAGGGGCTGAGGGAGCTTCCGGGCGAACGCGCGAATGTCGATCAGCAGGCTGTCAGCCGGCGGTCCAAGTCGAGTGTCAGCCATTGCGAAGCCGCCGCTTTGCTTGCCGCTCAGTACGACCACTTGAGGGTGGGAAAATTGTGGGAGCGCTGAGGGAGGAAATCCGGAAAACCGCAGAAATACGCCGAAAATCGAAGGAAAGTGGCTCCCCGAGTAGGATTCGAACCTACGGCCATTCGATTAACAGTCGAATGCTCTACCGCTGAGCTATCGGGGAGCAGCCCGGTTTCCCGGGGCAGGGGTGCGCCTATAGCAGTGCGACGGGGCTTTGCAAGCACCCGCCGTCGCATTTTTCAGACCGTGAACTGTTCGGAGAAGATCCGCTCTTCCAGTGTCTTTCCGGGATCGAACAGCAGGGTCAGCTTGTGCGCGCGGGCGCTGGTGATGCGCACCTCGGCCACTTCGCGCACCTCCTTCTGGTCCGCCACCGCCGCTACCGGGCGCTTTTCCGCCTCGCGCACGCGGAAGGTCACATGTGCGCTTTCCGGCAGGATCGCGCCCTTCCAGCGCCGCGGCCGGAACGGGCTGATCGGTGTAAGCGCGAGAAGTCGCGAGCCGAGCGGCAGGATCGGTCCGTTGGCCGAAAGGTTGTAGGCCGTCGATCCCGCCGGCGTTGCGACCAGCACTCCGTCGCCCGCCAGTTCCTGCATCCGGACCTTGCCGTTGATCGAAACCTCCAGCTTGGCCGACTGGCGGGTTTCGCGCAGCAGCGAAACTTCGTTGATCGCGAAGAAATGGTGGTGCGCCCCGTCCTGGGTGATCGCGTCCATCTCCAGCGGAACAACCTCGATCTCCCGCGCCCGGGCGACCCGTTCGGCTATCGTGCGCGAGGAGGTGTTGCGGTTCAGCATGAAACCGACCGTGCCCAGGTTGATCCCGTAGCAGGGCTTTACAGTGTTGGTATCGAGCATCTGGTGCAGCACGTGCAGCAGGAACCCGTCGCCGCCCAGCACGACGACCACGTCGGCCTCCTCGGGACTGACCCAGGGGTGGGATTCGCGCATGGCAGCCGACCCGGCCTGCGCCTTCAGGCTGTCCGACACGACGAGCGCCAACTTTGCCCGATCTTTCTTCATTCGCCTCTCGCTTGGCAGGATCAGGCCGGTCTATGGGGCTGATCCTGCTTTGGCAATCGCGCAGCGCCATTGCGGCAGGACCGGGGGTTGAGGCTTTGGCAACGGATGGGGCAGTAAAGCGGTTGAGATGACGGGGGGGACAGCTCTTGAGCCGGGCGAGGACCGTGACGCCCTGACCGGCCTGCCCGGGCCTGAGGCCATGCGCCGGCGGCTTGATGCCTGGGCGTTGGAACGGCCTCCGCACGGCCTGCTGCTGCGCCTCTCGCGCCTGCCCGCGATCAACCTTGCCTATGGCCAAGCCGTTGGCGACGCGGCCATTGCCGAAGCTGCGGTCAGACTGGTTCAATTCGCCGGTGCCGAGTTCGAAGCGCCGTGGTTCGCCTCCCGCCTGGGCGGAGGAACCTTCCTGCTCATCAGCCGCGAGCAGCTCAGCCGGGAGCGTTGGGAGGTTCTGGCCGAAGGGCTGGCCGAAGCCATTGCCCGGCCGATCCCCGGCGGCACGGCCACGCTGCGCCTCTCGCCCCGTATCGCGCTGTTGCGCGCGGTTGCCGGCGAGAGCGGGCAGTCCCTGCTCGAGCGGCTTGGCGAGACCATGGCCGCGCTCGAACGCAGGACCGGCGGCCGGCTGTTGTGGGCTGATGGCGTCCAGATCCGCCCCGGCCTCGCCACGCCCGCAACGGAAGCCGATCTTCTTTCCGCGCTGGACCGCGACGAGATCGAGATCCTGTTCCAGCCGCAGTTCTCGCTCCGCAGTGACCGGCTTACGGGCGCCGAGGCCCTGGCGCGATGGAACCATCCGCGGCTTGGCATGATCGGCGCGGGCGCGCTGTTTGCCCTGGCCGAGCGGGCGGACCATGTCGCGCAGCTGTCCCGGCACATTGCCGGCCGCGCCTTGGGCCTGGCTTCGTCCTGGCCCGAGGGTTTGCGGCTGTCGCTCAACGTTACCTCGTCCGATCTTGCCGCCGCCAGCTATGGCGAGACGCTGGCCAGCCTGATCCGCGCCAGCGGCTTTGCTCCGGAACGCCTGACACTGGAAGTCACCGAACAGGCCTTGATCGTTGACATCGGCCAGGCACAGCGGATCCTGTCCGGGCTGGCTGAAGGCGGCGTGAAGATGGCGCTGGATGATTTCGGCGCGGGCTTCTGCAACTTCCGCTATCTGAAGCTCCTTCCGCTCCACTATCTCAAGCTGGACCGGTCCATGGTGGACGGCGTCGCAACCGATCCCCGGGACCTTGCGGTCTTGCGCGGGATCGTGGCCATGGCTGGCGCTCTCGGGCTCGAGGTGATTGCCGAGGGCATCGAGACCGAGGCGCAACGCGCCGTCGCAGCGCGCGAGAACTGCGCGATCATGCAAGGATTCTTGCGGGCGAGACCCATGCCCGCCAGGCAGTTTGCCGCCTTCGCCGGGCAGGCCTGACCATTCGCGGGCTGCTCGGGCCGCTGCGCGGCCCTGCGCTCGGTACTCCGATGGGCGAAGAATGCAGGCCGGGTGAAATTCGTCGCCCCATGCCCGGCTGAAAGTCCTTGGCTGCGACAGGGCCTGACTATGAACGATCGGAATCGCGTCCGCGTCCTCAAATCAGGATGATGTCGGAGGCGTCCAGCACCGGCTTGGTTGACAGCACGGCGATCTGCACCTGTGCGCTGCCGCCCACGCCATCCGGATCATAGAACAGCGCGCCGGTGGAAGGTGTATAGATCAGGTGGTGAGCTGACATGGTGGCCGTTGTGCCTATGGCCAGTGCGGCCGGGTTAAGCGTTCCGGCAGGATCGCCGGCGAAGGCGGTGAAGGCCGCACGTGTCAATTCCAGCTTGTCCGCACCATGCACGAAGTCCTTGATCGTGTCCTTGTTGGCAGCCGTCTCGCGCAGGTCGAACACGAAGCGGTCATTGCCGGCGCCGCCGGTGAGAGTATCGGCGCCGGCGCCGCCGATCAGGGTGTCGTCGCCGCCGCCGCCCGAGAGCGTATCGTTGCCGGCAAGTCCGGAAAGCACGTTGGCTGCGGCATTGCCGGTCAGCGTGTTGCCAAGGGCGTTACCGGTCCCCCCGGTTGCCTGCGTACCTGTGAGCGCCAGCTTTTCCACCTCCGACGGGAGGACGAAGCTGACAGACGCGTTGATCTGGTCGGTTCCTTCGCCCGGCCTCTCGATCACCACGTCGGCGGCGGAGTCGATAACGTAGATGTCGTTGCCCTGTCCGCCCTCCAGCGTGTCGGCACCGGCCCCGCCGTTCAGCTGGTCGTTCCCGCCAAGACCCCACAGGTGGTTCGCACCCGCGTTTCCGGTCAGGACGTTGCCAAGTTCATTTCCGGTCCCGGACAGGGGGGCGGTGCCCGCGAACAGGTTGAGGTTCTCGAGGTTGGCGCCCAGCGTCCAGTTCGTCTTGGCGATCACGGTGTCCGTGCCTTCTCCGGCATTCTCGACAACGATGTCGCCGGGATCGTCGACCGTATAGCTGTCATTCCCAGCCCCGCCTGTAAGCCGGTCCGCCCCCGCGCCACCGTCGATCGTGTCGTTGCCGGCATTGCCGACGATGGTATTGGCAAGGGCATTGCCGGTGAGGGTGTCGGGGAAGGCCGAGCCGGTGAGGTTTTCCAGCGAATCTACCAGCCAGTCGCTGCCGGACCCGCCGGTCACCTGCGCCTTGCCGACAATGGCGAGACTGACCTTCACCGCGGCAGCGGCATCCTCATAGGTCAGAGTGTCGACGCCGTTGCCGCCCGTGATCGTGTCGTTTCCGGCCCCGGGATTGATCGTGTCGTCACCGTCGCCCCCGGCCAGAGCGTCGTTCCCGGCCAGCCCGACCAGGGTATCGGCCCAGGGCGTGCCGCTTAGCGTGTCGGTGCCGGTCGTGCCGGTGAGGGTGACGCCCACCGCATAGAAGGGCATGGCGACTGGCCCATCGGTGAAATCCACCCATTCCACGCCGGTGAGCCGATCGGTGCCCTGGTCGCCATCGCCCAGGTTCAGGTCGGTCAGCAAGTAGCCCCCAATTCCATCGCGCAGCAGGGAAAAATCGGCGGCGAGGCCGATGACGTGGAAATGGTCTTCCCCCGCTCCGCCGATGACCGTCTGCGTGCCCGGACCGCCCCAGACCTGATCGTCACCGCCCCCCGCGTCGATCGAGGAGGCGCCGCCCAGCGCGGCTTCGATCGTGTCGTTGCCTGATCCAGTGACAACGGTGTTGGACCCGGCCCCAAGGGCGATGGAGAAGCGTTCGAAAGCGGCGAACGTGCCGCGGTTGCCGGTGACGGTGTTTCCCGCTCCAAGCACGAAGGTGCTGCCGGGAAGGGCGGAGAGATCGATCAGCAGGGTGTCGGTTCCAAGGCCCCCGTCAAGATTGAGCGTGGCCCCGCCCGCCAGCGGGGAGGCATCAACGAAAACCGTGTCGTCCGCTATGCCCAACGTTGCGGAAACGGCCTCGATCCCGTCGAACTGGCCGTTGCCGATCCAGCCGAGGAACCAGGCCCCGCCGGCAAGGATCTGGTGGTTGGTGCTCGCCCCCGTCAGCCCGGCGTCGTTGCGGACGAGCGTGTCGAAGCCCGGGCCACCGCTGACGTCGAAGGGCATGAGGCCGGAGAGGGTGAAGGTATCGTTGCCGGATCCGCCGATCAAGTATCCGGTCTCGAACCCGGCAAGTGTGGTGCCGCCCGTAAGCGAGCCGCTGCCGTTCGTGCCGTTCCAGCTGAAGGAGAGGGGTTCGGTATGGTCGGACCAGTCCCCGCCCCAGAAGTCGAACCCTGCTCCGGCGTCAATCTGGTCGGTCCCGCCCAGCGAATAGATCGTATCGTCCCCCGGGCCGGACGTGACCGTGTTTGCACCCGTACCCAGCGCCATGGCGAACTGTTCGAAATGGCCGTATGTGCCATGGCTGGTGATTGCGGTTCCGCTCTCGTCCAGGCCGAAGGTGGTGTTGGCAAAGGCGGAGAAATCGACCTGCAGCGTATCGAGGCCGCCGCCGCCATCGAGGTTCATCGTTGCGCCGAGCATGAGCGGGGCCGTGTCGACGAAGGCCAGGTTGTCCCCGTCCGAAAGGGCGACGTTGACCTGTTCGATGGCGGTGAAGGCGGACCCCCGGATCGTTCCGGTGAAGGTGCCGGACCCGCCATCGGTGAAGATGGCCGAATAGGGCACGGTGAGCAGCCCGCTTTCATCCCAGATCAGCATGTCTCGCCCGGCGCCACCGTCCACGGCGAAGGGGTTCGACCCGTTGAGGAAGAAAGCATCGTCGCCCGAGCCGCCGACGATGCTGCCTCCTTCGACCCGCTGGACGGTGGTGCCGTTGGAAACGGCGGCAAGGCTGCGGTCTCCGTCCCAGCCGAAGGATATGGCCGACGACCAAGTGGAGAAGTCCGCCAGCCACAGGTCGCGACCGGCCCCGCCGTCGATCTGGTCTACCCCGCCGGTCGAGCGGATCGTATCGGCCCCGCCCTGCAGGGTGACGGTGTTCGTCCCCGTGCCGAGCGTGAGGTCAAACTGTTCGAAGCCCGCGAAGCTGCCATGATTGCTGGTGATGAGGAAATTGGCGCCTTGCACGAAGCTGGTGGAGGCAAAGGCGGAGAAATCGGCCTTCAGGAGATCCTGCCCCGGTCCGCCATTGACGACGAGGACAGCCCCGGCCGCAAGCGGCGCGGCATCGAGGATCAGCGTGTCGCTGCCACCTGCCAGGGTCAGGTTAAGCTGAGTGATGTCGGTGAACTGGAGTGAGAATGAGGCGCCGTTGCCCACCGTGAGCAGGCCGGAGAAGGTCCCCGCCGGGCCAGCCGAGAGCGTGCTGACCCCGCCGTTGATGATCAGGCCGGTCCAGTTCAGCAGCAGCGTGTCGAAGCCGCCGCCGCCAATGACCGTGTCCCGCCCGGTGAGCGGGCTGAACGAATCGTCGGCCGTGGTACCGATCAGCAGGTCATCCCCGGTGGTGCCGGTGTAGTTCGCCAAGCCCGTGCCTCCCTCGGCACGGGTCTAGCTCAGGCGTTCCTCCGCTTGGCCGCTGTTACCGCCGTTTCGGAGTTAACTCCGACCAGCCTTCGCTTCAGACAGCGGATCAGAATACCGGATCGAACCCCGGGGGCAGTTCGCCCTCGTCGCCCGGCTTGTGGTCGCCCGGCTGGTGGATGCCGCATTCGGTCTTGTCCCAGCCCTTCCAGCGGCCGGAGCGCGGATCCTCGCCGGGCGCGACCTTGCTGGTGCAGGGCGAGCAGCCGATCGAGGGATAGCCTTCGGCGACGAGCGGGTGGGGCGGAAGGTCATGCTCGGCAAAGTAGGCGGCGATATCGTCCGCCGACCAGTCGATCAGCGGATTGATCTTCAACCGCCCCTGCGAGTCCGACTTGTCCATCTCGAACCGCGGCAGATTGGCGCGCGTGGACGACTGGAACGACTTGCGACCCGTGATCGAGGCGTCGAAGGTTTCCAGCGCGCGGGCGAGCGGCTCCACCTTGCGGATTTCGCAGCAGCCGTCCGGGTCGTAGGACCAGCGCAGCCCGCTCTCGTCCTTGGCGGCAAGGGCCGCCGGATCGGGGCGCAGGATCACGAGGTTTGTGAGGCCCAGCCGCTCGACCAGTTCATCGCGGTAGGCCAGCGTTTCGGGGAAGTGCTTGCCGGTGTCGAGGAACAGGACCGGGGTGGCCGGATCGATCGCGGCGACGAGGTGCAGCAGCACCGCGCTCTCCGCGCCGAAGCTGGAGACGACGGCAACGTCGCCGGCGAGCTGGTCCTTCAGGACGGAGCGGAGCCAGTCGGTCGTCTCGGTGCCGCGGAACAGCCGATTGAGGCGCACGGCATCCGCTTCGGTGAAGCGCGGTCCGGTGTCGATCCGGTCGATCCGGCGGCCTTCCTGGGGCACGGTTCTAGTTGTGACCATGTTGGGGGTGCCTCTTGGCCCAGATCGGCGCGCGGCCGTCGACCGTGGGGGTATAGACGTCGGCATAGCGGGCCATGGCGGCTTCCGCGTCCGTGGCGTTCAGCTCGCGCTCGGGGGCGAAACTGTCGAACCCGCAGCGGCGCATATAGGCGAGCTGATCGACCAGCACGTCGCCCACGGCGCGCAGTTCGCCGGCATAGCCCGCCTCGCGCAGGATCCGGGCGGCGGAATAGCCGCGGCCGTCGCCGAACACGGGGAAGTTCACCTCGACCAGCTTCAGCCGGCTGAGGTGGGGGATCAGCGCGCGGGCATCGTCGCCTGGCTCGATGCGGACGGCGGCGGCGTTGGTCTGGTCGCCGAAGCTGTCAACCGTGACGGCGGGATCGCTGACCGGTTCGTCCGAGCGGAAGCGGAACTGGGTCTCGACCATCATGCGGTCTCCTTGGCGTAGATGGCGTCCTTGAAGGGGGCCATGCCGATGCGGCGGTAGGTGTCGATGAAGCGCTCCCCGGGGAGCTTGTTGATCAAGTACACGCCGGTGGCGCGGTCCACGGCGTCGACGATGCCGTCCTCGTCGAAGCCGGGGCCGGTGATCGTGCCCAGCGACGTGTCCGCCGCTTCGCTACCGCCGAGCAAAAGTTGATAGTTTTCAACACCCTTACGGTCCACCCCAAGGATGCCGATGTGCCCGGCGTGGTGGTGCCCGCAGGCATTGATGCAGCCCGAGATCTTGAGCTTCAGCTCCCCGATCTCCTGCTCGCGCCCGGCAAAGCGCTGGGCGATCTTCTGCGCGACGGGGATCGAGCGGGCGTTGGCGAGCGAGCAGTAGTCCAGCCCCGGGCAGGCGATGATATCGCCGATCTGGTCAAGATTGGCCGTGCCGAGCCCGGCCGCGTCCAGCTTTTGCCAGAGTGCGTGGAGATCGGTCTTCCTGACGTGTGGCAGGACGATGTTCTGCGCATGGGTCACGCGCAGTTCGTCGAAGGAATATTCGCGCGCGAGGTCGCCCATCAGGCGGATCTGTTCGCCCGTGGCATCGCCCGGGATCCCCCCGACCGGCTTCAGGCTGATCGTGACGACGGCATAGCCGGGCTGCTTGTGTGCGTGGGTATTGGTATCGACCCAGAGGGCGAAGTCCGGGTCCGAACGGTCCACAGTATCGGCAAGGCCGGTCTCGAAGGCCGGATCCGCGAACTGCGCCTTGATCCGCTCCAGCTCGGCCACCGGCGGCTCGAGATTGAGGGTGAGGAGGTGAGCGAACTCTTCCTCCACCTGGCGGGTGTATTCGTCCTTGCCGAGTTCGTGGACGAGGATCTTGATCCGCGCCTTGTACTTGTTGTCGCGCCGGCCGTAGCGGTTGTAGACCCTGAGGCACGCCTCCGAGTAGGTGATCATCTGGTCGATCGGGACGAAGGCGTTGATGCACGGCGCGATCAGCGGCGTGCGGCCCATGCCGCCGCCGACGTAGAAGGCGGCGCCCAGCTCACCGGCCTCGTTGCGGACGATCTGGATGCCGATGTCGTGCAGGCGCATGGCCGCCCGATCGGTGTCGGAGGCGATCACCGCCATCTTGAACTTGCGCGGCAGGTAGCTGAATTCCGGGTGGAAGGTGGACCACTGGCGGATCAGCTCGGCATAGGGGCGCGGATCGACGATCTCGTCCGCGGCGGCACCGGCGTAATGGTCGGACGTGGTGTTGCGGATGCAGTTGCCGCTGGTCTGGATCGCATGCATCTCCACCTTGGCGAGATCGGCCAGGATATCCGGTGCCTCTTCCAGCTTGATCCAGTTGTACTGGATGTTCTGGCGGGTGGTGAAGTGGCCATAGCCGCGATCGTACTTGTCGGCGATATCGCCCAGCATCCGCATCTGCGCGGAGTTCAGCGTGCCGTAGGGCACGGCCACGCGCAGCATGTAGGCGTGAAGCTGGAGGTAGAGGCCGTTCATCAGCCGCAGCGGGCGGAACTGCTCCTCGCTCATCGAACCGTCGAGACGGCGGCGGACCTGGTCGCGGAAATCAGCAACGCGGGTGTCGACCATCTGCTGGTCGTAAGTGTCATACTTGTACATAGGACGTCCTAGTTCCGTTCGCCCCGACCAAAGTCGAGAGCCCTCGTCCACCGTGTCTTGGGTTTGCTCGACACGGAAGGGGGAGGGAGGTTCATGATCAGATCACCCAGGAGCCGGCGGCGGGGTCTGCGGGCTTGAGCGACAGATCGAGCCGCACCGTCGGGCCGAGGGCGCGAATGCGATCCTTGATGTGGGCCGGGCGGACGCCGTCGGCAGTGCGCTGCCCGTCGATCACGTAAGGCGCGACGACATGGCGCAGGGCGTTCTCGCGCGCGGCGATCTCCTCGCCGTGTTCACCGACGTCCACCGCGTTTTCGACGTGGAGGGACCAGCCCTCGCCAGTCCACCAGGTTACTTCCCCAGTCTTCAGATCGTTGCCCGTCAGGATCTTCACTTCACAACCTCCAGCGCGAATGTGCGCAGTTCCGTCTCGTTCCGGGCCGCGACCTCACCGATGACGATGAGGGCAGGGCTCTTCACCTTGTGGCCTTCGACCAGGGCGGTAAGCCCCGCGATCGGTCCGCGCAGGACCCGCATGGCGGGCCGCGTCGCGTTCTCGATCACGGCGACCGGCATGTCGGGCGCCAGGCCATCGGCCATCAGCTTCTCCGAAATGGCCTCTGCCGTGGCGACGCCCATGTAGATCACGAGCGTGCGGCCCTTGCCGGCAAGACCCGACCAGTCCTGTTCGGTCAGGCCCTTACACTGTCCGGCGACAAAAGAAACCACGCTGGCCGCGTCGCGGTGAGTCAGCGGGATCCGCGCGGCGGCGGCGGCGCCGAGCGCGGCGCTGATGCCGGGGACGACCTCCACCGGGACACCGGCGGCGGCGCAGGCCTCCGCCTCTTCCCCGCCACGCCCGAAGACGAAGGGATCGCCGCCCTTGAGGCGGATCACGTCGTTGCCGGCCAGCGCCTCTTCCACGAGGAGGGCGTTGATCCCGTCCTGCGGGAGAGTGTGGCGGCTGCGGCTCTTGGCGACCGAGACCAGCCGCGCGGTGCGGGGCGCCATGGCGAGGATCGCGGGTTCGACCAGCCCGTCATGCACGATTACCCGCGCGTTCATCAGCAGGCGGGCGGCGCGCAGGGTCAGCAGGTCGGGATCGCCGGGGCCGGCGCCGACCAGGTAGACGGTGCCGACCTGTGCCGGTGCCTTGGGGGCAGATGGGGCAGCCTTGCTCATGGTGGAGCACATGGCGCGGCCGGTCGTTGAATGCCAGCGAGAATGACTTGGCCATAGGTTAGGAGAGCTTGGGCAAGCGGTGCGCCCAGGCGCCTGGGGCAATGAGGGGCGGGTTCCGGGGCTGTGAGAAAGCGGTGGTTCACGCAGCGGCGCAGCGAAGAAAGACGAGAGGCAGCGAGGTTTCGCTCTGTTGCTGACCGGTCGCCCGGTGTCCGCCATGAAGCGGCGGCCTCGCCGCCAATCTTCCTCCGCGCGTCTCTTTTTCTATCCGTCTCTGCGTGAACCCGTTCCCCACACGTCTCGGTAGGGGATCCCGCGCCGGATCGTGCGCCGCCCCTCTCGCCATGGCGGGTGCGATTGCCTATCTGGGCGGGATGGCCCGCACTCCTGCCGGAACCCCTGACAGCCCTGCCGGGGCCGAGCGCTTCAACGAGGAGCGGGCGACCTTTGCCGTGCGC
>Ga0068852_100003227_pt1 | contig 11384 bp, 4 predicted proteins | sample KBSCornC22_FD_66594 | JGI IMG/M metagenome (GOLD analysis project Ga0068852, IMG submission 66594) | Corn rhizosphere microbial communities from Kellogg Biological Station, Michigan, USA - KBS Corn C2-2 | ecosystem: Host-associated > Plants > Roots > Rhizosphere > Soil ... | reverse complement strand
GAGGCGCACGAGCGCATCGAGGGAGATGCGCGCGCCGGCGCGGCGGCGAAGGGCGGCATCCACCTCCGCTCGCACCGCGTGCTCACCCTCGGCGCCCGCGATGAAGGGGGAACGCACGAGGCCGCTCGCATCCTCGAACGTCATGTCGCGGCCGGCGAGGCGCAGCCATGCGAGGGCGTCGTGGCAGGCCGGCCACTCCGTGAGCGGCCGGCCGAGGGAGATGTTGAAGGGCAGGGTCGATCGCGCCGTCGCAACACTTCGGCCGGGGTCCATCGCGCGCATGAAGATGCGCTCGACGCGGCGGCGCGAGCGTGCGAGGGCGGGGACGACGATGCCTACGCGCGTGGCGCCGCTTTCGACGCGTCCCCGCGCCCACCGTGCCGCGGCCGCCAGCTCCTCGTCCTCGCCCGCGAAGCTCACGCGCACGGGATGCGCTTCGGTCTCGCGCGATGCGAGGCTCTCGAGGGCCACCCCGAGGGCCCGCAACCGCTCGAAGAATTCGGCCTGCTGGGGAGTCATCAGCTCGAAGCCCGCGAGGACGATGTGCAGCGGCTTGCGTAGCGCCTCGTGCCGCAGGAGGGGCGCCACGACATCGGGGAGGCGCGCACGGTCGGTCTGGTTGCGCTCGCGCGTGAGGCGCTCGTAGCGCGCGGACCACTCCACGAACGCGCGTGCATCGTCGTGCATCGCCGAGCGCGCGAGCTGGGCCGCGAGGCGCCAGGCGTGCGCGAGCGACCATGCCGCGAGCGCTGCGTCCGCTGCGGCGGGCACCGACATGAGCCCGTTGCCGTGAGAGGCGCGCACGCAATCCTCCCAGAGCACCTGCTCCTGCGCGGTGGACAGCGGCAATGGCAGGCCGGAGGCGAAATCCGAATGCCGCGCGTCTTCCATGAAGCGATCCACGAATGCACGCCACGGAACGATGTCCGCGCTTTCCCACGCACGTGCGCCGCGAGCCGCCCGGAGCGCGTCGTGGGAAGCGAGCAGGTGTTGCGCGAGGCGGCGGCTGGAGGTGACGACGGTGATGCCGTCGTCGCCGGCCGCGAGGCGATCGAACAGCGTGGTGCGGTCGATCGAAGGCAGTGCGGCGAGCATGCGAAACATCATACCGTCGGCACGCGCAGCTACAGTCGTCACAAACGAGGCCCTGATCTTTCAGGGACTTGCCGCCATTCGTTACAACTGTAGCCTGGCGGCGACAGCGTTTTGTGACGCGCTTCACATTCGCGCCGCGGCACGCAGACCTATTCTGGCGGCCAGCCTCATCAGGTTGCGCGACGTTTCGGCGCAGCGCCGATCGCCGTACCCGGGGAGCCACAATGGCGAATAACAACGCTCGGCGCATGGCCGCGGTCCGCTCGTGGATCGCCGTCGCCGCTTGCGTGCTCCTCTCGTCGCTGGCGTGCGCCGATGGTGGCGGCCGGGGCGATGGCAACTCGGGCCCTGGCGGCACGCCGGCGGTGTCGATCGCGCAGGCCAACGAGAAGCTCTCCCCCGACCTGCGCGAGGCGCTCGCCTCGGCCGTCCTGCCGCCGACCAACTGGGTGAAGGAAACCTCCGGCGGCCGCCTGCTGAAGCTCCTCATCGTGAGCTACGACACGACGGATCCGTCGCTCGCGTCGCTGCGTCACGCCATCCTCGATGCGCGCGGCAGCGTCTATTACAAGTTCGCCTCGGTGAACGGGCTGCTCGCGATGCTGCCCGCGTCCGCGGTCGTGGACATCGCACGGCGCGCCGACGTCGAGACGATCTCGCCGAACCGGCCCACGCTGCGCATGGCAAGCCTCGCCGAGTCCGCATCCGGTGCGGCCGCGGCACGGTCCGCCGCCGGAACCGGGCTCGACGGCAGCGGTGTGGGCATCGCTTTCCTCGACTCCGGCATCATGGCCGCGCACCAGGCGTTCGCCGATGCGAGTGGTGCCTCGCGCGTGAAGAAGAGCGTGGACATGCGGCTGCTGTCCGACAGCATCGCCGCGCGTTGGCAGTCCGGCGTGGATTCGAGCGCCTCGATGGGTCCCGGCAGTGCGGGCCGCCAGCGCCTCGAGTCGACGATCGATGCGCGCGGAAGCACCTTCCAGGATCCCTATGGCCATGGAACCGTCGTGGCCTCCATCGCGGCTGGACGCTCGCCCGGCGGCGGTACGGACAGCACGGGTATCGCGCCGAATGCCACGCTCTTCGACGTGCGCGTGCTGAACGAGGCGGGCGTGGGCGAGACCGCCGACGTGCTGGCGGGCCTCGACTGGGTGCTCTTCCATGCGCAGGAATACGGCATCCGCGTGGTGAACCTGAGCCTCGCGGCAGACTCCACGGACTCGTACCTGGCGGATCCCCTGTGCCGCGCGGTGCGCAATACGGCCGCCGCCGGCATCGCGATCGTCGTCGCCGCCGGCAATTTCGGCTCGGCGCAGGGCACGGTCACGTACGGCACGATCGCCTCGCCGGGCAACGAGCCCGCGGCCATCACTGTCGGCTCCAGCAACGCGCACGGCACGGCCGATCGTGGCGACGATTCGGTCAACTTCTTCAGCTCCCGTGGGCCTACGCGCGGCGCATACGTCGATGCGTCGAACGTCGTGCACCTGGATAACATCCTGAAGCCCGACATCGTCGCGCCCGGCAACCGGCTGGTGGGCGCGGTTTCCACCGACGCCGGCGGTGCGCCGAGCGCCCTCGTGCGTTCGTTTCCGCAGCTCAAGGTGGATCCCTCGCAGGACGCGCCGGGGACGGCGCTCATGGAGCTGAGCGGCACCTCCGTCGCAGCGCCGGTCGTGAGCGGCACGGTGGCGCTCCTCCTGCAGGCCAACCCGGGCCTCACACCTGCGCTCGTGAAGGCGATCCTGCAATACACCGCGGAGCCGCTCGCCGGCTTCAACCTTCTCGAGCAGGGCGCCGGGCTCGTGAATGCCGCGGGTGGCGTGCAGCTCGCCGGTGCGATCGTGCCCGACCTCGCGGCGCGCATCGCTTCCGGGCGCGTGCGCGCCGGCGATTCCATCCTCGCGCCCGGCAAGACGATGCCTGCCGCAGGCTCGATCGTCGAAGGCCGGCTTGCGCCATGGAGCGGCCTCGCGTCCCTTGCCGGCACCCATTTGATGTCGGGCGAAGCGCTCTTCACCTACTACCAGCCGATCTACAACCCGCGCCTCACGTGGGTCGGGTCGCGTGTGCGCTCGATCGACGTGGACTATTTCGACGGTAATCGCCGCTATGTCGAGGGATTCGAGGAGAACCCGCCCCCGTCCAGCGACTCGGCGCTGGCATTGGTCACGGCAGGCGTGGCGGACCTCTCGGCGGCGCTCGGCCCTTCGAGCGAGGCTGCCGCGAGCGGCGCGTTCATGCCCACCAACGCCGCCGCGGCGCGCGCTGCATCCGGCCAGGGCACCGTGCTTTCCGAAGGCATCGTGCTGTCCGAAGGGATCGTGCTTTCAGAGGGCATCGTGCTGTCCGAAGGCATCGTGCTCTCCGAAGGCACCGTGCTTTCGGAGGGCATCGTGCTCTCCGAAGGGATCGTGCTCTCCGAGGGCATCGTGCTGAGCGAGTCGGACGCCATCGTGCACGGGCGCGCCGCCGGCGGCTTCCTGCTGGGCGAGCGGTAGGCCGCGCCTCGTGATCCACGTTCTCGACATGCGCGATTACAACGGGCCCGCGCGCCGCTACTGGTGGGCAGTCACGCTGCTCGGGTGGGCGGCCCTCTCGTGGTCGCTGGCACAGGTGGCCGCGCTCGAGACGCCGGTCCTCGTGCAGGTGCTGGGCGCCGCCGCGATGGCCGCGGTGGTGGCGCTGTTTCCGGTGCGCATCCCCGGGACCAGGACGTCCGTGGCGGGCGGCGAGATCTTCATCTTCCTCATCATGCTGCTGCAGGGCATCCATGCGGGCGTGGTCGCCGCGGCCATCGAAGGCCTGGTGGGCTCGTGGCGCACCTCGCGGCGCTGGACCAGCCGCATCGGCACGCCGGCCATGGCGGCGCTGGCGATGCTCTTCGCGGGCACGCTGCTGGAGGCCGTGCGCCCTCATATACCGGACAACGGCCTGGGACGGGCGGCACTGCTCACCTGCCTGCTCGTCTATGGCGTGGCGTACTTCGCCGCCAACACCATCCTCACTTCCACGCTCTTCGCGCTCAAGAACAACACCGCCTTCGCGCCGCTCAGGTGGTGGCGCAGCATGGGCTGGATCTGCATGGGGTACATGGCGAGCGCCTCCATCGCCGGGCTGCTGTTCGTGAGCTTCGAGACCTTCGGCGTGCCGGTGCTGCTGGTGGCGGTGCCGCTCATCACGATGTTCCTGTCCTCGCTGCACTCCTATTTCCAGCGCCTGGAGGCGGACGAGGAGCACATGGAGGAGCTCAAGGCGAGCGAAAGCCGCTTCCACAGCGCCTTCACCCATGCGGCGATCGGCATGGCGCTCGTCTCGCCGCAGGGACGCTTCATGCAGGCGAACAAGGCGTATTGCGACATGTTGGGCAGGACCGCGGCGGAGCTCATCGGGGGCACGCTCGAGGACACCGTCCACGGCGAAGACATGGCGCCGCTGCGCGAGCAGCTTGCGGAGCTCCTGCGAGGGGCCGTCACCAGCATCGCGGCCGAGGTCCGCGGCCACCGCCGCGACGGCTCCAGCGTCTGGATGGCGCTCAACGTCTCGCTCGCGCACGACTGGAAGGTCCGCGCCGACAACCTCATCATCCAGGCGCAGGACGTGAGCGCGCGCCGCCGCGCGGAGGCGGAGCTCTACCACAACGCCTATCACGACAGCCTCACGCAGCTCTCGAACCGCACCCACTTCAACGAGCAGCTCAATCGTGCGCTCGCGCGCGCCCACCGGCATGCCGAGCAGCGCTTCGCGGTGATGTACCTCGACTTCGACCGCTTCAAGATGGTGAACGACTCGCTCGGCCACAAGGCGGGGGACGAGCTGCTGGTGCACCTCGCGAGGCGCCTGCAGGCGTCGCTGCGTCCCACGGACGTGATCGCGCGCCTGGGCGGCGACGAGTTCGCCATCCTGCTCGACGGGATGCACCACGAGCGCGACGCGATCGAGCTCACCGAGCGCATCCAGCGCGAGCTGTCGCGGCCATTCCAGCTCGGCGAGATGGAGGTGTGCATCACCGCCAGCATCGGCATCACCTTCAGCAGCGACGACTACCGCAGCGCCGAGGAGATCATCCGCGACGCCGACATCGCGATGTACCAGGCCAAGTCGCAGGGCAAGGCGCAGTACGCGCTGTTCGACTCGAGCCTGCACGAGCACGTCGCGGCCCAGCTCAAGCTGGAGAGCGAGCTGCGGCGCGCGCTGGCGCTCGGCGGCCAGATGTCGCTCGTCTACCAGCCCATCTACGCCCTGCGCGAGCAACGGCTGATCGGCTTCGAGGCTTTGGTGCGCTGGCACCATCCGGAGCGCGGCTTCATGGATCCGGCGGCCTTCGTGCCCATGGCCGAGGAAACGGGGCTCATCATCCCGCTGGGCAACTGGGTGCTCGCGCAGGCCTGCCAGCAGATGCGCCGGTGGCGCGACGCCTACGGCAACCATTGCCTGCGCGTGAGCGTCAACGTCTCCAGCCTGCAGCTCAACCAGCCGGACTTCGTGGCGCGGGTGCGCGATGTGCTGGCCGGCGCCGGGCTCGCCCCTTCCCAGCTCACGCTCGAGGTCACCGAGAGCGTGCTCATGAACAGCATCGAGACGGCGGTCGCGACCCTGCAGCAGCTGCGGCGCATGGGGGTCACCCTCAGCATCGACGACTTCGGCACCGGCTACTCGTCGCTCAACTACCTGGCGACGCTGCCGATCGACACCCTCAAGGTCGACCGCTCGTTCGTCGAGCGGATGGCGCGCGACGGCCAGGGCAACGAGGTCGTCAAGGCGATCTTCAAGCTGGGCCAGGCGCTCAGCATGCAGGTCTTCGCCGAGGGCATCGAGACCGACGCGCAGCTGGTCCTCCTGCAGGAGCTCGGCTGCGAGTACGGCCAGGGCTTCCTGCTCTCGCGCCCGGTCGATGCCGAGCGTGCCGGCGGCTTCGTCGCCGCGCGCGCGCAAGCCGTGCGGCGCGAGCCCGAAGGCGCCACGCTTCCTTAAGTATCCCAAGCTCGAAGGGCCACGCTTCCCCCGGGCATCACGGCCGGGGCGGGCGCGCGCAACAGCGCGTGCCGGCGTTTTCGATGCGCGCGGGGTGCGGCACGTTGTCGCATGAAGGACGCGATACACGCCGGAATCGCGAAATTTCCCTTGTTTCACCCCCTTCTTTCTTGCGGCTGTAACGGCCCTTACAGCTGCAATGCCTGGTTGTGAAGTGCATCACAAATGATTTCGGGGGCTGGAATTTATCCTGCCCCAACGTTGTGAATCAGTTCACGCGCGCCGTCAAAGGCGTCCAGGAGCCATAAAAATGAGCGACAAACATATGCGCACAATCACCGTGGGACTGTTCGGCCGGCTCGCAGCCGCCATCGTGTCGTTGACGATGGCCGCCACGGGCGCGTTCGCGCAGGGCAATTCGCAGGTTGCACATGCGAAGCACATGAAGGTCTCGGACGATCTTGCCAACGTCCTGGACCACGGCAACACCAACCACGCGCGCTGGGTACAGAAGGGTCCGAACGGCGACCTCGTGCGCGTGATCCTCACGGTCGACTCCAGCGGCGACAAGACGCTCAAGGCGCTGCGCAAGGCGGTGCTCGACGCGGGCGGCTCCGTGCACCGGCACCTCAAGTCGCTCGACCAGGTCGTGGCCATGCTGCCGGCCGCGATGGTCGACGCGATCGCCGCGCGCAAGGATGTCGTCAACGTGGCGCCCAACCGCTCGCTCGCCGCCGCGGCGAGCCTGACCGAGAAGGTCGTGGGCGCCTCCGACGTGCGCTCGCTCGGCTCCTCGGGCACGCTCGACGGCCGCGGCGTCGGCATCGCCTTCCTCGACTCCGGGATCATGTCCTCGCACGGCGCGTTCGCGGGCAGCAGCGGGACCTCGCGCGTCACGGCGCGCGTCGACCTCGTGCCGCCGCCCACGACGAACGCCTTCACGTCCGGCATCGATTCCACGCTCAACCTGGTCACGACCGGCTCGACGGCGCCTTCCAAGGATCCGTTCGGGCACGGCACGCTCGCGGCCTCGATCGCGGCGGGCAAGGGCGTCTACTCGCTGTTCACGGACTCCGGCGGCATCGCCCCGGGCGCCACGGTGGTCGATGTGCGCGTGCTCGACGACAAGGGCGTGGGCGACCTGGGCACCGCGCTCGCCGGCATGGACTGGATCCTGGCCCACGGCAAGGAGAACAACATCCGCGTGCTGAACATCAGCCTCGGCACGGACTCGACCGACTCCTACCTCGACGACCCGTTCTGCAAGGCGGTGCGCGCGGTGGTGGCGAGCGGCGTCACGGTGGTGGTCGCCGCGGGCAACTACGGCCTCGGCACCGACGGCCTCGAGCATTACGGCACGATCAGCTCGCCGGGCGACGAGCCCTCCGCGATCACGGTCGGCTCGTCCAATGCCAAGGGCACCACGGACCGTGGCGACGACGTCGTCAACAACTTCAGCTCGCGCGGCCCGACCCGCGGCGCCCACGTCGACACGAGCGGCGTCATCAATCGCGACAACCTGCTCAAGCCCGACCTCGTCGCACCCGGCAACAAGCTGGTGGGCGCGCTCGCGAGCGACGGCAGCAGCCTGCTGGACACGCTCGCGGCGCAGCATCCGGAGCTGATCATCCAGAAGCTGCCGCTCAGCACCGCACTCATGAATGCGAGCGGCACCTCGTTCGCCGCACCCGTGGTCGCGGGCACTGCGGCCATCCTGCTGCAGGCGAACCCCGGCCTCACGCCGCCGCTGATCAAGGCGATCCTGCAGTACTCCGCACAGCCGCTGCCCGGCTACAACCTGCTGCAGCAGGGCGCGGGCCTGGTGAACGTGCCGGGTGCGCTGTCGCTCGCGCAGGCGCTTTCGACGAACCTCAACACGCGCATCGCTTCCGGCACGATGACGGTGGGCGATTCGATGCTCGCCTGGGGCAAGAGCGTGCCGAGCCCGTACTCGTACATCAACGGCCGCCTGGTGGGCTGGGGCCGCTTCGTGACGATGGGCGGACGCCACGTGCTCACCGGCAAGGACCTGTTCAACAAGTACCAGGCGATCTACGACCCCGAGCTCCTGTGGGTCGGCTCCTCGGTGCTCACCACGGACCTGGTCTACGACGCCACGGGCGCCGTCACCAGCAAGACGACGGGCGTGATGACTTCGGGCCCGCTCGTGACCTCGGGCGTGACCTCGCTCACGGCGACGCTCGGCAGCTCGAGCCTCACCTACAAGACCGGCGACTTCACGCCGTCGACCTCGGTCGCCAACTCGGTCGCGCTCGGCCAGGGCCTGGTGCTGTCCGAAGGCCTCGTCCTCTCCGAAGGCCTCGTGCTCTCGGAAGGGCTGGTCCTCTCCGAAGGCCTGGTGCTGTCCGAAGGGCTGGTCCTCTCCGAGGGCCTGGTGCTTTCGGAAGGCCTCGTGCTCTCCGAGGGCCTGGTGCTGAGCGAGACCGGCGCAGACGCTCCCCTGATCGCGGATGACTCCACGCTGGACTGGTTCGACGGCGAGGAATAAGCCACTCCACGACGGACGGGAGAATAGAAAATGCGCTTCCTCGACATGAAGGACTACACGCCGAGTGCGGTAGCGTACTGGTGGGCGGTGACCCTGCTCGGCACGGCAGGGCTGCTGATCGCCAGCTACGCGACGCTGCTGCTGCCGCCTTCGCTGCTGATCCAGGCGCTGGTGGGCGCGGCGGTCGCCGCGCTCGTCGGGCTCTTCCCCGTTCGCATCCCGGGGTCCAAGACGTCGATCGCCGCCGGCGAGATCTTCATCTTCCTGGTGCTGCTGCTGTACGGCGCGGCCCCGGCCGTCGTGGCCGCTGCCGTCGAGGGCTTCATCGCCTCGTGGCGCACCTCGAAGCGCTGGACCAGCCGCATCGGCACGCCCGCGATGATCGCGCTGGCGATGCTCGGCTGCGCGAACTTCCTCGAGACGGTGCGCGCCCGCGTGCCGCTCGAAGGCGCCGGCGTCGCGGTGATGCTCTCCGCGCTGCTGGTCTTCGCGCTCGCCTACTACGCCGCGATCACGCTGCTCACCTCGACGCTCTTCGCGCTCAAGAACCGCAACGAGTTCACGCCGATGCGCTGGCTGCGCAAGCTCGGCTGGATGGGCTTCGCGTACCTCGCGAGCGCCGCGGTCGCGGGCCTGCTGTACCTCACGTTCGCGCGCTTCGGCCTCGCCGTCCTCCTGGTGGGCGTGCCGCTGATCGCGATGTTCCTGTCCACGCTGCACTTCTACTTCCTGCGCAAGGACGCCGACGAGCGCCACATGGAAGAGCTGCGCGCGAGCGAGTCGCGCTTCCACAGCGCGTTCTCGCACGCGGCGATCGGCATGGCGCTGGTCTCGACCGAAGGCCGCTTCGTGCAGGTGAACAAGGCTTTCTGCGAGATGCTGGGCCTCGCGCACGGCGAGCTCGAGGTCGCCGACCTGCACCGCCTGGTGCACGAGGACGACCACGACCCGATCAAGGAGCTCATCGACAAGATGGTGGCCGGCAAGCTTTCGAGCGCCCACACCGAGGTGCGCGGCCGCCACCGCGACGGCTCCGACGTGTGGATGTCGCTCAACCTCTCGCTCGCCCGCGACTGGCAGTTCCGCAACTACAACCTCATCGTGCAGGCGCAGGACATCACCGCGCGCCGCCGCGCCGAGGCCGAGCTCTACCACAACGCGTACCACGACAGCCTCACGCAGCTGCACAACCGCACGCACTTCATGGAGCAGCTGAACCGCGCCATCGCCCGCGCCGGCCGGTCGCCCTCGCACCAGTTCGCCGTGATGTACCTGGACTTCGACCGCTTCAAGATGGTGAACGACTCGCTCGGCCACAAGGCCGGCGACGAGCTCCTGGTCGCCGTGGCCAAGCGCATGCAGGGCGTGCTGCGCGCGAAGGACCTGCTCGCCCGCCTCGGCGGCGACGAGTTCGGCATCCTGATGGAAGACATGGCGAGCGAGCGCGACGCCGTGGACCTGGGCGAGCGCATCCAGCGCGAGGTGCAGAAGCCCTTCCTGCTCGGCACGATGGAAGTGTCGATCAGCGCGAGCATCGGCATCACGTTCGGCGCCAACGGCTACCAGAACTCCGACCAGATCATCCGCGACGCGGACATCGCCATGTACAAGGCGAAGTCCAACGGCAAGGCGCAGTACGCGCTCTTCGACGCGAGCCTGCACCAGCAGGTGAGCACCCAGCTCAAGCTCGAGAACGACCTGCGCAAGGCCACGGGCCTGGGCCAGATCTACCTCGAATACCAGCCGATCTGCACGCTGCGCGACCGCCGCCTCATGGGCTTCGAGGCGCTGGTGCGCTGGAACCACCCCGAGCGCGGCCTGCTGCAGCCGTCGAGCTTCATCCCGACCGCCGAGGAGACGGGCCTCATCGTCCCGCTGGGCAACTGGGTGCTCGTCGAGGCCTGCCGCCAGATGCGCGAATGGCGCAGCATCGCCAACAGCGCGGGTCTCAGCATCAGCGTGAACGTGTCGAGCATGCAGCTCGCCCAGCCCGGCTTCGTGGGCCTGGTGCAGCAGTCGCTCGACGCCGCCGAACTGCATCCCTCGCAGCTCACGCTCGAGGTGACCGAGAGCGTGCTGATGGATGGCATCGACCACGCGGTCGACACGCTCCAGGAGCTGCGCCGCATGGGTGTCACGCTCAGCATCGACGATTTCGGCACCGGCTACTCTTCGCTCAGCTACCTCGCGAAGCTGCCGATCGACGCGCTCAAGATCGACCGCTCCTTCGTCGAGCGCATGGGCACCGGCGAGGACAACGAGATCGTCAAGGCGATCTTCAAGCTCGGCCAGACGCTCGGCAAGCGCGTCTACGCCGAGGGCATCGAGACCGGCGAGCAGCTCGAGATGCTGCGCGAGCTGGGCTGCGAATACGGCCAGGGCTTCCTGCTCTCGCGCCCGGTCGGCGCCGAGCGCGCCGGCGGCTTCGTCGCCTCGAAGATGCAGGATCGCGAGCAGCACCCGCTGGCCGCGTAAGCAATCGTCGGTTCACGAGAAAATCCGGCCGCGGCCGGGTTTTTCGTTTCGACCGCCTGAGCGCGCCTTACCAGCCCCCGCCCAGCGCGCGGATCAACGCGATGCTCGCGCCGATCTGCCGGCCCTCGAGGTTGTAGAGGTCGCGCTCGTTCGAGAGCTGCTGCTCCTGGGCGATCGCCACGTTGAGGAAACCGACCGTTCCGGCCTTGTACTGGTTGAGCGTGAGCGTCACGTTCTCGCGGGCGAGGTTGGCCGCGTCACGCTGCACCTGCAGCTCCTCGCCCAGCCAGCGCGCGCTCGCGAGGCTGTTCTCCACTTCCTGGAAGGCGCC
>Ga0068852_100003226_pt1 | contig 11385 bp, 5 predicted proteins | sample KBSCornC22_FD_66594 | JGI IMG/M metagenome (GOLD analysis project Ga0068852, IMG submission 66594) | Corn rhizosphere microbial communities from Kellogg Biological Station, Michigan, USA - KBS Corn C2-2 | ecosystem: Host-associated > Plants > Roots > Rhizosphere > Soil ... | reverse complement strand
TTCTCGCTCCTCGCCGGACAGCCTTCGGCGCTTGCCGCGCTTGCCGGCCATCCGCAGGCCTTCGCGGCGCTTGCCAGCCATCCGGCGGCGCTCGCCGCGATCATGGCCAATGCTTCGGCGTTCAGCAGCTTTGCAAGCAACGCCAATTCGTTCCGCAGCGCCGCCGCCAATGCAGCCGCCGATGCCAGGCTGGCGAGCAACGCAGCGGCCTTCCAGAGCCTGGCGGGCGACAGCAAGGCGATGGCGGCGCTCCAGGCCGACCCGGGCGTATTCTCGTCGATGGCGCACAATGCGCTCGCCTTCGCCAGCCTCTCGAGCAATGCGAGCATGCTTAGCCCGCAATTGCTGGCGGGTATCGCAAGCAACGCCTCGAGCTTCTCGAGGCTGGCGAGCAACGCGTCGCAGCTCAGCGCGGCTTCGCGCGCCCTGCAGGCGTTCGATGCGCATTCGCTGGTCGCTTCGGCGTCAGCGGCGAACGCGCTGAACGCGGCCGCGTCGCAGGCGGTGCTGTCGAACCCGCAGGCCTTCTCGGCGATGATGGCGAGCCCGAAGGCATTCGCCGCGCTTGCCAGCCAGCCGGCGGCGCTCGCGGCCTTGTCGTCGAACCAGAAGGCGTTCGCGGCGATGGCTGCGCAGCCGAACCTGGCGGCGCTCGCTGCGAACCCTAGCTTCTCGGCAGCGCTGAACCAGGCCGGGGTGAGCCAGGCAGCTTCTCAGTCGCACAGCGACTGACGCACCGGCTGGGGGGCCGTCCATGGGGGTTGCGGTTTCAAGCGGGCGGCGCCTTGCCTGTGTGACGGCGGCGCTGCTCGCCACTTCCGCCGCGGCGGCGGCGCAGACTCCGGCGAAGCAGCCGCCGCCCCCGGCCCCTCCGGACACCACGGCAGTCGTCGAAAAACCCGACGCCGTGCCGCCGCAACCGCAGGAGACTCCGCCCGCCGAACCGGTCACTCCGGGACCGCTCGCGCCCACGGCGCCGGAGCAGGAGGGGCCCAAGCATGTGCCCCAGGACGCGTCGGGCTTTCACCTGTCGACGCTCGAAACGAAGAACCTGACGCTTCTCTACATCGACCCGATCCAGACCTACCTGACCCCGTACATCGCCCGGGCGTTCGAGAATTCGCTCGCGTTCCACGAACGCAATCTCAACTGGAAGCCGTGGGAGCCGGTCACGGTTCTGCTCAAGGATTTCGGTGACTACGGCAACGCGGCGGCGCTAGGCTCGCCGAGCGACATGGTCCTTCTCGACGTCGCACCGCTATCGCTGTCGATGGAGACCTTCTCGCCGGGCGAGCGCTTCTTCACCCTGATGAACCATGAGCTGACCCACGTCGGGACGATCGACGTGTGGAACAGCCGTGACGCCTTCTGGCGGCACCAGCTCGGTGGCAAGCCCGCGCCGATCCAGGCCCATCCTGAATCGATCCTCTACAATTTCCTGACCAGCCCGAGGAACCTCACGCCGCGCTGGTACATGGAAGGCAGCGCCGTGTTCATGGAAACATGGATGGCGGGCGGCCTCGGACGCGCCCAGGGCGGCTATGACGAGATGGTGTGGCGGGCGAAAGTCCACGACCACAGCCGGATCTTCTCCGCGCTCGGGCTCGAGAGCGAAGGCACCCAGATCGATTTCGAAGTCGGGGCCAATTCCTACCTCTACGGCACCCGCTTCATGTCCTACCTGGCGCTGACCTACGGCCCGGAAAAGATGGTCGAATGGCTCCGCCGGCCGGAGGATTCGAAGGCTTATTACGCGAGCCAGTTCGAGCACGTGTTCGGAAAGCCGCTCGACCAGGTGTGGAGCGAATGGATCGCCTTCGAGCGGCAGTTCCAGGCGGAGAATCTCGCGCGGCTCGCCCAATATCCGCTGACCGAGCCGAAGCACCTCTCGCCGGTCGCGCTCGGGTCGATGTCGCGCGGCTTCGTCGACGACAAGACCAACAGCCTCGTCGCCGCGTTCCGTTGGCCCGGGAAGATCGGCTTTCTCGGCCGGATGGACCTTGCGACCGGCAAGATCACGCACCTCACCGATCTCAACGGGATGATGCTTTACAAGGTGACGAGCGTCGCCTTCGATCCGTCGTCGCGCACCGCTTTCTACACCGACGAGAATTACGCCTACCGCGACATCAACGCGATCGACGTCGATACCGGCAAGAAGCGGCGGCTGCTAACCGATGCGCGGATCGGCGATCTCGCCTTCGATGCGGCCGACAAGAGCCTGTGGGGAATTCGCCATCAGAACGGATTCGTGACCCTGGTCCGGATACCCGCGCCCTACACCAGCTTCAATCAGGTCAAGACGTTCAAATATGGCGAGATCATCTTCGATCTCGACGTCTCGCCCGACGGCCAGCTGATCTCCGCCTCCTATGGCGGGATCGACGGCAAGCAGTCGGTTCGGGTGTGGAAGGTATCCGACCTCGAGCAGGGCGATGCCGACGAGCCCGTCGCGACGCTGTCCCTACCGCCTTCAGTGCCGGAAATGTTCACCTTCACGCCCGACGGGAAGGCGCTGCTCGGCAACGCTTATTATACCGGGGTTTCGAACGTCTACCGCCTCGATATCGCGAGCGGAAAATGGGACGTTCTCACCAACGCGGCGACCGGCTTCTTCCGTCCGCAGCTTCGGCCGGACGGATCGCTGCTGGTCTATGACTATACCGGCGAGGGCTTCAATCCGTCGATCGTCCAGCCCGAGGTGCGCCAGGACCTCGGGACCGTGCGGTTCCTGGGCAATGAGGTCGTCACCGGCCATCCGGAGCTCAAGCAATGGGGAGTCGGGCCCCCGTCCAAGGTGCCGCTCGACCAGCTGATCACCAGCCGCGGCACTTACGATCCGACGGAACGCATGCGCTTCGACGCCCATTATCCAATCGTCTCCGGCTACGCCCAGAAAGCGGCGTTCGGCTATTATTTCCACATCGCCGACCCGCTTCAGTTCCGCCAGCTCAGCGCGAGCATCGCGATTTCGCCCTACGGAGTCCACGGCGGCGAGCGCCTGCACGTCGATACGCAGTTCCAGACGCCCAACTGGAAGCTGACCTACTGGCACAACCATTCGGACTTTTATGACCTGTTCGGGCCCGTGCTTCGGAGCCGCAAGGGCGACGCCTTCATCGCCGACTATACCAAGCCCCTGATCTACGATCCGCCTCGGCAACTCGACGTGTTCGGATCGCTCGCCGCTTACTTCGGGCTCGACGATCTTCCCGGGGCCCAGAACATCCCAAGCCCGAAGCAGCTTCGCTCGGGCGAGATCGGCCTCAAATATACCAACACCACCAAGTCGCTCGGCGGCGTCGATCATGAGAAGGGAATCGAAGGCCGAATCGCCATCGGCGCCGACCAGGCGCAAGGCCACACCTTCCTTCGCGCGGACGGCAGCCTGAGCGCTGGCACCGCCCTGCCCTTCCCGAACAGCTCGGTCTGGTTCTACGCCCATGCGGGTGCTGTCGGCGGCCCGCGCCAGAGCCCGCTCGCGGCTTATTATTTCGGGGCCTTCGGCAACAATTATGTCGATGACCGGCCAGAGAAACGATACCGCGAGATTGAGAGCTTCCCGGGCTTCGACATCGACGAGATCGCCGCCCGCAAGTTCGCCAAGCTCACCGGCGAAGTGAACCTTCCGCCGGTCCGATTTGCCGAGGTCGGGACGCCGGCCTTTTACCTCAGCTACATCCGTCCCGCTGTCTTCGCCGGCTCGATGGCGACCGAGGCGCAGGACGGCAGCGGGCATCGCTTCACCGATGTCGGAGCGCAGTTCGATCTCGCCTTCACCGTCGCGCTTCGGCTGCCGATGGTGTTTTCGGTCGGCGTGGCGCACGGCTGGGAAGATGGCCGCTCGCACAAGACCGAGTGGCTGGCCTCGCTCAAGATCATGTAGAACTGCCAGGGATGACGCCGATCATCGCCGAAGCGGCTCATTGGGGCCTCGCGCTTGTGCCGGTGCTGGTGCTGCTGGCGATCTTCATCTCCCTCGACGCGTTCAAGCTGATGCGGTTCGGCGAAATCCTCCTGCTCCTGGTCCTGGGCGGTATCGGCGCGGGAATCGCCTGGCCGATCGCCGGACGCTTCCTCGACACCTTGCCGATCGGTTTTTCGAGTTACAGCCGGTTCGTCGCGCCGTGGCTCGAGGAAGCGATCAAGGCCGCGATCATGATCCTCCTCTTTCGCTTCAACCGCATCGGCTACAAGGTCGACGTGGTCATTTGCGGTTTCGCGATCGGCGCCGGCTTCTCGGTCGTCGAGAATATCGTCTACCTCATTCGTTTCCCCGACTACGGCGCCGGCACCTGGCTGGTGCGCGGCTTCGGCACCGCGGTGATGCACGGCACCACGCTCGCCGTCCTTGCGGCGATCGCTCACGAGTTCGCCGAGCGGGAGACTCGCGAAGCAGCGGGCGATTTCGACTTCCACCTGTGGTGGTTCGCTCCCGGATACCTCGCGGCGGTCGCGCTGCACACGACGTTCAACCAGTTCCCCGACCGGCCGATGCTCGCGATGCTCGGCGCAATCCTGTTCGCCCCGATCGCGCTGGTCGGGATATTCTATTTCGGCACGGCGGAGGCGGAGCGCTGGCTCGTCGCTGAGCGGGCTGAGCACCGTGCGCAGGTGGAATGCTTGCGCTCGGGCGGATGGCCCGACACGCCCGCCGGCCGCAAGATCGCCGCACTGGCGGAACGCCTTGGCCCCGAGGCGACCGCCCGCATTCGCCGCTATTGGGAGCTGCAGGCGTGGCTGGTCGGTGAGGCCGAGGAGACGATGATCGAGGAGGAGGGAGGCGACGCCGAGTTCGACGCGGCGGAGGTTCGCGCGACCATTGCCGAGCTCGACGGCCTCCGCCGGGCGCTCGGCCGAAGCAGCTTCACCGCGCTCAAGGCCCTCCTCCCCTTCAGCCGCAACGATTATTGGGAAGTCGCGGAACTGAAGCAGCGACTCTCGCGACAATAGATCGGAAACCGTCCGGGCGAAGGTGCAGTCACCGCTTCGCTGCCGCAAGTTCTGGTCGCCCTCGCGCGCCATTGACGGTGATCATGAATGGGCAGAAGCTCGCCTGGCAACAAGGGCGGGGGGAGACCTATGTCTCGGTTCCTGTGGACCCAGAAGCAGGACGTTGGCCCATCCGCGCGCTTCGGCCATGCGATGGCCTACGATGCCACCCGGCAACAAACGCTGCTTTTCGGAGGGGCCGACAGCACCGGTCTTGCCCTTCGCGACACCTGGGGATGGGACGGCGAATTCTGGACTCAGCTGTCCGACATTGGCCCTGCGGCCCGGAGCGAGCACGGCCTTTGCTTCGATTTGGCCGACAATGTCGCATTCCTGTTCGGCGGCGCTTCAGGCTCCTACTTCGGCGATAGCTGGCAGTGGAACGGCCAGGATTGGACGCAGGTGGAGGACAGCGGCCCCAGCGCCCGATACGGGCATGGCCTGGTGTGGGACAGCAGCCGTTCCCGGGCCGTCCTGTTTGGCGGCGAGAATGCAGCCGCGCAGCTGCTTGGCGATACCTGGGAATGGGACGGGCAGTCCTGGACCCAGGTCGAGGACACCGGACCGAGCGCGCGCGTCTATGCGGCGATGGCGTTCGATCCGGTGCAGAAGCGAACGATCGTCTTCGGCGGTCACGGCAACGCCGGCGAGCTCGCCGATACCTGGACTTGGGACGGGTCCAAGTGGACGCAGGTTCAGGACATCGGACCGTCGGCGTGCTTGCGCTCGGCGATGGCGTCCAGCGACGCTGCTTCGTTGATGTACGGGGGCTTGTCTTCGGCGGCGACGAATCCACCGCCTCAAATATTTGGCGCGAGCTGGGTCTATTCTGGGGGCCATTGGACCGAGCGGCAGGACATCGGCCCCGGTGCGCGCTGGGGTCATGCGCTCGCCTACGACAGCGCCCGGCGAACCTTCGTCTTCTTTGGCGGCGCGACGGGCATCGTCGGTTCCGGCGGCGCGCTGCGCGACGACACATGGGAGCATGCGGAGACCGATCCGCCGGCGCAAACCGGGTCCGGCGGCAACACGGGTAATAGCGGAACGCCCCAGATCGTCCTGAGCCCGTCGTCGGCGCAGGCGGGGCAGCAGGTCACGGTCCAGCTGATTGTCGCTCCGTCCAACGCCGCGGCTTCGTTCGAGGTCGCCTGGATCCGGGACAGCCGCTGGCAGGCGATCATGAACGGCGCCTCGCCCCAGGCGAACGATTTCAATTTGATCGGCGCGGTCAGCATCCCGCCGCAGGCGACCAGCGCGACCGTCACGTTCACCGTCCCCGCAGTCGGGGAAGCCATCGTGGTGGTAGCCGCGGACAGCCAGTCGATCGTCGCGAGCGCCGACCTGCCGGCATAAGCCTGCGCCGTGGCGGAGGGCGGGGAAGGGAAAGCCTCGTCTCAACGACGCCGCTGAGGGCTCGCCTCAATATTTCGTGTGGATCGAGACCATGACCGTCCGAAGCGGATTCGGTCCAGCCAGGTACGAACCGAAGAAAGCCGAGAAGCGCGGATCGACCGAGGGGCTCGCGAAATCCTGGGAAATCGCATTGGTGACGTTCTTCGCCACCACGTCGAGGCCCCACCGCCCGTCGCGCGTCTCGACGCCCGCCGAAAGATCGAGCGTGGTCAGCGGCTTGGACGGAAATTCTTCCTGCCGCTGGTTGAACATCATGCTGCGGTGGCGAAGCAGCGCGCCGAAATGCCAGTTCAGGCCGCTGCTCAGCCGCGGTTCCCAATCGGCGCTGAGGTTGAAGATCAGCTTGGGCGCCTGCGACCGGCGAAAGCGGGCGAAGACCGGGTTCCCGCTCGAGTCCACCTCGGGCGCGTTGGTCGCCGGGTCGATCGGCTGAATGATCCCCGTCGCATTGGCATAAGTGAAGCCGGCGTCGATCCGCAACGTCGGTGCGAGCTGGGTCGAACCTTCGGCCTCGACGCCCCGGCTGCGCGCGGGTCCGTTGAAGGTGATGAAGCCCAGGGTTCCACCGGTGAACACGGTATCCTGGAAATTGGCGATGTCGGTCGAGAATGCGTCGATGTTGAACCTGACCCGGCGATCGAACAGATAGGACTTGAGGCCGATTTCGTAAGCGTGGACGCTCTCGTCCTTGATCGACGATCCCGAAGCGACGAGGTCCGCAGGCACCTTGCCGTTGACCAGCAGCTGCGGCGGGACGGCGATCGTGTTGGTTTCGACGAAACCCCCCGACTTGCTGCCATGGCCGTAGGACGCATAGGCCATGACGTCCCGGTTGAGGTCGTATTCGACCGTGGCATTGCCGTCGAGGAAGTTCGACTTGTGCGATAGCGGCGTCGGGTCGAACGGCGGGTTTGCGATCGTATTCCAGACCGTGAACGGGGCCAGCGCAATCCGCCCCGAGACCACGTTCTTGGTTTCACGGGTGTAGCGGATGCCGCCGGCGATCCGAAGCGCATTGCTGAGGTGCCAGGTCCCGGACGCAAAGGCTGAGTAGGACTTCTGCCCCTGGACGAAGTGATTGACGAACGGGCCGTTGAACAGCTGGCCAGGAGGCGGCGGTCCGACCGGCGGAAAGCCCGGCACGGCCCAGTCCTGGAGCTCGAGCGAGTCCCAGTGACTGGTCATGAAGAAGGCTCCGGCCATGTAGTCGAGCCTGCCGCCGGTCGGCGACTGGAGACGAATCTCCTGCGTGAACTGGCGGTATTTCTCCTTGCGATCGAAGTTGATGCTGTTGTCGGGCGAGAAGTCGAAATCGTCGAGGTTGTGGAGGTCGTAATCGACATAGGCGCTCTGCGCGACCAGCGTGTCCGCGCCGACCGCCGCCTCGGCCTTGAGCGACGCAATATCCGAGCGAATTTGGTGGACCGTATCGCCGCTCGACGTGCCCGGGGTGAACTGCGACGTATGATCGTCGAGCTTGTTGTCGCCGAAGATCGCGGGGAGGTCGCCCCCGACCAGCTGGTAGCTGGCGCCGATCTGCTTGTTGTCGGAATGCTGGATGCTGCCGGTCAGCGTTACACGGTCGGTCACGTCCGCGCGGATGGTCCCGCGAAGCCCCAGGTCCTTGTGCTCCGGCCCGTCATGATTGGTGACATCGTTGTGCACCCAGCCGTTAAGGTCGTTATAGTGCGCCGCAATCCGCAGGGAGACGCGGTCGTTCAGCGGCATGCTGCTCGCGGCATCTAGCTGGTAGCCGCCGTCGACCAGCTCATAACCCGCCCGGCCCTCGAACGAGAAATGGTCTTCCGGCTGGCGCGTGATGATGCTGATCGCGCCGAGGCTCGCATTCTTGCCGAGCAGGGTCGACTGCGTGCCCTTGATGAATTCCAGCCGGTCGACGTCGAAGAAGCTCACTCCGTAGAGGCGCGACTTGCCGAGGAACACGCCATCCGTGAACAGCGCGATCGACTGTTCGAATGCCTGCGACCGGGCCGCCGTCCCGAGCCCTCGGAAGGTAAGCGCGAGCCCGTCGTCCGGAGCCCGCGAGAAGACCGCGCCAGGCACGAGCGTAACCGCCTGGAACAAATCCTTGATATTCTCCTGGTTGATCGCCTTACCCTCGAGGACGGAGACGCTGACGGGCACCCGCTGAGCGGCTTCGGACCGCTTTTGGGCCGTGACGACGATCGGCTGCAGCGTAGCCGGTGCGGGAGGCGCTGCTTGCACGGCGGAGGGTTGGGCCGCGCTGTCCGCCGCGGACGCGGCAACTGCCTCGGCGGAGGCCGGATCGGCCGTCCACGCCGCCAGCGCGCAAGCTATGCCCGACGAGATCCACCCGCTGTAAACTATCGGATTGCCCCCACATCGTGGACCTGTCCGCCCCGATCGGCAGGTCTCATCCGGTCGGAACTACATTATCACATTGGTAAGTCGCGAGTCATTGACAGCGGTAATTGCGATTGTGCGCGGGATTCGACTTTGCGCCTGGTCAAGGGCTTGGAAGTCTGGCGTTTTCCGCCGCGGACCAGGCTCGCAAAGGGCCGGCGGCGCATTAATTTCCTGACAGGTTTCAGCTTCCGCCGCCTGGCGCTGCCGCCTCGAGACTCCGCGAGGACTCGCACCATTCATTTGAGTACGAGTGGCGGAGCGACTGAGATTCGAACCTGCGATATGGACTTGCATTGATGGCTCGAAGAACGGCGGGAAACGCCGACTTTTCCGTGGGAAGCCGTACCTGCGAGAATGTGCAGTTCCACACATTCCCGTAACGGCTGCTTTCGACCCGTTCGGGACATCAAAGCCTGTGACAGGTCGGAAAATGTACAGCTCAAGCGATCAGATTTTGATTCCGTTCCGCTGTGTTCGGTGCTCCCGCTACACGACAGTTTCAACAGTCTGTAACCGTTCGCTATAGCTGGCCGTTGGATGCGCGCTTAGTCTTCCGCTGACCGACAAGTTGGCGCAGGCCTATGCACACTCGGGAGGCGATTGTGGCAGCGCTAAGCATTGACAATGCTGTAAAGAGTTTCGGAGACGCCGCCGTTCTGAAAGGCGTTAGTCTCGAGCTCGAGGATGGCGAATTCTGCGTCGTTGTCGGGGGCTCCGGTTGCGGCAAGTCTACCTTGCTGCGCGCGATTGCCGGCCTTGAGGACCTCGATTCAGGAAGCATCTTCATCGATGCGCGCCGGGTTGACCACCTACCTCCGGCGGAACGCGGGATCGCCATGGTTTTCCAGAGCTATGCTCTCTACCCGCACCTCAACGTATTCGAGAACCTCGCATTCGCGTTGCGGCTCGCCAGGCATCCGGCCTCGGACATTGAGGAGGAGGTCGGACGGGCCGCCGAGACACTCGGTCTCACGGACTATCTTGACCGCAAGCCGGCGGCGCTCTCGGGCGGCCAGCGGCAGCGAGTTGCCATTGGCCGTGCAATCGTTCGCAAGCCGGGGATTTTTCTGTTCGACGAGCCATTGTCCAATCTCGACGCCGGCCTGCGCAATCGGATGCGCGCTGAATTTGCCTCCCTTCACCGCCAATTGGGGACGACCACCGTTTACGTCACGCACGATCAGGTCGAGGCTATGACTCTCGCGGACCGCATCGCGATCATGCGCGCCGGCGTGATCGAACAAATCGGGACTCCGGAGGAGTTGTACGAGAGTCCGGCAAACCTTTACGTTGCCGGATTCATTGGTTCCCCGCCAATGAACTTCCTTTCGGGCAGCGTCGTCGAGACAGCCAAAGCTGGAGCCGCGCTTGAGCTACCCGGAGGCGAACAGATTCCCCTTCCGGTTGCGGCCAAGAAGCTGACGGGCAAGCCAGTGACCCTTGGTGTCAGGCCGGAACATTGGCGTCCACGCGACGACAGCGCCGGATTGAAGCTCCAGGTCGAGTTCGTCGAATGGCTCGGAAGCAGCGTGAACGTGCACCTTCGACAGCCAGGCGAAAATGGCCCGGCGATCATTTGGCACCATGTCGAACCCGCCGGCGTCAGCGAGGGCGAGACGGTGCGGCTTCTGCCCGACGGCGACCATATGCATTTGTTCGATGAGAGCGGCCAATCCATTCGGCTTCATTAGAAGCCGGATGTTGCAGAATAGGCACTTGTAGTCTCGCAATGTAACCGGTTACATTGGCTCCGGCGCGGCGCCGGCTCCGCGCTTCGGCCAGTCCCGGCGTCTCTCGTCCTGGCCGTAGGGGAGAAGGCTCGGTGGTCACGATTCGCGACGTCGCGCGGGAAGCGGGGGTGTCAGTTGCTTCGGCTTCGCGCGCACTCAACGATCGCGATAACGTAACCCCCGCCACACGCGACCGCATCCGAGCAGCCGCCCAGCGCCTTTCCTATGTGCCGCATTCCGGCGCCCGCAATCTCACACGGCAAAAGACGGATTCAATCGGCGTCGTCCTGCCGGACCTGTTCGGCGAGTTCTTCAGCGAGCTCATCCGCGGGATCGATCGGATCGCTTATGCGCACGGACTTCAGCTGCTGCTCAGCAACATGCACGGCAATCCGCACGAGGCGACGAGCGCCGTGCGCGCGATGCGCGGCCGCGTCGACGGCCTGCTGGTGATGCCGCCGGACGCTCAGCATCAGCACCTCATCGAAGCGCTTAGTCCGGCGGTGCCGGCAGTGCTGCTCAACTGCCACGATCCCAATGCGGGCGTCCCGTCGGTCGGGATCGACAACGAGGGCGGCGCCCAAGCCATGACCCGGTTCCTCGTCGAGAAAGGTTATCGACGAATCGCGTTCGTATCCGGACCTCGCAACAATCGCGACTCGGCGGCCCGCCAGGCGGGCTTCGTTCAAGCGCTTGCCGAAACAACGGGTGAACGACATCCACTGGTCATCGCGGGAGATTTCAGCGAGGCGTCGGGCGCCGAGGCGACGCGGCTGCTGATCGCCGGCCGAATGCCGATCGACGCGATCTTTTGCGCCAACGACATGATGGCGGTGGGCTGTTGCGGCGTGCTCGCCGACGC
>Ga0068852_100003216_pt1 | contig 11408 bp, 15 predicted proteins | sample KBSCornC22_FD_66594 | JGI IMG/M metagenome (GOLD analysis project Ga0068852, IMG submission 66594) | Corn rhizosphere microbial communities from Kellogg Biological Station, Michigan, USA - KBS Corn C2-2 | ecosystem: Host-associated > Plants > Roots > Rhizosphere > Soil ... | reverse complement strand
CGGGTTAATGGCCGAGGCGAGCGCCTGCGCGTAGATCCCGATCGGCGCGGGCGGGGAGTTCACCCAGGCGGAGAAGCGTGGATGGCCGTTGCCGAACGGATACGGGCCGATCTCGCGCTCGAAGCGCTCGAGAATGTCGTCGACGGATTCGCCTTGCTGAGGTATCGGCTCGGACAGCATTGCCGCCGCGGCGTCGGTCGGCACGGGCTGAAAGACCGGAGCGGCGCGAAGCGACGTGAGATAGGTCGCAATCCAGGCTGTGATCTCGCTTCCAATCCGGCGATGCTTTTCCGCGCTCCACGCGAAGTCTGCGTCGGGGGGGACGTCACGGGTGGAAGTCATGGCGAGGGGAATATCGGGCCGGGGCGGTGCGGCGGCAATTCATTCGCTCGCGCTGGCGACGGCTCAGCACGCACCTTGCACAAGACACACGACACACACGTCCCGCACAGAGGAGTCGAATCGATGCGAATACTATCCATGGTGCTGTTGGTCGCGGCGATCACCGCATGCAATCGCAAGGTCGAAGTGAACACCGCACCGTCACCGGCGAGCGGCATGGCGGTGCATCTCACGAACAACGCCAATCAGGCCGTGAACGCCTACGTGACATCGAACGGAAACGATGTGTTCATCGGCCAGGTCGCGGCGAACAGCGAGAAGACACTGCCGGTGTCGGGAATCGGCTCGGGAGCGACGGTCACACTCAAGGCGCGCACGGCGGATGGCTCGCGCACGTACACGAAAGACAACGTGTCGCTGACAGGCAGCACGGACTGGACCGTGCCGTGATGCGCGTGTGCGCGGGTTGCTCCGCCTGATGCTGCGGGATAACTTAACGGGCCGGAGCATACCACTCCGGCCCGTCGCGCACGCGGGGACGGTGTGCTCGAGGATCGCGCGCGGACACGGATGAAAATTCTGCCGGACTGGCTCAAAGCAGGGTATCTGCGCCTCATCGATCCGGTGGCGGTGTGGCTGGTTCGTCTCGATGTGCATCCGAACACGATCACGACGGTGGGCACGCTCTGCACGATCGCGTGCGGCGTGCTCTACGGGCTCGGGCACATCAGGCTCGGTGGCTGGCTGCTGGGATTGACGGCGCTGTTCGATGTGCTGGATGGAGAGGTGGCGCGCCGGACGGAGCGAAGCTCGGTGTTCGGCGCGTTTTACGATTCGACGCTCGACCGGATCGCGGATGGATTCGTGCTCGGCGGACTCGCGGTATTCTTCGCGATGCGTCCGGAGTGGTGGAGCGTGCCGATGGTCGGCACGTGCGTGCTCGCGTTGATCGGGTCGTTCCTGACCTCGTACACACGTGCACGGGCGGAAGGTCTCGGGATCGATGCGCGCGTCGGCATCTTGCAGCGGCCCGAGCGCGTGGTGCTGCTCTCGGCGCCGCAGGCGTTCTTCGGTTTGGCGTTTCACGGATTGGTTCTGATCGCAATCATCGTTCTGTTGACCGTTACCGCGTGGATCACCGCGGCGCAGCGCGTCAGTGCCGTGCATCGTGGGCTGCAAACGGAGCCAGCGGAGCCGGTGCGCGTGCAGCACGACACGCCACGAGTGGTGCCCCGCGGGGCTCGCTCGCCGCAGCGGTTCATCGCGAAAGGAGAATAAGTCGTGCAGGGTACGACCTCGGGGAGTGGACGCCCCACGGGCGACAAGCCCGCGATTCGTCCGGCTGCAGGCCGCCTGGGTGTGCTCACCCCGGGGTTGGGCGCAGTGGCGACCACGTTCATGGCTGGCGTCGAAAGTATCCGCAAGGGACACTCGAAGCCGATCGGCTCCCTCACCCAGATGGCGACGATTCGCCTCGGCAAACGCACCGAGCAGCGCTCGCCCCTGATCAAGGACTTCGTTCCGCTCTCCGGACTCGACGACATCGTGTTCGGCGCATGGGATCCGATTCCGGACGACGCGCTCACGGCCGCACGCAAAGCCGGTGTGCTCGAGGAAAAGGATCTCGCGCCGATCGCCGACTTTCTCTCGTCGATCAAGCCGATGCCCGCGGTGTTCGACAACAAGTACGTCACGCGCATCAACGGCTCGAACGTCAAGAAGGGGAAGACCAAGCGCGATCTGGCCGAGCAGCTGCGCCAGGACATTCGCGACTTCAAGGCGAAGCACAAGCTGGATCGCGTCGTCATCGTCTGGTGCGCGTCCACCGAGATCTTCATCAAGCCGGGACCGCAGCACGCCACGATCGAGCAGTTCGAGAAGGCGATGGAGCGCAACGATGAGGCGATCGCCCCGTCGATGCTCTACGCCTATGCCGCGATCATGGAGGGCGTTCCCTACGCGAACGGCGCGCCCAATCTGGCCGTGGACACGCCGGCGCTGATCCAGCTCGCGATCGACAAGGGCGTTCCGATCATGGGGAAGGACTTCAAGACCGGGCAGACGTGGATGAAGACCGTCATCGGGCCGGGGCTGAAGGCGCGCATGCTCGGACTCGCCGGCTGGTACTCCACGAACATCCTGGGCAACCGCGACGGCGAGGTGCTCGACGATCCCGCGTCGTTCAAGACGAAGGAGGAGTCGAAGCTGAGCGTGCTGCACGACATCCTCCAGCCCGAGATCTATCCCGACCTGTACAAGGACTTCGCGCACGTGGTGCGGATCAACTACTACCCTCCGCGCGGCGACAACAAGGAAGGGTGGGACAACATCGACATCGTCGGCTGGATGGGCTACCCCATGCAGATCAAGGTCAACTTCCTCTGCCGCGATTCCATTCTCGCCGCGCCGATCGTGCTCGATCTCGCGCTGTTCATGGACTTCGCGCACCGCGCGGGGATGAAGGGCATTCAGGAGTGGCTGTCGTTCTACTTCAAGAGCCCGATGGCGGCCGCCGGCCTGCGCCCCGAGCACGATCTGTTCATCCAGCAGACGAAGCTCAAGAACACGCTGCGGCACTACATGGGGGAGGATCAGATCACGCATCTCGGCGTGGAGTACTACGCCACATGATGCGCGCACTCGTGATCGCGATCGCCGCCGCGACGCTGCTCGCGTGCGGCCCCAAGGGGGCGGCGACGTCGACGACGGAATATCGTGCGTTCACCGAGCACTACGCGTTCAACATCACGAGTGACCCCTCTCCGCCGCACGCGCGCGAGAAGACGCTGTTCAAGATCCGCGTGCGCGACAAGAGCTCCTCGCAACCGATCGAGGGTGGTGAGGGGATCATCTACGGCAACACCGAGGACAACGCGGGAAAGACGTGGGACAGCTTCACTCCCGGTCAGGCACCGGGCACGTACACCGCGAAGCTGGAGTTCGTGATCGCGACGAACTGGGCGCTCGCGCTGCAGTTCCGGAAGGACTCCACACAGCCGCTCGAGAAGGTCGACACCTGGTATCAGACCGTTCTCCCCGAACGACCGAACACTCACTGACCTGATGCAACACTATCATCGCACGCATCTGACGAGCGAGGAAGTGCTCGATCTCGCGGACACGTTCTTCCCGAAGCTCGGACTCGCGTCCGGTGCGTCGACTCCCCGCACGCGCAGCTACAGCGGCGCGCTCGGCACCGTGACCATCAGCGCTCGCCCCGAGGGCGGACACTACATGTTCATCGAAGCCGTCACGGACCAGACGGGCGAGAGCCGGCTCGATCGGAACGTGAAGCGCTTCTTCGTCCACGTGCATCGCGAGGCCGATCCGGCGCACCGCCTCGCCGCGTCGTACTGAGCATGGCCACGCGAACCGTTTCCCGCGCTCCGTCGCGCCCTTCGGATGTGCTGACGCTCGAGCAGAAGGTCGAGCTCTACTACTGGATGCGACTCACGCGCTCGCTCGAGGAGCGGCTCGTGAATCTGTACCGGCAGACGAAGGTGGTGGGCGGTCTCTTTCGCTCGCTCGGACAGGAGGCGGATGCCGTCGGCAGCGCCTTCGCGCTCGATCGCACGGCCGGCGACATTCTGAGCCCGCTCATCCGCAACCTCGGCTCGATGCTGGTGCAGGGTGCGCAGCCGCTCGAGATCATCCGCCAGTACATGGCGAAGGGCGACTCGCCCACGCGCGGACGCGAGCTGAACATCCACTTCGGCGACACGGTGCGCGGCTTCGTCGGCCAGATCTCGCATCTCGGCGACATGGTGCCGGTGATGGCCGGCGTGACGTTGTCCTTCAAGATGCGCGGCGAGCAGCGGGTCGGGCTCGTGTACGTGGGCGATGGCGCGACGTCCACCGGCGCGTTCCACGAGGGAATCAACTTTGCCGCGGTGCAACGGTGTCCGCTCGTGGTGATCGTCGAGAACAACGGCTACGCGTATTCGACTCCGAACACGAAGCAGAGCGCGGTGAAGGAGTTCAAGGACAAGGCGCTCGCGTACGGGATCCCGGGTGTTCGCGCGGATGGCAACGACGTGCTCGCGACGTACGACGTGACGCGCGAGGCGGTGGACCGCGCGCGTCGCGGGGAAGGGGTGACGCTGATCGAGCTCATGACCTATCGCCGCAAGGGGCACGCGGAGCACGACAACCAGTCGTACGTTCCCGCGGGCGAGATCGACAGGTGGGAAAAGCAGAACGATCCGATCGACCGGTATGTACGCGTGCTGCTCGAGGAGCTGCACGTGGAAAAGAAGGAGCTCGACGCCATCGATGCGCGGGTGACGGCGGAGATCGATGCCGCGACCGATCTGGCCGAGCAGTCGCCGGCGGCGGAGCCCACCGACGCCCTCGTGGGCGTGTACGCGCAGCCTCCGGAGGTGGATCCACTGTGGTATCGCACGGGCGTTCGCTCGGCGGTCGAGAAGAACGAGCGGGCTGCCGGATGGGGGACGTTCAATGGCTGAGATCACGTATCTGGAAGCGATTCGCGAAGCGCTCTTCGAGGAGATGGAGCGCGACAGCAACGTCTTCTGCATGGGCGAGGACATCGGCGCGTACGGCGGCGCGTTCAAGGTCACCGAGGGGCTGATGGCGAAGTACGGCGAGCAGCGTGTGATCGACACGCCGATCTCCGAGGCGGGCTTCGTCGGCGCCGCGGCGGGCGCGTCGCACATGGGGATGCGTCCGGTCGTCGAGATGCAGTTCATCGACTTCATCTCGTGCGCGTACGACATGCTCACGAACTACATCGCCACCGCTCGCTATCGCGCATTTCTCCCGTGCCCACTCGTCGTGCGCGGACCCTCGGGTGGCTACGTGCGCGGAGGACCCTTCCACTCGCAGAATCCCGAAGCGGCGTTTCTGCACACGCCGGGGCTCAAGATCGTCTATCCGGCCACCGCGTCGGATGCGAAGGGGCTGCTCAAGGCCGCAATCCGCGACGATGATCCGGTGCTCTTCTTCGAGCACAAGTATCTCTACCGCCGCATCAAGGAAGAGATGCCGCAGGGCGACCACGTCGTGCCGATCGGCAAGGCGCGGATCGCGCGGGAAGGCACCGACGTCTCCATCATCACCTACGCGGCCACCGTGTGGAAGGCGCTCGAGGCCGCGGAGCAGCTGCAGAAGGAGGACGGGCTTTCCGTGGAGGTGCTCGATCTTCGCACGCTGCTGCCGATGGATGACGAGGCGATCGTCGCCACGGTGAAGAAGACGAACCGCGTGATGATCGTGCACGAGGACACGCGCACCGGCGGAGTCGCCGGCGAGATCACGGCGCGCATCAACGAGCACGCGTTCGAGTGGCTCGATGCGCCCATTCTCCGCGTGACCGCTGCCGACGTGCCGCTCCCGTTCGCGCCGCCGCTCGAGGACTACGTGCTGCCGCAGGTGACGGACATCGTCTCCGTCGCGCGGCGGCTCGCCGCGTATTGAGCGTGTCCGGAGTACGGGGCGACGAGGAGCGTCCGCCGAGCCGGTGGCGCTACCTGGTGGCGCTCCCGCTGGCGATCGTCGGCTACTTCTCGGGTGGGATGATTGGCGTGGCAGTTGCCAAGGCTGTAGGCGGCTTCAACGGTTGTACGCCGCCCGAGGGCTTTCCGGCGTGTAACTTTGAGCCGTACTTGCAGGTCGGTTCGCTGGCGGGATTGCTGATCCTGCCCGGCTTCATGATTTGGCGGCTGTGGCAGAGTGGCGCCGCCAATCGACATTCACAGCGAGGGTAATCCGTGGCTCGGATGGATGTGATCATGCCGCAGATGGGAGAGTCGATCGCCGAGGGTACGCTCTCGCGGTGGCTCAAGGCGGTAGGGGACGAGGTGAAGCGCGACGAGCCGATCTTCGAGATCTCCACGGACAAGGTGGACGCGGAGATTCCGGCACCCGCCGCAGGGATACTCGCCGAGATTCTGGTGCAGCAGGGACAGACCGTCGCGGTGCAGACGGTGGTCGCTCGGCTGGAGACGGACAAGGCTGCGTATGCGACGGCGGGCGCGGGTGCGCCGGCCGGCGCGCCGGCGGCTGCGGCGCCGGCGGCGGCTGCGGTTTCGGCCGGGGGGCCCCCCCCGAAAAACGAAGGTAGCAGCGTTTCCGCCGCGCCTTCGCATCCATCTCACGCCTCTCCAGTCGCTCCGACGCCCTCCGGAAACGGAAACAGCTTCGAGGAGCGCGTCCGCACGCGCTCCTCTCCGCTCGTTCGGAAGATCGCCGCCGAGCACGGTCTGGAGATCGCGGCCATGCAGGGAAGCGGAATCGCGGGACGCGTGACGAAGAAGGACCTCCTCCCGTACCTGGCTGGCGGTGCTCGGCAGGGCGCGGCGCCGGCGCCAGCCGCCGCTCCGCCATCCATGCACGCGCCCACCGGCACCGACTCCCACGGGCCGCCGGCCGAGTCGTGGCCCGGCGATCTCGTCGAGCCGATGACGCCGATGCGCCAGCGGATCGCGCAGCACATGACGCAGTCGCGTCGCACGTCCGCGCACGTCACCTCGTTCTTCGAGATCGATCTCACGCGCGTCGCGCGCATCCGCGCGAAGCAGCGCGCGTCGATCGAGGCGTCCACGGGCTACAAGCTCAGCTATCTCCCGTTCATCATCAGCGCGGTCGTGGACGGGCTCAAGAAATTCCCGATCATGAACGCGGCGGTGAGCGGCAACAACATCATCTACCGCAAGCAATACAACATCGGGATCGCCGTCGCGCTCGACTGGGGCCTGATCGTTCCCGTCATCAAGAAGGCGGACGATCTCTCGCTGTCCGGGCTCACTCGCGCGCTCAACGATCTCGCCAGCCGCGCGCGCGCGAAGAAGCTCGATCCGCGCGAAGTGCAGGACGGCACCTTCACCATCACGAATCCAGGAATCTTCGGCTCGCTCATGGGCACGCCGATCATCAGCCAGCCGCAGGTCGCCATCCTCGGCGTGGGTGCGATCGAGAAGCGTCCCAAGGTGATCACGGGCGCTGACGGTGAGGACACGATCGCGATCCGCACCTGTGCGTTCTTCTCGATCTCGTTCGATCATCGCATCATCGACGGCGCGGTGGCGGACGAGTTCCTCGCGTTCGTCAAGAAGTCGCTCGAGAATTTTCCCGAGACGGGGATCTGATCGTGGCGCGCTGGCTCACGTTGCAACGCTCGATCGTTCCCGCGAGCGAACGGAAGAAGTTCATGGAGCGGCTGAAGGCACGGCGCGCGTACTATCAGACGGCGAAGTGCGGCTTCTGGGTGTTCGAGGAGACCGGACTTCCGGGCGCCGTCATCGAATTCGTCGAGGCCGCGGATCGCGAAACGCTCGAGGGAGCGCTCGCCGGAGCACCCGACCACATCGTGGACTCTGGTCGGATCTATCGTGAAGTGGAGAGCGCCTGATGCCGGTTCGCACGGTGGTGATCGGTGGCAATACGTGGGAAGTGTCCCCCTCCGGTCGCGTGACGGCGAACGACCGTGATGAGTTCTCGCTGGTCTTCACGCGCCGCGATGTGACGCCGGAGGAAACGCGCGTCACGCGCTATTCGCCGCTGGGCGCGCGCTGGCGCGAGCAGTCGCTCTCCGAGCTGAGCGCCGACGACCTCGCGCGGCTCTTCGCGCACTCGCAGCCGGGCTCCATGTCACCGGAGCGGGGCTACAGCTCGTGAGCGACGCAGGTGCGGAGCTCGGCGCAGCGCCGGAGCGCTACGTGGATCTGCACATGCACTCCACGGCATCCGATGGCGCGGTCGCGCCAGCCGAAGTCGTCGCCGCCGCACAGCGCGTCGGACTTTCCGCGATCGCGCTCACCGATCACGACACCGTCGACGGAGTGGCCGCAGCGCAGGCCGCAGGCGCCTCGCTCGGCGTGCGCGTGATCGCCGGCGTCGAGCTCAGTGCGGTCGACGAGGGCAACGAGATTCACGTGCTGGGACTGCATCTGTCGCATCCGGAGCACATGGCCGCCGCCCTCGACGAGCTGAAGGAAGCGCGCCGCGATCGCGCGAAGCTGATCGTCGACCGCCTCAATTCGCTGGGCATTCCCGTCACGCTCGAGGCCGTCTACGCCGCGGCGGATGGCGGTGCTGTGGGCCGTCCGCACATCGCGAAAGCGCTCGTCGCGGGCGGATGGGCGCGCGATTTTCGCGACGCCTTCGATCGGTGGCTCGGCAACGGGAAGCCCGCGTGTATCGAGAAGCGCACGGTCACCTTCGAGGAAGCGGCGCGCCTCATTCACGATGCGGGCGGTCTCGCCGTGTACGCGCATCCCGGAGGCGCCGCATCCCGCGCGGAGCTCGAGGAGCTCGCGTCGCTCGGACTCGACGCGGTGGAAGTGCGGCATCCCAGCCATACCGCGGACGAGATCGTTCGCCTGTCCGCGCTCACGAACGAGCTCGGACTCGTACCGAGCGGCGGCTCCGATTGGCATGGTGCTCCGGAGGGCTATCGTGCGCTCGGAAGCATGAAGGTGAGCGCGGACTGGCTGGCGCGGCAGGACGAGCGTGTGCGGCAGCGCATGGAGCAGCCCGCGTGAGCACGGCACTGCCGGCGATCGGCACCGTCGCTCCGGATTTTTCCGCCACCGCGAACGACGGGTCGCCCGTGTCGCTGCGCGAGCTGCTGCGCGAAGGCGCGGTCGCACTCTACTTCTATCCCGGTGACGACACGCCCGGCTGCAACAAGCAGCTCTGCGCCGTGCGTGACGATCTCGCGGAGTTTCGCGCGGCAGGCATTCAGCCGTTCGGCGTGAATCCCGCGGGCATCGCGAGCCACGCGAAGTACGTGTCGAAGTTCGGCTTCAACTTTCCTCTGCTGGTGGATGAGGACAGCGCGATCGCAGCTGCCTACGGCGCCGTGAAGGAAGACGGACGAAAGATTCAGCGCACCGTGATCGGCATCGGACGGGACGGCACGATTCGCTTCGCCATGCGCGGCGCGCCGCCACCCGGCGAGGTCGTCGCCGCGCTCGAGGAGTAGCATGCAGCTCCGCGGCCGCGTCGCGCTCGTCACCGGCGCGGGGCGCCGCGTGGGCCGCGCGATCGCGCTCGCGCTCGCGGCAAGGGAGATGCGCGTCGCCGTGCACTTCCACTCGTCGGCGGGCGAGGCCGAGGAAACGGCGCGACTCGCGCGCGCGGCTGGGGCTCCGGATGCGTGGACGATCTCCGCCGACCTTCGCGATGCGAGCGCATGCGCCCGGCTGATCGACGAGGTGGCCGATCGCGGCAAGGCGCTCGACGTGCTCGTGAACTCCGCCGCCGAGATGCACCGGACGCCGTTCGATACCGTGTCCCCGGAGGAGTGGGACGACATCATGGCGCTGAATCTCAAGTCGCCCTTTTTCTGCTCTCAGGCAGCGGCTCGGCGCATGACCGAGGGCGCCGTCATCGTCAACATTGCCGATCTCGCCGCACTCGAGACGTGGCCGGAGTACATCCCGCACGGCATCTCGAAGGCCGGTGTGATGCAGATGACGCGCGCGCTCGCGAAACGGCTGGCGCCCAGGATCCGCGTGAACGCCGTGGTGCCCGGTGCCGTGCTGCTCCCCGAGCACTGGACGAAGGAGGACGCGGACAGGCTCGTGCGCACCACGCCGCTGGCCAGGCTCGGCGCGCCGGAAGACGTCGCGCACGCCGTGATCTATCTGCTCGAGTCCGACTATGTCACCGGCGATGCGATAGTCGTCGACGGCGGTCGGCACCTGCGCTGAGCGCGTCCGTGCTGCCGCTCGCGCCACCGCAACGCTACGGTACGATCATCGTGGTCGGTGGCGGCTGCTACGGATCGTACTACGTTCGGCAGCTCGGTCGCGCGTCGCGCGCGGGCGCGCTCGCCTTCGCGCGCGTGCTCGTGGTCGATCGCGATGCGGAATGCCGGGTCGCGGGCGAGCTCCGGGAGGGAAGCGAGGAGAACGTCGATCTCGTCGTGAGCGACTGGACCACTTTCTTCGACGCGTATCTCGGCGACGCTGCTGCGCACGCTCGCGCGAGCGATGACGAGTCGCCGGACGCGATCGTTCCGTCGCCGCTCATGCCGCATCTCATGTACGAGTGGCTCGAGCGGCGGGCGCGCGCCCGCTGGCCCGATCGAACCATCCAGACAAGGCCACTCGACCCTCCGTCGGGCATCCCGTGGCAGAAGCGCGGAGCCGACGGCACCCGGTACGTGAGCTTCGCCGAATGGGTCTGTCCGGTGAACTGCATCGAGCCCGCGCTCTGCCCGGCCACCCGCGGCCCGCGAAGCTGGAGCATGCCTCCCGCCGTACTGGCGGCCACGGAAGAGGCGCGCCGGAACGGGCGGAACCTTGCAGGGCCTGTCATCTTTCATTGTCAGCATCGCGCGTACGGCGTGGGCATGTTCGACACGCGCGACGTGATCGCCGGCGACGAGCTGGTGCAGCACGCTGCCGCGACCGGGGCTGCGGAGGTGCTGGTGGGGACGGTGTCGCATTGTCATGGCGCGCTGACGGTGCTCGCGATCGGCGAGTAGCGTCGTCGCACAACGGAACGAGGCGAACGTGGGACAGACGTACGAGTACGACGTGGTGATCATTGGCGCAGGGCCGGCAGGACTCACCGCAGGGCTCTACGCGGGGCGTGCCATGCTCAAGGCCGTCATGCTCGAGCGCCTCGGCGAGCCCGGCGGTGAGATCCTGAACACGGAGCTCGTGGAGGACTATCCCGGTTTCGAGTCGATCTTCGGGCGCGAGCTCGCCGAAAAGTTCGCGAGCCACGCGGCGAAGTTCGGTGCGGAGCTCCGCACCTTCGTGGTCGTCGAGCGCGTCGAAAAGGGGGAGGACGGCTTCTTCACCACCACCACCGATGATGGCGATGTCTATCGCTCGCCCACGGTGATCCTCACGGCGGGCGGAACGCCGATCAAGCTCGGGGTGCCGGGCGAGGAACAATACGCGGGCAAGGGCGTGTCGTACTGCGCGATCTGCGACGGCGCATTCTTCCGCGGGCACACGATCGCAGTCGTTGGCGGCGGCGACGCGGCGCTCGAAGAGGCGGACTTCCTCACGCGCTACGCCGAGAAGGTCTACCTGCTGCACCGCCGCGAAGAGTTCCGCGCGTCGAAGCTCGTCCAGCGTCGCGTGTTC
>Ga0068852_100003208_pt1 | contig 11420 bp, 10 predicted proteins | sample KBSCornC22_FD_66594 | JGI IMG/M metagenome (GOLD analysis project Ga0068852, IMG submission 66594) | Corn rhizosphere microbial communities from Kellogg Biological Station, Michigan, USA - KBS Corn C2-2 | ecosystem: Host-associated > Plants > Roots > Rhizosphere > Soil ... | reverse complement strand
GGGACGGCGGTGTCGATCTCGGTGCCCGAGGTCGTGAAGGCGCGGCACGGCGACAAGATCTTCCTCGCCGCCGTCGCCCTGTACCTCGGGGCTTATGTCCCACCCCTTCTCGACGCGGACAAGCAGCGCCGCATCCGCGACCGCGTCGGCGAGATGCGTCGCCAGCAGTGGCCTTTCCGCTGGTCGGCAATGCCCTGGTACATGAAGGCCGCTTACCTGGCCGCGGCGATGGCGCGGCTCGACCTGGATCCGATGCCCGGTTTGAAGTGGACGCAGTTCTACGATCCGCACGCGGCCGAGCCCATCACCGGGTTCCGGTGGGCAATCTGGCCGCTGGTGCCGGACCCGCTTCCGGGCCTGCTCGCGCAGCACTTCCATCCCTATCATCCCGCGACGGAAGACGCGCGCAAGGTGCTGCGCGGCGCCGGCTACGACGTGCCCGACCGCGACCCGGTGATTCCATAGTTCTTCGTGAAGGAACAGGCCATGCACAAGGGTTCCTGCCTCTGCGGCGCCGTCATGTTCGAGGTCAAGGGCGAGCTGAAGCCGCCAGACGCGTGCCATTGCGTCCAGTGCCGCAAGACGTCGGGTCACTTCTTCGCCTCGACCGACATCCCGCGCGACCGCGTCACGCTCCACGGCATGGACAAGGTCACCTGGTATCGATCGTCGGAGAAGGTGCGGCGCGGCTTCTGCTCCGTGTGCGGCTCGACGCTCTTCTTCGATCCGCTCCATCGCGACTGGATCGGCCTCGCGATGGGCGCCTTCGACGGCGCCACCGCGACGCACCTCGAGATGCACATCTTCGTCTCGGAGAAGGGCGACTACTACGAGATCGCCGACGGGCTGCCGCGGAACGCGCGCTGAGCGCGGGCGAGCTGCATCGCGAGCGCGGGCAGCAGCGGCATCCACGAGAAGAGCATGAAGACGTAGATCGCCGCCGGCGCGTTCTCGACCAGCCACTGCAGCGGCCAGCGCGAGAGCGCGGCCAGCGCCAGGATCGAGAGGACGCTCGACGCATCCCACCGGCCCTGCCATCCGGCAAAGCGCATGAGCGGCACGACGAGCAGCACCCAGTAGTGCGGCCACACGAGCGGCGCCACGAGGAAGGTCGCGAGCACACCGGCGCTCGCGAGGAGCCACGGATCGTCGAGCAGCGCGCGGATTCCGGGGCGCAGCCGCGACGATTCACGTCCCATCGCGGTCAGGCCGATGTACATGATGAGCGCGAAGACGGCGGCGGCCATCGCCGAGTAGAACGTCACGCCGTGGAGCGGGGCGCGTTCGGAGAGCATCTTCACGAGCGAGAGATTGCCGTCGGCGGCCGGATAGAGCAGCGTGCCGCCGTTGGCGCCGTTCACGTAGCGGTACCAGTCGAGCCAGATGACAGCGTCGTGGAAGACCCAGGACGAGAGCGCCACCGCCATCGCCGACGTCGCGATCGCGATCGCCGCACCGCGCAGGAACGCCCACGGACCGCGCGCATACGCGTAGTGCATCGCGAGGCATGCTGCGATGAGCCCGGTATTCGGCTTGAAGAGGGCGAGCAATGCGAGCGCGGCGAGATAGACGAGATCCGCCAAGCGGCTCGTCGCCCACGCGCGGCGCGCCGCGGCGGCGACCAGCGCCGCTACGCACGCGGTCTGCAGCGACGCCGCGTTGGCGAACTTCACGTCCTGCGTGAACGGATTGAACGCGGCCCAGGCGAAGGCCGCGGCGCACAGGCAGGCGAGCCACGACCAGCGCCGCAGGCGGCCGAGGATCACCACGGCCGCGGCGAGGGCCGCGAACTGCAGCAGCGCCATCACCTCATGGGCACGGTCGAAATCCGACGGCAGCAGCGAGAGCGCGGCGTAGTAGAGCGGCGTCCCGGTGGGTTCGAACCGCGTCTGCGCGTTGCGGCCCTGCCAGAAGCGTCCCGCCGCCTGCAACGAGCGGCTGGTGGAACGCTCGGCGACGCCGCCGGCGAATGCCCCGTATGCCGGCGTCTGTGTATAAGGATTGGCCGGCGCCTGCGCCTCGCCGCGCGCGAGCGCGATCGCCCACGGATGATAAAGGTCGAAGGCGTACTGGTACGGAAAGTCCTCGCGCGCCTCGTGGAGCGAAAAGCCCACGAGGGTGACGAGAGCGATGATCCAGGCGGCGGTGCGAATTTTCAGTCGGCGCTCACCGGGTCGGGCTTCGCCTCGCGCGGCATGTCGAGCTCGGTGCGATAGCAGACGTGCGATTCGCGCGAGAGGCGCGCGAGCTCCTTCGCCGCGTACATCGCGCGGTCGGCATCGGCCAGCACGCCGTCGGCGCCGGTGCCGAAGCGGTATTCCGCGACGCCGCAGCTCACGTGCACCGGGATCTCCTCGCCGGGGCCGATCTCGCACGGGCTCGACGCGATCGCCTTCACGATGCGGCCCATCACCATCTTCAGCGCGCGGTTGCGGTGCAGGCCGACCACGAACTCGTCGCCGCCCCAGCGCGCGACCCAGTCGCCGCGCCGGACGTTCAGCTGCAGCAGCGCCGCGACGTGCGAGATGGCGGCGTCGCCCGCGGTGTGGCCGTACTCGTCGTTGATCGTCTTGAAGTCGTTGATGTCGAGGAACGCGAGCTGGAAGGCCTGGAGGTCACGCTCCGCGCGGGCCACTTCCTCGGACAGGCGCTTCTCGCCGGCGCGGCGGTTGTACACGCCGGTGAGGTCGTCGATGTCGGAGGCACGCTCGAGCCGCGTGATGGTCTCGTGCAGCTGCGTGAGGGTGTACTGCGTGCCCTCCATGAGCTTTCCCGCGCGGTCCGGGAAGCTCACCGGCAGGTCCGGCAACTTGCGGCTTTCGATGTAGGCGCGCAGCGCCTCGGCGGTGAGGTCGATGGGCACGAGCAGCTCGCGCAGCGCCCAGAGCGTGCCGAGGAATCCCATGAAGCACGCGAGCACGAGCGCCGCGAGCACGGGCAAGATGCCCGAGAAGTCGGTGCGCGTGGCGAGCAGGTAGACCACGAAGATCGCGAGGGGCACCAGCATGCCGACGGCCGCGGCGAGCGCGAACTTGCCGTGGTAGCTCGGGCGCAACGGCGCGAGCCGCATGAAATGGCGGTACACCCCGATGCGGTCGAGGACGGTGCGGCCCGGCTCGATCTTGCTGACCATCCGAAAGGTGTCTCCCTTCGGGCGGGACTCTAGCAAGGCCACGCCGGGCTGTCACCCGGAAAAGTCACATCAGGCGATGGGATTGCGCAGCACGCCGATGCCCTCGATCTCGGTTTCGAGCAGGTCGCCGGGCTTGAGGAACTCCGGGGGGTTGCGCGCGAAGCCCACGCCTTCGGGAGTGCCCGTGGAGATGACGTCGCCCGCCTCGAGCGTCATGCCGGCGGAGAGCTCGGCGATGAGGCGCGGCAGCTTGAAGTAGAGGTGCTTCGTGTTGGAATCCTGCTTGGTGACGCCATTCACGCGGCACGTGACGCGCAGGTTGTTCGGGTCGATCGAATCGGCCGTCACGATCCACGGGCCCATGGGGCAGGTGCCGTCGAGGCTCTTTCCCTTGTGCCACTGCCCGCCGTGGCGGCGCTGCAGGTCGCGCCACGAGACGTCGTTGATCACGGTGTAGCCGAACACGTGGCGCATCGCGTCGCCCTCGCCGATGTTCTTGCCCGTGGTCCCGATGATCATGCCGAGCTCGACTTCCCAGTCGAGCGACGTCGAGACCTTCGCCTCGAAAGGCACCGGGTCGAAGGGGCCGTTCACCGCGGTCGTCGCCTTGCTGAAGAACACGGGCCACTTCGGCAGCTCGCGGTTGTCCTGCAGCTTCCTGGCGCCCTCGTCGAAGTGCTCCAGGTAGTTCCAGCCGACGCAGAACACGTTCTTCGCGGGCCGCGGGATCGGCGCATGCAGCTTCACGTCCGCGAGCTTCGCCATCGAGGCGGGCGGGTTCTTCTCGAGGTTGCGCAGGCGCTCCAGCATCGCGGCACCGGCCTGGATGATGCCGAGCATCGTGTTCGTGTCCGCGTCCGCGCCGAGCGCGGCGGGAATGTCGATGATGCGCTGGCCCTCGATCACGAGGCCGGGGCGCGGCTTGCCGGAAGGCAGCGGGGAGTAGGTGGCGAGTCTCATGGTTCTCTTCGGGTTGTCGATGCGTCAGGGAAGGCGATTGAAGCGGGCGCCGGCACGCGGGTTCGCGCGCGAACCGCCCAATCTTGCGAGAGGATGGCTCGTGGCCGGCTCGCGCGGCGCGAAGAACGATTCGACCGCAAGGCGCGTGACCTGCTCGATGCGCTCGGGGTTCCAGCGCGGCCGGCCGTCCTTGTCGATGATCTGCGCGCGGATCCCCTCGACGAGGTCGCCGTGGGCGATCGCCGCGCGCACCAGGTCCAGCTCCATGCGGAAGCAGTCCTCCAGCGGCATCGCGGCGGCACGGCGCAGGGCCTCGAGCGTCACGGCGAGGAGCGTGGGCGAGCGCTTGTCGAGCGCTTCGCGCGTGCGCACCGCCCAGTCGCGCCACGCCGGCGCCGATTCGTTCTCGAGGGACGCGAGGATGTACGACACGCGATCGTGCGAGAAGTGATGGTCGATGGCGGGGCGCAGGGCCGCGAGCGTCGGCTCCAGCGGCGCCGGTGCACCGACGTATGCATCGGCGAGCCCGCAATAGATGGCGTCGGCGGCATGGATCGTGGGGCCCACGAGCCCGAGGTAAGTCCCCAGCTCGCCGGGGCAGCGCGAGAGGAAGTAGGTGCCGCCAACGTCGGGGAACATGCCGATGAGGGTCTCGGGCATCGCCATGCGCGTGCGCTCGCCCACGAGGCGCAGCGCCGCGCCCTGCGCAAGGCCCATCCCGCCGCCCATCACGATCCCGTCGATGATCGCGACGATCGGCTTGGGGTACGTGTGGATGCGGAAGTCGAGGGCGTACTCGACCTCGAAGAAGTCGCGATGCACGGCCCCGCCCGAGCCGGTGATGCTCGCGTGCAGCGCGCGCACGTCGCCGCCCGCGCAGAACGCCTTGTCGCCGGCGCCGCGCAGCACGATCGTCTGCACGCGCTCGTCGCCCTCCCACGCATCGAGCCAGTCCGCGAGGCCGCGGATCATGCCGTACGAGAGCGCGTTGAGCGCCTTGGGGCGGTCCAGCGTGACGGTCGCCACGCCCGCGCGGATCGAGGCGGCGAGCTCGCCGCCCGCCGCGCTCAAGCGTTCTTCCATTCCGGCTTGCGTTTCTCGAGGAAGGCGGCCACGCCTTCGCGCGTATCGTCGAACTGGAAGAGATCCATGAAGCGCTCGCGCTCGAGGGCCAGGCCGCCGGGCTTCGGCACGCCGTTGCGCGCGTTGTGGATGAGATGCTTGCAGCTCTCGAGCGCGCGCGGCGAGAGCGTGGCCACGCGCTCGGCCATCTTCGTGGCTGCCGCGAGCGCCTGTCCCTTCTCCACCACTTCCTGCACGAGGCCGATGCGATGCGCGGTCTGCGCATCCACCCGCTCGTTGGTGAGGATGATGCGCTTGGCCCATCCTTCGCCGACGAGCCAGGGCAGCATCTGCGTGCCGCACCCCGCGGGCAGCAGCCCCACCGCCGGCTCGGGCAGTGCCAGCTGCGCATGCGCCTCGGCGATGCGGATGTCGCAGGCGAGGGTGGCCTCGAGGCCGCCGCCCATCGCGTAGCCGTTGATCGCGGCGATCGTGACAAAGCGCGCGTTCATGAGCGCTTCGAACGCGGCCCCGAAGCGCGCGATGAATTCGCGCGCCATCGCCTTGTCGCCCTGGAAGGTCTTGAGGTCGGCGCCCGCGGAGAAGAACTTCTCGCCCGCGCCCGTCAACACGGCCGCGTAGACGTTGCGGTCGGCATCGAGCCCGGCGACGAGCGATTCCAGCGCGCGCAGGCTCTCCGGCGTCCACGTATTGGCGGGCGGGTTGTCGTTGGTGATGAAGGCCGTGTGGCCGCGGATTTCGTGCCGGATCATGGCTTCATGTACTGCAGGATCACGCTCGAGAAATCCTTCGGCCCGTTGCCGTCCATCGAGTGCTTCTGGTAGATCTGCTGCGCGAGGGCGCCCATCATCACCGGCTGCTTCGCGGCCTTGGCGGCCTCGGTGACGAGGGTCAGGTCCTTCAGCATGAGGTCGGATCCGAATCCGCCCGAGTAGCCGCGCGATGCCGGGACGCCTTCGAGCACGCCCGGATAGGGGTTGTAGGTATCCGAGCTCCAGCAGCGGCCGCTCGACGTGTTGACGATGGACGCGAAGATCTTCGGGTCCATGCCGAGCCTGGCCGCCAGCGTCATGCCCTCGGAGGTGGCGATCATCTCGATGGCGAGCATCATGTTGTTGCAGATCTTCGCCACCTGCCCGTTGCCGCTCCCGCCGCAATGGACGATGTTCTTGCCCATGTGCTGCAGCACGGGCTTCATGCGCTCGAAGTCGGCGGCCTCGCCACCGACCATGAAGGTGAGCGTGCCCGCCTCGGCGCCCCCCACGCCGCCCGACACCGGCGCGTCGAGCATGGGGCAGCCCTTGGCCTTCGCCTCGAAGGCCACCTCACGCGAGGTGAGGGGATCGATGGTCGAGCAGTCGATGAGCGGCGTGCCGGCCGGGACCGACTCCAGCACGCCCAGCGAGTTCATGTACACCGCGCGCACGTGGGGCGAGGAAGGCAGCATCGTGACCACGATTTCGACCCCGCGCGCGCAATCGGCCGCCGACGTCGCCACCTCGCACCCCTGGTCCTTGAGCTTGCGCACGAGCTCGGGCACCACGTCGTAGACCTTGAGCGTGTGCCCGTTCTTCAGCAGGTTGCGGCACATGGGGTTGCCCATGTTGCCCAGGCCGATGAACCCGATCTTCATGGGGACGGACCCCAATTCATGCGCGCGATGTTCGTCATTTTTGTTTTCGCTCCTCGAAATTGGGGTCCGTCCCCGGTTTTCACTTCAAGCTGATCGTCGTATGGATCCCCGGCGACGTCGTCGCGTCGTCGAACCAGCGCGCCGTCACCGTCTTCACCTGCGTATAGAACTGGATCACCTGCTTGCCATAAGGGCCGAGGTCGCCCAGCTTGGAGCCGCGCGAGCCGGTGAAGCTGAAGTAGGGGACCGGCACGGGGATCGGCACGTTGATGCCGACCTGGCCCACGTCGATCTCGTTCTGGAACTTGCGCGCGGCCGCACCCGACTGCGTGAAGATGCCGGTGCCGTTGCCGTACGGGTTCCGGTTGATGATGTCGATCGCCTCGTCGAGGGTGCCGGCGTTCACCAGGCAGAGCACCGGCCCGAAGATCTCCTCGTTGTAGATCGTCATGCCCGGCTTCACGTTGGAGAAGATGGTCGGCGCGATGAAGTTGCCACGGTCGTAGCCCGCGACGGTGGCGTTGCGCCCGTCGAGCTCGAGCTTCGCGCCTTCCTTCGTGCCCTTCTCGATGAATCCCTCGATGCGCTGCTTGGCGCCCTTCGAGATCACCGGTCCCAGGTCCGTGCCGGGCTGGTCGCCCGCGTTGACCCTGAGCGTCTTCGCCTTCGCGACGATGTCCGGGATCCACTTCTGCGCGTCGCCCACCAGGACCGCCACGCTCACCGCCATGCAGCGCTGGCCCGCCGCGCCGAAGCCCGCGCCCACGAGCGCGTTCAGCGACTGCTCCTTGTTCGCGTCGGGCATGATCACCGCGTGGTTCTTCGCGCCCATCATGCATTGCGCGCGCTTGCCATGCTCCGAGGCGAGCTTGTACACGTGCTCTCCCACGTGGCACGAGCCCACGAACGAGACGGCCTTCACGTCCTCGTGCGTGCAGAGCGCGTCGACCGCTTCCTTGCCGCCGTGCACGATGTTGAGCACGCCGGGCGGGATGCCCGCCTCGAGCGCGAGCTCCGCGAGCACCATCGGGGTCATCGGGTCCTGCTCCGAGGGCTTCAGCACGAAGGTGTTCCCGCACACGATCGCCATCGGGAACATCCACAGCGGGATCATCGCCGGGAAGTTGAACGGCGTGATGCCCGCGCAGACGCCGAGGGGCTGGCGAATGAAGTAGGTGTCGACGCCGTTCGCGACGTTCTCGGCCAGCTCGCCCAGGGTCAGCGTGCCGATCGAGCATGCATGCTCGACCACCTCGAGCCCGCGGAAGACGTCGCCCTCGGCATCGGGCAGGGTCTTGCCCTGCTCGCGCGTGAGCACCGCGGCGATCTTCTTCATGTCGCGGCGGATGATCTCCTGGAGCTTCAGCATGATGCGGGCGCGGGCGGCGATCGGCGTGTTGCGCCACGTCTTGAAGGCTTCGGCCGCGGCCTTCACCGCCGCGCCCACCTCGTCGGCCGTGCACATCGGCACGCGCGCGAGCACCTCCTGGGTCGCGGGGTTCACGACGTCGCGCCACTCGCGGGCCTTCGACTCGACGAACTTGCCGTTGATCAGCAGCTTGACGGTGGGGGCCTGCGCAGGCCGGGCTTGGGGGTTGGCAGCCATGGCTCCTCCTCGGGTGTCCTTGCGGGATATCGCGAAATTATAACGCCCGGGGGCCGGGCGACCGGCGCGGGCTTCTACGAGTAGCGACGGCGGACCGCGGCTTCGCCTCCGTCGGCGCCGCCGATCATTCGCGACAGCGTCTCGAGCAGCGACTGCGCGGGAAACGGCTTCGGCAGGAACACGCGCGGCGGGCCGGGCATGGCGCGCACGCGCGACTCCGCCTCTTCCGAGGCGCTCACCAGGATCACCGGCACCGAGTCCTCGAGCCGCCCGGCGAGCTCGATCCCGTCGATGCCCGGCAGGTGCACGTCGGCGATGACGCAATCGATCACGCCGGGCGCGCTCTCGAGCATCGACTCCGCGGAAGCGAAGACGACCGGGGCGTATCCCGCGAGCTCCACCATGCGCGCCATGGCTCGCACCATCCCCGGGTCGTCGTCGACGATCACGACCACCGGCCGCGATGCCGTCACGCGCCGGCCTTGGCGGCGGCGTGGGCCAGCGGCACCGTGAAGGTCACGGTGGCGCCGCCGCCGGGATTGTTCTCCGCCCAGATGCGGCCGCCCTGCGCGGTGACGAGCGAGCGCGAGATGGAGAGCCCGAGGCCCGTACCTTCCTGCTTCGTGGTGAAGAACGAGTCGAAGATGTCCTCGAGCTGCGAAGGCGCGATGCCATGGCCTCGATCGCGCACCGAGACGCGGGCCATGGCGCCATCCTGCCGCACCTCGACCTCGAGGCGGCGATCCTGCGGCAGCGCGGCGTCCATCGCATCCATCGCGTTGAGCACGAGGTTGGCCAGCACCTGCTGCACGTGGATCGGGTCGCCACGCACCATCAGGCGGTCCTCGCAGCGGTTCTCCAGGGTGATGCCGCGATGCCGCGCGAGGGGCGCGCCGAGCGAGAGGACCGCGCGCACCTGCTCGGCCAGGTCCACGCTCGCGATTGCCGGCGGCCGGTGCCGGGCGAGGTTGCGGATATGCCGGATGATGTCCACGGCGCGCAGGTTGTCCTCGCGGATGTCCTCGAGGATCGGGCGCAGCTTGTCCTCGTCGATGCGGCCCGCGCGCAACAGGGCCTGCGCCACTTCGACGTTGCCGAGGATGGCGGCCAATGGCTGGCTCACTTCGTGCGCGATGGACGCGGCCATCTCGCCCATGACCGCGAGGCGCGAGGCGTGGTTGAGCCGGTAGCGCAGCACGTCGAGGGCCTGTTGCGCGCCACGCCGTTCCTCGCTCGCGGCCGCGAGGCAGAGCAGCACGGAGCCCATCGACATGAGGAAGATCTGCACCGAATGCGTGGTCGAGAGCGGCGTGCCCGAGGCGAAGGCGCCGAAGCCCTCGCCAGCGCCCCAGATCGCGGCCACGGCGATTCCCGCGAAGGCGGCGGTGGCGCCGCGCGTGCCGAAACGCAACGCCGCCCAAAGCAGGAAGGGCAGGGGCGCGCACGGCGCGACCCATGTGGAATCGACGGACCACCCGACGAGCACCACCGCGACGAGGCCCGCCGCGAGCAGCGCCGCCTCGACGAGCTCGGGGACGGGAATTTTCCGGAGCGCGGGCCCGCTCGCGCGCCCCCACGCGACGACCAGGGGCGCGATCACGAGGCTCGACGCGATGTTGGAGAAGACCCTGCGGCGCCACAGCTCCCAGTACGGAACATCTCCCCAGCCGTTGACCTTCACGAGCGCGCTGTCGAGGAAGGACGAGGCGATCGCGGCCAGGCACGCGGCCGCGATGAAGGTCACCATGCCGCGCAACGTCGAAAGCGCCGCGGGCCCCTCGTGGAATGCACACACCAGGCCCGCGCCGATCAGCGCCTCGGACATGTTGCTCGCGTACCACGACAGCACCATGGCGACGGGAATGCCCTCGTGCAGCTCGCTCAGGAGGTGGGCGGGGAGGGCGGCGAGCACCACGATCCACCAGGCTCGCACCGGCACGAGGAGCAGCGCGCCCAGCACGATGGCGTTGGGCGGCCACAGCACGGAGATCGGGAGCGGCAGGAAGGTGAGCACGAAGCCCAGCCGCGCGCCGGCGTAATAGCCGAGGAAGACGAGCACCGCGAGGCGCAGCCCGCGGGCCGGCCCGGGAAGCATGCTTATCCCTGTCCCCAGCGATGCGGGTCCCGGCCCTCCCGAACGCACCGACTCGAGCAAAGCGGCTCCTTAAGCTGCCCCAGCATACCCGGTTGTGCGGCTTTCCCGAAAAACGGCCGGGATCCGCCACTGCTTATAATCGGCAGTTTACACACGGGAGATGGGCGCAATGGCCCGCAACACCCAGGTCGCGGCGGATACCCATGCGCCGCCGATCACGCAGGCCCTCGCGACATTCGTCGCCACCCATCCTTCGCGCGGCTGGAGCGACGCGGTGGACCACGAAGCGCATCGCACTTTCCTCAACTGGGTCGGGTGCGCCGTCGGCGCCGCGCGCCACGAGTCGGCCGAGGCCGCGCTCGCGGCGGTGCGCATGCTGCAGCCCGCGCCGCAGTCGAGCATCCTCGGGCGCGCCGACAAGGTGGACATGGCGAGCGCCGCGCTCGTGAACGGCATCACCTCGCACACGTTCGATTTCGACGACACGCACCTCAAGACCATCATCCATCCGGCGGGGCCGGTGGCCTCGGCGCTGCTCGCGCTGGCGGAGGTCACGGGTGCCTCCGGCCGTGCGCTCATCGACGCGCTCGTGCTCGGCATCGACGTCGAGTGCCGCATCGGCAATGCGATGTATCCGGACCACTACGACCGCGGTTGGCACATCACCGGTTCGACGGGGACGCTGGGAGCCGCGGCCGCATGTGCGCGCCTGCTGGAGCTCGACATGCAGCACACCGCGTGGGCGCTCGGCATCGCCGCCTCGCAGCCCGTCGGCCTGCGCGAGCAGTTCGGCACGATGACGAAGCCGTTCCATCCGGGCGGCGCGGCGCGGGCCGGATTGATGTCGGCGCTGCTGGCGCAACACGGCTTCACCGCGAGCCCGCGCGCGCTCGAGGCGCCGCGCGGCTTC
>Ga0068852_100003198_pt1 | contig 11433 bp, 11 predicted proteins | sample KBSCornC22_FD_66594 | JGI IMG/M metagenome (GOLD analysis project Ga0068852, IMG submission 66594) | Corn rhizosphere microbial communities from Kellogg Biological Station, Michigan, USA - KBS Corn C2-2 | ecosystem: Host-associated > Plants > Roots > Rhizosphere > Soil ... | reverse complement strand
AGGCTCGTGGCGCTGTCCTTGTCGAAGGCGATGCGCACGGGCACGCGCTGCACCACCTTGACCCAGTTGCCGCTCGCGTTCTGCGGCGGCAGGATCGAAAACTGCGCGCCTGTACCGGGCGAGACCGAGGCCACCGTGCCGGTGAAGGTACGGTCGGGGAAGGAATCGACGTCGAGCGTCACCTTCTGCCCGATGCGCAGATAGGTGATGTCGGTCTCCTTCGGATTGGCGTCGACCCACGGCGCCTCGTCATCGATCACGCTGAACACGGGCGTGCCCGCAGCGACGAAGCGCCCGAGTTGGATCGAGTCGACCTGCGTCGCGATGCCGTTGATCGGCGCGCGGATCACGGTGTGGTCGAAGTCTTCCTGGGCCTTGTCGAGCGCGGCCTTGGCCTGCGCATATTCGGGGAATTGTGCGAGCGGTAGGTCCTTGTCGCCGAGCAGCTGCGCCAACGTCGTGTCGCGCTGCTGCTGGGTATACTTGGCCTGCAACTCGGCACCGACGAGACCGGCGGCAGCGGTATCGACGTCGGCCTGCGAGCCAGCCTGCGAGGCGAGCAGCCGCTGCTTGCGATCGACGTCGCGCCGCTTCAGCTCGGCGTTCTTCTGCGCCAGATCGGCCAGCGTGACGAGCGAGGCGAGCGTCGTCTTGGCCTTCTGGTAGTCCGTCTTCGCGGAATCGAGCTTCGCTTTCGCTGAATCGAGCGCGATCTGGTACGGAACGCGGTCCAGCGTGAACAACTCGTCACCCTTCTTGACGTGCTGGCCCTCGCGCACCGCGGAATGCACGATCTTGCCGGAGATTTCCGGCGTGATCAGCACCTTCTGCGCGCCGACATAGGCGTTGTCGGTTTCGATGTAGCGGCCGCCCATCAGGTAGAACAGGCCGCCGGCGAGGAGCGCGATCGCCGGCAGCACGACGAGCAGCACCATGCGCAGCCGCTTGCGGCCGCCGCGCGGCGCGGACGCTGCCTGCACGCCGTCCGTCTTGGCATCCGGAGAAGATTTTGCCTCGGGAGCCGAAACAATCTTCAGAACCTTGTCACTCATGTCGTTCAACCAGTCGCGGTTTGATCGGAGGCGGCGGTGCCGTTGCGCGCGATGGCGGCGCGCAGGCTGTCCTTGATCGTGTCGAGGTCACGCAGAAGATGCGCGCGGGCCGGTTCGTCGATCTTGTCGAGCACTGTCGCCATCATGTCCTCGCCGAGCTCGGAGAGCTGCTTGAGGAGCGGGCGCGCGGCCGGCGTCAGGTAGAGCCGGTTTGCGCGGCGGTCGTTCGGATCGGGGCGGCGCTCGATCAGCCCATTCTCGGCGAGACGATCGAGCAGACGCGTCAGCGAGATGGGCGCAAGGTCGAGCACCTCGGCAAGCTCGGACTGCTTCAAACCTTCAAAGCGATCGAGCCGCATCAGCACGGTCCACTGCGCACGCGAAATGCCGAACTGGCGCGCACGCTGGTCGGCGTAGGTCTTCAGCATCCGTGCGACGTCGATGACGCTGATCGCAATCTCACGGGAAATGGGAATCGGGGGCATGAGTATCTCTGTTCCGTCAGTCCCGATATAATAAGCATCCTTATAATAAGTTCAAGCACAAAAATATTGCGTCGCAACAATAGGTTAGCAGAGCTGGGTTCCCGCAAGAACGACTGACAAGGCCCGATCGGTCAGGCAAAGTTGCCGCCCTTACGCACGATCATTCGGGAAATTCTCAATGGACATCGGTTTCATCGGCCTCGGCAACATGGGCGCGCCCATGGCCCGCCGTCTCATCGACGCCGGCCACAAGCTCGTCGTCTACGACACGCGCAACGACGCGGTCGCGCCACTGGTCGCGCTTGGCGCCCAGCTCGCCTCGTCGCCGCAGGACGTCGCCGACCGCGTCGAGACGGTGATGGCGAGCCTGCCCTCACTTGCCGTGTCGGAGAAAGTTGCGCTCGGCGAAGGCGGTGTCATCCATGGCAAGCGCGTGAAGCGCCTGATCGACCTGTCGACGACGGGCTCGCGCACCGCGATCAAGATCGCGGACGCTTTGGCGAAGAAGAACATCGCGCAGATCGATTGCCCCGTGTCCGGCGGCATCGGCGGCGCCGCGAAGGGCACGCTGGCGCTGATGGTGTCGGGACCGATGGCGGACGTCGACGCGGTCAAGGATGCGCTCGCCGTGTTCGGCAAGATCTTCGTTATCGGCGAGAAACCCGGCATGGGGCAGACGATGAAGGTCGCCAACAATTTCCTGTCGGCGAGCGCGATGGCCGCCACCGCCGAAGCGGTCGCCATGGGCGTGAAGGCCGGCCTCGACGCCGCCGTGATGATCGACGTCATCAATGCCGGCTCGGGCCGCTCGCGGGCGTCGGACCAGAAATTCCCGCAGTCGATCCTGCCGCGCACCTTCGATTACGGCTTCGCCACCGGACTCATGCTGAAAGATGTTCGACTCTGCTTCGAAGAGGCAAAGCATGTCGGCGTGCCGCATGCGATGATGGGCGCGACGCTGGAGCAATGGGAAACGACCAACAAGGAGTATGGCGGCGACAGCGACTTCACCTTGATCGTGAAGATGGTTGAGACGCGCGCCGGCGTTACCGTGGGAGGCAAAAAGCCGTGAGCGACGACATTCACGAGGTCTACGCGATCTGCTACGGCTCGCATGCGCGCAAGCGCGCCGAGAATTATATTTTCGGCGACCCTCACGACGAGATGACGTCGATCTCCTACTACGTCTGGGTGATCAAGGGGCCGCACGGCACCTTCGTCTGCGACACCGGATTCGACGAGACAGCCGCGAAGGAACGCGGCCGCAAGATCACAAAGCCCGTCGGCGAGGGACTCAAAGCGCTCGGCGTCGATCCCGGCAAGGTCGACCACGTGATCGCCACGCACATGCATTGGGACCACGCCGGCAATTACGACCTGTTCCCGAACGCGCGCTATCACATCCAGGACACCGAGATGGCCTACTGCACGGGCCGCTGTATGTGCCACCAGATGATCCGCGTGCCGTTCAGCGAGGCGGACGTACACGCGATGGTGAAGAAGGTGTTCGACTATCGCGTCGATTTCCACGACGGCGACGACGAGATCGCACCGGGCATCACCGTGCACAAGATCGGCGGCCACTCGAAGGGATTGCAGTCGGTGCGGGTGAAGACGCAACGCGGCTACGTCGTGGTCGCGTCCGACGCCTGCCATCTCTATTCGCATATGGACGAGGGCCGCGTCTTCCCGATCACCTATTCGGTCGCCGACACGCTTGAGGGCTACAAGAAGCTGCGCAAGCTCGCCTCGTCGCGGCATCACTTCGTGCCGGGTCACGATCCCGACGTGCTCAAGATCTATCCGGCGGCGAAGCCGGGCATGGAGGACTGGATCGTACGGCTCGACGTGGCGCCGAAGGTGTGACTCTTCCCTCTCCCCGCTCGATATTTGCCTGTCATGGCCGGGCTCGACTCGGCCATCTCGATGAGGAGGGCACTGTGCTTTCCTAATCGGGGTCGCCGGGACAAGCCCGGCGACGACAGGCCGCTACCCCAACCCCAACTCCGCGAACGCATCTCGATGATGCGCGGCGCTCGCTTCCGAGAAGCAGCAGAAGATCACCTGCGTGAGCCCTCGCGGCGCGGCGGACAGATTCGTTTTGACGGTGTCGACCGCGATGCGCGCCGCGCGATCGGCGGGGAATCCGTAGACGCCGGTCGAGATCGCCGGAAAGGCGATAGACGATAACTGCGCCTGCGCGGCGAGATCGAGCGCGGTGCGATAACAGCCGGCGAGCAGCGCGTCTTCGCCGCTCGTGCCGCCGTTCCACACCGGTCCGACGGCATGGATGATGTGCCGCGCCTTCAGCATGTGACCGCCGGTCATCTTGGCCGAACCGGTGTCGCAACCGCCGAGCTTTCCGCATTCGACGCGCAGGGCCGGGCCCGCAGCGCGATGAATGGCGCCGTCGACACCGCCGCCTCCGAGCAGCTTGCGGTTGGCCGCATTGACGATGGCGTCGACGTCGAGCGTCGTGATGTCGGCCACGATGATGTCGAGCCGCGTCGGCCCGATCTCGGCGGTGAGAATGCTCATGCCGCCACTATATCACCCCCGCTCGGCCGCCACCTCCGCCTTTAGGTCGATGCTCGAGTGAATGCCGATGTCGGCGAAGTGCGCGTCGAGGAAGCGGCGTGCGGCGCGGTGGCCGAGCTTGCGCAGCAGTTCGAACGATTCAAGGTCGTTGCGCAGCTTGCTCGACGAGGAGAAGCGCTCGCCGAGCCCTTCAAGCACGATGCGGTGCACGCGGATACGCCGGTACTCGTTGGGACCGGTGCCGTGCGGCACACGGCCCTGCTCGATCAGCCGGTTGACGAATTCGATGGCTCGCAATTCCGCCAGCAGCGCGGAATTGAACGTGATCTCGTTGACGCGCGCGACGATCTCGCGCGTCGAATGCGGCACCTTCTTCCGTACCAGCGGATTGATCTGCACGATCAACACGTCTTCCGTCGCGGTGGCGCGGAAGAACGGAAACAGCACCGGGTTGCCGAGATAGCCGCCGTCCCAGTAGGACACACCGTCGATCTCGACCGCGCGGAACACAGCCGGCAGGCAGGCCGAGGCCATGACCGCCTCCGCCGAGACCTTGTCGTGCGGAAAGATGTGCAGCCGGCCGGTCTGCACATTGGTGGCGGCAATGAACAGCGCGCGCGGATCGGCGCGCAGCTTCTCGAAATCGACAAAGCGCTCGATCAGGTCCTTCAGCGGATTGATGTTGAGCGGATTGACGTCGTAGGGCGAGAGATATTTCGACCAGGCATTGAGCCAGTCGAAACCCGGCGAGCCTTCGCTCGGCAGCAGCGAGAAGAGGCGGTTGAGCACCGCGCGCTGGAGGGCCGGCAGGTCGCCGCCGAGGCTCGCTGCGCGCCAGAAATCGGACAGTCGCTTGCGCGCCTCGTCCGGGCCGGTGCGCAGGCCGTCGGCCAGCATCACCGCATTGACCGCGCCGGCTGAGGTGCCGGAGATGCCCTCGACCACAAGCCTTCCGTCCTCGAGCAGGTGCTCGAGCACGCCCCAGGTGAAAGCACCGTGCGCGCCGCCGCCCTGAAGCGCGAGATTGATGCGCTTGGGCCCGGTCTCGTCGCCGCGCGCCGTGCCGAAGGCGCGAGCGAGGAAGTCGATCACTGCGCGGTCCAGCCGCCGTCGATCGAGTAGGACGAGCCGGTGATTGTCGCAGCCGCGTCCGACGCCAGGAAGACCGCCAGCGCCCCGATGTTCTCGGGCCTAGAGAACTGGTGCATCGGCTGTTTTTCGGACACGAGCGCGACCTTGGCCTGCTCGTTGCTCTGGCCGCTCTGCTTGGCGCGAGCATCGACCTGCTTCTGCACCAGCGGCGTCAGCACCCAGCCGGGGCAGATGGCGTTGCACGTGACGCCGTCATTCGCCGCCTCGATCGCCACCGTCTTGGTTAGGCCGACAAGGCCGTGCTTGGCGGCGACGTAGGCGACCTTCTGGCCGCTGGCGACGAGGCCGTGCGCCGAGGCGATATTGATGATGCGGCCCCATTTACGCCTCTTCATCCCCGGAATGGCGGCGCGGATCGAATGGAACGACGAGGATAGGTTGATCGAGATGATCGCGTCCCAGCGGTCAACCGGGAAATCCTCGATGTTGGCGACGTGTTGGATGCCGGCGTTATTGACGAGCACGTCCAGCGACCCGAACGCCTTTTCCGCCTCGGCGACGATGGCGGCGATCTCCGCCGGCTTCGACATGTCGGCAGCGGAGTAGCGCGCCTTGATGCCGAACTCTTTTTCGAGCGCCGTCCGCTCCTGCTCGATCGCCGCCTGGTCGCCGAAGCCATTGATCATGATGTTGGCGCCGTCCGCAGCCAGCGCTCGGGCGACGGCGAGGCCGATGCCCGAAGTGGAACCGGTGACCAGCGCAGTCTTGCCCTTGAGCATGTCGGACCTCATCGATAGTGCGGCGGAATGGAACAGGCGCGGACCCTGCCCCTAATTTTGCTGCGGTGCAATACTATCTAGGTGAGTGAGAGCCGCGGTTCGGTTTCACCGCCCGGCCGGACCGGACTACACTGGAATCGCAACAGGAGCAGCTGGTGGCACGCAAGCACGCGATCTTTCCATCGCCCGGTCACGATCACGGCCGCTGCGCCAGCGACGCCATCGCCCATGCCGAAGCGTTGTGCGGCGAGAGAAAGGAACGGCTGACGCCGATCCGCCGGCACGTGCTCGAGGCGCTGCTGGCAAGCCATGCTCCGCTCGGTGCCTATGAATTGATCGACCGTCTCGCCGACGACGGCGGCCGGCCGGCGCCGATCACCATCTATCGCGCGCTCGACTTCCTGCGCGAGCAGGGCTTCGTCCACCGCATCGAGAGCCGCAACGCCTTCATCGCCTGCGTGCACAATCACGCGAGCGGCGATCCGGTCGTGTTCCTGATCTGCGAAAAATGCGGCGCTGTCGGCGAAGCTGCCGCCGCCGCCGTGGCCGACACGATCCGCACCGCCTCGCGCGCTGCCGGCTTCACCCCGAAGACGCCGGTGATCGAGATTTCCGGCATCTGCGCGCACTGCAAGGCGGCGTAGCCCGCCACGCGCACGCAATGTCCCACCCGTCCTCCGCCCATGTGACGCGCCCGCTCGATGCTGGAGCGGCGGCATTGATTGTGCTGCTGTGCCTGTGCTGGGGCTTCAACCAGGTTTCGGTGAAGCTGGCGATCCACGACATCCCGCCGCTCATGCAGGGGGCGCTACGCTCGTTCGCGGCGATGCTGCTCGTCGCTGGCTGGTGCCGGCTGCGCGGCATGCCGATCTTCGGCCGCGACGGCAGTCTCCCGGCGGGCATCGCCGCCGGCATCCTGTTCGGCATCGAATTCGTGCTGATCTACAAGGGCCTCCTCTACACCACCGCGACGCGCGCAGTGCTGTTCATCTATCTGGCGCCCTTCTTCGTCGTGCTCGGAACGCGCATTTTTCTCCCTGCCGACCATTTCGGTCCACGCCAATGGCTTGGGCTCGCTCTGTCCTTCGGCGGCATGATGCTGGCCTTCGGCGTGCCGACGCCGGCGCTCGATCCGCGGCAAATGCTCGGCGACGTCATGATGGTCGGCGCGGCGCTCGCCTGGGCCGCGACGACTCTGGTCATCAAGGCGAGCAACCTCAACCGTCTCGCGTCGGAGAAAGTGCTGCTCTATCAGCTCGCAGTCTCTGTGCCGATGTTCGCCCTGACCGCGCTGATCGACGGCGAACGTATCGTCCATGCGCCGTCATGGCTGGCCATCGGCGCGCTGACCTATCAGACACTCACGGCGGTGACCTTCGTGGTCTGGTTCGCGCTGATCGTCCGCTATTCGGCGAACCGGCTCTCGGCCTTCACCTTCCTGACGCCGCTGTTCGGCGTCGCCGCCGGGTATCTCGTCCTCGACGAGCCACTGACGCCCGCCTTTGTCGCGGCCGTTGCGCTGGTCGTGCTCGGATTGGTTCTGGTGAACCGGCGCTAGGACAGCTTCTTCAACAGCCGCGCGATCGTCCGCTGCTCTTCCGCCGTCAACGGCGTCAACGTCGCGGCGGTGATCTCGGCCGCGACCTTGATCGCCGCTTCGGTCGCCTCGCGGCCGCGTTCGGTAAGCGCCACGGCGCGGCGGCGCCGATCGTTCGGATCGTTCAGCGCGGTGACGAAGCCACGCAACGCCAACCGGTCGACCACGCCTTTGATGGTCGCCGCGTCGAGATAGATCAGCCGCCCGAGATGGTTTTGCGAGCAGGCGCCGACATCGTGGAGCTTGGCCAGCGCCGCGAACTGCGTCTGCGTCAGCCCCTCGACCATTTGCGCGGTGAAGATCGACGTGTGCCGCTGCATGGCGACGCGCATGAGGAAGCCGACTTGCTCGTCGAGGACGTAGCCATCCGCAGTTGGCGTCAGCTTCAGTTTGTCGCGCGGCATGCGACTTCCCGTTTCCATGCAGGCTGCTCGTGCCTGCGACATCTTATGATGACCGTTACCGCACGCCGGAGAAAGGCCTAATCCACGGCGCAGGCGAAATAAATGCGCCCGAAATCAGACCGTCAGATATGCGCGCTGCACATCCTGGTCCGCGTCGAGATCGCTCATCGTGCCCTGCCATTGGAGCTGCCCTTTCTCAAGCACGTAGGCCCGGTCGCAGACCATGCGCGCGAAATGCACGTTCTGTTCCGACAGAAGGATGGAAAGGCCGTCGCGCTTGAGCTCGACAATGGTGTTTGCCATCTGCTCGACGATCAGCGGCGATACGCCCTCGGACGGCTCGTCGAGTAGCACCAGCAGCGGATTACCCATCAGCGTGCGCGCCACGGTGAGCATCTGCTGCTCGCCGCCGCTCATGCGCCCGCCGGGCCGGTCCGGCATCTCGGCGAGATTGGGGAAGAGCTTGAACAACCGGTCCGGCGTCCAGACTGGCGCCGGCGCGCCGTCCGGAAAGGCGCGCGGCGGCTGGCGGCCAATGTCGAGATTCTCCATCACGGTCAGGTCGACGAAGATGCGCCGGTCCTCCGGCGTGAAGCCGAGGCCATGGCGCGCAATCTCGTAGGGCCTGAGCCTCGATATGTCGTCGCCATTGAATCGCACGATGCCGCTGCGCGCTGCGATGAGCGCCATGATGGCTTTCATCGTAGTCGTCTTGCCGGCGCCATTGCGACCCATAAGCGCCACCACCTCACCGCGCCCGACCGTGAGGTCGAGGTCGTAGAGAATCCGCGCGGCGCCGTACCAGGCGCTGAGCTTCTCGACTTCGAGCATCGGGCCGCTCATGCCTGCCCCCGCGCGAAGGTCTTGCCAGTGCCGAAATAGACTTCGCGCACCTGCGCATTGTCTCGGATCGAAGCGGCGTTACCGTCGGCGATGACGCGGCCGCGCGCCAGCACGACGATCCTGTCGGCGTAAGCGAAGACGACGTCCATGGAATGCTCGGTGAACAGGACGGAGATGCCGCGCTCGACGACTAGACGCTTGACCAGTGCGATGAGTTCGTTGCGCTCGCGCGGCGCCATGCCGGCAGTCGGCTCGTCCATCAGCAGAAGTTTGGGCTCGTTGGCGAGCGCGATGGCGAGCTCGATACGCTTGATGTCGCCATAGGCGAGCGCGCGGCTCGGGCGGTCGGCCGCGTCCTGCATGCCGACCTGCGCCAGGAGATCGAGCGCGCGGTCACGGTGCCGCGACGCGGCCGGCCGCCACAGGTCATAGGTCTCGCCGGCATACGAAATCAGCGCCATCTGCACGTTCTCGGCAACGGTCATCGAGGCGAAGGTCGCGGCGAGCTGAAAAGTGCGGCCGACGCGGCGCCGCCACACCTCGCGCGGCGCGAGCCCGGCGATGTTGTCACCGTCGAGCAGGATGTCGCCCGAATCCGGCGCGAGCTGGCCGTTGATCATGTTGAAGCAGGTCGACTTGCCGGCGCCGTTCGGGCCGATCATGGCGAGGAACTCACCGGCGCCGATCTCGAAGCTCGCCTCATTGACGGCGTGCACGCCGCCGAAGGATTTGCTGAGCGAGCGGACGGCGAGCACGGTCATGGCGCGCGCCTTCGCTTGAACAAGGATGACGCAGCGCCGGCAATGCCCTGCGGGAAGGCCAGCACCAGTACGAGGATGATGGCGCCGAGCAGCGCGCGCCAGTATTCGGTCTGGCGCATCACCGTGTCCTGCAATGTCGCGAAGAACGATGCGCCGACGATCGGCCCGGTCAGCGTCTGGATGCCGCCGAGCAGCACCATCACCAGGCCATCGATCGAGCGGCCGACGCTGATCGTTTCCGGCGAGATCGATCCCTTGGCGAAGGCGAACAGGCCGCCGCCGACGCCGCACACCGCGCCGGCAAGCGCGAAGCCCAGCCAGTGCACACGCTTGACGTCGATGCCGATCGCCTCGGCGCGCAGCGGATTGTCGCGGCCGGCGCGCATTGCATAGCCGAACGGCGCAAAAAGGATCCGCCGCAGGATGAGAACAGCGATCGTTGCGAGCACCAGGGTCAGCAGAAAATACGCCCCGGTCTTGTCAAAGGGCGGCTTCGGCCAGACGCCGATGACGCCGTTCGAGCCGCCGGTCAATTCCTCCCACTGGAACACGGTCGCCCAGACGATCTGCGCGAAGGCGAGCGTCAACATGGCGAGGTAGACGCCGGAGAGTCGCACCGCGAACCAGCCGAACAGCAGCGCGCCGACGAGCGACACGAAGGGTGCAGCAAGAAGCGCGAGGCTCATGGGCACCGCCAGCCATTTCACCAGCAGCGCGGCGCCATAGGCGCCGAGACCAAAATAGGCGGCGTGGCCGAACGAATGCATGCCGCCGGGGCCCGCGATGAAATGCAGGCTGACCGCGAAGATGACGGCGATCAGCACGTCGATGCCGAGCACGAGCACGTAGGGCGAGCCCTGCGCCAGCCACGGCAGCGCCAGCAGGATCGCAAGGACGAGCGCGCCGAGCGTCTTCAGCATCGGGCTCGCCGGCCGGATCGGGTCCTCCGGTTCGGCGACCGAGCGCACCACGCCCTGCGGCTTGCCCATGAGGCCGTAGGGCCGTGCGATCAGCACCACCGCCATCACCAGGAATTCGGCGACCAGGGTGAATTTCGACGCGTTGATCGTGAAAGCGCCGATATGAAAGACGCCAATGCCGATGCAGATCGCCTTCACCTCGGCGATGATCACCGCGGCGAGATAGGCGCCGGTGATCGAGCCCATGCCGCCGACCACGACGACGACGAAGGCGTCGCCGAGCGCGACGAGGTCGGTGGCGAGGTTCGCCGGCTCGCGGGCGACTTGAAGTGCGCCGCCGAGCCCCGCGAGGGCGGCGCCGAGGGCGAACACGGAGGTGAACAGCACCGCCTGGTTGACGCCGAGCGCGCCGACCATCTCGCGGTCCTGAGTCGCGGCGCGGATGAGCCGGCCGAAGCGGGTGCCCTTGATGCTGAAATGCAGGATCAGCAGCACGGCCGGTCCGACGAACATCAGGAACAGGTCGTAGCTCGGCAGATGCCGGCCGAAGATCTCGATGGCGCCGCGCAGGCCGGGCGCGCGCGGACCGAGCAGGTCTTCCGGTCCCCAGAGGTAGAGCGCGGCGTCGTTGAAGACGAGCACCAGCGCGAACGTCGCCAGCAATTGAAACAGTTCGGGTGCGCGATAGATACGACGAAGGAGCACGATCTCGATCAGCGCACCGAGTACGCCGACGATCAGCGCCGCCGCGACGATCGCACCCCAATAGCCGAAGCCGCCACCGATCTTTGTCGCAATGGAATAAGCGATGTAGGTCCCCAGCATATAGAGGGACCCGTGCGCGATGTTGATGATGCGGGTGACGCCGAAGATCAGCGAAAGGCCGACGGCGACGAGAAACAGGCCCGATGCGGTGGAGAGCCCGTTGAGCGCCTGGAAGAGGAAGGCGGAAAGGGTCATGG
>Ga0068852_100003195_pt1 | contig 11444 bp, 15 predicted proteins | sample KBSCornC22_FD_66594 | JGI IMG/M metagenome (GOLD analysis project Ga0068852, IMG submission 66594) | Corn rhizosphere microbial communities from Kellogg Biological Station, Michigan, USA - KBS Corn C2-2 | ecosystem: Host-associated > Plants > Roots > Rhizosphere > Soil ... | reverse complement strand
AGGTTCGCAACCGAAAAGCCGGATACCGCTCCGGCCTGCCGTGTCGCTTTGTCTCGAGCGGATCGCCAAGCGGAGGCGATATGGCAGCTTCTATTTGGGAAACTGACGCCAGATTTTGGCCCAAGGCGCCCAGTGATTACGTCTTTCTCGCGGCGGCGTTTCAGGAGGTTGGTGCGCGTCTGTTCCCCACTGAATGGACCGGCGAGGAAGCGCTGCCGGTGAAATGGCCGAAAGAGGAACTGAAAATCAGGCTTGAGGCGCCTCCGCGCGTGTCATCGGCTCCAGCTCCGATTGTTCCTATCACGCAATACCGCAAGGCCGCGGCCGTTGCGCCCAAACTCCGGAGCTCCGTAGACCTTCCTTCCCCAGAAGAAATGGCGCGTTTGCGCGAAGCAGCTCTCAGCAAAGCGACAAGCGACGCCGAAGCAGAGCTGCTTGCCAACAACGCGATCTTGGATCGTCGGCGCGCAGTTGCGGCGTGGATCGCTGACCGTGCAAGGGATGGCAAGCTGGTCACATTTGGAGTGCGTGAGGGATGGGAGCCTACGCCGCTGAACAAGGCCCTATGGAATATCTCGAATGACTGGGACCTGTTTGCAACGTGCGAAGCAAAAGCATGGCACGGGGCCGTGAAGCTTGAATACTCACTATTTCTGACGCGCGACAGCCTTAGCAAATGCCTTAGAGCGGAAGATGGGCCGATGCGCGGCGCTCGCAAAGAACGCCCCCTTTCCCTTTCCGACTTTGGCGAGCTGGAACGCGCCGCTGGCGAGCATTGGGCACGCGAACAGTATATGAGGATATTCGATGCCGAAGTGTGGATCGGGGCAGGCGACCCCGGGGCGTCTGCAGTGCTGGCCGCTATTCGGGCATTCTATCGCCGACGCCCTCCACCCGACCCCGATATTGACGATAGGGCAAGTCGGGGAGTCGCGCGTTCGTTGGTTCCAGATGGCACGATTGAACGTGGCGAGGCGCTTCTGTCCGACGCGCTGCGAACCGGCGACGTAACGGCTTATGGCTCAACCTCACCAGATGGCGAGATGAAGCCTATCGAGGCCGTTGAGTGGTCGCGGTCCTATGAATGGATCAAGTGCGACGGAACGGATTGCCTCACGAGCACAGGGCCTTCGCCTTCGATCCGCTATCACGACGTAGTTGTGTCCGCCGCGTCGGTCTTTAAGCGCTGGCCGCTTCCCGCGAATGACGCCACGCCGACCAAGCGCGCTCACCCGTCCAGCCTGGCTGCTGTAGATGCGCCGCTGTTGGAAGAGATGCGCCGCATGATCCAGGAGGGAAAGGCAACCAGCCCACACAATGCGGCGCTCGCGGTCGCCGATCGTGCTGAGGGGGCCTCAATTGAAGCGAAAGTCAGCCGATTGGGGAAAGCCTATAGAAAGAAGTTCGGAAACGCTGCCGTAGCGTAGTTCTCTCCAAAAAGTCTCTCCAACGCCTATCCAATGGTATCCAATGAAAGGCCCTGAGTTTTCGGGGAAATATCCCCTGCATTGCACGGCATCCCGCCATGTACCGCAGGAGTTCAGACGTGAAACCAATCGGCCTTAGCATCCCCGAAGCGGGCAAGGTTCTTGGCGGTGAGGGCGATCCGCTTTCCCGCAACACAATTTATCGTTTGATTCAGCGCGGCCACTTGGAAGCATTCAAGCTCGGCTCACGCACGCTAATCAGCGTTGACAGCATCGAAGCGCTTGCGGCGGCAGCACCCCGGCTGGAGGCCGCGTGAACGCCCATGAAACAGGAAAGAATTGGGACCAGCGCCCCTAAGGAAAACGCTGGCCCCGGATTGCTTGCAGGCAGTCTGGGTTTAGCCGCAAAGGCCGAAAATCTCAAGCTGAAAGCGGCGCTCGGCGTTGGCGACGGCGGCACGCTCCGCGTCCTGAAAGATCGCAAATTCGGGCGTCTGCTCGGCAACCCGTGCGTGATAATATGGCGCGAACGGTCGCGGGCTTTCGTGCTCCTGCGCTGCTTTCGAACTGAGCGGCGCGGCGCCGAGGAACAGACGATAATCGAGCGCGCACCGTGGGGCTGGTCGAACGCCGATCGCGAGTTCCTGAACCCCGATAGTCCAGGCGTGAATCGATACGCGTTGCGGCTCGTCCGGCGCATCCGCGAAGAGGGCACGGAAGAACACGCGCGGCGATCGCGGGCCGTTGCCTTGCGCTTGGCTGAGCGGGAGCGGGATCGATGAGCGCCCCGTTCCAAACGCAGCGTGCAGCGGCGCTGGCGCTACTGAATGCCGACTGCCGCCAAGCACGGCTGTCGCGCAAGGCGGGGAGCTTCACAGGGCAACTCGCGGTCGACCCTACGCCCATGACCGACGCACAACGGGATTGGCTTGATACGCTGCTCGAGCGCGCCGGCCTGCCTCCATTGATGGAGGAGGCGCATGGCTGACTTGTTCGGATATACTGAGCCCGAGCGCTATCCCGATGGGCCAGGGCACCGCGGAATCGACACCAGCATTGAGGCGGCTGAGGCCGTGGCTCCTAAATGTGGACGGCTGCAAAAGCTTGTGCTGGCGGCGATCACCGGACGCGGCGCACTCGGCGCGACTACTGACGAGCTAGCGGCCGATCTGGAACAGGAGCGGTGGTCAATCCAGCCGCGCACTAGCGAGCTTCGCCGTCTTGGCCTGATCACCGACAGCAAACAGCGCCGCCGCAACGTCACCGGCAAGCGCGCAATCGTCTGGACGCTTCCCCAATTCGTGCGGGAGGTCGGCAATGGCGAAGCCTGACAAGTTCGTCACAGCCACGCACCCGGCTCTGGGAACGCTATGGGCGTGCGTCGAACCTACCGCTGTCTATCCGGTCGGCAAGGTTGCTGAGCGTCGCTTTGCTGCGTTCCTGACACCGTTTCGAAGTCGCGCCGATGCTGAGGCTGCGCTCGCGGCGGCTGGCTGCACGCCCGCACCGGCAAAATCATGAAACGCAAAACCCAGAAGGCGGATTCCAGGGGCGGCGGGTTTTTCCTGCTGCCCCATTGCCTGCTCACCAGTGAAGCTTTCCGAACCGCTTCTCCTCGCGCAATCAAGGTGCTGCTGGCGCTGTGCGCGAAACACAACGGGTTCAACAACGGCAGGATTGCGATGGGCTTCCGCGATCTCGCCGATTGGACCGACTGCCAGAACCACGCTGCAAACAGCGCCGCGCTCGGCGAGCTGGTAGGGCGCGGGTTCGTGGCCGTCGAATGCGAGCATCCTAGGGCGCAGCGGCTCTCGAACGAATACCGCCTGACGTTCATGCCGACCGAGGGCGCCGCGGCCACGAATGACTATCTGCATTGGAAGCGCGGCGACGCCGGCACCGTTCAGAAGCGAAAAATTGGAAACTTTCGCGTTGCGACTATCGCAACAGAAACGACCGATCCCGTTGCGACCATCGCAACAGGCGAGGAAACTTCCCGTTGCGATTACCACAACGGGGTTCACGCAAAACCGCCATTTTCTGAGGGTCATCCCGTTGCGATAGTCGCAACACATATATTACAACCATATGAGGGTCTGCCTGAATCTCCCTCAAAGTCTCCTCAAAATGGGGGCGGCCCACTTTCGTCGGCTCCCGATGCTGAGGTGTTGCGCGAGCGGGTGGCGTCGGTTCTCGGCGGTGCTGCGCGCGGATCGCAAGGCCAACTAGCGGCACTCGCTCACATCCGCCCTGCTGCCCTCTCGAAGTTCTTGAGTGGCGGCGGCTCGCTGAATGACCATGCGCGCATCCGCCTGACGGTGGCGCTCCCGAAGATCGCGCGCGAACCAGTGCCAGCATCATCATGAATGCGGCAACAGAGAAGAGGGGCAGAGTTTTGTCAGGCCCTAAAAAGACCGCGCGCCTGTTAAGGAATGCTAAGGTCGCTGGCGGCCAAGGTTTATGCGACCATCCTGAAGGCGCTGCACGGGCTGCTGTAGTGACCGAGCGCGATGCGAGACTGGCCAGTTCATATTGGGGCATACTGGAATCGGCGGGAGACCGAAGGGCGCGCGCAACAAGCTCGGAGAAGCTTTCGTCCAGGCGATCCCGGCACATGGTGCCGGTGATAATACACTGCAGAAACAGCGTCGGCGTCCGCTTCTTAACGGGAAATAGCGGGGGAGTGACCGTGACGAAATGACGACAAAAGCAATCACGAAACGAGCTGCGACGCAGGCCGTCGATCAACCAACTCCTCCGGCCGAGGCTTGGGACGAACTGGACGGGCTCACCAACGCGCAACGGGAAGAGGCGGAGGCGATCAAGCGCGCGGTCATGGCCCGTCCGTCCCGGCCTTTCATCCAGGTTAAATATGATGACGATAAGGTGCCGACGGTGGTCGTCGGAAACCCGGACAAAGCCGGTAGCGCCGTGCTGAACAGCATCCGTGCCTTCGGTGCATTCGGTAGCGGCTCAAATGCATTCACTGGCGACATGCTGGCGCGGCTTATGAAGGCCGTTCGGCTGACCGGCGATGAGAGGCGGGACTCCGAGCTCGTCTCGGCAGCCGCGGCGCTGATCGCGTCACTGGATCCGCAAAACGAACTCGAGGCGACGATGGCGCTGCAAATGGTGGCAGCCAACGAAGCTGTTCTTATGTGCTTTGAGCGATCCCGCACCGCTGAGTTTATGGAGCACGCGGCGCCTTATTCGACCATGGCGAACAAAGCGATGCGCTCGTTTGCCCTGCACGCGGAGGCAATGGCCAAGCTGCGGCGCGGCGGCGAACAGGTCGTCAAGCATGTGCACGTGAATGAGGGCGGCCAGGCTGTGATTGCTGGGACCGTCAACAATGGAGGGGGCCGGTGAGCGAAGAATCTGCGGTCAATCCCATGCGTTGCTGTGGGGCAAAGACACGCGCCGGCCATCCGTGCCGTTCGAGGTCGATGCCGAACGGTCGCTGCCGAATGCACGGCGGCACGAATCCGGGTGCGCCAAAGGGAAACCGGAACAGCTGGAAGCATGGACTCCGATCAAATGAATTGAGGCTGCACCGCGCGCTGTTGCGGCAAATGGCTGCGGCGATCGGTCAGTCCGTAGCCTGAAACAACAGGGCGGCAACAGGCAAGGGCAGCGGCAAGCAGCATTGTCCCGCAAGCTGCGGAACAAATTCTTCCAATAAGGAAGGTTTGGAACCCACAGCCTCCGCCAAACTTCTGGCTTCGGATCGCGTAACTCGCTGCGATTATTACCCCATTCGCTCCATCGTTCCGGTTGACGAATCGCGCTTTTTCGCCTATATGCAAGCCTGATGCTGGGCACTGTGCCTAGCGATGCAGCCACGGGCCAAAACCCGTGGCTTTTTGCGTGGGAAAAACGGATGCGGAAAGCAGTTAAGCTAACCGAAGTGCCGGTAACGGTGACGGTCCAGTGAGCGCCGCGCATTTCGGCACTGCTCCGGCATGTGTGCCCGACGCATTCGATGATGTCTTGGCTGCCCTCGACCGCCTCGAAGAACGCAATCGCGCGGACGATGAGGCTGGATTGGATGCGGAGCTTGCCGCCGCGCTGCCCCTGATTGGTCGCTTGCCCGAACCGGACCTTTGCACGCTCGGCGGCTATATCTGCGGTCGGCTTGACGCCCTGGTTCAATACGGGCCTGAACATGCGCGCTCTGCGGTCTCCGCTATTGCCGACCGTTTCAATGAGCTCGCCTCAGACGGTGATGCACAGGCGCTTAACACGGCCATCGCAGAAACTATCAAATCGCTTTTCCGTGTTCCGGCGGAAGCGGCGCAAGCCTGATGCCAGTCGATTACTCCGCGATGGTAGGTGGCCCGAAGCTGGGCCTCGCCCAGGGCCCGACCCGCAATGCCTACGACCCGCAAACTTCTGCCGCCCTCGCCAGCCTGATCCGCAACAGCGCGCCTATTGAGGACGCCAATTCATACCTGGCCTCCGTCGGATATGGTACTGTGGATCCCAAGGCCTACGCCGCCGCCGTAGCCTTTGCGATGGCGCACCACGGCGCAACGCGAGTGGAGGCGGACAGGGTAGTTCCGACCACCCGCTGGGAGCGTTTTGCCGCTTCACCCGTGGGCTCGTTCATCGCGGCAGGCAGTTCAGCGGCCACTGCGGGAATCGCCGATACGATCGGACGGTCGATCGCTGGCCATCAGTGGGATACGAACCGCGAAGCGCTCTCCTCCACAAATCCAACGGCAGATTTTCTTGGCAATGCCGCCGGTTCGCTTCTTACGCCCGAAATGGTGGCGCGAACCCCAGCGAGGGCAATCGTGGCTCGCATCGCAACAAGATACCCAGCGGCGCCGCTGCTCGGCGGCTACTTGTCATATGGCGGTCTTTACGGAGCCAATGAGGATCCAGACGACCCACTCACGGGCGGACTCCTCGGAGCACTCACCGGAGGCACTTTAGGACAGAATAGGAAGCCGACTGGCGGTCTGGCTTCCATGATCTCGCCAGCTGGGACCGATCCTGCGCCATCGTTCGGGGACGGGATGTTCGGCGGCAATCCTCGACGCGGACTGACTGGCTGGCCTCCAGCCTCTCGGCGTTCGATCCAATGACCTTCTCCCGTAAAAACGGCGGCAAATCGGGAGATGGCCGTTTCCAGCTCGGCAATCCCGGCAAGCCTTGCGGCGCCCGGCACAGAATTACCCGAGCCATCGAAGGGCTATTGGAAGGCGAGCACGAAGCTCTGACCCGCAAGGCTATCGAGAAAGCGCTTGAAGGCGACAACATCGCCCTTCGCCTTTGCCTTGAACGGCTGGCACCCGCACGAAAGGACGCGCCCATTGCGTTCAACCTTCCGCCCGTTCGCACCGCTGCTGAGGTGGTTGGCGCATCTGCCGCAGTGATGGCTGCCGTGGCAGCTGGAGAGATTACCCCCGACGAGGGCGGCCGCGTCATGCTGCTGCTCACAAGCCATCGCGCAATCATCGAAACCGGCGATCACGAAGTGCGCCTTGCCGCCTTGGAGAAGGCGCTTTCTGAAAGGAACGACGGTGGCGAACGTCAACCGTAGGCTCGACCGGCTTGAGACGGGCCTGGCGCCTGCCGCTGAGGCGATTGTGTTCGTCGGCGGCGACTTTGATCTGGCGCATCAGGACGCCTTGGCGAAGCTCGGGATCGAAGCTGGACAGAGACTAAAGATCATTCGGCTGAACGGCGCCGAGCGTTTCCTTGGCGTGGCGCATTGCGACTTGCCGGAATTGTTCCGGCATGTGGACGGTAAGACCAGAGACATTCTGGGCGGGAAGAGGGCATGAGCGCCGTAGGCCGGCGGCTCGACCGGATTGAAGCTGAGTTCGCGCCGTCGGAAACGGAGGCGGTTCGTAAAGTAATCAGCCAAATCTTGGCCAGCGGACCGCCAAGACGGCCGGTCACTGATCCAGACGCACTGGCTAGGATCGAACGATTCCGGCAGCTGGCGCCTTCTTTGGTTCCCGCCCATCCACTCAAACGGATCGAATTGGCAAAGCGCATGGTAGCTGGCCAGTGGCGCGCCCATTACCTCGACCACCCAGATCGGAACCCGGACAATGACGGAACGCCAGAGCGTCCCGATCCCGGCGCGGAATCGCGCTGATGTCGCTCGGAATCAGTATCAGCATCGGCCTTGGCGACCACCGCTCTCGAGGCTCCGGCGGCGGCGGCTCCTCAGTGCCAGCGCTCGCGCTCGGCATGAATCTCAACTGGCTGACGTATTGGACGAGCCAAGGCGTATGCGTTGATCTCGTCGGGACGCAGGACGGGATCACCTGCGTCGGCACCGGATTCAATACGACCGGTAACACCACTTCAGGCAGTTACACCGTGAGCGGCATCGCTTCGATGGCGAACATCACGGTCGGCATGGGCGTGACCGGAACCGGCATTGACCAGTTTGTCACCGTCACCGCTGTAAATGTCGGCGGCTCCTCGGTCACGCTCAGTCGGCCAGCCACTGCAACTGGCACTGGCGTTGCGCTCAGCTTCTCGTTCAACAGTGTTCAGGTTCCCGACGCATATCTCGATGCGAACGGCTACCCGAACGCCTATCCGCCCGGAATTACGGCCTTCAGGATAATCCTGAACCAGTCGGTCACCAGCCAACAGCATGTGATGACTTGGCAGGGTTCGCTCACGAACCCGACCTTCGGCAATGTGTTCTCGGGCGTCGGGACGGTCAGCGGCAATTCGATCACCGTCACCCCTGCGGCGCTTCAAGCCGGGACCGACCAATATACCTATTTCCAATGGCAAATCGCAGGCGGCGGTTCTTACGCAAGCAAGCTCTCCTGCCGTCCGGTCGCCGATCCGGGCGGTGTCATTAGCACCGAGTTCGTCACGCTGATGAAGGCGCTCACTGCGTCTACCGGCTTTATTCGGCCGATCCACATGACCGGGGCAGAGAACACGCGTTCGTCTGACTTCACTTACGTGAACAAGGCCCTCGTGGACCCGAGCAATGACCAGAGTTATCCCGGCCTCAGCTCTCCGACCAATGCGAACGGCCAGCTTCTCGTTCCGATCCTGACCAGTTCCAACCGGAACACGCTCAACTGTGCGAACTGGGGCCGCCGTGACAAGGTGCCAATCGAGCTGTTCATCGAAATGGCGAACGCGTGCGACCGCAACCTCAAGTGGAACGGCCCCCTCAACGCCGACGACACCTATTACAATGACGTTTTCGACAAGGTTCTGAACGGCAACCCGGCGCAGGGCGTCGCAGCATTGAAAGCGGGCCTCAAGTTCAAGGTATCGGTCAGCAACGAATGCTGGAATGACGGCGATTACGTCGATCCATGGCAGCTCAAGAACGAAGCCGCCGCCAATGGCATCACGTGGCACCAGCGCTATGCCCAGGTCAGCGATCACGTGTTCCAGCTCGCGATTACGGCCTTCACCGCGGCGGGGCGCAGGGCCGACCTCATCACGTGCCTCGAATGGCAGGAGGCGTCGGACCCAGCCGTCTGGGATGAAATGCTCGACTTCGGAACGACCGACGCGCACACCGATGAGCTTTCGGTCGCGATCTATTGGGATCCAACGGGCGTCGATCTCGATGCCGCCACGCCTCCGACTGCGGCGCAGGTTGCAGCCGCGCTGCTGGTCGGGACCGACACTTCTTTCGCCCAAGCCGCAATGCACAAGGCGAAGGCTGACGCGCGCGGCAAGGCGTTCGGCCCGTATGAGGGCGGTCTGTCGCTTCCGGCAGATGGCGCGCACTCGGCAATTCAGGAGAGCATGGCCGTCGCGCCGGAAATGCATGATCCCGAAGCCTACGGATTGAACGAGGCCGCGCGGCTGTTCGGGTCCGGCTGCGCATGGTGCAACTTCTCGCTGACCGGCACAAATGGCCTCTACCGCGAATGGGGTATCATCGACACGATCGCCACGCCGATCAGCAGCTCAACGCCGAAGGCTCTCGCGATCAAGGAGTTCCTGCTCGGGCAATATACGCTGTTCCCGGCGACGTTCACGGGCGGCCTCATTGATGGCAGCTCTCCGGTGGGAACGGTCGCTGCGACCATCGTCAAGCATCACCCGAATGCGGCGCTGTCGATTGTCGATGCGAGCGGCCAGTTCGAGCTCAGCGGCCTCAACATTGTAAGCAAGGTCACGCCGCTGACCTCCAGCGCAACGGTCCAGATTGTCCAGAGCTCCACTGGCGCGCTCAACGGCCCATTGAGTACGAACAAAACGATTACCGTCGTCAACAATGACACCGGCGCATCCACGTGGAACCCGTCTGACAAGGACGCCGGGATCACGCTCAGCGCTGGCAACGTCAATGCTGCTGGCACCAATGCCGACAGCAACGTGCGCGCGGTGCGCTGCATCAGCGGCCTCGCGAGCGGGAAATATTACTTCGAGCTGGGCCACGGCTCGCCGGTCGGTCACGAGCGCATGGGCCTCGGGCTGCTGACTTCGGCGCTTGGCCAGCATGTCGGCCAGGACGCGCACAGCGTCGGTTGGGACAGCAACGGTGGCGTTTACATCAACGGCGTGTCGGTTGCTGCTGCTGTCAATACCTTCGGCTGGAACGTCATAGACTGCGCTGTGGATATTGATAACAAGCTGATCTGGTTCCGCGTCGAGAACCTCGTATGGATTGGCTCAGCGGGTGGCGCGGACCCCGCAACAGGCCTCCACGGCATCGACATTTCCTCGCTCGGGAATGGTGCGCTCCATCCGATGTGGTCGGTTCAGAGCGTGTCCGGGACTACCGGCCTTGTCGCGCTTCAGCGCAGTGGCAACAACACCTATGCGCCGCCCACAGGGTTCAGCCTGTGGCCGGCGAGCGTCTAGACGTAGTGAGGTGATTGGAGCCGGTTGCAACGGAAAGCGACACCAATGCCGAAGAATCCCAGCAGCATCATCGCCCAAGTCGATGGTTCGGGCAGTGTGAGGGGTGAATAGTTGTAGGTGATCGTGAGCGCTTCCGTGAAAACATCGCCTGGACTGGAATAAACCTGTCCGACCACGGGCAGGCCCGACGAATCTACATACGGTGTGATTGCGCTCGACGTGGCTCCCGCCGTCGCAATGAACGGGGTCAGACCGGAACCGGTCAATGTCTCCGACACCGGCCCACTGAACGAAAGTGAGCCGAAGATTTGCCCCTCCTGGTATATCTCCTCCCCCGGAATGTCGGTGATGGTGGGGATCGGCCCACCGGGGCCATAGCCCAGCCACAGCTGGCCTGTGGTCGTATGAGAGATGTCGACGGCCGGCAGCGGATCATCATAGTTACGAACGAGGCCAAACCAGAGCCCGATTGTTCCGTCAATCTCGACCGAACTAAGCCAGCCTAGGCTGGGGTCGAAGAGGCTCAGGGTGCCTGGGACCCTTTGCGTCCCATTCACAGTTTGGACGAGCTGCTGAGCGCCAGCAGAAGTGCCCCAAAGCGCGGCAACCACCCCGAAAACCACCGTTGCCCGCATGACGCTACTCCCCCGTTAAGCGACTCGGCATTAACGAAAGTATAGTAAGCGCGTTATTGATGAAAGGGGCGGCTGACGGGCCGTTCCTATTAAACGACGGGATGGGGGCTCGCTACAAGCCTAACTCAGCGGTAACGAGACGTTGTCTGCAGTGGGTCAAAACCGGAGGGCCTGCAAATGTCGCATCTGGGTGGAAACGGACACTAGCTACCCCCGTCACCGACCGCGGTGTAAAGTCATCTGCATCGGCGTCTTCGGAGGAAACGGGTGGCTGCTGCTCCTGGTCCAAAGGAGCGGTGCACCTATTGCATCACCGGGGCTGTAGGAAAGGCTCCTCTGCCGACGGTTCCTAGAGGATGCCTATTGTTGGACATTGTTGGACGTTGTTGGACATTGGCGCTGCAATCGAGTGCATTGAGTAAACTGTCACCGTAATCACCCGTAATCGCACTAGTCATAAATAAGTCCAGAGAAGCATGAAAATTGCAACTCCAGTAAATATAGCCGTGATGCTGACTCCCATCCAGAAAAGCACTGGGTTTTCGTCGCGACTTGCGCCCGTTCC
>Ga0068852_100003194_pt1 | contig 11445 bp, 9 predicted proteins | sample KBSCornC22_FD_66594 | JGI IMG/M metagenome (GOLD analysis project Ga0068852, IMG submission 66594) | Corn rhizosphere microbial communities from Kellogg Biological Station, Michigan, USA - KBS Corn C2-2 | ecosystem: Host-associated > Plants > Roots > Rhizosphere > Soil ... | reverse complement strand
CGAACGACCGGCTGATCCCCTACTGCATGTTCACTGAGCCGCCGCTTGCCCATGTGGGCTTGAGTGAGCGCGACGCTGAGCGCCAGAACGTTAAGGCGCGCGTCGCCAAGCTGCCGATGAGCGGCGTGCTGCGGGCGCAGGCGATCATGGAGATGCAAGGCTTCATGAAGGTCCTGGTGGACGAGGCCGACGATAGCATTCTCGGCTTCACCATGATCGGGCCAGAGGCCGGCGAGGTCATGGCGGTGATGGAGACGGCGATGCTCGCCGACCTGCCCTATACGCGGCTGCGCGACGCCGTCTTGACCCACCCGACCATGGCCGAAGGCCTCGGCCCGCTGCTCGCGCAAGTCCCAGCCCGCGCCGCTGAGCAGGCCGCCGCGTGATGGGCGGCGATGGAGAGGCCACGCCATGACTTCCCCCTTTCTTATCAGATCAAGACCTCGGTCCGCTTACATACGGATTGCCGCTCTCGAAAAACCGACGCTTGCGATGGATTTCCCGCGTTAAACCAATGCGCGTGCTGCTACAGATTGGACCCGTGCGCCGCGCTGCAGTGCCGAGCCAAAGTGATCCCGCAGCGCATAGATCAACACCATCATACCGTTTGTCGATCTGCAAGGCTTGGGCGAGGCGCCCGGGACCGCGCGCAATGTCACGCATGCGCATTGTCTTCCGAAAGCGCTGCATCATCTCAACACCCTGGAGAGGTTCCAACGCGCGTAAAAGCACGCCCGCACCGACGCCCGGCTCCTCGCTGGTGACGTTCACCATGAACGACGACCCATAGGTGAAATAGACGTAGCAGTAGCCACGGCCGAGAAACAAAGACTGATTACTTCGTGTCTTGCCTCGGAATGAGTGGCCGGCAGCATCACCTGGCGGGTACCCCTCTACTTCAACAATGGTGCCGCTCAGCCTGCCGGTCGGAAGATCGTGGACTAGTGTCTTCCCGATGAGATACTGCGCAAGCTCCATCGTGTCCTCAGGCAGGTGGGCCCGGCGAAGACGCTCGACGCTGCACTGAAGGGGTTTCACTGCGACCTCTCTCTCTGAACGCCCCATCAATGGCCAACTTCGTTGCCTATATAGCACTCACGAGAAGCGGATAGGCCAATATGGGCGGACCCAGCGCCCTCAGTCGCCTTCACGACGAGGCCTCGCACTCTGCGAAGGATGTCCGCTTTGGGTCAAAAGGAGACTTAAGGTCGCGCACCGCCCGATTACCGCAAGGCGGTGCGGAGGGCCGCGGCTGCGGCGATGGGCGCGAGCACGATCGAGGCAAGACTCAAAGCGCAGAGCATGAGGAAGGGCGGCCAGGAAGAGGTCGGCCGGGTAATGGCGGCCGATGCGGTCGCCACGCCGAAAATCAGAACCGGCACATAAAGCGGCAGGACGAGAAGCGCGAGCAGGAGCCCGCTTCTGCGCAAGCCGAGAGTTAGGCTCGCGCCGATCGAAGCGACGAAGCTCACCGCCGGCGTGCCCACGAGCATGGCAAGCACGAGCAGTGGCCACGCCGCGACCGGAAGATTGAGCAGAAGCCCGAGCAGCGGTGCAAGCAGCGCAAGCGGCACGCCGGTGGTCAGCCAATGGGCGAGGCTCTTGACCGCGGCGACCAGAGGCAGCGGCAAAGGCCCCGTGGTCAGAACGTCGAGCGCGCCGTCTTCATAGTCGTTGTGAAAGATGCGGTCGGCCGAGAGGAGCGCTGCGAGCAGAAGCGCGATCCACAACATGCCAGGCGCGATGCGCGCGAGCAGATTGAGATCAGGGCCAAGCCCGAGGGGTGTGATCGCTACCACCACGAGATAGAAGCCGATCGCCGTGCCGATGGCGCCGCCCTCGCGCCAGGCGAGCGTCACGTCGCGTGCGAGAAGGGCGAGCGCGGCCTTCATGGCTTCCGCTTCCCGCCGAGCGCGACCTTGTGCGCGAATTTGGTCTTGAGAGCCGTGTGGCTCGCCACCACGGCAATGCCTCCACCCTCGAGGTGGTCCTTGATAGCGGCCTCGAGCAGCTTGAGCGATGGCGCATCGAGCGAGACTTGCGGCTCGTCGAGCAGCCAGATCGGGCGCGTCGCGGCGAACAGCCGTGACAGCGCGAGCTTGCGCTTCTGTCCGGCGGAGAGCAGGCCGGCGGGGAAGTCGGCAAGGGGAGTCAGTCCGAAGGCGCCGAGGGCGCTCGGCACGCTTCCGTCGTTCTCGCCGAGGTAGTCTGCCCAAAAGGCGAGGTTCTCGCGGACAGTGAAGCTCGTCTTGATGCCGTTGAGGTGGCCGACATAGTGGCAAAGCTCGGGAAGCTCGGCGTCTTGCTTTGCGCCTTCGAGGTTCAGCCAGCCGGCGGCAAGCGGAAGAAGACCCGCGATCTGCCTGAGCAGGCTGGTCTTGCCGGCGCCGTTAGGTCCCGTGACCAGCAGCCCCTCGCTGGGGGCAAGCGCGAAGCTCAAGTCGTGGAACAGGACCCTGCCGCCGCGCTGGCAGCTGATGTCATGGGCGGCAAGGCCGATGCGTTCGGGCATTTGCTTAGGATTTGCACAAGCTCAGACTGCGGGAGGCAGCAGAAGAGCAAATCTCGCCCCCAAGCTCTCTTCGCGTCATTGTGTCGTCGCCGCAAGCGCTTTTATATAGGTGGAAGAGCGCGCAAGCCTTAAGCCAGGAGTAGCGTTTCAGCGGGCCGCAGAGGTCTGCCCGCTCCCGTTCGGCCACGGCTTTGCATTGCTGGACAGTGGCAGCAGCTAGGAGATTGCGTTGACAGCGGCACTTGAACCATCGCTCGACAGCTTCAAATGCCGGCGCACGCTCAAACTCGACGGCGACAAATACGACTATTTCAGCCTGAAGGAGGCCGAGGCCAACGGGCTTTCCGGAATTTCGAGCCTGCCCTTCTCGCTCAAGGTGCTGCTCGAAAATCTGCTGCGGCACGAGGACGGGCGCACCGTTACCGCAGACGACATCAAAGGCGTTGCGCTTTGGCTCGAGCACAAGAAGAGCGACCGCGAGATCGCCTTCCGCCCGGCGCGCGTCTTGATGCAGGACTTTACCGGCGTGCCGGCCGTGGTGGACCTTGCCGCCATGCGCGACGCCATGGCCAAGCTTGGCGGCGATCCCAACAAGATCAACCCGCTCGCGCCCGTCGACCTCGTCATCGACCACTCGGTGATGGTCGATGCTTTCGGCTCGGACCGCGCCTTCCAAGTCAATGTCGACAAGGAATATGAGCGGAATGGCGAGCGCTACGCCTTCCTGCGCTGGGGCGCCGGCGCCTTCGACAATTTCCGCGTGGTGCCGCCCGGCACTGGTATCTGCCACCAGGTCAACCTCGAATATCTCGCGCAGACGGTATGGACCAAGGACGCCATGAACGGCGCCAACGCCGTTGCCTATCCCGATACGCTAGTCGGCACCGACAGCCACACCACCATGGTCAACGGCCTCTCGGTGCTCGGCTGGGGCGTGGGCGGCATCGAGGCTGAGGCGGCCATGCTCGGCCAGCCGATCTCCATGCTCATCCCCGAAGTGATTGGTTTTCGGCTCACCGGAGAACTCAAGGACGGCGTCACCGCGACCGACCTCGTGCTGACAGTAACCGAGATGCTCAGGCGCGCCGGCGTGGTCGGCAAGTTCGTCGAGTTCTTCGGCACCGGTCTCGACAATCTGCCGCTTGAGGACCGCGCCACCATCGCCAATATGGCGCCGGAGTACGGCGCGACCTGCGGCTTCTTCCCGATCGACGAGGAGACGCTTGGCTATCTCAAGGCCACGGGGCGCAAGCGCTGGCGGATCGACCTGGTGGAGGCCTACGCCAAGGCGCAGGGACTCTATCGCGACGACTCTACGTCAGACCCGGTCTTCTCCAAGATGCTCCACCTCGACCTTCGCGATGTCGAGCCCTCGCTCGCCGGGCCCAAGCGCCCGCAGGATCGCGTGCCGCTTGCCCGTGCTGCACACGCCTTCGCCGAGGTGCTCGACAAGGAATATGACAAGGGCGCCGAGGCTGGCCTGCGCGTCCCGGTCAAAGGGAAGAATTTCGATCTTGGTCATGGCGACGTGGTGATCGCCGCCATCACCTCCTGCACCAACACGTCCAACCCTTCCGTGATGATCGCGGCGGGTCTGCTCGCCAAGAACGCGGTGAAGCGAGGCTTGAACGTCAAGCCTTGGGTCAAGACTTCACTCGCCCCTGGCTCGCAAGTGGTCACCGACTATCTCGACGAGGCAGGGCTTCAGAAGGACCTCGACAAGCTCGGCTTCAACCTCGTCGGCTATGGCTGCACGACCTGCATCGGCAATTCGGGACCGTTGCCCGAGGAGATCTCGCATACCATCCACGAACATGATCTCGCCGTCGCCGCGGTGCTCTCCGGCAACCGCAATTTCGAGGGCCGCGTCAATCACCACGTGCGCGCGAACTATCTCGCCTCTCCGCCGTTGGTGGTGGCCTATGCGCTCGCTGGCTCGGTCGCGGTCGATCTCGCCAAGGAACCGCTCGGCACCGACTCTGACGGCGAGCCGGTCTACCTCAAGGACATTTGGCCGTCGGCGAAGCAGATCGCCAAGGTGGTGCGCAAGGCGGTCAAGAAGTCGATGTTCAAGAAGCGCTACGCCGACGTGTTCCGCGGCGACCCGGAATGGCGCCAGATCGAAGTGAAAGGCGGGCTCACCTATGGCTGGGATTCACACTCGACCTACGTGCAGAATCCGCCTTACTTCACCGACATGTCGCTGACGCCGTCGCCGGTGACTGATATCGAGGGCGCGCGCATTCTCGGGCTGTTTAACGACTCGATCACCACCGACCATATTTCGCCTGCCGGCGGCATCAGGCGCGACAGCCCCGCCGGGCTTTACCTTAATGTGCACGGGGTTGCGGCCCACGACTTCAATTCCTACGGCTCGCGGCGCGGCAATCACGAGGTGATGATGCGCGGCACCTTCGCCAACACGCGCATCAAGAACCAGATGGTGCCGGGCGTCGAAGGTGGCGTGACCGTGCACTATCCGTCCGGGGAACGTCTGCCGATCTATGATGCCGCCATGCGCTACCGGGCCGAAGGCGTGCCGCTCGTGATCTTTGCCGGCAAGGAATACGGCACCGGATCGTCGCGCGACTGGGCCGCCAAGGGCACGCGGCTCTTGGGCGTGCGTGCGGTGATGGCCGAGAGCTTCGAGCGCATCCATCGCTCTAACCTGATCGGCATGGGCGTGCTTCCGCTCGTGTTCGCCGAGGGCATGTCGTGGAGAGGGCTCAACCTCAAGGGTAACGAGAGGGTGAGCCTGCGCGGACTTGCCGACATCAAGCCGATGCAGTGGCTCGAGGCCGATATCACCTATCCGAGCGGCGAGAAGCGCGCGGTTCCCTTGCGCGCGGCGATCGATACGTTCGACGAGCTCGACTATTTCCGCAATGGCGGCATCTTGCACTACGTGCTGCGCGAGCTTGCACGGCCTGCCGCGTGAGGACTGTGCAGCTCACGCAGGCTTGAGGCGCGACCTCCTGCGGCGCAGCGCGACGACGGTGAAGACGCCCTCGACGATCCCGAATGGCCACGCCCCTTGCAGCACGGCGTAGAGGCCGGAGAGCGCGCAGGCTATAGCAAAGCCGAACACATACCACGGGTTGCGATCCTCGAGCGCATAGCAGAGCAGCATCAGCGAGACGGCGGCAAAACCGAAAAGGGTAAGAGCGTCCATTGAGAGACCGAGGTTTGCAGCGTCGCGTCAGTTGTCACGTTACGGCGCCGCCCGTCAACTCTGCGGGTGGGCTGGACCGCATTGGGAAGGCTCGAATTTTGGCATTTCCCGCTCACTCAGTTGTGACCCGGAGTTGAGCTTTTTTCCCGGAAATTTCGCTTCGCTTCCTGCATTCTACGGAGGTCATGAAATTCCTTACCAGCATCGGTTCAGGCGCTATCGTCGTTGCGCTTGTCCTCGTCGTCCCGGTCCTGTCCGGGCTTGCCGAGCCGCCTCAGCCGGGACGGCCGACCGATGCCGTCATCGAGTTGTTCACGAGCCAAGGCTGCTCCTCATGTCCTCCGGCAGACCAGCTTCTCGGCGAGCTCGCCGAACGGCCCGGCATCGTCGCGCTCTCCTATTCGGTCGATTATTGGAACTATCTCGGCTGGCGCGACACGCTGTCGAGCGCCTCAAACAGCGAACGCCAGCGCGAATATGCGCGCGCGCGCGGCGACGGCAGGGTCTATACGCCGCAGGTCGTGGTCGACGGCATCATCCACGTCAATGGGAGCGATGAGAACGCCATCAAGCAGGCCATGAGGGACTCCTCGAGAAGACTCGCCAATGTGAAAGTGCCGGTCAGCATGCGCGCCGACGGCAGCACGCTCGTGATCGACGTTGCCGCGGCGCCGGAGCAATCCCACACGCGTGCCGCGACCGTTTGGCTCGCCGTTGCCAAGGAGAAGGAGACCGTCGCGATCACCCGTGGCGAGAATCGCGGCCGCAATTTGAGCTATCATCATCCGGTGCGCGAGCTGTCGCCGGTCGGTATGTGGAAGGGCGAAGCCATGACGCTGAGGCTGCCGCTCAAGGACCTCAAGGCGATGGGCGGTGATTGCCTCATGGCGCTTCTGCAAGTGGAGGATGCCGGTCCTATACTCGGCGCGGCCGAGTATGAGCTTGCCGCCGACGGCACCTGATTGTCCTCCCCCGTTCTAAGCCAACTTCCCAAAACAAAACGGGCCGGCGAACCGACCCGTTGATCTTACTTGAATGAAATGGCCCGGTCCGAGAGAAGACCCCGGGGGGGCTGGGGGGCTGAGATTCCGAAGCCTCTCTATTGGACCGGGCCGAGAGGCAACGATGCACATGATACGTTTCTTTGGGGCGTGGCATAGACCGAACTAGGGCGGAACTGTGATTTATGTTTCATTGTGTTACACCTTGTGTACGCGGCGCCATCGTCTTGAATTTCGCCGACGCTGCGTTCATCATGAAGCTTCCGTTACAGGAGGCGCGATTTGAGCGAAACGGAACCCATAGTCGTGCCGCTGGTCCCCAGGGCCGGCGGCGAAGGAAATCTTTTCGAGGGGGGTGCTCGGCGCGGCGGCATCGCGTTTGACCGCCGGGAACTCAGCCAAATCCTGAATGTCTACGGGCGAAAGGTGGCGAGCGGCGAGTGGCGCGACTACGCCATCGACACGATGAGAGAGAAGGCCGTGTTCTCGGTCTTCCGCCGCGCCTCTGAATCCCCGCTCTACCGCATCGAAAAGGCGCCCAAGCTCGCCCGCCGCCAGGGTGCCTATAGCGTGATTGCCGCGACCGGGCTGATCCTGAAGCGCGGGCATGACCTCGCCCGCGTGCTCCGCGCGCTCGACAAAGGCCTTCGCCTCGTCGAAGCCTGACCCCCTATCGTTGGACAAAAGGAAAGGCCCCGGCCGGAGCCGGGGCCTCATAGTGCCCTGTTGTTGGAGGCTTGCGCCTAGCGGCGGTTGCCGAACAGCTGGAGCAGCAGCATGAACAGGTTGATGAAGTCGAGATAGAGCCTCAACGCTCCCATCACCGCCTTGCGGCCGGCGACCGATCCATCGTCGCCGACATAGTACATCTCCTTGATCTGCTGCGTGTCGTAGGCAGTGAGCCCTGCGAAGATCAAGACGCCGATCACCGACACGGCGAATTGCAGCGCGGTCGAGCCCACGAACAGGTTCACGAGCGAGGCAATGATGATGCCGATCAGGCCCATGAACAGGAACGAGCCCCAGCCGGAGAGGTCGCGACCGGTGGTGTAGCCCCACAGCGACAGTCCGCCGAAGGCGGCCGCGGTGATGAAGAACACCCGCGCCATGCTCTCGCCGGTATAGACGAGGAAGATCGAGGAGATCGACGCGCCCATGAGCGCCGCGAAGACCCAGAACGAGATCTGGGCGGTCTGGAGGCTCATCGAGCCGATGCGCGCCGAGATGAAGAATACCATGGCAAGCGGCGCGAAGATCACCACCCACTTGAACGGGCTCGTGAACATGAACGAGCCGAACGAAGTCAGCTCGAGCCCGCCCGTGCCCTGCGTGACGGACATGGCATAGATCAGGTAGGCCACGAGGCCGGTGATCGCTACCCCGGACGCCATGTAGTTGTAGACGCGGACCATGTAGGCGCGCAGGCCCTGGTCGATAACACCTACCTCGGTGCGGCCGACGGTAGTCCCTTGCGCGTAACGTCTGTCGAGATCAGCCATGTGTGTGAGGGTCCTTTTCCCCTAGCTGCGCCAACGTTGAGAAGACATTTTGGACCCGAATATGGGGGGTTGAGCCGGCCCGCGCAAGATCACGCGGACGTGACTGCCACATACCGAATAAGACACGTTATTCCGTGCGCAAATAGGGTGCGGCCTTGACCGAAAGCAGGCGCCAGGTGGTGAGTGCACCCACCGTCAAGACAAGAGCGAGGGCAAGCAAAACGGTCTCGAGCACGGCAAGAGGCGAGAACACGAAGGTCACGTCAAATGCCCATTTGCACAAAGCCCATGCCGTGATCGTCGCAACCAGGACTGAAAGTAGGGCCGTGGCCAGGCCAAGCAATCCGAACTCCAGCAGCTCAGCGCTGACGATGCGCCAGCGCGTCGCGCCAAGCGTCTTGTAGAGCACGGCGAGATATTTCCGCTGCTGCTGGCCGGCGGCGACCGCGCCGGCGAGCACGGCAGCGCCGATCAGCAGCGTGACCCCCGCCGTCGCTTTGATCGCGGTCATGACCTTAGTAAGCAGCTCCTTGGCGGCCGCGACGATGTCGCCCACCTTGACGGCGGTGACGAGCGGAAAGCGTTCAGAGAGCGCCTGGATCACCTTGCCTTCGAGCGCGGGGTCGGTGCCCTTGGGCAGCTCGAGCGTGGTGAGTGCGCGGTGGGGCGCGCCGGCAAGGGTATTCGGCGAGAACACCATGACGAAGTTGATGGCAAGCGACTCCCAGTCGATCTTGCGCAGACTCGCGATCTTGGCATCGACGTTGCGGCCCAGAATATTGACCGTGATGGTATCGCCGAGCTTGAGCCCCAACCCCTTCGCGAGCTCGGCGTCGAACGAGACGAGCGGGGACCCGGAATAATCCTTGGGCCACCACGTGCCTTCAACCAGGGTCGAGGCGGGCGGAACGGCATCGGTGTAGGTGAGGCCGCGGTCGCCGGACAGCACCCAGCGCGCATCGGGATCGGCCTCGACCTTCTCGGCGGGCACGCCCTTAAGCGCAACGATGCGCCCCCGCAGCATCGGCGCATCGTCGAGCTTGGCGTCGGGCACGATCGCTTTCACCGTGTCTCCGAACTTGCCGATGTCGGATTCCTCCACATCGACAAAGTAATAGGCAGGCGCGTCGGCCTCGATATTGCCCTCGATCTCCTTGAGCAGGGCGCGATGGATAAGCGCAGTCGCCACGAGCAGCCCAAGTCCCAAGCCGAGAGATACGGCAATGGCGCGGGCGAGCGAGCCAGGTCCTCCGATGCTGGCGATGGCAAGCGCAAGAGAGGTCGGCTTGGCGCGGCGGAGCTTCGCCGCGAGGCGCTGAACCAGCAACCCGAAGCCCGTGAGCAGCAGGAAGGCGAGCACGATGCCGGCCGAGATTGAGGCGGTGATCGCGCGTTCCTCCGATCCCGCGATTGCGAGCGCGAACAGCGCGATGCCTGCCACGGCCGAGCCAACTGCGTAAGGCCATGGCGAGCGCTCGCGCTCTTCGCTGAGATGCGCGCGCATCAGCACCGCGGGTGAGACGCTCGCGGCGCGGCCGAGAGGCCACAGCACGAACAGCACCATGGTGAGAAGGCCAGCCAGCGCAGCGGCGATGAGCGGCATGGGGTGCGGCTCGACCGCGAGCGTGATCGGTAGCGCGTCAGCGTAGAGCGCGGCAAGAAGGGCAGGGGTGAGCGCGCCGATGAGAAGACCAATGGCGATGCCGACAGTGGCGAGCAGCAACGCCTGGATGAGATAGACCAAGAGCACGAGGCGGCTCGTCGCGCCGAGGCATTTGAACGTGGCGATGACCTCGCGTTTCTTGGCCATGTAGCTGCGGATGGCATTGCCGACGCCGATGCCGCCGAGAAGGAGCGCGGTCAGCCCAACGAAGCTGATGAACTGGGTAAAACGGTCGGCGTCGCGGCGGAGCGATGGCGCCGGATCGGTCCAGTCGTGGATGGCGAAGCCCGACTGCGGAAATTGCTTTTCGACGTTGTTCCGCGTCTCGACCAGGAACTCCTTGTCGGCAGAGCGCGCTTCGGGGAGCTTCACCCGATACGTCCAGCGGATCAGGCTGCCAGGCTGGACCAGCCCGGTATGCGCAAGCGTGTCCCGGAACATGAGCAGCTTCGGTCCATAGGCGAGGCGGTCAGCGAGGCGGTCAGGTTGCTCGCCGAGAATGCCGCCGATGGTCACGGTCGCATCGCCAATGGCGATCTTGCTGCCGATGTCGAGATTGAGCCGGTCGAGCAGCGTGCGCTCGACAAGCACCACATCCGGGTCCCGCCACACCGGCCCGGGCCGCTCGGCCCTGGTGATCGAGACATCGCCGTAAAGCGGATAGGCGTTGTCGACGGCTTTGACCTCGACCAGCGCGCTCTTGCCTTCGGCAGAGCGGGCCATGGCGCGGAAGCTTGCCGATTCGCTCACCTCGCCCAAGGATTCGAGCGCCGCCCGCTCCGCGCTGTCGGCCTGGCGATGGATCAGCTCGAAGGAGAGATCGCCGCCGATGAGCAGCCGGCCCTGCCGCGCGAGTGCCTCGTCGAACGAGGCGGAAAGCGAGCCGATGGCGGCGACGGCGGCCACGCCGAGCGCTATGCACAGGACGAAGATTGAGAGCCTTCCTGCGCCGGCGCGCAACTCACGCAAGGCGATGGAAAGGGCAAGCGAGAGCTTTAAGCCATTTGCTGCAGGTGATGCGGTCGCGCTTGCAATCGTCACGACGCAGCGACCTTCCGTTTTGCGCCAGCGCTCACGATACGGCCATCGGCGAGGCTGACAATGCGGTCGCAGCGTTTGGCAAGCGAGCGGTCATGGGTGATGAGAAGCAGCGTCGCGCCGGTACGTGCTTTCAGCTCGAACAGGAGGTCCATCACTTGAGCGCCCGTGGCAAGGTCGAGATTGCCGGTCGGCTCATCGGCAAGGATGAGCGCGGGACGCGGGGCGAGCGCGCGGGCAAGAGCCACGCGCTGCTGCTCTCCGCCCGAGAGCTGGCCCGGAAAATGCGACTCGCGATGCGCGAGACCAACTTCGGCGAGCGCCGCGCGCGATGCGGCAAAAGCATCGCCGTGATCGAGAAATTCGAGCGGCAGTGCCACATTCTCGAGCGCGGTCATGGTCGGCACGAGGTGGAAAGACTGGAACACGATGCCGATATTGGCGGCACGAAGCCGGGCGAGACCGTCCTCGTCGAGGACGGCATAGTCGATGCCCTGCACCGCCACGCTGCCGCCTGTTAGGCGCTCAAGCCCAGCAATGACCATGAGAAGCGTCGATTT
>Ga0068852_100003189_pt1 | contig 11454 bp, 11 predicted proteins | sample KBSCornC22_FD_66594 | JGI IMG/M metagenome (GOLD analysis project Ga0068852, IMG submission 66594) | Corn rhizosphere microbial communities from Kellogg Biological Station, Michigan, USA - KBS Corn C2-2 | ecosystem: Host-associated > Plants > Roots > Rhizosphere > Soil ... | reverse complement strand
GTCCTGGATCGGCTCACCGACCTCGGCAAACCCCGGATCGACTGGGTCGATCTGGCTGAAGGTTACGGCGTTACCGCCGTGCGCGCGGAGACGGCGGCGGACTTCTCGGCCGCACTGTCGCGAGGGCTTTCGGCCAAGGGGCCGTTCCTGATCGAGGCGGCACTGCCGTGAACGCGCAGGCCCCGGCCCGGTCGCTCGCCGGTCGCGTCGCAATCGTGACCGGCGGCAGTTCGGGGATCGGCCGCGCCATCGCCGAATCCCTGTCTGCCGCGCAGGTCCGCGTCGTGATTGCCGCGCGGACGATCGACCGTCTGGAGGCGGCCGCTGCCGTCCTCTCCGAACGAACCGGCCAGCCGGTGGATGCCATTCCGTGCGACACCAGGGACCAGAGCAGCATCGACCGACTCATTGCGACCGTGCTCGACCGTCACGGGCGGATCGATATCCTGATCAATTGCGCCGCCAATCCGTCGGGAATGACGGGCGAGATTAGCCAGTTCGACGGCGACGCGCTGCTCGGCGACCTCGATACCAAGGTTGTGGGGTATGCCCGCTGCATCAAGGCCGTGTCCGAAGCGATGAAGCAGCAAGGCTGGGGCCGCATCGTCAATATCGGCGGCTTCACGGGCCGCACGTCGGACACGTTGTCCGGGCTGCGCAATGCCGCGGTCAGCCATCTCACCAAGACGGTGTCGGATCAGCTTGGGCCCTATGGCATCGCCGTGAACGCGCTTCATCCCGGTATCGTCCGCACGCCGCACCTTGACGAACTGTTCGATGATCAGGCGCGCGACCAGTCGCGTACGGCGGCCGAAGTCGAGGCCGATTTCGTCAAGGACACGCCGGCACGCCGGCTGCTGGAGCCTGAAGAAATTGGTCGCGCCGCCTTGTTCCTGGCGGCAGATATCGGAACCGCGATCACCGGCCAGTCGATCGTGATCGACGGCGGCTATTCGCGCGGCATCTACCTATGACTAGGGGGCAGACCGTGGAGAAGGAAGCGCCTGCAAATCCTCGCTATCCGCGACGCGTGCGCTGGCTCCACTGGCTGATGGCGGGGATCATCCTGGGCATGCTGGCGGTGGGCTTCACCATGGTCCACCTCATCGACGACAAAGTGCCGATCAAGTTCGCCTGGCTTTACCCCTATCACAAGTCGTTCGGCATGCTGGTTCTGATCCTCGTCCTCATACGGTTGGCCGTCAGGCGATCGGCGCGGCTTCCGGGCATGCCCCAATCGCTGTCGCCGTGGGAGCGGCGGCTGGCCAAAGCGGCACATGTCGCTCTCTACAGCCTGATGATCCTGGTCCCGCTGATGGGCTATTCGCTGTCGAGCTCCTTCACGCAGAGCGACGGGGTCTATTTCTTCGGCGTCAATCTGCCCGAATTACTTCCCAAGAACGACGCGCGCTTCGCCGTGTTCGACCGGCTCCATGCCATTCTCGCTTATACGTTGCTCGCGCTGATCGTTCTCCACGTCCTCGGTGCGCTCAAGCACCGTTTTCTCGACCGGGACCGGGACGGCGACGTGCTCTCGCGCATGCTCTGAGCGCGATGCGGACCACGGGATCAGTTGAAGGCGTGAGACTTTGCCGGGTCCACCCATCGTCCGCATTGGCGGTGCGATCGATCCCGGATCCGCGACCCAACGCGCGCTGCGTCTGGCGCTTGGCCCGGCGGATGCACAAGGCGTGCGTCCGACTGTTCGATAGTCCGACGCTCGTCCTGTTCCCACATTACCGGCCGGGCGCCGAACAGGGCGAACCGCGCGGTCCGAAAGGCCGCACTAATCCCCATGTGCAACCAGCTGAACTGATCGGCGGCCAGGTCGTAGAGTTCGCCAGGCTGCGGCATCGGCTCCCTTTCGCTGCCAAGACGCCGAAAACCTGACGCGCCATCACAACCGATCTTCCAAACGAGCGCCGTTGCCCGCTGACAGGCGCCACCAGGCGGCACCGTCACATGTCGATTGTATCGATTTTGCAATAATCAATGCATAAATAATGCTATTGTTAGCAAGACGGCGATGGTCTATCGATGGCGTCAGCAAGAATCCGCAAGAGGTCCCGCATGACGTCGCTGTCCGCCACCGCCACCGCCAGCCGTCTGTCCCAGGACCTGCTGGGCACGCCGCAAAAGCTGCTCATCGACGGGAAGCGCGTGGACGCCGTTTCGGGACGGACCTTCCCGACAATCAATCCCGCCACCGGCGAGACGCTCTGCCAGGTCGCGCATGGCGATGCCGCGGATGTCGATCTGGCGGTGCGGGCCGCGCGCCGGGCGTTCGAGGATCCGGCTTGGCGCGGCATGAATGCCAATGACCGGTCGCTACTGCTCTATCGCCTCGCCGACCTGATCGAACGCGACGCGCACGAGCTTGCCGTCCTCGAATGTCTCGACAATGGCAAGCCGGCGACGCTCACGCGGCTGGTGGAGATCGAAGGCTCGATCAAGACCTTCCGCTACTTTGCCGGCTGGCCGACCAAGTTCGGCGGCGAGACGCTTCCGGTGTCGCCGCGGGGCGGGCTACGCATCTTGAACTATACGACGCGCGAGCCGGTCGGCGTGGCGGCGCTGATCGTGCCGTGGAATTATCCTATGTCGATGGCGGCCTGGAAGATCGCGCCCGCGGTCGCGGCCGGTTGTACGGTGGTGCTGAAACCGGCGGAGCAGACCCCGCTGACGGCATTGCGGCTGGGGGAGCTTGCGCTCGAAGCGGGCTTCCCCGCTGGCGTGATCAATGTCGTAACGGGGTTCGGCGAAGCCGGGGCGGCTTTGGTCGCGCATCCCGGTGTCGACAAGGTGGCCTTCACCGGCTCGACCGAGGTCGGCAAGGCGATCGTGCGCGAGGCGGCGGGCAATCTCAAGAAGGTCTCGCTGGAGCTCGGCGGCAAGTCACCGCAGATCGTGCTGCCGGACGCCGATCTCGAGACCGCCGCTGCGGCGATCGCCAACGGCATTTTCTTCAACCAGGGGCAGACCTGCACCGCCGGATCGCGGCTCTACGCCCATGCGTCGATCTACGACAAATTGCTGGCGGCAATCGCCGAGCATGCCAGCCGGCTGAAGATCGGCAACGGTCTGGATCCGGCCGTCAATTTCGGCCCGCTCGTCTCGCAGGAGCAATGGGACCGCGTCAGCTCCTATGTCGAGATCGGGCAGGGGGAGGGCGCGCAGCTGGTGCGGGGCGGCCGGCGTCCGGCCGACCTTCCGCAGGGCTTCTTCTTCGAACCGACCATCTTCGATGCGGCGCCGAACATGCGGATCGTGCGCGAGGAGATTTTCGGGCCGGTTCTGAGCGCGCTGCCCTGGTCAGAGGCGGAAGACCTGGTCGCCCAGGCGAACGATTCCGATTTCGGTTTGTCGGCCGGGATCTGGACCAACGATCTCAAGACCGCGCACCGATTGGCCGCCGCGGTCAAGGCCGGATCGGTCTGGGTCAATTGCTTCAATCTGGTCGATCCCGCCACGCCCTTCGGCGGCTTCAAGCAATCGGGCTGGGGGCGCGAGCACGGCCGCCAGGCGATGGAATTGTACAGCGAAACCAAGAGCGTGTGGATCAACCTGAGCTGATCCAGGCCACACCGATCATGCTCCCGAACAATTCGGACCTCGAGGCCAAATCATGAGTGAATCCATGGAAAAGACGATCATCGTTTCCACCGACGGTCAGGCGATCATTCGCAGCCACGACGACGGCAAGAGCTGGTATCGCATTTCGATCGATCAGGATCTCGAATATGACGATCGGGTGAGATGCCTGCTCAACGATGCGCGCGATCCCAAGGCGCTGTTCGCCGGGGCCGAGCGTGGCCTGTTCCACAGCGCGGATTGCGGCGTGAATTGGGAGCGGATCGACTGCGCGCTCAACGATTATGCGGTGTGGAAGCTGGCGGCGGATACGCGCAATCCGGACATCATGTATGCCGGCACCGGCTCGCCGACGCGCGCGATCTTCTTCCGCTCGCACGATGGTGGCCGATCATGGGAGCGCACGCCGCTTGAAATGCCGGCCAAATGCGCCGGCGTCAGCCGCCCGCGCATGCTGGCGATGGCGATCGACCCCGAGGATGCGCGCGATGTTTGGGTCGGCGTCGAGGAAGGCGGGCTGTTCCGCTCGCGCGACGGCGGCGACAGCTGGCGGCGGATCGACACGGATTGGCCGGACGCGCCGGGCAGCTCGGACATCCACAGCATCCTCGTCCTTCCCGGCAAGCCCAACATCGTGCTCGTGTTGGTCGTCAACGCGCTCTACCGCTCGACTGACGGTGGCGAGACCTGGGCGCGCAGCGGCGCCAAGGACAGCTGGGGCCTGCGTTATTCGCGCTTCATCACGCGTATCGACGGCATCGACAGTGACCTCCTGCTCGGGATCGGCGACGGTACGCCCGGTACCACCGGCGCGCTGCTGCGATCGCGCGATGCCGGCGCAACCTGGCAGCAGATCGATATGCCGGTCCAACCCAATTCCTGTTTCTGGGCCGCCGGCGGCAACGCCGCCGACCCCGATTTTCTGCTGGTCGGCAGCAAGTTCGGCGATCTCTACTCGAGCGCGGACGGCGGCAAGAGCTGGCAGAAGGAATGGCGGGAGTTCAACGAGATCACCGACATCACCTGGCTGCCGGCGGTGCCCGCCGATCAAGGACTCCCGCATGTACACGCCTAAGATCAAGCGGATCGCGCATATCGTCCTGTTCGTTCGCGATCCGGAGGCCTCGGCTGCCTGGTACAAGGACGTGCTGGGCATGGAGATCAGCTCGCGCATCGGTGGCGGACCCTACAAGGGCGGATTGTTCCTCACGTTCGGCGAACATGATCACGATATCGCTTTGTTCCCGGGCGAACCGGACGTGCCCAAGGGCCGGGAGATCGAGCATATCGCGCTCGAACTCGACTGCGCCAAGGATCTCGACGTCTTGCGTCGAGTCTATGCGACCTTCCTCGAAAAAAAGGTGAAGGTGCACGAAATTCTCGACCATGGCGTCGCGGTCGGACTCTATTTTTTCGATCCTGACGGCCACATGCTGGAGATTTTCGCCCCTTTGGCGGATGCCGGCGCGGCGACGATCGAGCAATTCCGGAAGGATGAGGGTAAGGCCGAGCCGATCGAGCTAGTGCCTCTCGGAAGCTGAGCGAGGCTCGCTGGGCGGCAGCCTTTGAGAATGGGCCCCCGTCGGGCGCTCACCTGTACCTCAGTTTAGCCGCTATTCGCTGACGCCGCGTTCCTTGAGGCAGGCAGTCGCCGTCCGGAACGCCTCGACCGCCGCGGGAACGCCTGCGTAGACCGCCACCTGGATCAGGGTTTCGCGTATCTGCTCTTCTGTCACGCCGTTGCCGAAGGCAGCGCGAACGTGTGTCTTCAACTCGTCCTGCCGATTGAGCACGGCCAGCATTGCGATATTGAGCATGCTGCGCATGTCGCGCGACAGGCCGGGACGCCCCCAACAGGCACCCCAGCACCACTCCGTCAGGAAGTGCTGGAACGGCAGGTTGAAGGAATCCGCTTGATCGAGGGCCCGATGGACATAGTCCGGCCCAAGCACCTCACGCCTGATCTCGAGCCCGAGTTCGAACAGGTCCGACCGCGTGGAGGATGGATCGGTGGTCATCTCTCCTCCTTGCTCGTGATCAGGTCGTGGCATAGCGGCCGCCGGGTCGATCAGTAGCGATAGGTGAACGTCCCGCCGAACCAGCGCGGATGCGTATAGGTCGCCTGCGACGAGCCAAGCGTCAGGCTATTGTCGAGGTCGTACACCCGATAATGCTTGTCCGTGACGTTATTGGCGAACACCGACACCGTCCAGTGGGAGATCGTGTAACTCAGCCGCGCGTTGCCGGCGACATGGCCCGGCTCGAAATCGATCGGCGCGTTGAAGGTCGTGAAATAACTGCCGCCATCATAGCGCCAGTCGGTCGACGCGGTCACGGTCCCTTCGTCGACCGCGAAGGAATAGGTCGCGTTGCCCCCGACGGTCCACCGCGGTGCCTGCGGCATCTTGCGATCGGTGATCCGGCCGGCGGGCAGGGTTACGTTCTTCACGTTCGCATTGAGGTAGGTGGCAAAGGCATTGAGAGCGAGCCCTCGTACCGGCCGGAAATTTGTCTCAACCTCGAAGCCCGTCACCCGCGCGGGAAGGTTGCGGATGACGGCGGTGAGACCCTGGATGATGAAGGCCTGATAATTCTTGTAATTATAGTGGAACACCGATCCGTTGAAGTCGATCTTCCGGTCCGCGGTCGTCAGCTTGATGCCGCCCTCGTAATTGGTCAGCACTTCCTGCTTGTACGGAATGGTATCGAATATGTTGGGTATGTAGGCACCGCTCGCATCGGTGACGGGAAAGTTCGGGATGTCGAACCCCCCACTTTTCGTCCCGCGGTTCACGGTCGCGTAAAACAGGATCCCCTTGGCGGGGCGATATTCCAGCCCGGCCTTGCCCGACCAATTCTTGTAATGCTGGACGGCGAGGCTGCTCGTCGACGGATTGAACACCAGATCCGTGGTGCCATTCTGCACGTGCGCGTAATCGTCCTTCTTGCGATCGTAGCTGTAACGCGCGCCGAGCGTGAAGGTGAGCGTGTCGGCCAGCTGATAATCCCCTTGGCCGAACACCGCGAAGGAGTGCGTCGATTGCGGTCCGCCCGCTACCACGTTGAGGCCAAAGACCGGCACGTCCACGACTGCATGCGCGTTGGAATGGATGATCAGCCCGTAAAGGCCCGCCACCCAATTGAAGCGATCGGACTTGCCAGACAGGCGCAGCTCTTCGGAAGCCTGCGACAGGCGCTGATGCTGATCATAGTTGAAATTATCCAGCGGCGTGCCGTCGCTATCCTCGCCATAATCCTTGCGCAGATGCTGGTAGTCGGTGATCGACGTCAGCTGAATGCCGTTGCCCAATCCCTGCTCGTAGCGGGCGCTCGCCGTCCAATAAGTCCGGCTGAAGTCGGGGACATTGTTGAACGAGGCGGTGTAAGGGTCGTTATCCGGTTCCTTATAGCCGAAATTGTCAGGGCTTCCCGGCATCGGTACGCCAAGCCCGTCGGCGTCGGGCTGGGCAGCGAGCCAGGTGTAGGGCGCGCTGGTCTCGTGGTTGTTGCGCATCCCCTGGACCTTGACGCGCAGCAGACCTTCGGCGCCGACATCGGCCTCCAACTGCGCGCGCCCGGCGCGGAAATGCCTGCTGCCGACATCGGGCCCAATACGGTTCTTGATATAGCCGTGATAATCGTCACTGCTGAAGGATAGCCGGCCCCGAACCCGATCGGACAATGGACCGCTGACCGCCGCCTCGCTTCCAATCTCGCCATAGTCGCCTACGGTGAGCGTGCCGAAGGCCTGGAACGTCCGGGTCGGCTTCGCGGTGATATACTGAACGAGGCCGCCAGTCGCGTTGCGGCCGAACAAGGTGCCCTGCGGGCCGCGGAGGACCTCGATCCGCTCGAGGTCGAAATTCTGGCCGCTGATGGCGGACATGGCGCTGACATAGACTTCGTCATTGTAGAAGGCGATCGGCGCCTCCTGCGAATCCGCGAAATCGTTCTGGGAAACGCCGCGGATGTTGAATGCCACGATCGTCGGGCTGAACTGCTGGACCTGCAAACTCGGAACGCGCGTGACCAACGCGGTGACGTCCTGGTGGCCGATATCCCTCACCGCTTGCTCGCCGACTGCGGTGATCGCCAGGGGGACGTCCTGGATTTTCTGGACGCGCTTTTGAGCCGTCACCACGATCTCACCAGGCGCGGGTAGCGCAGTCGAGGCAGGTGTCGCGGCAGTCTGCGCATTTGCTGATGCTGCAATGCCGATGCTCAAAAGGCACGTGGCGGTCATCAACCGAGATTTCGGGTTCCCCTTAGCCATGGTCGCTCAATCTCCCTCCCTGCCTACTGCAGGTGTCCGTTCCCATCACTGGCGTAACGCGAATGGTGATAGTTAGCAACACAATATGCAAATCACCGCCTATTGTTGCAAAATTGGAACTGTGCTGCGGGGCGGAACGTGGTCAATTGCGGGCAACGCCCCTTCACCAAGAACTTCGCCCCTCGTGCAGCATGCCCGTTTGACGTGACCCGGCCGACTATTGTAAATCGTCAACATACATGCGAGAATCATGTTTATTGTTGCAATCAAGAAACGCGTTCCGGTGATTGGCAACGGCGGTGGAGTGGTCGAGGATGAAGGGATGTGTCGCTGCAGCGCAGCCGGTCGGGGATGATCAGGCGATCCTGGCGCCCGAGCTTCGCGAAGGCGAGCGGGTGGCGGTGGTTTCCGGCTTCGATAACGACTGCCTCGACATATGACGGGAACTGACGAGATGACTTTGCTGCAGGGCGTCGGGGCCGGTGAGGCGCTGCGTCCCGCCGCGATTGGGGATTCCGTCGCCGCAGCCAGACTGAATCTGACCGAACCGAGATTGTTGCGGGAAGCTGCCTATGTCGACGGCGAATGGCTCGGGGCGGCAGCGTCCTCCAACATCCGCAATCCTGCAACCGATGACCTGATCGGGCTCGTGCCGAGCCTGGAGCGATCGGATGCGGAGGCCGCGGTCGGCGCCGCGCATCGCGCCTTCCCGTCCTGGAGTGCCAGGGTGGCGAAGGAGCGATCGGTCATCCTTCGTCGCTGGGCGGAGCTGATGATCGCACACAAGCCCGATCTGGCGCGCATCCTGACCGCCGAACAGGGCAAGCCGCTCCAGGAAGCGATGGACGAGGTGGTTTATGCCGCCGCTTATCTCGAATGGTTCGCCGAAGAGGGGCGGCGCCTGGCAGGGGACGTGCTGACGCCGCATCGGGCTGATCGCCGTGTGCTCGTGATCCGCCAGCCGGTGGGAGTGGTCGCTGCGGTCACGCCCTGGAACTTCCCGCTGGCGATGATCGCGCGCAAGGCCGCGCCGGCCTTGGCGGTCGGCTGCACCATGGTGGTCAAGCCGGCCGGGCAGACCCCGTTCAGCGCGCTCGCAATGGCGGAGCTGGCGGGGGAGGCGGGCATGCCTCCCGGCGTTTTCAACGTCGTGACGGGGGATGCACGTGTGATCGGCGACGTGCTCACCTCTGATCCGCGGATCCGCAAGTTCACCTTCACCGGCTCAACCGCGATCGGCAAGATGCTCGGCGCGCGCTGCCTCGGCACCGTCAAGCGGATTTCGCTCGAGCTGGGCGGCAACGCGCCGTTCATCGTGTTCGACGATGCCGATGTCGATGCGGCGGTCGAAGGCGCGATCGCATCCAAGTTCCGCAATTCGGGCCAGACCTGCGTCTGCGCCAACCGGCTGCTGATCCAGGCCGGCATCTATGATTGCTTCGCGCAGCGGCTGGCCGATCGGGTGCGCGGCCTGGTCGTGGGACATGGTCTCGACGGCCCCACCGACCAGGGACCACTGATCGACACCAAGGCCGTCGCCAAGGCGGGGGAACATGTCGCCGACGCTATCGCGGGCGGGGGCAGGGTGCTCGTCGGCGGCGCGCCGATCGAGGGACCTGGCCATTTCTTCCATCCGACGGTGATCACGGAGGTTTCGGCCGACGCCTTGCTCTGCCGCGAGGAAACGTTCGGTCCGGTTGCCGGCCTGGTTCGTTTTGCGGACGAGGCGGAGGCAATCCGGGTCGCCAATGCCACCGAAAGCGGTTTGGCGGCCTATGTCTACACGAGGGACATGAGCCGCGTCTGGCGCGTCTCGGAGGCGCTTGAATATGGCATGGTCGGCGTCAATAGCGGGCTCATCTCGACCGAGGTCGCACCGTTCGGTGGGATCAAGGAATCCGGTTTCGGACGGGAGGGATCCCGTTACGGATTGGATGATTATGTCGTGATGAAGACCATCTGTCTGGCGGTCTGATCATCGCCTATAGGTGAGCTGCCTGTGGCGTGATTTTGGCCGAAGCAGGTAGGACGCGCAGGCCGCACGCGGAGTGAGGGGACGCCATGTTTGATCCGGTCTTCGATCCCGAGACGTGTCGCCTCCACATCCGCTACAGCGGGTTCTGGTCCCCGGCCGATGCTCATCGGATCGTCAGCGAATTTCGTGACACGTTGCGCCAGACAGCTTTGGGCGGCACCTTCACCTTGCTCGACGACCTGCGCGACTGGCCAGCGCAGACGCAGGAGGTGGTCGAGATCACGAAACAACTCCCCGATATCGTCCGCGAGATGCCGATCAGTCGCAACGCCATGATCATTGACCAGGCGCTCGTCCGCATGCAGGTCGGTCGCACGCTGAAAGGGCTCGAAAATTGCGCGGTTTTCGCGACCTATGACGAGGCGGATCACTGGCTCTCGGAGGTGGAGCCGCCGCGCGTTTCGTGAGCCCGAGGCCGTTTGGTTCGCGGTCCCGGTTCGGCAGAAATTCGTCGATTTCTAAGCGGGATGGCGTCCCGGCACGAATATTCAGCCTGCCGCCAATGCGGCGGCGCTGATCGTGGCGGCGACCATGGCCAACACGGGGATGCCGCGGGGGCGGGCAAAGGCGGCACCCCGGCATAGCCCCGCTCAGACCCTGTTCGTCAGCTCCGGCACGATCTGGAAGAGGTCGCCGACCAGGCCGAGGTCCGCGACCTGGAAGATGGGCGCATCCTCATCCTCGTTGATCGCGACGATCGTGCCTGAATCCTTCATGCCCGCGAGATGCTGGATCGCGCCCGAAATGCCGATTGCGACATAGACGTCGGGCGCCACGATCTTGCCGGTCTGGCCGACCTGGTAATCGTTGGGGGCGTAGCCCGCATCGACTGCGGCGCGGCTCGCGCCGACCGCCGCGCCGAGCTTGTCGGCGAGCGGGTCGATCAGCCGGTGGAATTCCTCGGACGAGCCCAAGGCACGGCCGCCCGAGACGACCACCTTGGCGGATGTGAGCTCGGGCCGTTCGGACTTGCTGGTCTCGGCCCCGACGAAGCGCGAAAGGCCGGCATCGCCCGCGCCAGACACCGCCTCGATGGCCGCACTGCCGCCGTTCGTGGCTGCCTTGGGGAAAGCGGTGCCGCGCACGGTCAGCACCTTCTTGGCATCTGACGACTTGACGGTCGCGATCGCATTGCCGGCATAGATGGGCCGCGTGAACGTGTCGGCGCTGTCGATCGAGAGCACGTCCGACACCTGCATCACGTCGAGCAGGGCCGCGACGCGCGGCGCGACATTCTTGCCGTTCGAGGTGGCATTGAACAGTAATGCGTCATAGCCGCCGGCCAGGCCCACGACCAACGGCGCGACATTCTCGGCCAGCATGTTCTGATAGGCGGCATCGTCGGCGAGCAGCACCTTGGCGACGCCCGCAATCTGCGCGGCGGCATTGGCGGCTTGGCTGGCTTCCGCGCCCGATCCTGCGACCAGCGCATGGACCTCGCCCAATTTCTGCGCCGCGGTGACGGTGGCGAGCGACGCATCCTTGATGGCGCCGCCCTCATGCTCGATCAGCACCAGCACGCTCATGCGACCACTCCCAGATCCTTGAACTTGGC